>Ga0265316_10004243_pt1 | contig 14322 bp, 15 predicted proteins | sample 4522metaG_FD_202092 | JGI IMG/M metagenome (GOLD analysis project Ga0265316, IMG submission 202092) | Rhizosphere microbial communities from Carex aquatilis grown in University of Washington, Seatle, WA, United States - 4-5-22 metaG | ecosystem: Host-associated > Plants > Roots > Rhizosphere >... | reverse complement strand
AACCCCGCTGTATTCAGAATAAGCGCAATCCAGCCAATCGGGCCGCCCTCGGCCCACAGCATTGCGCAGGCGGGTACGGTGAGCATCAGGAGCTTCGCATCGTATGGGCGATGATAGGTTACCAGCATGGTGAGAGCAGTGACTGCAGCGAGCGCAAGCCAGGCTCGCGAATGCGAAAAGCGCGTCCGGAGAGTGCGAACCACACCCACCAGAAAAAGCGCCCCGCATACCAGATAGCTGGCCACATTGTAGACAAACGGATCGTTCCGAAAGACACTTATGGCCGACTGAAGATCGATAACCATGCCGGCGGTACGGCCGGTGACGGAAGCCGGTCCCGGTTCATTGAGGCCGCCGTTCGCCGAGATGGCCGACAGATTGGATTGCCAGTTCCCGATCCAATGTGGTGCGACGTGGGATACCCACAGAAAGGCAGAGATACCCAATACAAGGGTAACGAGGAGGGATTGCAACGCGCGTTTCCGATAGACTCCGCCCGCCAACAGAAAATAGAGCCAAACCAGGCCCGCGTCATGGGGCTTGATTGCGAGGCTGACCGCCAGGCAAAGGATACCGGCCGGTATAAATCGATTCCGCATGAAAGACCAGGCAGCCACAACGCAAAGGCCTATGGCGACTCCAGCGGTATTCCCGGTGGCAAAGATAAGTTCGCTGCTGGCAAGCAAGATGCAAATCAGGAAGAGGGAGACGCCGGGCGAATAATCGGCGCCAATCTTACTCATGAGGATGGCGGCAAGGATGAATACACCGGCGATGAGAGTGAGCCAAAACGCCTGCGCAGCGCCCCACGGCAGCATCGCAAATGGAGCCACAAAGAGGAATATAGTGGGCAGGTTAACAAAGAGAGTAACAACCTGGTGGCGCTGGGCTGACTCCCCGGAACGATCGCCGGCCTCGGCCCGGTAAACACTCTCCAGCTCGCTAACCCTGTATGGATTGTGGCCCTCGAGCAGGCATCGCGTGCCGTAGTATATGGCCTGAAAATCCAGCGAACCGCCCGGCGCGGTCTGCCCAACGGAGAGACCCCACAAAATGGAGATTGCGCTGCTCAGCAAGATCAAAGGCAGAGCAATCCGCCGGGTTCTTGTCCTGCTCAGCTTCACCCTCGACACCCCCGGCCCCGCATGCAGAAAACTAGGAGACGCTGCTGCTGAGCTGAGTGGAGATTCGCGTGAACGCAGCACCGATGCCGGTGGCCAGAGTCCTCATGCTTGTCGTTACGCCTAGAGCAATTAAAGCAATTACCAGGGCATACTCGACCAGATCCTGGCCATTTTCCAACTTGAACAGGCGTTGCAATCTTAAGACGAACCGGTCAATCCGCCGCATTAGACGGCTCCTAATGAGAGTAAGGCATATCCCCCCTTTGTTTGGGAAGATTCCTCCTGATACCTGGCGCGACGCGCGAACTGCTCCCGTCAAGGAGCAAAGGTGCTGCTGAACCCTGACGGTGTATTGTCAGGGACTAGGCGACGGCGCTGCTTAGCTGAGTGGAGATGCTGGTGAACGCAGCACCGATGCCAGTGGCCAGAGTCTTCATAGCGGCTGTGGCGCCTAAAGCAATCAGGGCAATGATCAGAGCATACTCGACCAAGTCCTGTCCTTCCTCGCGGCTGACCAGATCCTGAAACTTTACAAACATCTTGATAAGCAGGGTGTTCATTTGTGTACTCTCCGTAAGTTGATTTCCCAGCTTCGTGCTGGGGCACCCTTTACGTAGCAAGAGGTATGCCATTCTTGATTCCGACCTATTACCAATAGAAATCAACAACTTATGAAAGCCTCGTCCACGGTACTGAGCTATATGGTGTAAACACCTGTATACAGGGTAAGCCGGGAAGGCTAACTCCGTATACATGACATGAAAGTGGGATGCCGAAGACCGGCCAACTGTGCCGTATTGTGTGCGGAAGAGCACAGGCGGCGCGCAAAAACCGATTCACGACACGAGTAGAATTGCCCTTATGGCAGGCAAGACGGAACCTCCCGCGATTCATGCGAAGCCCAATATCGCAGAACTGCTGATCGCATGCGTCATCGGGCTGATGCTTACCTTCACCGCTCTGTTTCTCGGCGTTATGCCGCTGACCGACATGGCGGGCAAGCGAGATTTTGTTGTTTATTGGGCCACCGGCCAGCAGCTTGTCCATCACGGGAATCCCTACGACAAGGATGCCGTGATGCGGATCGAGCGCTCCGCGGGGCTTCCCACGGAAGCGGGCACCCTCTATATGCGCAACCTGCCCTGGAGTTTGCCCCTGGCTGTGCCGCTCGGATTCATCGGCTTGCGCCCCGCCGCGATTCTGTGGACCCTGGCCTTGCTCGCCTGCCTGGTGGTCTCGGTCCGCATTCTCTGGCGGATGCACGGCCGCACCAGAAATTATCTGCCCTGGCTGGGAGTTTCATTTGCGCCGGCCATGCTCTGCCTAACGATGGGGCAGACCTCTCTCTTCGCACTCCTGGGGTACGTTCTGTTTCTCGATCTGCATCGCAGACGCCCCTTCATGGCCGGTGCTTCCCTCTGTCTCTGCGCACTGAAGCCTCACCTGTTTCTGGCCTTTGGCGTAGTGCTGCTGGCGTGGATACTGATCACGAGAAACTATAAGATTCTGGCCGGCTCTGGGGTTGGCCTGGCCGCCAGTTGCGCAGCCGTATCCTGCATCGACCCGAAAGCGTGGATTCAGTACGCACAGATGATGCAGACGACAGGGTTTGTGACAGAACACGTTCCCTGCCTGAGTGTAGCGCTGCGTGTTTGGCTCAGCCCGCAGACGATGGTTCTCACTTATGTGCCGGCCGTTTTGGGCTGCGCCTGGGCGCTGGGCTATTTCTGGAGCCGCCGCAAGGCATGGGACTGGATGAAAGACGGTAGCCTGTTGATGCTGGTTTCACTTCTCACGGCGCCCTATTCATGGGTTTACGATGACTGCCTGGCGATACCGGCCCTGTTGCACGGCGCGTATCTTACACGGTCTCGAATTCTGCTGGGGGTTCTCGCCCTGGCCAGCGTCCTGATCATGACCGAACTTGTCTGTGGAATCAAGCTGCCCACGGCCTTTTATCTTTGGACTACGCCCGCATGGCTCGCGTGGTATCTGCTTGCATGCGCCTCAGCACGGAGGCCACAGGCCGGTGAGCCTCTTCCGCAGTAGAGGGAGATTTCACGGCTGTCGCTTTTCTATGATGCAGACGTGAATTCGAGCGTATCTCCGGGCTGTGTCTGCGTGGCGAGGATCACGCCCGGCGGAAGTTCAAGCACGGAGTGAGCAGAAAAACAGGCAGACAGCCGACCCGGAGACACCTCGCGCGCGAGTTTTCTGATTCGCTTCATGCGGTCCAGATAGACGAGGTCGATGGGAAATCTCATGCCGAAGGTATGCACGGCCAGACAGGGGAGGATCCACAACCCCTCTCCGATAAAAAGATGCTCGCGCCCGAGCAATCCCTTATTGCGCGTTGGAGCGCTGTCGGCGACTTCCATGCGGGTGGCAAGAACCGTGCGGCGTGTGAGATTGAATACCTGGAAGCAAATATCCGGTGTTCTCTGGCGTCCAGTGAAGCGATCTCGCACTTGCGCAACGATCCTGCTAAACAAATTCATCCGGTTGCCTTAGACCCATTCGTGTGCGTGGCGCGGCCGGCTGCCGGGTGGGGCAGCCGGCAAGCTTATTGCGGAGCGGATGCAGATGCGGCGCCAGCGCCGGTCTGGCTCGAAGCTGCTCCGAAGCCTCCCGTAGAGCCTTCGATCACCAACGGCGTCTCCGGCTTCATGCTTTCAATCAACTTCTCCACGGGCATAGTGGCGGGCCGGGGAGCCGGCGTGTTACCGGATGTCTTGGCATCCGGGTTATTCATGGGTATGCCGGAGTTAGGCGGCAGGAACTCCTTCGGATACTTCAGCGCAGGCAAGGCAGCGCCCACCGGCATGGGTTCAACGATCTCCGGCGTCACGATCACGATCAGCTCTGTATTGGTCTTGTTCTTCGAGATCGACTGGAAAAACTTACCCAGGACGGGAATATCACCCAGAAACGGAATCTTCTGGAAGGTTTCTGTTTCGCGGTTGTCGAGCAGGCCGCCGATGGCAAAGCTCTGGCCATCGCTCAACTCGACCTCGGTCTTCACTTTCCGGGTGGAGATGGCGGGTACGTTGAATCCGGAGACCACGACGGCGTTGGAGAAGTCCAGCGCGCTGACTTCAGGGGCCACCTGGAGCCGGATCGTTCCGCGGGGAGTAATGGTGGGGATGAAGTTCAGGCGAATTCCATACTCCTTGAACATGATTGTGACCGACGCTCCCGCGCCGCCCGAACCGCCCTGCACAACGGGATAGGGATACTCGCCGCCGGCAAGAATGCTGGCTTGCTTGCCGTTGGCCGCCAGGACGTTGGGCTCCGCGAGCAACTCCACCACGCCCTGGGCCTCGAGGGCCTGGATGTCCAGGCCGAAAGGCAATTTGCCGGGACCCTCGACGAGAAGGTTCAGCTCATTCGCAAAAGTAGCCGTCGGACCGGGTGGCGTGACGTTTGTTATGTTCGGAGGAGAGAATTGCCCGGTAGTAATTCCACCCACAGTGTTTGCCAAACCAAGACTGTAAAAATTGAGGCCGAGTTGTTTGCTCTTGTTGCGATCCACACTCGCAAAGCGCACCTTGAGGAGAATCTGCGGCTCGGCGGATGGGACATCTACGTTGAGCAGGTTTACGACTTTTCCGGCAGAAGAGGCGATCTGGACCGCGCGTTCGGAGCTGGTAAGGTCCTTCACCGTGCCGCGCAGGAAGACCATATTGTTCTCCGAGGTCACCTTGAAGGTTTGTCCGGGAAGCTCCAACCTCAGTTCACGGAGGACAGCCTCCAGGTGGTCAGTCGATTTCATCGCGCCGGCCCGCACCGTTACATTGAAGAACTGCCGGCCGCCGGCGGTGTCCCAGATTATCAGACTGGTTTCTCCAGGGGCTTTGCCATTCAACATGATTTCGGTTGGGCTGATCGCGGAGGCTTCAGCTATCTCGCTCAGTCCGACGGCAACTCGCATGACCGGCTTTGCGCAATCGACCAGTACGGTTTTGCCCACAGCCACGGAGAGATCATTCGAGGAATCCTGACTGGAGGCCGCGGCGGTCTGAGAAGGAGGCGGTGTGGTTTGAGCCTGCAGGCCCGACGCGGCGCAGAGGGCAAAAGACAATGCACTAAAACAAGCGATGGGTATGCCAGTCTTTGCTCTCACTGCTTTCCCCCGGAAGAACTAAATGTCTGTACATTGCGTTTCGAACCGTTGAATACCTCCACAGAGAAGGCCCGCTTTTCGGCTTTGCGAGGGCTCATTCCGGCACGCAGTGGAATCTCTGGAGCGACATTACGACCCCCAAAGAGGTTGCCCATGGCGGTGCCGGGCACCTCGGCGATCGTTGTATCCATCGGGTTCCGCAGGACGAGCTGGATTCTGACCTGATTGCCGGCCAGGCTCAGGCTCTCTGCCTGTTGCGGGGTAACCAGCAGGTTCACGACCTGTACTTGTTTTGGTTTTCCTTCAGCGTCCTTTTGAATATCCGTACCGGCCGACAAGACCGCGATGTTCTGAAGAAGCGTTCTCGACACCGTGCCTTGAGTGTCTGCCTGTGTGCCGGGAGGAGTGCCCGAGATCAGGACGTCCACCCTCATGCCGGGAGTGACGAATCCAGCCACGCCGACTACATCATCGACCTTGACCGCACAGGCTCTCATGCCATTGGGAATAGTGGCTGCCAAACCACCGCCGGAGCCGGGGGCAGCCAGACGGCTCTCCAAAATGGGCTCGCCCCGGTAAAGATCGGAGATGACGCCGCGCCCAATCGCATTCTCGGGCTTAAGGAGGGCGCCCTTAGGAAGCGGTCCGGCGATTTCGACGGTAGTTAGATTTGCAGTGTTGATTATGGATCCGAGTTTAATATCTTCTGCAGCCGCGATAACGCGCGTGGTTACTACCGACGATACCGCTGCCTGACGATTGCCTATCACGCGATAGACCAGAAAGGCGCACGCGCTGGCAATGAGGAAAGCGATGATGAGGATGGTAAGGAGTCTTCGGTTCATTTTGAAACCTGCCTGAACTGGCCATATGGCCAATTCCGCCTTTCTGTCTCCTTGTTACAGTTGCCGAGCCCAGGGATACAATCTCCGAAATAAAGCCGATGTTGAGGGCATGGCTGCCCGATAGCCATACACGTTCAACTGCGCACTCAGTGTATTCCCACTCATATCTACAATCGGACCGAAAGGGCAGTAACTTGAGCGCACAGTTTCAAAACGGTAATAAAAAGGCAAAAGTCCTTATTTGAAATTCCAAAATATAAATGGTTCTTTAACACAACCCGTAAGTTGCTGAATATACGTATAGAACGATTTAATATATCGGCAATATTCTCCGCTTGAGTCACTTGTGAAACGTGCGAATGGCGGTTATCGGAAAGCATTAATCGAATTATGGATGAGGGGATGAGCCTCTTTCAGCATTAAGCCGAGCCAGGAGCGCCTGAAGAGTGTCCAATCCTGTAGAGAAGGACCGGGCAGCGTGGGGGTAGGAACTCATCCGGTCATGGGTTTTGCAGCATGATGACACTCTTCACAGCCCGATCGGATCTGAGCCAGCGGCCATCTTCTTTTGTGGTCTCAACTCTGGTGCATATTGCAGGACTTAGTCTGTTGTTGATTGGGATCCTATACGCGCCGGAGAGCAATTATCGAATTTTCATCGAGCGATATACCATGCGGCATCTGGAGCTGCACACGACTGAGCCGCCAATGCAGCGGGCAACAGGGAGCGAAGTTGAGTGTCCTGGCCCGCATCCCTCGAGCCCGCCTCCGTCAGCACCCATGCTCTCACCTGGCGAGAATCCAACTGCGTCGCCGGCGGGTTTGCTACAGATTGCAAAAGCTGTGCCGGGACCGCAGACGCTAGTGCAGCCGTATCTACATTCCAATCAAACGCAACCTAAAGAAATTCCGGTCCCAACCGTCCTGATATGGTCGGCGGAGATAACGCCGGCCCAAACGATCGTCGCACCCCTGCCGGTAAACCCGCCAACCGCCGTCGTCCAACCTTCACTCGATCCGCCCAACGAGGAGGTGAACCTGGCTGACCTCGGTGTCTCCGCCACCGAACTTGCTGCGCCGGCCCAGGCGATTCGCCCCAGCACGACTGCGCCTTTGGTGGTTCGCGGGCCTGAGCTTTTACAGATGGCGCCAGTAACGACCGTGGCTTCGTCTGAGCAGCCGATTGCCGCCGCGGTAATGTCGCTTTCGGATCTTCGCATGACGGAAGGATCCGTTACGCTGCCACCCGTGAACGAGACTGCCTCTTCAACTTCGCCTGGGTCGCCGGCGCAGGGGCAGACGGGAAGCGGCAACCCGGCCAGCAAGACAGGTGGAATGGGAGTGGAATCAGGTGATCAGAGAGGCCAATTGGGTTCCAGGTGGGCCGCCGGTAGCCGAACCAAAGCTGATTCCACGCCTGCACATGGGGCTGATGCTGCTTCCGGCTCGGGTAACCAATCTTCGGCTGACCACATTACGCTGTCCAGGGACGGCCAGTTTGGAGCCGTTGTGGTGGGGGCCGCACTTGAAGAAAAGTATCCCGAGCTAACGGGGCTATGGAGCGGCAGAATGGCCTACACCGTGTATCTTCACGTTGGCCTAGCCAGGAGCTGGATTCTCCAGTACTCGCTTCCACGCGCCGCCGATGCGGCGGCGGCGGGGAACGTTGCTCGTTTGGCGGCGCCATGGCCGTACAATATCGTGCGGCCCAAACTGGTTCCCGGCGCCATCAACGCCGATGCGCTGATGGTTCACGGCTTTGTGAATCAGGCGGGGCGCTTCGAGACGCTGGCCATTGCCTTCCCGCCGGAGTTCGCACAGGCTCAGTTTGTGATCAACGCGCTTGATCAATGGCAGTTCAGGCCTGCTGTGCAGAATGGGCAGATTACACGAGTGGAAGTACTGCTGATTATTCCGGAAGAGACGGAATGAACTTGCCCCTTTATTGATACAACCGGTGAGAACTCAAGATCCAACGAATGAAGAATTGATTCCCGGCGCCAGCCCCACAAAAGTATGAGCAGGCTCTAAATGAAGTCCCGGAAGAGTTCCTCGGATGGAGCGGGAATCACGCCCCGTCCCACGAGCATTCCATCCTCCGCTGCAGCCTTTGACCCTGCCGCTACAGCCGCCTGAACGCTGGAGACATCTCCGGCGATCAGCATGAATCCCTTGCCGCCGAGAGCCATGGCCAGGTGGACCTTAAGCAAGGTCACGTTGGCGGATTTGACGGCTGCGTCGGCCGCATCGATGATGCTGGCCGCAGAGAAGGTTTCGACCACGCCGATGGAACGCAACTGTTTGGGGTCGACGTCCACCGACATAGAGATGGCTTGCAGAACCGTGGGGTGAAGGCGCGCGATCTGCCGCTTCTCGATGAGCGTGGCGCCGGCCACAGCCCCGCCTGCCTCGATGGCGGCTGCTACCGAGGCTACGTCGCCGGAGACCACGACCAGAAACTTTCCCGAACAGATGCTGCGGGCCATGAGCAGCTTCACCGATCCGGCTTTCAGCATCGTATCCTCGACCAGGAATCCGGTCGCCACGCTCGAGAGCTCGATCAATCCGATAGAGTTGATTTCAGACACGACTTTGGCTCCTTCAGCTCTGCTTCTTAAGCTTCAATAATTACTGCATCGCCAGTTACTTTGACTATGCCGTCGATGCTGGCGTGGATTCTGGCGCCGAGTTTTCCTTGTGGCGGCATGGCAAGCAGATCGCCGGCCCGAACCCGGCCGCCGCTTTTCACCACAGGAATGGACGGAAGGCCGGCGTGCTGCTTGAGGAGCACGTTGACCGACCGGGGCGAAAACGAGTGTTCTACAAGCGGGCCGACATTGTTGAACTCACCCAGACCCAGCTTGGCGATCAGTCTGCGCATGGGGACTCGGCGGAACTCGGCTAGCGGATGGGGTGTGATGGAGGCGGGGTCGCCTTTGAAGGTCAAGCCACGCTCCCGTGCCAGGGGCTTGTTCTGCACGCAGACGGTCTTGGGATCGAGATCCTCCGGGCAGGCGTACATGGTGCATAGGTTGCATTCGCAGCAGTAGAGCGTGGCAACCGCAACGTCAGCGCCGGTAGCGAAGCCGAGCGATTGCATGGCGCGATGCGGCTCGATTGGATGGCCGAGCAGAAAGCGCGGGCAGAATTCAGTGCAGAAGCGGCACTGATCGCAGGCCGAGCGCCCGATCCGCTGCACATGGAGCCAGGGGGCGTTGTGGCGCTGGATGAGACTGTGCGAGGAGGGCAGCACGATGATGCCGCCGGTGGTTTTCGTCACCGGGACGTCCAGACTGGCGGCGGGCTTGGCCATCATCACGCCGCCGAGCAGCACGCCGAAATCGGCTACGGTAGGCCCGCCGGCGGCTTCGATGACTTCGCCAATGGTGATGCCGACCGGAACCCGCAGCGTGACGGGTGAAGCCACAGCGCCAGCCACGGTCAGATATTTGTGCGTCACAGGCCGGTCAAGGGCGATGTTGATGAGGGTTTCAACGTTGGAGACGGCTGTATCCACATCCTTGGGCAGTCCGCCGGGCGGAATCACACGCCCGGTAACAAGATGTACCAGGATGAACTCATCTCCCGCCGGATAACAGTCCGGCAAGGGCACAATTCGCACATTCTTTGGGGCCCGCTGCTCCAGCGTCTCGATAATCTCGTGGTACTTTTCCTTGATGCCGACGGCGCCTTCCTCGGCGCCCACTAGCTCCATGGCCATCCGTAGGCCGCGCAGGAAGAGATCGGGGTTGTGATGGAGAAGCTCCTTGTCCTTGTGGAGTAGAGGTTCGCATTCAGCGGCGTTGGCGATGACGAGCGAGACCCTGGTTTTAAACTTCACAGCTGCGGGGAATCCGCCGCCGCCCGCACCTACGATGCCGAGTTCCTCAAGACGGTCGATAGAAGAGTGTTGCGGCACACCCCCAGTCTGCTTCACTCGCGACGTTGCCGTTTTTGCCGTCATTTGGGCTAAACCTCAGAATCCGTCAAAATAACGATTGACTCTGACCTATACTGTACCGTATCATTCACTTTCAATCAAGATCAGTCAACAATGAAATGTTTGATTCCAAATATCGGTAGCACGTCGTTCAAGTACCGGGTTATGGATATGCCCTCGGAGACCGTTTTATCGGAGGGGCGCGTGGAACGGATCGGCCAGCCGGGCGGCGAATGCGCCGATTATCCGGCTGCGATTCGCAAGTGCATCGCAGCGATTGCAGGCGAAGGCAAGGCTCTTAAAAATCTATCGGAGATTGGGGCGGTCGGCTTCAAGGCGGTCCATGCCGGCCCGCATAATACGCCGCAACTGATCGACGACGAGTTTCTTGCGGCCATGGAAGAGTTTTCGTTCCTGGCACCGGCGCACAATCCTGCCTACATTGCGGCAATTCAGGCCTTTCGTGCGGAGCTTCCGGGAGTCCCGCTGGTTGCGGTGATGGAGCCATTCCCATACCGGTTTATGGATGAAGCGTCGACTACCTACGCCGTGCCATATGAGTGGCGCAGGGATTTCGGCATTCGCCGTTATGGATTCCACGGGGCCAGCCATCGCTCGGCCAGCGAACGAATCCAGGCGCTGCTGGGGCGCAAGAACCTCCGCCATATCTCCTGCCACTTGGGGGGTAGTTCCAGCCTGGCGGCCTTCCACGATGGCGTCGCCATCGATGTGAGCATGGGTGCATCACCACAGTCGGGGCTGCCGCAGAACAACCGGGTCGGTGACGTTGACGTCTTTGCCGTGCTGCACATGATGAAGAAGCTGGGACTGGACTCGGACGGAATGGCGGCCCTGCTGGGCAGCCGCTCGGGGTTGGCGGGGATTAGCGGCACCAGCGGCGACATCCGCGACCTCGATCAAGCCGCCGCGGCGGGAAACAAGCTTGCACGGCTCGCGCTCGATGTGTTTGTGCATGCCATCCGCCACTATCTTGGCGCATTCCTTCTCGAACTAGGCGGCCTCGACGTCCTCACCTTTTCAGGTGGCATCGGCGAAAACAGCGTGGAGATCCGGAGCGCAGTCTGTCGGAACCTCACCGCCTTCGGTGTGGAGCTCGATGAGGAGAGGAATCGCACTGCGCGCGGCGAAGGAGCAATTTCAACTGAAGGCTCGGCGGTCAAGGTGTTGATCGTTCCGGCAAACGAGGAAGTCATAGTGGCTCGCGAGACGGTATCGGTCGTCAACCGGGCTATGGGGCAATCGAAGTAGGGTAAAGCAAGCCGGGAATACTCTCGGAAAGCGGAAGGTCGGCTGTGGCGACAACATTGGGTTCAATCGACAGATCGGCAGTAGAGCGGATCGTCCGGCAGGTCGCGCTCGAATACCTTGGGAAAGGGAGGAGCGGCGCGGCGCCGGTACTGACCGTCCAAACCTCTTCGCGGCATATGCACGTCTGCCGTGAGGACATGGATGTTCTCTTCGGGCCGGGCTCGGAGCTCACATTCGACCGCCCGCTCTTTCAGGAAGGCAACTTCGCGGCCAAGGAAACGGTAACGATAGTGGGCCCGCGCAGCCGCCTAATCTCAAACCTCCGGATACTTGGGCCGATGCGCGACAAGTCGCAGGTCGAGCTGGCCTTCACAGACGCCATCATGCTGGGCTTCAACGATATTCCCGTCCGGCTATCCGGCGATATCGCAGGCACACCCGGAGCGATCATCATCGGGCCCAAGGGCGTGGTGGAGCTTAAGGAAGGCGTGATTCGCGCCGCGATTCACGCGCACATGAGCCCCGCGGAGGCAGCGCAGTTGGGGGTGGCTCAGGGCGACCGCATGAAGCTGCGCATCGGTGGCCAGGCCGGCCTTACCTTCAACAACGTTCATGTTCGAATCCACTCGACTGGCAAGCTCAACGTCCACATGGACACTGATGAAGCCAACGCGTGCGGTTTGCACCTGACCAAAGATATTGAACTTATCAAGTGACAAAACAAAAAAAGAGAGGAAGCGATGAAACAAGCGCTTGGAATGATTGAGACAAAAGGCCTGGTCGCGCTATTTGAGGCGACTGACGCCATGCTCAAGTCAGCAAACGTAACGTTCGCCGGCTGGCAGTCCGTTGGTTCCGGACTGGTGACCGCCTTTGTTGAAGGGGACGTAGCCGCGGTGAAAGCGGCTACCGACGCGGGCGCTGAAGCGGCAGCGCGGATCGGCGAGGTGGTCAGCGTTCAGGTGATCTCACGCCCCCACGACGAACTGCCGTCCTTTGTTCAGAACAAGAAGGCTGCGCCGCAAAAACCCGCAGCCGCGAAGTAGGCCGAGGAGACCAGATGAGTGAAGCAATCGGATTGATCGAAACCAAGGGCCTCGTCGGACTCGTCGAGGCGTGTGACGCGATGGTGAAAGCCGCCAGCGTAGAACTCGTGAAGACCGTGCAGATTGGCGGCGGATACGTGACGGCGATCGTCCGTGGCGATGTGGGCAGCGTGCGCGCTGCGGTGGATGCCGGAGCGGCCGCCGCGAAGGTGGTGGGAGAACTGGTGTCGTCGCACGTGATTGCCCGTCCCCACGATGCGCTTGTCGAAAGCATGTTGAAGTAACAGGAATTTGGAGAAAGCAAATGGCCAATGAAGCGATTGGAATGATCGAGACGAAGGGCCTGGTGGCACTTGTCCAGGCAACGGACGCAATGCTGAAGGCTGCCAGCGTGGAATTTGTCGGCTGGAACAAGATCGGCAGCGGCCTGTGTTCGGTTTTTGTACAGGGAGACGTGGGCTCGGTTCGCGCTGCGGTAGATGCGGGTGCCAGCGCTGCCCGCGAAGTGGGCGAAGTGCAAAGCGTGCATGTGATTGCGCGTCCGCACGGCACTCTCGGAACCGTACTGCCGAAATAACCGCATACGGCAGGGTTCCTTTGCCGCGGTTTACGAGGTGAGCCGGCATGTTTATAGCGAAAGTTATCGGCAATGTTGTGTCGACGCAGAAGAACGCGAAGTTCCACGGAATGAAGCTGCTGCTGATTCAGCCGTACATCAGCAGGGACGGCAAGCTACAGATTTCGGGCAGTTCCGTGGTCGCGGTTGACAGCGTGGGAGCGGGTATCGGCGAGTGCGTGCTGTTCACGCAGGGCAGTTCGGCCCGGCTGACGCCAACCACCAAAGATGCGCCGGTCGACACGGTGATCGTCGGCATCGTCGATGCCGTCGAGGTCGAAGGCAAGATATTGGAGAAGCCATAAATGCAAACCCAGGAGCAAATGATCGCGGAGATCGCAAAGGAAGTCGTAGCCAGACTCCGCGTCCAGTTGCAACAGCCTCAGGCGCCTGCTGTCCATGCCGCCCCTGCCGTCAAAAGCGCTGCGGCGCGCGACGGTGTTTTCTCGACTGTTGACGAGGCAGCTGAAGCGGCATTTGAAGCGCAGAAGAAGGTAGCGGCTATGAGCCTGGAGGAACGCGGGCGCATGATCGAGATCATGCGCCGGATCTGCATGGATCGCCGCGAGGAACTGGGCCGCATGGAGATGGAGGAGACCAAAGTCGGCCGCCTCGATCACAAGATATTGAAGCTCACGAATATGCGCTATGTGCTGGGGGTTGAGGCCATGCGCAGCAGCGGCAGCAGCGCGCGCAGCGACAACACCGGCCTGTGCATCATCGAGCGCGCGCCCTGGGGAGTGATCGGCATGATGCTGCCCGTCACGCACTCGGTGCCCACCATGGTCTCCAACGCCACCAACATCCTGGCCGCGGGCAATACGGCGGTCTTTGGGCCGCATCCATCGGGCGCAAAGGTGGCCCAGTACGCCTTGCAATTGTTCAACCGCGAGATCGAGCGGGAGTGCGGCGTCGCCAACGTGCTGACCACCATCCAGGAGCCCAGCATCGAAGCCGCCGAGCAGATATTCAATCACCCTAAGATCGCGCTGCTATGCGTAACCGGAGGCCCCGCCGTTGTGAAGGCGGCGAGCAAATCCGGCAAGCGTGTGATTGCGGGCGGCCCCGGGAATCCACCCGTCGTCGTCGACGAGACCGCCGATCTGGATCGAGCCGCCAAATGCATCATTGAGGGCGCGGCCTTCGATAATAACCTGCTGTGCATCGGCGAAAAAGAGATCTTCGTAGTCGCCTCCGTCGCGGACAAGTTCATCGACGCGATGAAGCGCGCCGGAGCCTATCAGCTGGATCGCGCCGCCATCGAAAAACTCACAAAAGCCGCATTCACCTTTGAAGGCGGGGGTGGTGGCTGCGCAAGAGCGCATGTGAAGAAGGATTTGGTCGGCAAGGACGTAGCGG
>Ga0265316_10004242_pt1 | contig 14324 bp, 14 predicted proteins | sample 4522metaG_FD_202092 | JGI IMG/M metagenome (GOLD analysis project Ga0265316, IMG submission 202092) | Rhizosphere microbial communities from Carex aquatilis grown in University of Washington, Seatle, WA, United States - 4-5-22 metaG | ecosystem: Host-associated > Plants > Roots > Rhizosphere >... | reverse complement strand
CAAACCGCATTCCCGAAAGCCTCGCCGCGCCAACCACAAGACTCGGACACTGAGAAACGGAGCGGAATGCAACATAACCAACGCCGATCTCGGCAATAGAACCTTTTCAGGCGGTCAGAGACCTAGTGGCGGAGAATCGCATTTATTGTTGGAGAAATGGAATGAACGCTTCCCATCTTAATTCCGGCGAACGGGTGCGCGACGTACACGTCACTGAAGACACGCTGGCGGTGGACCTCGCGGACGGGCGCACAATCATCGTGCCGCTGCCGTGGTATCCCCGGCTTTTGAACGCTACCATGGAACAGCGATCACGCTGGAAGGTTTGCGGAGCAGGCTACGGGATTCACTGGCCGGACATTGATGAAGACCTGAGCACGGAAGGCTTACTCCGTGGCGCGCCCGCCGCCGCTGAACCCGCTCGTCTTGGCCGCTAGGCAGGTCGCACGGATTGGCCACCCGGAAGCCGGTCTCAGACGGACTATGGCGCGTCCGTTTCCGGTGGGAGAGCGATGGCGTGTACGATGTGGAAATTGTCGATTACCACTAAAGGGAGGAATTGAACATATGAGCATCATGCGTCCTGAAGGCGGCTGGAATATCACCCGTCCTCCGGTTCACCCGGGCGAAATGCTCCGCGAGGAGTTCATGAAGCCGCTGGGGATTTCGATCAACGGCCTCGCTTTGGAACTGCACGTACCGGTCACACGCATCAGCCAGATCGTCAACGAGCGTCGCGGGATTACCGCCGATACGGCATTGCGTCTGGCGGGGCATTTCGGCACCAGCGCCGATTTCTGGATGAATCTTCAGAAGGATTACGAATTGCTTCTGACGCGGCGCAAATCGTGGAAGACGATCGAGAGCCAGGTCCGGCGGCGGACGGTCGCAGCATGATTCACGGCCCCGGCCCGCGAGATCCTCAACCGCCCCCGGCCGTTCCCCAGAAATCCAGCACCACCACGGTAATGTCGTCCGATTGCGGCGCGCCTTCGGTGAAGGCCGCCACGCCTTCCTGGATCGCATCGTGAATGGCGGTGCACGCGCCGGCGGCGTGCGCGGTCACGATGTCGCGCAGGCGCTTCTTGCCGAAGAACTCGCGGTTGCGGTTCTGCGCCTCGGTCACTCCATCGCTGTAGATCACGACGTGGTCGCCGGGGGCTAGCCGCAATTCCTCCATCGTGAACTCGGCGCCCTCCATCAGCCCCACAGGCATGCCCGTGGCCCCCAGTTCCATCCGCTCTCCGTTGGCGCGGATCACGATCGGCGGGCATTGCGCCGCGTTTACGTAACTGAGGAGCCCGTTGTCGTGCAACAGGCTGTAGAATAACGTGGCGTACTTCTCGCCCCCCGTGCGGTCCAGCAGGAACTGGTTCAGCCGCGCCACGCGGCGCGCCAGGGCGTCCGGAGAGCCCGAGCCCGTGATCAGCGCGCCTTGCAGCAGCGAGGCCAGCAGCGCGGAGCTCACTCCCTTGCCCGAGACATCCGCCACAACTATGCACCAGCAGCGGGGGTCCACCGGCGTCACGTCGAAGTAGTCGCCTCCCACTTCGTGCGACGCCACGCTGCTGCCGGCCGCGCACATCCATCCCGCCGACGGCAGTTTGCCCGGCAGCAGGCTCTGCTGGATGGTCCGCGCCAGCCCCAGTTCCTCTTCCATTTGCTGCTTGGCCCGCTCTTCCACCAGCAGCCGCGCGTTCTCCAGCACCGTGGACGCTTCGATGGCCAGCGTCTGCAGCAGTTCGCGGTTGCCGCCCGTCAGGTCGGCCGCGGTCAGGCGCGAATCCATGTACAGCACGCCCACCGTCTCGCTGCCCGTCGCCAGCATGCTGGTGGCGTCGCCCTGTCCGGTCCGTATGCGCACCAGGGGAACGCAGATGACGCTGCGCAGCTCCAGGTCGGCGACGCTGTTCTGCGGCCGGGTGGCTTCCGCGCCCAGCGGGTCGAAATTCATGGAGAGCAGTTCGCGCCGGTGCTGCAAGGCGCGGTGCAGCACCTCGCGGGGCAGGCGCAAATCGCTGTCGTGCAGGTGGTGCCCGTGGCGGTTGCGCGCCACGCGCGTCTCCAGGCCCGCTTCCGAGCGCAGCATCAGAAACCCGCGCTCCGCTCCGGTGATGGTCAGCGCCGTGTCCACTACCGACGCCAGCACATCGTCCACCGAGAACGAGCTTTGCAGCGTGCGCGCCAGCTCCAGGATGGCGCGCAGCTTGCCCAGGCTGCCGCCCACACCCGGCGGGGGCGCACCCTTGTCCACCGCGCCCATCTGCTCCACCAACCGTTTCAACTCGGCGCCGTCCGGCGCGAAGATGAGCTGGTAGGAATCCTGCGCGCCGAGCTCGATGCGGTCCGAATTCTGCAGCACGTGGCGCGTGATCCGCGTCCCGTTGACGAATGTGCCGTGGCGGCTGCCGCCATCTTCTATCACATACTCCCCGTTCTCCACCAGAATGCGCGCGTGGGTGCGGGAAGCGCGGCTGTCGCGAACGATCAGGTCGCTGTCGGGCTGCCGCCCGATGCGAAACGGCACCGGATGGATGCGCACGCGCGTGCGATTGCCGTTGGGATCCACCACCACCAGCGAGGCGGGCCGGGCGGCGGGGGAAGGGACGGAGGCAGACACCGGTTCCACCTAGGCGCGCCGTGCGCGCGCACGACCGGCAGGTTTAGGAGGCTCCGCCGGCTGGCTGCGAAGAACTTCCACCTCGCGCGCCCGCAGCGTCTGGCAGTGGGCGCAGTAGCCGCCCACCTCTGTGCGCGCCAGAAGGACCTGGAACCCGAAGTGGCTTTCGATTTGCTTCCGCAGCCGCTGCAGCGGTTCCCCGAAGAATTCTTCCACCTTGCCGCAACGCAGGCAGATGACGTGGGCATGCTCCTGCTTGAGGCGCGTCTCATAGTAGTGCTGGTCGCCGCCGTAATGCATGAGGTCCAGCTCATCCACCAGGCCGCCGGCTTTGAGCATTTTCAGCGTGCGGTAGACCGTGACCCGGTTGAGTTTCGGATCTTTCTCCTTGGCCATCTGGAACAGCCGTTCGGCGTCGAGATGATCGCCGGTCTTGTCGATCAGATCGAGCAGGATCTGGCGCTGCCTGGTGAGGCGGACACCGCGCTCCTTGAGCGATCCTTCAGTCGAGTCGAGGGCCATGGTGGCGTTCTTTCAATTCTAACAGGGTCGGAGAAAAGCGGCGCGGGGCGGCCCTGTGGCCTCGTGGAGCGGGCATTCCTGCCCGCCAAGCCGGCTTTCCAGCCGGCTGGACCCGCTGGAAAGCGCGCTCCACGGGGCGGGGACCCGCTCCACGGGCCGGAGGCCCGCTCCACGGGGCGGGGACCCAGCCATGCGGGGTACGGAGCGGGGGCCACCCATGCGGGGTTGATCGGCGGCTAACAGTCTTAGGGTTTCTTATGTCCCCCTAATCCACCTTATATATAGTCAATCCCGAGAGTAGCTTGGGGTAAAAGTCGGTGGATTTTTGGGGCATCACGCCGCCGCCGAACGAGGTGTCGGCCACCTGCTCTATGAAGGTGGGCTTCAGCAGAAAGGCGATCTGCGCGGCGCCGGCGCGGGCCTCTTCCACGGCGGCGTCCAGACCGCGGATGTAGCGCAGGTGCTTCTCGTCGCGCACCGCTTCTTCCCCGATGCCCAGCGTGCCGGCCAGCAATTGTTCGTGCAGCACACGCACATCCAACTGGCCCTCGCCGCCCTGGTAATCCAGCCGGTAGAGCCGGCTGCCGATGGCCGCACCGATGACGGTTCGGCCGCCCGGTTCCTCCCAGGCGCTCTTGAGAGCGTCGATGGAAGCTACTTCCGCAACCCGGAAATCGCCGGCCGCGCGGCGCAGAAACGTCTCGGGGAGACCCGCCGGATCGAGCCCGCTCACCAGCCGGTGCGTGGCCAGGATGCGCAGGCCCGGCGAGTACATGTTGACAAAAGTCATCATGACGCGGCCGGCGCCAGGCAGGTCGGGATTCTCGTTGCGGAACGCCAGCGCGGTCTCGTAGCGGTGGTGCCCGTCGGCAATCAGCAGCTTCTTGTCCGCCATCAGTTCCTGAATGGGCGCGGCGGCGGAGATCTTCCAGATGCGATGCACGGCGGCGTACTCGTCGGTGATTTCGGCCAGCGGCGCGGCGGCGGCGGCCTCCTCCAGCAGTGCGTCGATCGAGCCCGCGCGGTCGGGATACAGCATGAAGATCTGGCCGAAATGCGCATGGGTGTGGCGCAGCAGCTCCAGCCGGTCCTTCTTCGGGCCGGAAAGAGTCTGTTCGTGCCGGTGCACCACTCCGGCGGAGTATTCTTCCACCGCGCCGAGCGCGATGAAGCCTTTGCGCACCAGCCGCTCGCCGGTATCGGGGACGGTGAATTCCTGGAAATAGGGAAACACGCCGGCCTCGGGGTCGCGGGCCAGGATTCCGCCGGCGGTCCACTGGTTCAGGTACGCCGCGGCGCGAGTGTAGACGTTGCCGGTCTCGGAGTCGCCGGGCACTGGTTCGCCCAGGATCACGCGTACCAGGTTGTACGGGCTCAGGGCCAGGTAGCGGCGGCGCATAGCCGGGGAAATCTTGTCATAGGGTTGCGTGACCACGTTGGCCAGGGGGCCGGCCTCGGCGGTGTAGCGTAGCGGATGGAAAGGATAGATTCGAGCCAACCTCCAGGATACCCCGCGGGCGTGGATGTTGCTCTGCCGCTTGGCCCCATGCAAACTCCCGATCCAGGGGCCACTGAGCGCTTTCTTCCGATCTTCGCCAGGTGACGGCACGCGCCACTCGGAGAATGCTTGGATACGGCCGTATGGGCCTCGGGCCAGAGGCAGCAGGATTCCTGCTGATAAGTGATGCTGACCTCATGCCGCGACCGGCGGCGGCCTCAGGATCCCCGCAGCAGGCTCAGGAACGGGCTTTTTCCCATAAAGATAAGCCCACCTGCATGGCATCTCTAGCGTAGAGAGCGAACTGGCGGGTGTCAAGGTCAGGAAGGAAGAGGCTGTGCGATAAGTTCGTGGATCGCCCGCAGCCGCTCCCAGAATCCCCGCAGCAGGTTCAGCCGCAGCGCGTTCGCACCGTCCGACAGCGCCCTTTCCGGCGCGTCGTGGACTTCCACGAAGATGCCGTCTACTCCCACGGCCACGGCGGCCCTCGCCAGCGGTTCGATGAACTCCGGCTGGCCGCCCGACGCGTGGCCGGCGCCGCCAGGCAACTGCACCGAGTGCGTGGCGTCATAGACCACCGGCCAGCCGGCATCGCGCATGATCTTCAGGCCGCGCATGTCCACCACCAGGTTGTTATAGCCGAACGAAGAGCCGCGCTCAGTTAATACGACCTGGCGATTGCCGGTGGAGGCCACTTTTTCCGCGGCGTGGTGGATGTCGTGCGGCGCTACGAACTGCCCCTTCTTGATGTTCACAATCCGCCCGGTGCGGCCGGCCGCCAGCAGCAGGCCGGTCTGGCGGCAGAGAAACGCCGGGATCTGCAGAATGTCGGCCACCTCGGAGACCGCCTCGGCTTGCGCCGGCTCGTGAATGTCGGTCAGGATCGAAAAGCCCTCGGCTTTCAGGCCAGCCAGAATGCGCAAGCCTTCGCGCAGGCCGGGGCCGCGGTAAGCGTCGCCGCTGGTGCGATTGGCCTTGTCGAACGAAGCCTTGAAGACAAAGTCGCCCACCAACGCGCGGATGGCGTGCGCCATGAAGTGCACGTGCTCTTCGCTTTCGATGACGCAGGGCCCGGCAATCAGCACCAGCGGCTTACCGCGGCCGAAACTGGCAAATTCAATCGCCATTGGAGTACGTCTCCTCCTGCGCGTCCGCCAGCACGGGTGTCAGCCGGCGCCGCCGATTGGCGTAGGATGCGCCGATGAAGGCTTTGAACAGCGGATGCGGCTCCATGGGCTTGGATTTGAACTCGGGGTGGAACTGGCAGCCCAGGAACCACGGATGGTCCGCCAGCTCGCAGATCTCGACATAGGTGCCGTCGGGCGTTTCGCCGGTAATGCGCAGGCCGGCGGCGGTCAGGCGCTCTTCGTACTCGCGGTTGAATTCGTAGCGATGGCGGTGGCGCTCGTGGATCTCGCGCGTCCCGTAGGCGCGGTAGGCCACGCTGTTCTCCACCAGTTTGCAGGGCCAGCTTCCCAGGCGCATGGTGCCGCCCAGGTCGTCCACGCCCTTCAACTCGCGCAGCTTAAAAATCACGCGGTGCGGCGTGCCGGAGTTGAACTCGGTGGAGTCCGCGCCGGTGAGCCCGCAGACGTTGCGGGCGTATTCGATCACCAGGGTCTGCATGCCCAGGCAGATGCCGAAATAGGGCACCTTGCGCTCGCGGGCGAAGCGGATGCCGTTGAGCATGCCGGCGATGCCGCGCTCCCCAAATCCGCCCGGAACCAGGATGCCGTCGTAGCCTTCCAGTTGGCTTTCCCAGTTCTCGCCCACCACGCCTTCGGCTTCGATCCAGTCGATATGGACCGTCAGCCCGTGCGCCAGTCCGCCGTGCAGCAGCGCCTCTTTGAGACTCTTGTACGAGTCCTCGTATTCCACGTACTTGCCCACGATGCCGATGCTGACTTCGTCCTGGGGATTGTCCAGACGGTCGAGCATGGCGTTCCAGCGCGTGAGATCGCGCGGCGGAGCCTCCATGCGCAGCAGGCGGAGGACGATTTCATCCACTCCCTCGGCGGCGAACGTCACCGGCACCATGTAGACCGACTTGACGTCACGCGCGGTCACCACGGCCTCGATATCCACGTCGCAGAACAGGGCGATCTTGTCCTTCATCTCCTGCGAGATGAACCTTTCCGACCGGCAGATCAGGATGTCGGGCTGGATACCGAGGGCGCGCAACTCTTTGACGCTGTGCTGGGTGGGCTTGGTTTTCAGCTCCTGCGCGGCGGCGATCCACGGCACCAGGGTGACGTGGATGAAGATGCAGTTGCCGCGGCCCTGCTCGTGGCGCATCTGGCGGATGGCCTCCAGGAAAGGCAACGATTCGATGTCGCCGACGGTGCCGCCGATCTCGACGATCACCACATCCACGTCGTGCGCCACGCGCTTCATGGCGGCCTTGATTTCGTTGGTGACGTGGGGAATCACCTGCACGGTTTTGCCCAGATAATCGCCGCGGCGCTCGCGGGCGATGATTTGTTCGTAGATGCGGCCGGAGGTGACGTTGTTGCTCTGCGTCAGCTTGGCGTGGGTGAAGCGCTCGTAGTGGCCCAGGTCGAGGTCGGTCTCCGCGCCGTCGTCGGTGACGAAAACTTCGCCGTGCTGGAAGGGGCTCATGGTCCCCGGATCCACGTTGAGATAGGGATCGAACTTCTGGCACGTCACTTTCAGACCGCGGCTTTCCAGCAGGCAGCCGATGGAAGCCGCGGCGATTCCTTTGCCGAGCGACGAAACCACGCCGCCGGTGATGAATATGAATTTGGCCATTACCTTTTCACCCCCTCGAGCTGGGCAGGCGGCGCCGCCTGCCCCACCTGCCCCGCCTCAATCAGCCTTGTAACCCTCTGCAAATCTTCCGGCGTGTCCACGCCGAACGATTCATAATCCGTTTCCACCACGCGGATGCGGAACCCGTTTTCGATGGCCCGCAACTGTTCCAGCCGTTCCGCCTGTTCGAGCGGACCCACCGGCAGGGAAGAATATCCCAGCAGAAAACTCCGCCGGTACACGTACAGGCCGATGTGTTTGTAATAGGGCGTCCGGAAACCGGAGGCCGCGGCGTCGGGCCTGGTGTACGGGATGGGACAGCGCGAAAAGTAGATCGCGTCTCCGGCGGCATCGGTGACCACTTTCACCACGTTGGGGTCGGCGGTCTCCCGCGGGTCCTCGATCCGCTTCTTGAGGGTCGCCATCGCGATATCGGGTTCGTGGACTAAGGGGAGAATGGCGGTATCGATGGCCAACGGATCGATGAGCGGCTCGTCGCCCTGGATGTTCACCACGATATCGGCGTTCTCCGCGGAGGCCACTTCCGCCACCCGGTCGGTGCCGGAAAGATGGTCCGGACGGGTCATGCGCACTCGCGCGCCGAAACTTCTTGCAACCGCGAAAACTTTCGCGTCATCAGTGGCAATAATCGTGCTTGTTAGGTAACTGGCCCGGGACGCACGTTCGTACACGTGCTGTAGCATGGATTTGGAGGAAATAAGGGCTAGTACTTTGCCGGGAAAACGAGAGGAGGAAAACCGGGCGGGTATCACGCCCAATATTTTACGCGGCACACGCGATCATACCACAAAAACCCTATGCTAAACTCAAAGGAAAGAAAGGCTGGCACGCCGTGATGCTGCTGCCGTCCTCCCAGAAGTGGTTTCTGATCGGCGCTCTCGGCTCGGCTGTGGCCGTATGGGGATTCGGCGGGCCCGCACAAGACACTCCCCAGGTGAATATCGCTCCGCGTCCCAAGCCCGCGGTCGCGGCAAAGGCGGAGCCTCTTCCCAAGGCCAATATCCGCACGGACGTCAACCTGGTGCTGATTCCGGTCACGGTCACCGACCCGTTGAACCGCTTCGTGACGGGTTTGGAAAAGGAGTATTTCAAGCTGTACGAAGACAAGAAACAGCAGGTAATCTCGCATTTTTCGAGCGATGACGCGCCGCTGTCGGTGGGCGTGCTGTTCGATTGCAGCGGCAGCATGGGCCGGAAGCTGCGGGAATCGCGGGACGCGGTGGCGCAGTTCTTCAAGACCGCCAACCCCGAGGACGAAGCGTTCCTGGTGCAATTCCACGACACGGCCGAACTGGCGCAGCCCTTCACCTCCAACCTGGAGGACATTCAGAACCGCCTGACCTTCACGCAGTCCAAGGGGATGACCGCGCTGCTGGACGCCATCTACCTGGGCATGCACCAGATGAAAAAAGCCAAGAACACGCGCAAGGCGCTGCTCATCATTTCCGATGGCGGGGACAACAACAGCCGTTACAGCGAAAGTGAAATCCGCAACCTGGTGAAAGAAAGCGACGTCCAGATCTATGCGATCGGGATTTACGAACCGATCGGTTCGCGCAGCCGCACCCCGGAGGAGAACAACGGCCCGGCATTACTGACGGAACTGGCCGACCAGACCGGAGGGCGCCAGTACCAGGTGGAAAACGTCAACGAATTGCCCGATATCGCGGCCAAGATCGGCATGGAATTGCGCAACCAGTACGTTTTGGGTTACTCGCCGCTGAACCAGGAGAGGGACGGAAAATACCGGCACGTCGAGGTGAAGCTGGTACAACCGCACGGGATGCCTGTGCTTCGGGCCTTCTGGAGGCTGGGTTATAATGCGCCGTCCAAATAGGTGGCCGTGGGCAGGCGGCACCGCCTGCCCCACCAGGCCGTGCAGAGTCGGGCCAGGCAGCGCCGCCTACCCCACCAGGCCGTGCAAAGTCCGGCCAGGCAGCATCCGCAAGGGCAAAGGTGGGGCAGGCGGTGCCGCCTGCCCGGCGGGCCAGGGATCGATCCGGGCGATCCGCCTTCTGCCCGCTTGCGCCGCCCTGTGCCTCGCCGCGATGGCTCTGAACGGCCAGGACGCCCCCACTGTCTTCCGTTCGGACACCCGCGTGGTGGTGTGCAATACCACCGTGGTGGACAAGAGCGGCCACCTGGTGACCGATCTCGGGCGCGAGGCTTTCACGGTCTTCGAAAACAACGTGGCGCAGCGCGTTACCGATTTCAAGCAGGAGGATGTACCGGTTTCCCTCGGCCTGATCATCGACAACAGCGGCAGCATGCGGACCAAGCGCGCCGGCGTGGAGGCGGCATCGCTCGCGCTGGTCAAAGACTCCAACCCCGCCGACGAAGTTTTCGTGGTCAACTTCAACGACGAGCCGTTTCTCGACCTGCCGAACCGCAAGAAATTCACCAACAACATCCTGGAGTTGGAGGAAGCCCTCACGCGCATCGATTCGCGCGGCGGCACAGCCATGCGGGATGCCATCCGCGCGTCCGTCGATCATCTGCTGGAAAATGCCGGCCGCGACAAGAAAGTGCTGGTGCTGGTCACTGACGGGGTGGATAACGCCAGCATCATCAGCCTCGAGAAGCTGGTAAAGGTGGCGCAGCAGAGCGGCGTGCTGATCTATGCCGTGGGGCTGCTGAACGACGAAGACCGCGGCGAAGCCGGCAAAGCCAAACGCGAGTTGAACGGCCTGGCGGAGGCCACCGGCGGCGAAACGTATTTTCCGAAAGACGTTTCCGAAGTGGACCACATTGCGCACGTGGTTGCGCACGATATCCGCAACCAGTACACCATCCAGTACACCCCGGCCAACGCCGTGATGGACGGAACTTTTCGACAGATCAAAATCGCGGTCAATGCGCCCGGCCACCTGACGGTCCGCACGCGCAGCGGCTACTACGCCACGCCCGATCAGGGCAAGCCGGCCGGCCGGGTGGAGACCAAATCCCGTTGATGCGCTTCGTCAAGAAAAGCAGGCTTGCCGCTTTGGCAGCCGCGGCCGCGCTGGGGCTGGCTCTGCTTCACGGCCGGCAGGACGATACCGGCACGGTGTTTCGCAGCGACACGCGCCTGGTGGTATGCAACACCACCGTGGTGGACCGGGCCGGGCACCTGGTAACCAACCTGAAGCAGGACGCCTTCCGCGTCTTCGAGAACAACGTCCGCCAGGAAATCAGAGTTTTCAAGCACGAAGACATCCCCGTGTCGATGGGTTTGATCATCGACAGCAGCGGCAGCATGCGAACCAAGCGCGCCGCGGTGGAGGCCGCGGCCATGGCTTTGGTGACGGAATCGAATCCGGACGACGAAGTGTTCGTGATCCACTTCAACGACGAAATCTATTTCGATAACCCGCCAGGCAAGGACTTCCTTACCAACCGGGAAGACATGCGGAAGGCCATCGAGCGAACCGGCGTGGCCGGCGGCACGGCCATGCGCGACGCCATCCAGATGGCTATCGGCTGGCTGCACAAAGCGCACCGGGACAAGAAGGTCCTGGTGGTGGTGACCGACGGCGAAGATAACGCGAGCGACGAAGCCAACAGCCTGGAACACGTGGTGCGCGCGGCGCGGCAGAACGAAGTCCTGATCTATACGGTGGGCCTGCTGAGCGAAGAGGACCGCCGCGCCGCGGCCAATGCCAAACACCAGTTGAACGCGCTCTCGGAAGCCACCGGGGGCGAGGCATTCTATCCCCGCGAAGTCTCCGAAGTGGACCGCATCGCGCACCAGGTGGCGCGCGATCTGCGCAACCAATACACCCTGGAATACACGCCCTCCAACCAGGCCATGGACGGAACGTTCCGCCGGATTCGGGTGGTGGTGAAAGCTTCCGGCAGCCCCACGCCGCGCACGCGCACGGGCTACTACGCCACGCCCGACCGGGGCGGCACGGCAACCCCTATGCCGGCGTCCGGTTTCCGTCGATAATAGAAGCAACGATGTCCTGGAAACCGTGGCGCATCTTCGTCCCCGCCTGCGTGCTCGCGCTGGGCCTCGCGGGTCTTGCCGGCCAGCAACCCAAGACCGGTGGTCCGCCACCGGAGACCGGCACGGTCTTCCGCGCCGATACGCGCCTGGCGATCTGCCACACCACCGTGGTCGACAAGGCGGGACGCCTGGTGACCAACCTCAAACAGGACGCTTTCACCGTCTCGGAGAACGACGTCAAGCAGGACATCCTGCTCTTCAGGCGGGAGGATATACCCGTATCCATGGGGTTGATCGTCGACAACAGCGGCAGCATGCGGCCCAAGCGCAGCAGTGTGGAGGCCGCGGCCCTGGCGCTGGTGAAAGACTCCAATCCCGACGACGAGGTTTTCATCGTCAACTTCAACGACGATGCCTACATCGACAACCCGCACGGCAAGGAATTCCTCACCAACATCGAAGAGATGCAGGAGGCTTTGACCCGCATCGATTCGCGCGGCGGCACCGCCATGCGCGACGCCATCGACAAATCCATCGACTGGTTGAAGAGGGCCCACAAGGAGAAGAAAGTCCTGGTGGTGGTGACCGACGGAGTGGACAACGCCAGCGGCGTGAGCCTGGAAGACCTGGTGCGCGACGCGCGGCAGAGCGAGGTTTTGATCTACGCCGTGGGCCTGCTTACCGAAGAGGAGAAGCGTAGTGCCGCCAGCGCCAGACGGCAGTTGAACGCGCTGGCCGAAGCCACCGGCGGAGAGGTCTTCTACCCCAAGGAACTGGTGGAGGTGGACCGCATCGCCCACCAGGTGGCCCGCGATATCCGCAGCCAGTACACCATCGGCTACAAGCCGTCGAATTCCGCCCTCGATGGCACCTTCCGCAGGATCAAGGTGACGGTCAAGGCGCCCGGCAATCCCACGCCGCGCACGCGCACCGGTTACTACGCCACGGCCGAACAGGGGTCGGCGCCCGCCTCTCACGCCAAGGAGAAATAACGGTGCTGCGCACAGTGTGGCGCCTCACCCGCGGCTACCGTCTGCGGCCGTGGAGGAGCCCCTATCTGCGCTGGCGCGTCGAAACGTACTCCGGCCTCCACGCGGACCAAATCGGCTTTCGGCAATTCTGGGAGTTCGCCTGGCGCGAGCGCCGCAACTTGCTGCGCTACCTGCGGTGGGCCGCGCGGATGAGGACGCGGCCACGCCGCCCCGGTCCCGCCGCGCCGGTATGATACCGTCGAGCGATGCTTTTCATGGTGATCGAGCACTTCCGCAACCGGGACCCGAAACCCGCCTATCGGCGGCTGCGGGAGCAAGGCCGCAACATGCCCGCGGGGCTGAGGTTCATCGAAAGCTGGGTGGAACCCAATTTCGACCGCTGCTTCCAACTGATGGAAACCGACGACGCGCGCCTGCTCCAGAGGTGGGTAGCTTCCTGGACGGACCTGATGGAGTTCGAAATCCTTCCGGTGGTCCGCTCCGTGGACACGCGCCAGGATGTGGAGGAGTTGCTGGGCTGAAAGTGTGGGACAGGCCTCCAGGCCGGTCGCCGCGCCAAAGGCGCGCTCTGCGCGCCTGACAGGCGGCCCACAGGGCGCCCCGGCCTGTCCGGCCCGGTCAGTAAGGTTCGCCGGAGAGAGGCGGCAGAACCGGCGTGATCTTGCCCCAGCCCTGCGTTTGTGCGGCCTTCATGTCGCGGATCAGTTGGTCCGGCAACTCGTCCTTCAGCTTCGGACGGCCACTCTGGTTGGCGAGTTCCCAGGCGACCGCGGCCACGGTCTTCGAGATGGTCTGGAGCGCCTTATAGTCGATCTTTTCGGGCGTGTCCGTGGGGCGATGATAGTCCGCGTGTAAGCCAGTGGTGAAGAAAGCGATCGGAATCCCCATCTTGGCGAAGTTGTAATGGTCGCTGCGGTAGAAGATACGCTGCCCGTTGGGTTCCGGCCCGAGATTGTCGTGCGTGGCATCGGGCGCGGTCACATCGTAGAAGTGGTCGATCTTCATCTTTTGATAATTGCCGTTGACGGTGTCGATAACTTGCTCTAAGTCGTCGCTGCTGATATTCGGGCCGATCAGCAGCACCCCGCCCGGGTCCACCAGGACATGCTGCGGATTGCTGTCCACGGAACTTTCGTTCTTAGTGCGGCCGATCATATCCATATTCAAATCGGCCACTACTTTGGAAAGGTCGAAAGGCGGGAATTCGGTGAAATACTGGGAGCCCCAGAGGCCTCTTTCCTCGCCGCCGTCCCAGAGAAAGAGGATGCTGCGCTTGGGACGAATGCCCTTGGCCACGCCTTCGGCGTAAGCGTGCGCCATGCCGAGGAGGCCGGTGGAACCGGAGCCATCGTCATCGGCGCCGTTGTTCACCGCGTGGCCGTCGGGTTCGGGCGCGGCCAGGCCTATGTGGTCGAGATGGGCGCTGATCACCACGAACTCGTCCTTCAGGACCGGATCGCTGCCCTCGATGATGCCAATGATATTCTCGGTGTGGCCTGGTTGGCTGTGGACCGCCAGGTGGAGGCTCAGCCGCTTGGCGGAGTTAAGCTCGAAAGAATCCTGCCTGGCGTTCGAACCCGTCTCGTAGAACACCTGCGCGCCGGTCAACTTCTCGCCCTGGAAGAGCGCGCTGGTGAGTTCCAAGCCGGCGGAAACGTTAGGCGCCGCGGGACACGCGGGAGTGGGCCGGAACTTGGCAACCTGGTACGGCGGGCCGTTCAGCGCTGCGCCGCCGCGTCCACCGCCGCGCCCGCCGCGGCCGGCGGCGGCCGGATAGGCCATGGCGGTCGCCGTTTGGAAATTGGCGACTGTCACCACGGCCAGCGCACCGTTCTTGGCGGCGTATTCCTCGGGAGTGAGGTAGTCTTTGCAATTCTCGCCCAGCGGGTCCTGGCTCTCGGCGGCGGGTCCAGCGGGTCCAGCAGCGCCCGCGGGTCCGGCGGCGCCGGCTCCGGCAGCCTCGGCAGCTCCGGC
>Ga0265316_10004241_pt1 | contig 14325 bp, 13 predicted proteins | sample 4522metaG_FD_202092 | JGI IMG/M metagenome (GOLD analysis project Ga0265316, IMG submission 202092) | Rhizosphere microbial communities from Carex aquatilis grown in University of Washington, Seatle, WA, United States - 4-5-22 metaG | ecosystem: Host-associated > Plants > Roots > Rhizosphere >... | reverse complement strand
GCTCGAATCCACCCAATTTTAGGGTGTCCGCGATGTGCGCAGGGAGGCTGTGCAGGGAAACACGTGTGGCGCCCAAGGACCGACGAAATGCAATCAGGATCTGCGCCCCAGTCACATCCAAGGCCTCCAGATGGCCGAGCTCGATGCTGATCTCACCCTCACTGGCCAGGCGAAGTCCGGCGAGAGCCGTATGCAGCCTTTCCGCCTCGAACACAGTCGCGTCCCCGGAGATTTCCAGGTGCCGCTCGCCCTGGTTGATAACCTTGAGCATGGGCAGCCTCCTAGCGTACGAACCTGCGCACCACTTCGATGAGCTGTTTCTCATCGAAGGGCTTGACCAGCCATCCAGTGGCTCCGGCAGCCTTGCCTTCCATTTTGCTTTCGTTCTGAGACTCGGTCGTCAGAACCAAAATGGGCGTAAAGCGGTGGGCGGTCTTTTTCACTTCCTTGACGAAGGCGATGCCATCCATGCGCGGCATATTGATGTCGGTAAGAATCATGCAGGGCCGAATGCCGCTGCTGTCGAGCGTACCGAGAACGCGCAGACCATCCATCCCGTCGACAGCCTCGACCACCGACAAGCCCGAGCGCTCGAGGAAGAACTTCATCGAAGTGCGAAACACCTGCGAGTCATCGACGATGAGTACGGTCTTTCCCAATTAGGTCTCCTCCGCAGTCCGAATTTGACAATCTCGGGCGAGTATCTTCATAGGTGCACGAAGCTATCGGTTTCGCTTCAATCCAACATGAGGTCGTAGGTGGACAGTGGGACTGCCCTTGGGGGCAGGTCCGGCGCGGGCCAGAAGCTCGGCATGGAACTCTATCGCAAAGGGGTAGTCGCCCGTCGGTGCGGTCGCCTGGCCCGCCTTTCTTGCTTCCTTAAGTTGTCGTCGGGAAGACCGATGTTAGGCGCAGGCTTTCACCGTGCCTGCACCCGGACCAACCATAGGCAAGACCAGCCGCCCAGGCGGCGGCATGAGCATTGGCCGGCACCTGAGCCTGGCCTTCGCCGCCGCGATCCTCCCGCCACTATCTGACAGCGATCGCCGATCTCGAACATCTGGAGACTGCCCAGCAGGGCAAGAAGCTCGTCGACAACGTGAAAGAGGTCGTGGGTGCGTTGTAGGTGGACGATGAATTCCGCTAGGCTGGCTCTGGTTGTTGCTGTGGGCGCGATTCTGACCTCGGCCACTGCGCTTGCCGACGACGTACCCAATCCCCGCTTGGAAAGCCTGGACGATCGGGTCACCGACCTCGAGGCCGCCCAGGCACTTCAACGCGTGCGCTTTTCGGGCGCCATGATCAACCGCTTCGAATACTTCGACACCCGCTATGGCGTCCCAGGCGAGGCCAAGGAACACGATGTCCTTAAACCCTTCAGCACCTATTTTGCCTTCAATGCCGATTTCGACGTGACGAGCAGACTGAAGGTCTACACGACCTTGGCCATGAGCAAGTTCTGGCAGAACGATGGACGCAACGAATACCCGGGCGCCTGGCAAGCCTCCGAGGCCGGATCGTACGGCTACGGCGGCTCGACCCCAATGTTCGACCGAGCCTATATGGCCTACACCTTTGGCATTCCGCTGACCTTGGCGGTGGGCCGCATGCCCACCAACCAGGGCGTCCCCGTCAACCAGCTCGACGGTCTCGCGCGCGAGGGAACCTATCCGCGCTTTGCCTACAACGCCATCTTCGACGGTATTGCAGCGGTGTTTGCCTTTACCCGCTACTTGCCGGCGGGGCATTCATTGCAGCTGCGTGCCTTCTATACCCCTCAGATTTTCGTTAGCAAGACCGACCGTACGCGACAGCTGGTCGATGGCACCTACAAAGTGGACTCCAATACCCTGCAATACGCACTTCTGCTCGAATATTCGCTGAGCCGGCTAGGGCGATTCGCCGATTTGCTCAACCTCTATTACATGTTTTACCAGTACTCCAACTTCTACAATGATGGGACCAACGGCACGACGCCGCCCTTGAACCCGCTCGATTCCGCCATCGCTAACATGGCCTATATTGGTTTAGAAGGCATCGGTCACATCGGTCTCAACGCTTCCCTAAGCGGCCTCTTTTATCGGACATCTGAGAAGATGCTCGACGGGACCAGCGGAGGAACGACCAACAGCGCCTCCTTCTTGGTGAACGTCAACCAGAGGCTGGACTTCATCCACGCAGGAACCGTGCTTGGCGCGGAGTTCATCAAAACCGACGCGGCTTTCTACCTCGACGAATGGACCTATCTGAACGTGATTCCCTTCTACTCGACGCCAGCAAGCAAGGGCGTCCACGCCTTCGTCTCGACGGCCCTCGGCGACAATCTGCGCGCGCGTATTGGCTGGTACCTGCTTCACTCCGAGCCCTACGACCTGTCCGGCTTCGCCTCCGCGGACGAAACCGATAGCCAATCCTTCTACGTCCAGCTGACAGCGCATTTCTAGGTTCTTGGTGGGCGCTTCGGGATCTGCCGGCGCGATGCGGGCTTCCAGATCCGCTGTGCTTGTGTCGATAGAAGGAGTGTGAGCGACGAGATATTGCCTGCTGAGCGCTCGGCCAACATGGTCGGGAGGGTCTTCGGCGGCTATCGCCTGGTGACGCCTCTGCGCAGCGGCGGTATGGGCACGGTCTACTATGCCGAGCACACGCTCATCGGCCGTCGCGCTGCGATCAAGATTCTGCACCCGGAAGTTTCACGGAATCCGCAGGTGCTAGCGCGCTTTCTCATCGAGGCTCGCGCGGCCAACGACATCCGCCATCCCAACGTCGTCGAGATCACCGACATCGGGCAATCGGATGACGTGCACTTCATCGTGATGAGCTTCCTCGATGGCGAGACTGTCGGCGAGCGGCTGGAGAGAAACAAGATCCTCGACGAGGACGTGGCCATTCGTATCGTCAGACAGGTCGCCTCGGCTCTGGCCGCGGCCCACGAGCACGGCATCGTGCATCGGGATCTCAAGCCCGAGAATATTTTTCTGTTAAGACATCCCGACTATCCCGACTACGTGAAGGTGCTGGACTTCGGCATTGCCAAGCTGATCGGTCCGCAAGGTCCGAATGCCGTGCGCAACACGATGGCCGGAACAGTGCTCGGCACGCCGGCCTACATGTCGCCCGAGCAGTGCCGACCGGAATGGGAACTCGACCACCGCAGCGACATCTACTCGCTCGGCATCGTTCTTTACGAAATGCTCACGGGCATGGTTCCCTTCCGCTTCGACGCGATACCGGATGTGATGCTCGCGCATATGCGGGAGAGGCCCGTTCCTCCTATCGACCTCAATCCGAAGCTGTCGAAGCACATGAACGCCGCCATCCTGCGCGCGCTGGAAAAGGATCCAGCGCAGCGATTCAGCAGCATGCGCGAGCTGCGGGATGCGATCGAGAGCGCGCCTCGGCCACCGTCCACTGCCGTCCAAGGTTCGCCCATAGGGGAGTCCTTCGAAAGACGTGAGAAGCGCGAGGTGACCTCTCTCGTGAATCGACTGACCGACATCATTCTCAAGCGGCTCGAAAGCGACAGCCTGCTCGTACCGGCCATGCCGGCCATCGCGGTTCAGTGCATGCGGTTGCTCGATGATCCCAAGCAATCCTTCAAGAACGTGAGCAAGGTGATCGGCAAGGATCCGGTGCTCGCCTCGCGGGTACTTCGTCTGGCCAACAGCGCTGCTTTTCCCAGCAGCTCGCCGGTCACCACGCTCGAACAATCCATTGCACGCATGGGCATGAGTGGGCTGAAGCTGGCCATCTGCCACTACTCGATGTACCAAGCTTTTTCGTCCAAAGACGAGCGCATTCAGGCCGCCTTTCAGGGCATTTGGGAGCATTCCCTGGCGGTCGCTCTGATTGCGAAAGAAATTGCCGGGCAAATTGACCGGCCCGACAGCGACCATCCGGATACGGTTTATCTGGCGGGCCTGCTTCACGACGTGGGAAAGCCGGTGGTCGCCGCTCTGCTGCTAGAGGCCGAGAAATTGATGTCCGTGCACAAGTCGTCGGTGCCGTGGATCAGTCATGCGGTCTGGCGCCAAGTGGTGGATCGATCCCACCGCAACATCGGTGTCGCGTTGGCCAGGCGCTGGAACTTGCCGCCTGCCATCGGCGACGCCATCGAAAAGTGCGAGGCCTATGACCCGGTGGTTCCCCTCGCACCCTCGAACATCGTGTGCCTGGCCAATGCCTTCGCCAAGGTGCATGGACTGTACGCGGGGGACTTCGATGCAGACAAGGTCAATGCCTTGTTGGTCGAAGGCAAGAACCTCCTCGACATGCCCGACGAAGCTTTGGCCTTGTTGTGCGCCGGCTTGTATGGCCGCGTGGGTTCGCTCTTCGATGTGAAGCCGGCAGCCAGTCCTCCTTCGTAGCCTTCTGCCGAAGGCTGCCATCACTTGGCCTCAGCAGGAAGCGGGCGCGTGCGAAAGCCCGGCAAAATACTGTAGGCCATGCGCGCGGGATCCTGCACGCCCTGCTCGACCAGCCATCGTAGGGCGCGTGCGCGCAGCTCGCCGCCGCGTGCGCCGCCGACGATTTCGCCCAGCCAGAAGCGGCCGCATTCGGCCAGCGACTTGGCGCCGGTGGCATCGAGGCTTTCGACCGCATGCTCGAGGAAGGTGGCAATGTCTTCTCGAACGGCACCGGAGAAAGCCTGCGCACGCCCGTTGCCAACATCGCTCCCATGGCGACGGCGGTCTGCTGGTCGAACTTCAGCAGGTAAAGCGCGCACTGCATGGCTTTGCGCAACAGCGGCGGGCGGCCGGCTGGCGCGGTTCGTTCCGCCATGGCCAAGGCCAGGCGGCCGGTCAGCCAGCAGTAATCGGCCCGCAAGCCCCTGATCTTCAGCATCGCCGATGCCCGCAGTCTTGCTTCCTCCGCGGCCATCGCTCGCACGGCGACTTCCGGTTGGTCTTCGTACAGCGCATGTTCGCAGCGGGCGTACAGATGGCCAGACCAAAGTCGAGAATCACCACTCGCCCGGCCGCCGTCACCAGCACGTTGCTGGGCTTGAGGTCGCGATGGATAGAGCCAGCCTCGTGCATGGCCTGCACGCCCTCGCATAGTTGCAGGGTCGTCCTGCGCAGACGCCGGAGGTCGGACGGCACGGAGGACGACGTCGGCAAGAAGCGATCGAACGGGACGCCCGCCACATACTCCATGGTGAAGAACCACAGCTCTCCCTCGGAAAAGAGTTCATGAAGCGTGACCAGGTTGGGGTGCCGAAAATCCGCCAGCCCGCGAAACTCGCGCTTGAAGCGATAGAGATCGATGCCTGCCGCCTCGTTCAGCATCTTCAGCCCCACCTCGGCATCTGCCTGCCGGTCGTGCACGAGGTACACATTGCCCATTCCCCCCCGTACCAAGGAGGCGAACCACATCGAATCTCGACGTTCCAGGAAATATCAGAGGCAATGCCTCCTCTTTCGATGCCGCCGACGGCCGGGCGATTCCCGTTCCGCACAACCTCAGGCGAGCCATTCGCTGGCCTCGCCGAGGCCCTTCCCTGGGTCGGCTAGCCCTGTCGCATTCCTGCGGCGCCCAGCGCGATCCTGTCGTCGAAGTCGGCGGGAATGCCCCCGTAGTCCTTCATCGTCTGCAAGTCCGGTAGTTTCAGCGTCCGCAGGTCGATGCTCTGGCTGCGAAGGAACACCGCCATCTCGCGATCCACCACGCGTATGTGGTGCACAATCCAATTCTCAAGGAACAGCGCAATCTCGTCCTTACACGCCTCGCTGGTCTGGTTCACGCGAACCTCCGCCACGTAAGACGCGACCTCACGCTGCAAGCGCCGGTGACTGTCGAAATGCTGCCCGCGCTGCGGGTAGTCGAGGTCGGTCATGACCTTTTCCTCGGCGGCAAAATGGTATGCCGCGTACCCCGCCAAGAACGTCGCCGCCAAGTCGAACAACTCGGGATGCAGGTCCGCCCCGGCTGCGTTCACGACTTCGTTGGCCAGGTCCAGCAGCTCGCCGTGCTGCTCATCGATGGCAGGAATGCCGGTGACGAGATCCTGCGTGAGGGAAAAGAGCCGCATGTTGAAAAAAGGGATCGGTCGAAGAGTCCGCATACTTTAGCTTCCGGGGCTGTCGCAGACCTCGACAACGCGCTAGTTTTCGACAATCCTCTGCGTGCGACCGAACCTCGACAGAACACAGGAGCAGCCACCATGAAACTCGAATTGCGATACGGCAACCATCCCGACGATGTACGTCGCTACGACACGTCCGAGCTGCGCAAACATTTTCTCGTCGAGAGGGTCTTTGCGGCGGGCGAGCTGAACCTGGTCTACACCCACGTCGATCGGGTCATCTTCGGCGGCGCCAGCCCGACCCATTCCCGCCTAGAACTGACCGGCGGCAAGGAGCTTGGCACCGACCACTTCCTCGATCGCCGCGAGCTGGGCGTGCTCAACATCGGCGAGCCCGGCCGCATCATCCTCGACGGAAAAACCATCGAGCTTCGCAAGGGCGACGGCGCCTATGTCGGCATGGGCACGGCCAGCGTAGGCTTCGAAAGCGCGGATCCGGCCAAGCCAGCCAAGTTCTACCTGGTAAGCAGTCCTGCCCATCAAAGCTATCCCACCGTGAAGATCGAACAGTCGCAGGCGAATCCGCGCCGGCTCGGCTCGCCCGAGACTTGCAACGTGCGCACCATCTATCAGTACGTCCACCCCGCCGTGTGCAAGAGCTGCCAGCTCGTGATGGGAATGACCGTGCTCGACTCGGGCTCGGTGTGGAACACCTGGCCCTGCCACACCCATGAACGCCGTATGGAGGTGTACTTGTATTTCAATATGGCGGCAGACACGCGCGTGTTTCACATGCACGGCCAGCCCAATGAAACCAGGCATATCGTGATGGCGAACGAGAACGCGGTGATTTCGCCGTCTTGGTCCATCCACTCGGGCGTCGGCACCGGCTCGTACACCTTCATCTGGGCCATGGCCGGCGAGAATCAGACCTTCGACGACATGGACAACCTGGCGCCGTCGGACATTCGGTAGACGACTTCGTGTTGCGAACAAGACTACCGAATCGTGTAGTCCTGGGTGATCTCGTGTCCCTCTCGGATCAGCCCCAAGACCAAATGAGGCGCTGTCTTGAGCTTGCCGTAGGCGTCCAGGACACGCTCGGCTGTCGCGATGTCGAGCCCGTTGATGGAGACCAGGAGATCGTTGTCGCGCAGCCCAAGTTTCGCCACCGGCCCGTCAGCCATGATCGCGAAGAGACGGAATCCGAGCGGCTTGCCAGCGCGAGTGTCGGGTGCGACACGGACCAATCTGGCTAGCAGCCCGAGATTGCCGAGCGCAAGCTCCAGCGACCTGCGCTGGAGCTCATAGCGGCCCTCGGCGAGCTTTCGAATTCCCCGGTCCAGCTCCTGCGCAAAGGTGTCGCGGACCGGATTGCGGGACGAGGCAGGCTGGGCAGTTGCCGCTCGGCGCCCCTTGGCGGCCTTGGGCACAAGCAACGGGCGCGTTTCCTCCGACGTCACGTCCTCGGACGCAAGGTCAGCGACGGATGGAGATCTGCCGTCAGCCGAGATGGGCTCGTCGACCGGCGACGCTTCCGACGTCTTCGGCGCCAGAGCTGACATGACTTCGAAAAGGTGCGCCCGCACGAAACCGGCGGCCGCTAGCGCCAAAAGGGCAGCGCACGCAGCCGAAGCTGTCAGGTACCGGAACCACATAGACTGCTGGGATGGTGTTGGCCCATCGGGGAGAGCTTCTATATCAGGTTTGTGTGTCGCCCCACATAGGGGCATCTGAGGTACATTCGGCGGCATGCGCGACAAACCGATGCAAGACAAGCACATCCGCCGGCTCCTCGCCCGGGCATCATGGGTCGGGATGGTCTTCGTCCTAGTGCTGGGCCATCGGGCTGGCAGTCTGGCGGGACCGCTTGACGATGCTGGCGCCAAGGCAGTGGTGAGATTCGAGCCGCTCTCCACGCCCCCGCCGATCCTCGCGGGCCGCCTGAACGAAGCGGCCAGCCCCGTCCATATCGCTGGAGCACCGCAGGCCACCCTCTATGCCACCATGGACAAGGCTGGCAAGGCTCGAATCTGGCTCGTCCGCAACAATGCCGTCGTCGCGGATCTCATCGCACCTGCCTCTCGCGAGCACATGAACGTCGACTGGCCAGGGACCTTCGCCTTCTGGCTGGACAACCTGCCAGTGGTCGCCATCTCCTGGAAATTCGAGTCCAGCGCCTACGGGATCGAGGATTTCGCTTTCTGGGCCGCAGAAGGCAACGGCCGGTTTCTGGGCGGTCTGCCGGGAGCGACCCGCAGCCCCTGCACCGCCGGTGGAGACACCCCCAACAAAGATTGCAGTCGGTGCGCCTCGGCGAGCGGCATTCCGATCGACGTAAGACTTGTCGGTTTGGAGCACGATCGGGCTCGCTTCGTGCAGCAACGGGCGGCCACCTGGTACTACTACTTCGCCGCCGCCGCAGAAACCTTCGCGCAAGACTACCTGCTGACGGCGAAGGGGCTTGTCCCCGACGGCCCGGCCCGCCGCACGCGCAGCATGCTGCCCATGCCGCAGGCCCAGGAGCGCGTGAAGGGACTGCTGCGGGACTACTTCAAGCTGGCGAAGAACCAGAGCAGGCAGAGCATCGCGCCCGAGTTCCTGACCTGCTTCGAGCAGCTCGCCCTGCTCGCGCCCGAGTTCGGCAAGGGGTACTACAACGTCGGCTGCATGCACGCCTTGCTTGGCAACCACAAGGAAGCAGTTGCCTTCATCACCAAAGCCATCGCCCTCGAGCCCACCTATCGCAAGATCGCCCGCCGCGATCCGGACTTGGAGAGTGTGCGCGACGACCCCGAACTCGCCCGTGTGCTCGGCGAGCCCGCAAAGTAGGAGCGACGAGAAGAACGGCTATCGGGCCGACTTGGCGGATACGCTGAAGACGACTTTGACAGCCACCTGCGACTTGAGGCCGAAGCCCATGTGGTGTGGCAGCGAGATGCCCCAGGTGTCGACGGGAACGCGCATGCTGCCCGTCACCGCAAAGGTGTCGCCCTGCCGCTTGAGCTCGTAACCGACTTCGATGGGCGCGCTCTTTCCCCGCAAGGTCAACATGCCCTTGGCCGTGCCTTGGGCGCCGCCCTTGCCGCTAGGGATGCTGACTTCCGCCCGTGGCACGCGCAACTCGACGGTGGGAAAGCGACGTGTTCCCAGCAGGTCGTGCATGGCTCCGTCGCGCATCGCAATCCCGGTGGTAATCCCGGGCAACGAGACGGCGAAAACCAGACTCTTTCCGTCTTCAAACCAGCGTAGCTCCTTCCCCCTGCCGCGCACGCGCAGCCCGAGCGGCCCGCTGGCGCTAAACGTGACGCGCGCATCAAGCGCCTCTACTTCGGCGCGGGCGTCGGAGGCCAGGGACAAGGATGGCTGCTGCGGGCGAGACATCGTCGACTTGTTACTTTAGTACTAGCAGCCCTGCTGCAGCAGGCGAGCTATTTTCTTCCCCAACCAGCTCGACAAGCGATTCGGGGTATTAGCGTTCCGGTTACACAGAAGCAACAGGCTGTGGCTGACACCGGACTACGCTCGTTCGGGGATTGGGATCTGCACGGTGAACGTCGCCCCCTGAGGCAGCCGGTTGTGGACCGAGATGCGGCCGCCGTGCGCCTCGACGGCCAGCTTGCAAAACGCGAGTCCAAGGCCGCGGCTCTGGCGTACCTTGTTCTCGCCGTCCCGGCGCAGTCGGGCGTAGGGTTCGAAGATGCGTTCGCGCTCGTGCTCGGGAATGCCGGGCCCGTGGTCGATCACTTCCAAGGTCAGCTGGCCGCCGAACAATTCCGCACGCACGACCACGGAGGTGCTCGCAGGCGCATACTTGAGCGCGTTGTCGAGCAGGTTTTCGAGCATGCGACGCAACAGGTCCGGATCGACCGAGGCTTCGATCGCTCGCACCGGTGGCTCCACGTGGATGCGATGCCCGGACGTGCGTGCCTGCGCGACCGCCGTCCTGGCCGCTTCATTGAGGAGCGAACCAATGTCGACCAAGCGTCGCTTCGGCACCAGGCCCCGCTCGTCCACCCGCATGACGTCGAGCATGTCCATGACCATGCGGTGCATGGCCTGTGTGGCCGCGATGACCTCTGCGAGAAGGTCGCTCCTTTCGGTTTCGTCCGAGTGGCCAGAGCTCAGATAGGAAACATTGACCAGAACGGCGCCGAGTGGGCTCTTGAGATCGTGGACGAGGAGACCTACGAGCTGCTCTTTCAGCTTCTCGAGCTCCCGTTGCCGCTCTAGGCTTCGTTCCAATTCTCGATTCGCGGCATCGGTTTTCGCCTTGGCATCGGCGAGTTCGCGCTCCGCGCGCCTGCGCTCGGTAATGTCCTGGTTGGCGCCATAGAACGCGACAACCTCCCCTTCGGAATCGCGCTGCGTCTGATAGTGGACGGCAATGAACCCTTCCCTGCCATCGGCCCGAATGATCCGATGCTCGAGACGACGCACTTGACCCGATGCCGCGCTGGCAAGGCTCTGCCTGATTTCCTCCTCGACAATCGGTTGATCCTCGACGGGAAGAAATCGGCGCGTGTACTCGGCCACCGACATGTTCGTACCACCTTCGCGATCGGCGCTTGTGCCGTACAGCGCGTAGAAACGATCGTCGAAGGTGAACATCCGGTTTGCAACATCGAGCTCCCAGTGTACGAGCAGGGCTAGATCCATCGCCATCTTGGCGCGGCGGTCGCTTTCACGCAGGGCCTGTTCGATACGGCGCCTTTCGGTGATGTCCTCTTTGACAGCCACGAAGTGCGTGATCTCGCCCTGGGCGTCGGTGATGGGCGCTATCGACGCAAACTCCCAGTAAAGATCGCCGTTCCGTTTGCGATTGCAGAACTCCCCTTTCCAAACCTTGCCCTCGGCCAGGGTCTTCCACAAATGCCGATAGAAACCGGGACCATGAATTCCCGATTTGAGTATGCGCGGGCTTTGCCCAAGGCACTCTTCGAACGAGTAGCCCGTGACCGCCGAAAACTGCGCGTTGACATACTCGATGGCTCCCGCACGATTCGTGATGACGACGGCCGCGGGGCTGTTGTCGATGGCACGACGTAGCGTCCCCAGTATCTCGTTCGCCTGGGAGTCGCCATCCATGCCATCAGGGTATCATGGGTACAGGCTGGGCGACTGCGTAGCGATGTTCACTTTGCGCCTAAAGTATTCGGACAAATCCGCCGAAAAGAGCCCGCACACGTGTCAGATGGCGCGGACCATCGGAGGTTGCGGCATGCCGGTGGTGGTGGCGACGATTTGGAAGAGATTGAGGTCGCGGGAGCGGAATTCGGCAGCGCTGGTCAGCAGGTAGAACTTCCACATGCGGTAGAAATGGTCGCCGTAGCGATTGCGCAGGCTGGGCCAGGCTTGGTCGAAGTTGCGCCACCAGGCCATGAGGGTGCGGTCGTAGTGCGGACCGATGTTGTGCACGTCCTCGACGACCAGGATTTCATCCATGGCGGCTGCGAGCTGGCCCAGCGTGGGAATGACGGCGTTGGGGAAGATGTATTTCTGGTACCAAGGATCGATTTGCGTGCGCGGCTCGGAACCGGCGATGGTGTGAATGAAAGCGATTCCACCCGGCGCCAGACAACGCGAAACCAGTTCCATGTAGGCGCGATAATTCTTGGGGCCGACGTGCTCCATGAGACCGATCGACACGACGGCATCATAGTTGCCCCTGGCATTGCGGTAGTCATCGAGGCGAACTTCGATGGGGAGCTTCGCATACTGTTCCTCGGCCCACGCACGTTGTTCGCGCGACACGGTGTAGCCCACGACGCTGGCGCCGTAGCGTTCGGCGGCGAAACGCGCGAAGCCGCCCCAGCCGCAACCGAGGTCGAGGATTCTCATGCCAGGGCGAGCGCCGATTTTTCGGCACACCAGATCGAGCTTGGCCTCCTGCGCGGCGTCCAGCGTGTCGACATCCTTCCAATAGGCACAGGTGTACACCATGCTAGGCCCAAGCATCGCTTGGTAGAGGTCGTTGCCGACGTCGTAATGACGTTCGCCGACCTCGAAGGCGCGGGCGATCTGCAAGTTGAGAATGCGCGAGCGAACGGCGTTGGCCAGCAGGATCCAGCTCTCGCGCAGCAACAGATCGACGCGTGCCCGAATCAGACGTTCGAGCATTTGGTCGATGGCCTGGCAGTCCCACCATCCCTCGACATAGGCCTCGCCCACGCCCAGCGTGCCGTCGCGCAGGGCGCGGGTGTAGACGCGGTCGTCGTGAACCTGAATGTCCCAGGGCGCATCGCCGCCGACCGTGATGTCGGCGCGCTTGAGCAATTCCACCATCGTCTCGGCCGACCGCCGATCATCGAGTACGGACAGCAGCCGTCGCGCGGTCTCGGTCATGCGGAACCTCCTTGTTGACGATGATCGCCGAGCCACCATTCGGCACCGGCCAGGGCGAGATCGATGAGCCTGGGCGCGGGCAACCGCGCCCCCGAAAACATCCAGGCGAAACCGGAAGTGACCGCTCGCCTGCCGGTTCGCGAGATGGCACCGCCTTTCGGCGAAGCTCTTCGACTCGGTCGAGGAGACTCGGACGCGGAAAAGCGCCGGCGAAACGAACCGGCCGCCTCGCGCAAACGAAAGACGCGCCGGTAGTCGGTCATGACCGGATGAGCGGCCAGCCGCGCCGGGTAGCTCGCGGGATCGCCGGCAACGATCGCCTCGGCCAGCGTTCGTCCCGAAATGATCGACGGCAAAATCCCCTCGGCGGTGATCGGATGCGCCAGGCCCAGACTGTCGCCGACCAAGTAGACGCCCCGCTTGCCGTCGCTGCCGACGCGCGCGGCGCCGTCGAGATGCGCGGGGTGGAAGAGGTAGTACGAGTAGCCCTTCATCGCGTCTAGCTCGGCGTCCGCTTCGGCGGGAACATGTCCAGCGGCGCGGAAATAGGCGCGGGCCGTCTGCCAAGCGGCGCGGACATCTTTCGCTTCGATGGTGCCGGAGCCGATGTTCAGCCAATCGGTCTTGGGCACGTTCCACGAGTAGCCAGACAGATCATCGTGCAAAAGCAGCTCGGGCTCGCCGTCGCGACCGAGGCGCGTGCGCGAGACCGCCGCGGGATCGGCGCGAAATTCGTGCTCCTGAACGCCGACTGGGCCCATTGGGCGAGGCGGCGCGCACAAGCGCGCGACCGGACAGTGCGTTCCCCCGGCGCCAACCAGGAGGCGCGCGCGCAGACCGCCGACCGACCACAAGCCGTCGCCGTCACGCGCGATCTCGCCGGCAGATTGGCCGAGATGCAGATCCGCGCCGCTTCGCCGCAGCAGGAAATCGTCGAATTCGTAGCGGCGAACAAACCAGCCACGGCATGCAATCGCGCGATCCTCTTCCGCGTAGCGGACATGGCAGGTTTGCCACTCCCAGGAAGCGCCAGGATAGTCGAACGGCGGGATTTCAAGTGCGTCCCACACGGGCGTCGACAACCACCCCGAACACAGCTTGACCCTGGGAAAGCGGGCGCGATCGATGACGGCCACGCGAGCACCCGCCAGGGTCAAAAAGCGCGCGCAGGTGCTCCCCGCCGGTCCACCTCCGACTATCAAGGCATCGTAGACATCCATAGGCGCAAGCCTAGCTCAATCTAAAAGAAGTCCCAGCCAGTCCTCATTCATCGGACCTTGGACAGACTTACGCAGTGCACGCCTTGTTCGATAGAAAAAGGGGCGCCGCGTCCCAGCAGCACCACCCGGGCGCTCGGTAGCAAGGTGGCATCTCCTCCAACGTGGCCACCACGACGTGGGCACCACCATGATCTGCACCCACGTACTCAATTTGGCCACCCGCGGCGCGAACTCCTATCTGCTTATTCGACGGTCATCCCATTTTATTCCGCCCACTCCGGCCTCCCCATTCTTGGCAGCCCCATCTGCCAACAGCCCCAAATCACGAGATCCCGTCCCTTGCCCGCGGCCAGCGGAGACTGAGAACATCGCAAAAATAACGGATCCTTTTCGGCGTAGAATACGAGTTCGACAGACCGCCGCAGAGGAAAATGTCGACGGCTACGGGTAGGTCAGCGAAGGGGCGCGGGCAGCGAGCACCGAAATAGCGGCGGCCAGTCTCACGGGCACAACTCGTGCCTTTTTGAAGGTTGGATCGTGGCCAGCGTCGAGGGCGTTGTGGTGGGCGACGAGCTTGAGGTCGAGAAATTGGCGCCGAGGAGGATCGATCTCCTCATGGGTTTGGAAGTGAAATTCGAGTTGAGTGGTAGACTGGCTGTCGAACAAGCCGTTGAAGCTGACGATCGGCCGCGGACGGCCGCTCGCAGCTTAACGGCAAGGCGTTCGACAGACCTG
>Ga0265316_10004237_pt1 | contig 14329 bp, 1 predicted proteins | sample 4522metaG_FD_202092 | JGI IMG/M metagenome (GOLD analysis project Ga0265316, IMG submission 202092) | Rhizosphere microbial communities from Carex aquatilis grown in University of Washington, Seatle, WA, United States - 4-5-22 metaG | ecosystem: Host-associated > Plants > Roots > Rhizosphere >... | reverse complement strand
ATTGGCTGGGCAACCGCTGGGCGCAGGAGTGGCCCGGCCTGGTCCAGGGCACCAACCTGGATCCCCTGTTCAAGGGCAAATCGCCTGAGTTCATCGTGCGCACCGCCGAGGACTTCTACGTGTCGCTGGGATTCCCGCGCCTGCCTGAGGTGTTCTGGAAGAAGTCAGACCTCTTCCCGGTGCCGCCCAATTCGTCACGCAAGAAGAACGCCCACGCCACTGCCTGGCATATCGACGGCGAAACCGACGTACGCTCGCTCATGTGCGTGGAGCCCAACGCACAGTGGTTCGGCACCGCCCACCACGAACTGGGCCACATCTACTACTACCTGTCCTATTCCACGCCCGAGGTGCCCTACCTGCTGCGCGCTGGGGCCAATCGCGCGTTTCACGAAGCAGTGGGCGAGCTGGCGCGGCTGGCGAGTGAGCAGATTCCCTATCTGCGCAAGCTCGGCCTGCTCCGCCCGGGGCAGGAGCCCGACGCCGCGGCGGCGCTGCTGCAATCGGCGTTTGAGTCGATCGTGTTCCTGCCCTTTGCCGCCGGCACCATGACCCACTTCGAACACGATCTCTACGAGCACGACTTGCCGGTGGCTGACTGGCAAGACCGCTGGTGGCAGTACGTGGCGCAATATCAGGGGGTGGTGCCGCCGGGCAAGCGCGCCCCGGATCTTTGCGACGCTTGCAGCAAGACCCACATCAACGACGATCCCGCCCAGTACTACGACTATGCCATGGCAACCCTGATCAAGTTCCAGCTTCACGATCACATCTGCCGCAAGATAGTGAAGCAGGAACCGCGCGCCTGCGACTACTCGGGCAGCGAGGACGCCGGCCGCTTCCTGCGTGACATTCTCAAGCTGGGCGCCACGCGCGACTGGCGCAAGGTCATGCGCGAGGCCACCGGCGAGGACATCGGCCCGCGCGCCATGCTGGATTTCTACCAGCCGGTGCTCGCGGACCTGGCCAAGCGAAACCAGGGGCTGGATTGCTCGCGCTAGCAATGAATCTAGCGACGCCGGCGGCGTCTCCACCACAATAGGGCGGCGCCGAGCATGCTGAAAGGAAGACCGGGAGTGCTCGGAGATCTGCGGCTCAGATCACAGTCGCAGCCTGAGTGGCCCAGTCGCGCCGCACTGCCTGCGTCAAGTGAGATCGAATCTCTCCGGCCATCGGGGCTGCCGGCGTCGGGCGCGAGCAAATCCCTGCCGCCATCGGGGCTGCTGCTGGCGCCGCCCGCGCCGCTGCCTCCACCTGCGCCGCCGCTGATGCTGCCGCCAGTGCCGCCTGCGCCACCCGAAACCATGCCACCTGAATTGCCTGCATCCCCGATCGTGCCACCCGCGCCGCTGCCGCCGCTGGCGCCACCCTGTCCGCCCGCGCCGCCCGAGCCTGCGCCGCCGAAGCCGCCTGCGCTGGTCCCGCCGAACCCACTTGCCCCTCCTGCAAGCGTGCCACCAGCGCCACTTGCGCCACCACGCCCGCTTGCCCCGCCCGTGGCGGTTCCGCCAAAGCCGCCAGTGCCACCGCTTCCGCTCGCGCCACCTGCGCCGATGCCGCCGGTGCTGGGGGGCGAAGCGTTGGGGTCAAAGCAAAGGCCAGCACCATCGCAGAGCTCAACCGACCCGCAGGGAGTTCCCCATTGCGGATAGTCGCAGGCGCCTGCGCCATTGCACGTCGAGCGGCACGGGGGCTGACCCCGGCCGCAGTCGTTCTCCGGATCGCTGCCCGCAGCGTAGCCAGAGCACTTGCCCGCGCGAGCAGCCTGATTGCACGATACACACCTACCGTCGCACGCGCTCTCGCAACATACGCCATCCACGCAGAAGCCTGAAGCACAGGCCGTTGCGCTGGAACAAACGACGCCGTTCTTGCTCTTGCAACTGCCGCTGCCATCGCACGCTTGTCCGTCGGCGCAGCTACCGGGAATCTCGGTGCCCGCGGCCGCCTGCACGCAGGTGCCTTCGTGGCCAGCCACGGCGCATGACTGGCAGGCGCCCGAGCAGGACGCGACGGCGCAGCAGACACCCTCTACGCAGAAGCCCGACGCGCAGGTCGACGCGGTGGCAGCGGTGCAGCCCTCGCCGTTGCCGAGACTCGTTACTTTGTACTCCCAGGTCTGACTCACGCTCGCGTTCGACCAGTCGTACAGCGACAAGTTCGGGTCCCCAAAATCCGCCGGGAGGCTGCCACCGAAAAGTACCATCACGCCGCGCTGGCTGTCGAAGACCATGGTTGGCGGGGTGGCCATGCTTGGGCCAGTGGCTAGGGTGCGCAGGTACCAGTTTGCGTTCTTCGCGTCCAGTTCCCAGGTCTTGAGGCTGGTAGTGGCGCCAGTTGCCACCGCCGCATTGGTGGCCGTGACCTGCCGGCGGCGCAGGCTATCGTAGGCAAAGACCGGGAAGGGCATGTTATCGAGGCCACCGGTGGGCGAGCTACCGAAATCGACGAAGTCGCCACCGTCTCGGAATCCCCAGCCGGCGGTGACGGGATCCCACTCCCAAAACACGCTGTTGCTCGTGGCACCACTCCAGGTGCTCGCGCCTTGAAAAACAAACATCTTCTGCAGGCCCTCGTCGAAGGTCAGGTACCGACTGGTGGCATCCCAGCCCGTCTGCACCCAGGACGCGACGATTGGCGTGATATTAAGGGGAACGAGCGTCGTCCGGTTGGACCAAGTCGTCTTGCTGCCATCCCATTCCCAGACCGCGTAGTTCACATCGCCGTAGAGCAGCACGGTTGCACGCCCCATATCGGTCACCATGCCGTGCCCGTAGAGTTGTCCCGGATTGGACGCGGGGTGAAGCTGGGCCCACTGGCGGGTGCCGCTCTGCCATTCCCAGGTGTCATCAAGGCCCTGCGGGTTGCCATCCGCATCCTCGCTCGCACCGCCGAACAATATGAGAGACTTGCGGAACGGGTCGTAGGTCATCGCTGTGTTCCTGCGCGGCGAGGGTTGCGCGCCACCCTTGACCTCGGACCATGCCTTGCCGTCCCACTCCCACAGATCATTGAGCAGATGGGCCGTGCTGTCCTTGCCGCCGAACACGTAGCTCTTGCTCGTGGCTGGGCAGAAGGCCATGGCGTGAAGATAGCGTCCGCTCGGCGCATTCCGCGACGAAGTACGGCTGGTGAAGGTTGCCTTGGCAGGGTCCAACTCCCACAGCTCCGCGGTAGCGCTCATCTGAAGGATAGGATTCGTTTGGTCAGGGAAGTTGAATAGGCCTCCCACCAGATCGAGGCGGGTCAAGTTGGAATCGGTGACCAGCGACGCATACATGCGCCCGAGAGGCAGATTGGGTTCGCTGCCGGTAAGACGCTGCGTCCATGCCGTCGTTATCGGATTCCAGTCCCAGACATCGCCCATGCTGTCGCCGGTGTCGATGTCCCAGCCGCCCACCAGCACCACCATGCCACGCCCGGGGTCGTACGCCATGGCATGGCCGTAGCGCGCGCTCGGCTTGCTACCCGCGGCCGTGCGCTCAGTCCAGCTCTGCTTTGCCGGGTCCCATTCCCATGTGTCCTGCACGGGAGTGCCGTCCGCATCAACCTGATCCTTCTGCATTCCGCCGAACAAGACAGCTCTACTGCGCTTGCTGTCCCAGACCAGTGCGGCGTCGTATCGGGCGGTGGGCGCGGCAGGGGGCGCAAGTTGAGCCCAAGCCGTGGCGGAATCCCACTCCCAGGTGTCGCCGAGAGCAAGCGAAAAGTCGGTTGGATCGTCGTAGCGGCGGGTGGCGAGACCACCGCCAAAGAGCAACACCTTGCCAGTGGATTTCTCGAACACCATGCTGTGCTGGCTGCGACCGCTGGGCGCCGAGCTGGAGTCGGTGCGATCGGTGAAGGTTCCACTCGTGGGATCCCATTCCCAGATATCCGCGAGATCGAAATCGGTGGTCGAACGCCCACCGAAGATGAGAAACACATTGCGGGCCGAGTCGAAAACCATGCCCGCGCCCGAGCGCGCGATCGGCCCACCGGTTGCGGGGGTGCGCTCGGTCCATGTGCTGGTCGCGGGATTCCACTCCCATAGATCCTGGAACGCCTCTGGGTATTGGTCGTTTGTCTTGCTGCCGGACAGTCCGCCAAACATGACCAGCACCTTGCGGGTCTCGTCAAAGGCGGCCGATTGCAGGTAGCGCGGGGCCGGACTTGGCGGGGCCGGAGGGTCGACGCGGGTCCAGGTCGCAGATTCGGTCGCCGGGACCGTGCCCAAAGCCGATTGGGTTGACTCAAGGCGAGGGTCGTTGCCGGGGTTGGTTTCAGAGCAAGTGGAGAGTAAGAGAAGCGCCGCTATGGCACCCATCTTCAATTGACGCCGGCGCAGTCGACGCAACAAAATGCCGAAGCCAAGGACAACGAATGGCAGCCCGGGCGCGCTGGGCGTGGTCCGGCCCAGATCACAGTCGCAGCCCGAGTGGCCGAGTCGCGCGACGCTGGCATCGGGCGCGTTCGAATCTCTTACGCCAACCGGGCTTCCTGCGTCGGGCGTGCTCGAATCTCTTACGCCAACCGGGCTGCGTGCGTCGGGCGCGCTTGAGTCTCTTGCGCCAACGGCCGCATCGGACGCGCTCGAATCCATTGTGCTGTCAGGGCTGCCCGCATCGCGCGGGATTGAGTCTCTTCCACCGTCGGGACCGCTGCTGCTTCCGCCCGATCCACTGTCTCCGTTGGCACCGCCGCTGATGCTGCCGCCCGCGCCGCCTGAAACAGCGCCCCCCGCAGCACCGAGACCGGCGTCGCCGGCGCCACCCCGCCCGATCGCACCGCCCGCGCCACCGGCACCACTATCGATGGTGCCGCCCGCGCCACCTGTGCCGACGGTGCCGCCGGTGCCACCCGCGCCGGAATCGATCTTGTCGCTGGGACCGCAGGCGAAAGGATCAGGGACAATGCAGGCGCCCGCGCCGTCGCAGATCTGACAGGACCCGCACTGGGTCCCGTATTGCGGCGAATCACACGCGCCCGTGCCGTTGCAGGTTGAGCGGCAAATGCCACTGCCCGAACCGCACTCGTTCTCCGGATCGCTGCCAGCGGCATAGCCAGAGCATTTCCCGGCAAGATTGGCCTGGTTGCACGAGACACATTTGCCACTGCACGCGCTTTCACAGCACACGCCATCCACACAGAAGCCCGAGGCGCACACACTTGCGCTCGAACAGGTGACACCGTTCTTGCTCTTGCAACTGCCGCTGCCGTCGCACGCCTGGCCATCAGCGCAGCTTCCGGGGACTTCCGTACCCGCGGCCGCAGCCGTGCACGTGCCTTCGTGGCCGGCAACCACGCACGACTGACATGCGCCCGAGCAGGACGCGACTGCACAACACACGCCCTCCACACAGAATCCCGAGGCGCAGGTCGACGCCGTGGCAACCGTGCACCCCTCGCCGTTGCCAAGATTCGTCACCTTGTACTCCCAGATCTCGTTCACTTTCCCCAGCCCAATAGGTGAGCCGCCGAAAAGCACCATCACACTGCGCACGCTATCGTAGGCCATGGTTGCGAAGCTGCGCGGACTGATGCCCGGAGCTAGGTCCCTTCGGTACAGCGTTGGGCCCTTAGGATCGAGCTCCCAGGTTGTCATGTCCGAAGTCTTGTCCCGCCAAGCCGCCAGAACCTGCCGTCGGCGCTGACTGTCGTAGGCCACCAGGGGGGTCAAAGAGTGAAAGATGTCAAATTCGACCATGTCGCCAAAGTCTCGACGGGCCCAACCGGCCGAGAAGGGATCCCACTCCCAGAAGAAACTGCTGCCGGTCGTGTCCGGCCCCGTGCTCGATGCATCGAGGAGAAACAGCTTCTCGCGGCCCTCGTCGAAACTCATGCTCGGGATCACCTGCCCACTCACCCCCGTGATCGGGACGGGCGTGCGGTTGGTCCACGTACCCTTGCTGCCATCCCACTCCCAGACGGCGCTGGCATCGAAACTTTCAGGGGCCCCGGGGATCGGATAGGTGTCCCAGCCGCCAGTGAAGCTGCTGAGGAGCAGTACCTTGGCGCGCTCCGAATCGGTCGCCATGAGGCTGCCCCACGGTGGGCTAGACGCGGGGTTAAGCTGGCTCCACTGGCGCGTGCTGCTATTCCATTCCCAGGTGTCGTTGACAAACAAGCCGTATGTGTTGAAGCCGCCGAACAGGATGATGGACTTGCGGTAGGGGTCGTAGGCCATCGCCGAACTTGAGCGAGCCGAGGGGCGCACATCGCTCTGCACCTCGACCCAGGTTGTCCCATCCCACTCCCACAGGTCGTCGAGCGGCACTGGCATCATCGTGTTGCCGAGACCGCCGAAGATGTACATCTTGCCGGTGGCCGGGCAGAAGGCCATGGCGTGACTGTTGCGCCCACTCGGCCAGGGCTTCTGCACTGGCGTGCGGTTGGTAAAGGCTGCCTGGGCGGGATCCAAGTCCCAGATTTCCGCAGAGGGAGCGGTGGCGTACTTTGAGTTTCCGGGGCCCACGATCGCGGACCGGTCGTAGGAGATGATGCCCGCCACCAAGTCGAGAAGGTTTCGCGCGGAATCGGTGACGAGCGAGGCGTAGGCGCGCATAGCCGGCAGGTTGGGCTCGCTGCCGGTGAGCCGCTGCGTCCACGCTGCCGTGGTCGGATCCCATTCCCAGAGGTCGGCCAGGCCATTGCCGGTGGTGATGTCATAGCCACCCGCCAGCACAATCATGCCGCGGCCGGGGTCGTACGCCATGCCGTGGCCGTAGCGCGCGCTCGGCTTCTGCCCGGTGGCCGTACGGTTGGTCCAGCTACCCTTGGCTGGATCCCACTCCCAGATGTCCTGCTTGGGGACAGGAGCAAGCCCGGCCTGCGGCATCTCCATCCCCCCGAACAGAACGGCGAAATTGCGCTTGCTATCCCAGACCATGGCAGAGTCGTATCGGGCACTGGGCGCGATAGTAGGCGCGAGCTTGGTCCAACTACCGGCAGCAGGATCCCACTCCCAGGTGTCGCCCAACGCCACCGAGACGCTGGTCCCGTCGTAGCCGTTCAGAGCCCCGGGACTACTCAGTCCGCCCCCGAAGAGCAGCACGTTGCCCGTCGATTTCTCGAACACCATGCTGTACTGGCTTCGGACGGAAGGTGGTTTGCTTTCGCTGGAGCGGTCAGTGAAGTCGCCGGTCGCGGGATCCCATTCCCAGGTATCCTGGTAGTTGTCGTAGGGGTGGTAGCTGGGGCTTTGCTCGTTGGTGTCGCCGGTAAACCAGCGCCCGCCGAAGATGACGAACTTGCTACGGTTCGAGTCGAAGACCATGCTTGCACCCGCGCGCGGGTTCGGCTGGCTCGGTTTGGCCCCGGAAGGATTGCGGTTGGTCCATTGGCCGGTCGCGGGATTCCACTCCCACAGGTACTGGGACGCCGGCAAAGGCTTGGCAATAACAGGGCCCGAGTAGTCGGGGAAGTCCTCACTCTGCCCGCCAAACATGACCAGCACCTTACGGGTTTCGTCAAAGGCGGCCGTCTGCAAATAGCGCGGGTCAGGGCTCTGCGCCGGGGGCGTTCCGGCCAGCGTCCAAGTGGCGACTTCGCTCGCCGGCACAGTGCCCAGAGCCGCGTGGGAAGACTCAACCCCACGGCCAGGTGTGGTTCCGCGATTGTTTTCGTTGCAGGTAGCGAGCAATAACAAAGCAACAACGGCACTTCCTTGCAATTTCATGAAGGTTCTCCAAGAGTCGGGAAGGGATGAGCTGGGAAAGAGGCCGTCGAGGGGAAGTCGGAACAATCGGGCCGCGGTATCAGTCCTGTCGCCTACGACGGCGCAGTCGCCGCCACAACAAGGCGGCGCCGAGCAGGCTGAGGGGAACACCGAAGTTATTCGGAGAACTGTGGCCCAAATCACAGTCGCAGCCTGAGTGGCCCAGTCGCGCCGTGCTGCCCGCGTCGGGCGGGAAAGAATCTCTCTTGCCATCGGCGCTGGCCGCGTCCGGCGCGGTCGAGTCTTTTCGGCCATCGGGGTTGCCCGCGTCAGGCGAAAGCGAGTCTCTGCCGCCATCGGGGCTGCTGCTCGCGCCGCCCGTCCCGCTGCCTCCACCGGCGCCGCCGCTGATGCTGCCGCCGGAGCCGCCCGCGCCACCCGAAACCAGGCCACCCGAACCACCGGAGCCCCCGAAGGTGCCACCCCCGCCGCTGCCGCCGACGCCGATCGCGCCACCGCGTCCACCTGCGCCGCCCGAGACTGTGCCACCCCCGCCGCCCATGATCGTGCCACCTAACCCACTCGCGCCGCCCGTGATCGTGCCGCCCAACCCACTCGCACCGCCACTTCCGATCGCGCCACCCGCGCCGAAACCACCTGCGCCGCCATTCCCGCTCACGCCACCCGCGCCGAAGCCGCCAGTGCCGCCGCTTCCGCTCGCGCCACCTGTGCCGAAGTTGGGGGTGACACAGCTAGCGTTTGCGGGTTCATTGCAATAACCAATGCCGTCGCAAACCAGACAATCCCCGCAGGGCGTTCCCCACTGCGGATAGTCGCAGTCGCCTGCGCCATTGCAAGTCGCCCGGCAACCGGGGTGGCCGCTGCCACATTCGTTCTCTGGATCACTGCCCGCAGCATAGGCAGAGCACTTACCCGCGAGGGAAGACTGGTTGCACGACACACACGCGGCGTCGCACGCGCTCTCGCAACACACGCCATCCACGCAGAAACCAGAGGCGCAGACGCTCGTGCTCGCACAAGCCACGCCATTCTTGCTCTTGCAACTGCCGCTGCCATCGCATGCCTGTCCGTCGGCGCAGCTCCCGGGAACCTCCGTGCCCGCAGCCGCCTGCATGCAGGTGCCTTCGTGGCCAACCACCGCGCAAGATTGGCATGGACCCGAACAGGACGCGCTTCCACAGCACACTCCCTCCACGCAGAAGCCGGACGCGCAGTTCGACGCCGTGGCGGCGGTGCAACCCTCGCCGTTGCCGAGATTCGTTACTTTGTACTCCCAGGTCTCACTCACGCCCGCGCTCGCCCAATCGTACTGATCCGCGGTCGGATCAAACAAATCGCTCGGGAGGCCGCCACCGAAGAGCACCATCACACCACGCTGGCTGTCGAAAACCATGGTCGGCGAGGTAGCCATGGCTGGGCCAGTGGGCAGGGTGCGCAGATACCAGGTCGCGTTCTTGCTATCCAGCTCCCAAGTTTTCAGGCTGGTGGTGGAGCCAGTCGAAGCAGTCGCGTTGGTGGCCGTGACCTGCCGGCGGCGCAGACTGTCGTAGGCAAAAACCGGAAAGGGCGGAAATTCGTCGCCGCTCGGCGAGATGCCGAAATCAACCACGTCGCCGCTGTCGCGAAGTGCCCAGCCCGCGGTAACGGGATCCCACAGCCAGAACGCGCTGTTGCTGCTGGCGCCACTCCAGCTCCATTCGTCGCTGCCAAAGAAAAACATCTTCTGCAGGCCCTCGTCAAAGGTCAATGCCCTACTGACATCCCAGCCCTCGGTCGCGTAGTTCGAATACGGCGTGACCGAGCCGGGAGCAGGTGTGCGGTTGGTCCAATTCATCTGCGCGCCATCCCACTCCCACACAAAGTCGCTCGTTTCCGGGCCTCCATTGGGCAATCCGGAATACGGGTCAACATTGGTTTGCCCACTAAAGAGCAGCACCTTTGCGCGCTCCATGTCGGTGACCATGCCATGTGAGAAGAGATTGCCTGGGCTCGACGCGGGGTGAAGCTGGGTCCACTGGCGCGTGGCGCTCTGCCATTCCCAAGTATCACTCAAGCCATACGTGTTGCTCATCACCAGCTGGTCGCTTGTGCCACCGAACAATATGAGAGACTTGCGGGATGGGTCGTAGGCTATCGCGGTGTCCGCCCGGGCAGATGGTTGCACGTCGCTATTGATTTCCAACCATGTCTTTCCGTCCCACTCCCAAAAATCGTTCAGCATCTGGGCCTTGCTGTCCTGACCGCCGAACACGTAGGTCTTGCCGGTAGCGGGGCAGAAGGCCATGGCATGACGATAGCGTCCGCTCGGTGCGTTCCGCGACGGCCGCGCAGGGTTGCTAAAGGTTGCCTTGGCGGGGTCCAACTGCCACAGCTCTGCCGATGCGAGCGCGCTGTAGGTTGACTCCTGCCGAACCAGCCCGGCCACCAAATCGAGCCGCCCTTGTGAAGAGTCGGTGACCAGCGAGGCGTACATGCGCCCGGCGGGCAAGTTGGGCTCGCTGCCCGTGAGTCGCTGCGTCCAGGTGCCCGCGATCGGATCCCAGTCCCAAACGTCGGCCAGGGCGTTTTGGCCCAAATCGCTGCTGGAGTTGCCGGTGTTGCTGTCCGCACCTCCCACCAGCACGATCAGACCGCGCACGGGATCGTATGCCATGGCGTGGCCGTAGCGCGCGCTCGGCTCGGCCCCCGTGCTCTTGCGTTCGGTCCAGCCCTGCTTCGCCGGATCCCATTCCCAGGTGTCCTGCATAGGGGTGCCGTCCACATCAGCCTGATCCTTCTGCATTCCGCCGAACAAGACCGCGCGGCTGCGCTTGCTGTCCCAAACCATTGCGGAGTCGTATCGGGCACTGGGCGCGGTAGCTGGCGCAAGTTGAGCCCACGCACCCGTGGCTGGATCCCACTCCCAGGTATCCGCAAACGCGAGCGACAGGATGGTTTCAACGGAGCCCAGGCTGGCGGCGAGGCCGCCGCCAAAGAGCAGCACCTTGCCAGTGGATTTCTCGAACACCATGCTGTGCTGGCTGCGACCGACCGGCACCACGCCGGAGCCGGTGCGATCGGTGAAGGCGCCAGTGGAGGGATCCCATTCCCAGGTGTCAGCGAGATCATAGTTGGTGGTCGAACGCCCACCGAAGATGACGAACTTGTTGCGGATCGAATCGAAAACCATGCCAGCGCCCGAGCGCGCGATTGGCCTGCTGCCCGAAATAGTCCGCTCGGTCCATGTGCTGGTCGCGGGATTCCACTCCCACAGATCCTGCAGCGCCTCTATACCGGGGTTGATGTTCACCCCGGTCAGTCCGCCGAACATGACCAGCAGCTTGCGGGTGTCGTCAAAGACGGCCGACTGCAGGTAGCGCGGGGTCGGACCTGGCGTGGGAGGAACGTCGATGCGGGTCCAGGTTGCCGATTCGGTTGCAGGCACGCTGCCCAGAGCCGCATGCGAGGACTCAAGCCGGGGGTCGTTGCCGGGAGGGGCTTCGGAGCAGGAGACGAGCAGGAGCAGAGCAGCTACGGCGCCCATCTTCAACTGACGCCGACGCAGTCGCCCCCAGAGGAAGACGACGCCGAGCAAAGCGAGGGGCAGCCCGGGCGTGCTTGGGGTGGTCCGCCCCAGATCACAGTCGCAGCCCGAGTGGCCCAATCGCGCGGCGCTGCCCGCATCGGGCGCGCTTGAATCTCTTGCGCCACTGCTGCTGCCCGCGTCGGGCACGCTCGCATCCTTTCCGCCGCCGATGCTGCCCGCATCGGGCGCCAGCACATCTCTTGCGCCGTCGGGACTACCGCTGCTGCCGCCGGATCCGCTGCTTCCGCCTGCGCCGCTGCTGATGCTGCCGCCCGCGCCGCCCGAGGCAATGCCACCCACACCGTCTGGACCGGCGTCACCTACGCCGCCACGTCCGCCCCCGCCACCTGCACCGCCAGCACCGCCATTGAGGGCGCCGCCCGTGCCGCTGCCCCCGTCACGCCCGCCGACGATCGTGCCGCTGGAGCCACCAGCACCTCCAGTGCCGTGGCCGCCCGATCCGCCAGCGCCGCTCCCACCGAAGCCGCTTGTACCACCTGCGCTCGTGCCACCGAAACCGCCCGCGCCGGTGCCGCCAGTGCCACCTGCACCGCCCGCGCCAGAATCGCCAAGGTCTCTCGGACCGCATAGGAAGGGATCAGGGACAATGCACGCTCCCGCCCCATCACATTCCTGGCAGGGCCCACAGACGGTTCCCTGTTGCGGCGAATCGCACGCGCCCTCACCACTACAGGTTGCGTGGCAAATTCCGCTGCCCGAGCCGCATTCGTTCTCCGGATCGCTGCCAGCGGCATAGCCAGAGCATTTCCCGGCAAGATTGGCCTGGTTGCACGACACACATTTGCCACTGCACGCGCTCTCACAGCACACGCCATCCACACAGAAGCCCGAGGCGCAGGTACTTGCGCTCGAACAGGTGACACCGTTCTTGCTCTTGCAACTGCCGCTGCCATCGCACGCCTGGCCATCAGCGCAGCTTCCGGGGACTTCCGTACCCGCGGCCGCGGCTGTGCACGTGCCTTCGTGGCCGGCAACCACGCAGGACTGACATGCGCCGGAACAAGATGCGACGGCACAACACACACCCTCCACGCAGAAACCTGAGGCGCAGGTCGACGCCGTGGCAGTTGTACAGCCCTCGCCGTCACCGAGATTCGTGACCTTGTATTCCCAGATCTCGTTCGTATCTCCGACCACGCCATCTCTGCCGCCGAAAAACACTACCACGTCGCGCTGGCTATCAAAGGCCATGGTTGCGCCACTACGCGAGTTCATCCCCGAAGACAGGTTGCGTTGGTACAAAGTCGGGCCTTTGCTATCCAGCTCAAAGGTCTCGAGGTCCGAGTCTATGAGCGGCCAAGTCGTCAGGACCTGCCGCCTGCGCAGGCTATCGTAGGCCACCAGAGGGTATACGATGTCTGCAGCGTCAAACTCGACAACGTCGCCAAGATCTCGATGCGCCCACCCCGCCGAGATGGGATCCCACTCCCAGAAAACACTGCTGCTGATACTGCCGGTGTCCGACTGCATGCCCGACTCATCGAAGACAAACAGCTTCTGGCGGCCCTCGTCGAAACTCACTATCGCGGGAGATTGTTCAGTCGGCGCGTTGGTGACCGGAAGGGGCGTGCGGTTGGTCCACGTACCCTTGCTGCCATCCCACTCCCAGACCGCATTTGACAGGTCGGTATACCCTACGGGAACCGAATAGCTCGGGGAACCGGAAACGATGCCACCGCCGAAGAGCAGCACCTTGGCGCGTACGGAATCGGTGGCCATGGCGTGAGAGAAGCGGAAACCCGGGTTCTGCGCGGGGTGAAGCTGGCTCCACAGGCGGGTGCTGCTGTTCCATTCCCAGGTGTCATTGAGAAAGCCGGACGAGCCCGAAACATTGCCCATGTTGTACTCGCCGCCGAACAGGATGAGGGACTTCCGGAACGGGTCATAGGCCATTGCCGCCGACCAGCGGGCCGGCGGGCGCACATCAGTTTGGACCTCGACCCAAGATGTCCCGTCCCACTCCCACAGATCGTCCAGCACGACCTCAACGTTGTTCTCGACCAGGCCGCCGAACATGTACATCTTGCCGGTGGCCGGGCAGAAGGCCATGGCTTGACTGTTGCGCGCACTCGGCCAGGGCTTCTGCGCCGGTGTGCGGTTGGTGAAGACTGCCGCGGCAGGATCCAAGTCCCAGATCTCCGCCGAGGGAGCAGAGCCGTACTGTGGGTTGCCGGGACCCGCGGTTGCGGACTGGTCGAAAAAAGCCAGTCCCGCCACTAAATCGAGCAGGTTCCGTGCTGAGTCGGTGACCAGTGAGGCGTAGATGCGCATGGCGGGTAGGTTGGGCCCGCTGCCGGCAAGTCGTTGCGTCCAGGCCGCCGTGGCCGGATCCCAGTCCCAAACATCGGCCAGTCCGTTGCCGGTTGCGATGTCGAAACCGCCCGCCAGCACAATCAAGCCGCGGCCGGTGTCGTACGCCATGCCGTGGCCGTAGCGCGCGCTCGGCTTGGGCCCCGTGGTCGTGCGGTTGGTCCAGCCCGGATTGGCTGGATCCCACTCCCAGATGTCCTGCTTGGGTATGGCAACCAGACCGGCCGGCGGGATTTCCAAGCCGCCGAACAGGACCGCGCGGTTGCGCTTGCTGTCCCAGACCATGGCCGAGTCGTATCGGGCACTGGGCGCGGTGGCTGGCACAAGTTTGCTCCACTTGCCCGTGGCGGGATCCCATTCCCAGGTGTCGCCAAACGCGCTATTGACGCTGTTCCCATCGTCCCCGCCGTAGATGCTGTGTCCAGCGACGGCGCCCCCGAAGAGCAGCACCTTGCCCGTGGACTTCTCGAACACCATGCTGTGCTGGCCGCGGGCGTCCGGCGGCGTACCCGCGCTGCTGCGGTCGGTGAAGTCGCCGCTTGCCGGATCCCATTCCCAGGTATCCTGGTAGTTGCTGTAAACGAGGAAGCTGTTTACGGTGGGCTGCGTGCGTCCACCGAAGATGACGAACTTCTTGCGAGCCGAGCCGAAGACCATGCTCGCGCCTGCACGCGGGCTCGGCTGGCTCGGCTTGGCCCCGGAAGGATTCCGGTTGGTCCAGATGCCGGTCGCGGGATCCCACTCCCATAAGTACTGGGACGCCGGCAGGGGGTCAG
>Ga0265316_10004236_pt1 | contig 14336 bp, 13 predicted proteins | sample 4522metaG_FD_202092 | JGI IMG/M metagenome (GOLD analysis project Ga0265316, IMG submission 202092) | Rhizosphere microbial communities from Carex aquatilis grown in University of Washington, Seatle, WA, United States - 4-5-22 metaG | ecosystem: Host-associated > Plants > Roots > Rhizosphere >... | reverse complement strand
TGACTCTTGAATATAGAGGATGAGTTTCATCACTAACAATAGCAATAGTGCCGACAGTGTCCTCTTTTCTGATGGTTTCGGCGGCACTAGTGCCAGCTGCGCCGCCACCGATTATTAAATATTTATATTCTTGCATTTTTTTAAACCTCACCTCCCGCCCCCTCTCCTAGATGCAGGAGAGGGGGAGTGGAAAAGATTTTCATCTCTTCTTCCCCCTCCCCTTAAAGTAAGGGGAGGGTTGGGAGAGGTTATTTTATTTTGGAAAAACTTGCTGGCCTTCTTTATCAAATAAAAGTATCGCTTTGGTTGGGCAAGATTCTGCTGACATCATGAGAGTCTCATCATCCACCGCGTCGGCGCCGATGACAACGACCTTGTTTTCATTATCAAGTTCATAAGTCAGTCCCGAAACAGCAATGCAGGAAGCGGCGCCAATGCACAGATCTCTATCAATCACGATTTTGCTAATATTAGAACCTTCTTTATTGCGAACGTATTCTTTTATGTTTGCCATATTATTTTATTAATGCTCAATAATTATATTTTTAATTTCCGGGATTTCTTCTTTGATGATTCCTCCTAACATTTTATTATAAGTTAAATCAGACAAAGAGCAATTAACACAAGCCCCAGTTACCTTAAGTATCACTGTGCCGTCTTTAACGCTCAAGAGGAACACATCTCCTTGATGCATGTTGATGTATGGCCTAACTTTTTTTATTATTTTTTCCACTTCTTCTTCCACAAATTTATTGTTTATCCGGACCAAAATATTTTTCACGGTAGAAACGGATTAGTTCTTCCACTTTGGGGATATATTCTGGATGGCCCACTGCCACCTTGGTGCGTTTTTGCACGGCTAGCAAAGTGGTAGCGCCTTCTAAAACTGCTTCCTCAATATCTGCCTCCGTGGTTTTGGTATTTGGATCAATGACTTCTTTACCTTCTACCATAATCCGACTAAACTGTTTTGTTTTTTTGAACCAATCATTAATGGCGGCTCGCAAAGCTTTGTCGCCCAAAACCGAGCAGTGAATTTTTCTATCCGGCAGACCACCAAGTCTCTTCATAATATCTTGTGGTTTGATTTTTAAAGCTTGGTCAATTTTCATACCGCCCTTTTCGGTAATCATGACTGACAACATAGAAGTGGCGGCAATGGCTGAGGCGCAGCCAAAAGTGCGCCATTTGAAATCTTTGATTGTGTCTTTTTTAGTATTGATATTGAGCCAGACCCGCATCACATCACCACAAGCCGGGGAACCAACAATGCCTTCGGCGTCATATTTTGCTTCTTTTGGATTTTCCCATAATATATTTTTAGGTTTGAAAAAATGTTCTTTGACTTCTTTAGTATAGACCCAAGAATCCCCAGTAAATTTATTGACAATATCGGGCTTTATTTTTTTGGCGTTTTTTTTCATTTTGATTTACCTAGTCTACTTTTCCTTAAAAAGTGAGGCGTTTGATTTCCTATAAAAGCTTTCGGATTTGAAATTAAATCAGTCTGATTCATTTTTAACTGCAATGGCGAAATAGCTCTTAATTTTTTTACAACATCTGGAAAATGTTTCAGAACGTATTTCACATCTTCCATAGAGTTTTCTTTGCCAAGAGAAAAACGAATGCTACCATGCACATATTCATACGGATTTCCTAAAGCAGTCAAAACAGTTGATGGCGTTAAACTTTGCGAATTACAAGCTGAACCGGTGCCAACCATTATACCAAGTTTATCTAGATAGAGAAGCATTGCTTCACCCTCGATATCCAATATTGAAATATTCAAAAAATTTGGTAACCGTTTGATGGCATGACCGTTTAATACGACTTTGGAAATTGATTTAAAAATACCTTTCTCTAAAGCATCTCTCAATTTTTTCAGACGCATTATTTCTGTCCTCTTGTTTTTTTCACTTAAACGCAAGGCTTCCGCAAAACCGACTATAGCAGGGACATTCTCAGTGCCGCTTCGTAATCGTCCTTGGCCGCCACCATAAATAATGGGATTCAATTTGGTACCCCTTCTCACATAAAGACCGCCGATACCCTTTGGTCCATAAATTTTATGAGCAGATAAAATCATCAAATCTACTCCCAGCTTGTCTACTTTTATATCCAAGTATCCAGCCGTCTGACTGGCATCAGTATGAAAATAGGGAAGAAAGGCCCCACCCCTCAGCCCCTCCCCTGGGGGGAAGGGAATAGAAGAAAGAGACCTATCTCTTGCCCCCTCCCTTGGGGAGGGGGTTGGGGGGTGGGCTTTTCTAAAATTTTCAATAAGTTTTGAAATCTCAGCAATAGGTTGGATAGTACCGGTTTCGCTATCGGCCGAAGTGATAGAAACCAAAATAGTTTTTTCATCAAGTTCCTTTTCTAATCTTTTCAAATCCACCAGACCATTTTTTTGAACCGGCAATTTTACGATTTCAAAGCCTTCTTTTTCCAAAATATCACAAACCGCTAAAATGCCTTTGTGTTCTACTTGGGAAATAATTATGCGGTTACCTTTATCTTTGTTAGCTCTAGCTGTGCCCAAAATAGCCAAGTTATCGGCTTCAGTAGCCGAACCAGTGTAAACAAATTCGTCCGGTCGGCAGCCTAAAATGTTTGCGATAGTTTTTGTCGCTTGAGTGACTGCTTGGCTAGCCTGATGTCCCAACTCATACAAATTTGAAGGGTTACCGAACTTATTTTTTAAATAAGGAAGCATTACAGAGAGCACTTTTGGATCAAGCGGAGTAGTAGCGGCGTAATCAAAGTAGTATCTTTTTTTTGCCATATTTAAGTCCTAACATAATACACTAAAACGTATAAAAAAAGCGACGTTGACCTCAGTCAACGTCGCTCAGATGCGCCACCACCTTAATTTCTGGCAGTCGAGGCATAGTTTTTTGTTTGGGGCCATACCACGCTTCACCTTTGATTTTGTTTCCATTAAAAATAAGTGGAACCCAAAATTGATCAGCGGGCATCATTTTCTTGCGTGGTAATCTGTAAATTTTGTACCACTTGTCATCTACCATTTCGTCTTTCTTGAGTTTTAGTTTTCCTATCCATTTGTTCAGGATAAACACGAAAACCGTTACCACAAACCAGCCACCACCGTTCTTCTTTTCTCTTTTGTTGTGGAATCTCATCACTCCGACGAATTCCAAATCTCCCTGCATGGCTACTAAACCAGATTCTTTTCTTAATTCTCTCACGGCGCAAGCTTTTACCGTTTCTCCTTTATTCAAAGAGCCACCAAATCCATTGGGACAACCAATCCCAATCTTTCTTACTTTTTTGGCTAGAAGCACTTTTCGTTTTCCACCAGTTCCTCTGACAGGAAAAACTAAAGTGGCCAGAGTATTGTTTTTGCTCAAATCCATATTACTTCTCCGTGCTTAAATTACACTTTTGAAATCAAATGTCAAATTAAATTTTAACAAATATATATAAAACAAAAAACCTCACACGGCTGAGCCATAAAGCTCGTGTGAGGTCTAACTCGGCTAGAGCCAGGTTGATATTAATGTAGAAGAACGACGCTGATTGCTTCCGGCTTGACGGTGATGTTAATCTCATCACCCGTAATTTTTTCTTGATAATTAACACTCATCTTGCCATCTTTGGACGGCAGAAGATGAATGCTGTATCTCAACTCGCATCGCGGGCAATTTACTGTTTGGTGGATTTTTTTCTCTCTCACCAACCAATTTACCCACTCGCCAATTTGGCGGATTCTGTAGTCTCTGCCTTCTAACGAAACAACACTGTAGGTTGCTTCTTGCAGGTAATCGCCCGACGAGGACACGACAATTTGCGCCACATCATTGATTCGGGTTTCCGAACCAACAGATTGTTTTTGTCCAAAACGACTATCACCTTTGTGGCCGTTGGTTAGAAAATAACTTTGAGCTTCGACCGAAAAAGCCAAAGCCAAAACAAAAATCAGAAAAAACGTCATTCTTGCGAACATGGGTGTTTCCTCTGAAGCCAAGCTATAACAGAACATAAAAAATGTCAAATAATTGGTAATATTTTTAAATTACACTATTACTGGACAAATAAGTAAAATTATGCTAGCAATAGGGGCAAAGGGTCTTTGAAAAACACGGGCAAGTATTCCCGTCATAAGATTCTAAACATCTTTGATCTTTTACTTAGCGGCTTGTCTCCCTAATGTTGGGTGCGTCGGCAAAAAGTAAAGATTATTGAATGTTTGGAATCGCAAAGACTAGATCGTTTGTTTTGATGTTCATCCACGACTGCTGTCCCTAATGTTTGGAAGCATGTTTTTGAGGATGATACAAAACGATCAAACCCTTTAGATTTTTGAAAGGAATTTCAAATGAGGAAATATTGGTTTCCCGCGACAAGTTTCTGCGCCGGATTACTTTCAATGTTCTTGATGTACCACTTCGGTATTCTTGAACAGAAAAAAGCGCCGGTGCCAACCAAGAAAACTGTCGTCTCCCAAAAGGTGACGACAACAACCGTGGTCTGTGTCGATCGCAAGCATACCGTTGTCCCCGAAGATCGCGTGAGCGGTCTGTGGGGCGTTGCGAAGAAAGAGTATGGCAGGGGATATTTGAATCTCCTGATTGCAGAGAAAAACAGCAAGAATTATCCGAGTTTGGCAAAGAATCCAAATTTGATAAAGCTCGGATGGGTTTTAACCATTCCTTGCTGCCTCTGTGACTTGCCGGCTCTTACAAAACCGCCGGTAGCTAAAAAGGTGAAGGTGGTGACACCTAAACCAAAGCCACCAGTAAAGGCAGTGACACCAAAGTCACCATGTCCCGCGTGTCCCAAGGTGGTGGTACAAGTTGTTCCACCAACGTCAGTGGCACCTGCACCACCGGTAAAGGTTTCCCCGCCGGAAGCGCCTAAACCGCCTCCAGCGCCTAAAGTTCAAAAACAGACACAGTCGCAAACTGTGGTCAATGTGGCACCGCCTCAAGCAGTGGTTCAACCCGTGGTTCCAACATCAAAAGTAGAAGAACCTCAGGTTTCTGTTCCAGTTCCAGCGCCGAAAGAGCCTCCGAAGGTATTCGTACCTCCGGCTCCGTCGGCCAAAAAGGTGACGGAGGTAATTGTACCTCCCACTATTAAACTTTCTCCGCCGACACATATTCTCGTCGGCAGCGCCTGGAACTCTTTTGGGCAAAATCCAATTGAGCCAGGGAACTACGTGGAATCTTTCCATGTTGACCAAGGGTACATTATTGGTCACATTGGAAGCTTCCAAATTGAACCCTATGTCGGCCTCAATGCGACCAAAGATACCAAAGGGTATCAATGGAACAACCGAGTCATTGGCGAAGCTGGTCTGAAAGTTGTCAGACCGTTCTCTCACGGTGTTTTGGAGTTCGGCGGCGCTTATGCGGCAGAAAGGCGTTTTGGCGCCAATAATCTGCCCTCGCAAACCAAGATGGGGCCCATCGGGTTTTCGAATGGTTGGTTCGGTTGGGATCAACCGACTGCGCGTGAGTCCAGACGGAAGTTTTTTACAGGGGCTACTCCAGGAACCGTCCAATGGAGAGTTGGAAACATTTCTCCGTTTGAACGGAACAACCTGATTGGGGTCGGCCGAATTGATCAGGGTTTTACCCTGGCTAAGATCGGAAGAGTATCATTCATCCCGACGGCAAACTTGCAGATGGGGTTTGATACTGATCGAAATCCTTGGAATAACCGCTACACTTATGGCGGTGGCCTCAAGGTCGCTGTCCCATGGAAATCTGGAGTTCTAGATTTCCGGGGCGGGTATGAGTGCGCTCACCAGTATGCCGGGGTTCCGGTAGCTGGCGGTAGTCGCTGCGGTCCGGGTTTCTCTGTAAACATTTGGACTGGCTGGCGGCATAAGAAAGGAGGTGATTAAATGTATGGGCCTTTTGGGGGATGTACTTCCCTCCTTCACACTGTTCTTCGCCGACCAATCTTATTGGCGGCGCTTGGACTCACCGGTTTGGTAAGCCAAGTGGGCAGTCCCGGACCGGGAGACCGATACGGGACCGATGAGTCGCTGGCTCAACTCGAGCACCAGCTCATTACAGAACGTTCGGAATTGGCGGTGCAAGTTGTCCAGCTCCGAACTCAATTCGATCGGCTCAACGCTGAGCCGACTGACGACCAGATTCGTCAGGTCCTCAAGTGGACCGACGCTTGCACGGATGTGAATGTCCGTGACGTCAGAAACAATCCCGATGAAAGTCGGGAGGTTGCTTGGATTCTGTATCTGGATGCATATTCCAGACACGGACAAGCGGTTGATCTGCTTTTTAAAAGTCCTCCAAAAGAGTGAGGCAAACAGGGCGTTCCGATGGTAATCGGAACGCCCTTTTCATATAAAAAAACGCACACTCAGCCGAGTGTGCGTTGTTAGTAGCGTTTTGGAGATTCCCAAACCCCGCTTTTTTCTCGCTTTACCAATATGCTTGGCATGGAGGCGATAAAAAGCAGAGTATCGTAGACACGCATGAAGGGAAATATGGGAAAGTACTTCAAAATGTCCCATCTTTTTTCCATCAATGCGCAAGCCAAGGTTTCAAATAAGGCTATGGCGACAAAAATGGCCAGTCCGCTCCAAAGATAATAATGCAAGTGCATTTTCCATACAGCAAGCAAAAAAATGAATGGGTTAAATTGTTCCAGAAACATGATCCGGCAATCCCAATGAAGCATTGAAAAAGGTCTGCCCCATTTTTTCCAGAGGATTCCGTGCTTTCTCATGTTCATCCACAACCCGCGGTTCCATCTGCGGTAAAGCTGGGTGGTGTAATCGCGGATATTGTTTGGGTCCTGGGTATAGACAACCGCTCTCGGTTCAAAGACGATTTTCATACCCAAGAGGGCCGCTTGAATGGTTGCGTCCATGTCGCCAATGCGTGTGTCCGGACTCCACACAATCTTTTTGAGGGATGCGGTGGAGTAAACACCGGCACAACCGGGGACGACGAGAATGGCGCCCCACCCTTCCTGGGCTGTTTTGTGAACAGTGTGGAAGGTAAAGTACTGTACCGCCCGATGAGCGGTCAGCCAATTGTAGGGGAGGCTTTTGGGCCGCCCGCAAACAATGTCAGCTTCCGGATTTTGTTCCAGTTTTTCTCCTATTCTTTTGAAGTAAAACCGGTCAATCTCGGTGTCCGCGTCAAAGAAGCAGACATGAGAATACTTTTCTTCCGGAAAGAGCTTGAGCACATCTATGGAGTAGGTGAGAGTCTCTTCTTTTCCCTTGCAAGGAACAATCACGGGTACGACTCCACACTTCTTTATTTCTTGCGCGGTGTTGTCGGTGCAACCGTTGCAAAGGATAAAAATATCCTCCGGGGCTATGCTTGCTTTAAATATACTGTCAATTCCGGCTATGGTTGCGTCAAGTATACTGTCTTCTACGACTATGCCAGCCTCAAGTATACTTTTGACTGTTCGGGCGATCGACTCTCCTTCGTTGTGAGCGGGGATAGCTACCGCGAAGCGGATTGGCTCCCTTTCCGCGCCAACCTTTTTGGGTTTTTGTCTCATAGACTGGTATTTGCCATAAACAACTTTAAATACCAGGTAAAAAACCAGAAACATCAAGATTTTTTCAAACACCCTCATCTTCATCAAAGAACTCCTTTCAACTAGATACATGATACATTATTTGTCAAAATTAGCTATTGACAAAACAACCGATCCGTTTCTTTTCCCGGCGGTGAGGCATGGTATAATGTTATAAACACACTCCGTTCGCAGAAATGCGACCGGGGTGATTTTTATACATAATTAACAAAATTAAAAAAAGACGCACACCTTTAAGAGATGTGCGCTTGAAAGTTTTAAGCAACCGCTTGGCGAAGTTCGCTAGCGTTGCTCGACTGAAGAACAAAATCTGCATAATCCTCAATGATCTCATTGAGAGGCCACCGAGGTTCCCATCCGAGTTCACTTCTGATGAGTGAGATGTCTGGGATTTTACTGGGAGCGTCGGAGTAAAGACCTCCGAAAATCATCTTGGGGTCCACATGCTGGATCTCACTGTTTGAATCTGTCGAAGCAATGACCATTTCGGCGAGATTCTGAATAGTGCAGGTGTTGTTGGGAGTGCCGACGTTGTAAATCTTTTGATTTACACCAGACTCCATGATGAGCAAGAGCGCTTCAACGAGATCAGAAACGTGAGTAAACGCCCTGATCTGACTACCGTCACCAAAAACAGTGAGAGGTTTATCTTGCAGAGCCGACTCGACAAAACGGGGAAGGACGAACCCTCCTTCGCCTGTCTGATACGGTCCGACGATGTTAAATGGCCGAACAAAGTTGACTCGTAACGGTTCCACTTTAGCGAGATTGATGAGAGAAATTTCTGTCATCAATTTGCCGAGAGTGTATTCCAGCCGCGCTGAAATTTTACTCGGTACTTCCATTGCCGTATCCTCGCTTTGAGATTTGCCGTGCGGATCTTTGCCGTACACCTCTGATGTTGAAACAGAGATGAGCGGCGCTCCGTCACGAATGGCCAGGTCTGCCATCTTTTCGGCGTCTGCCGCAATCTCTCGCGCCATACGTCCGGCGTACTTGATTACGTGAGCCGGGCCGACTCGACAGGCCAGATGATAAATTTCATCGTATCTTTTTGTAGTGGGGATAAACTCCTCCACCGTCTGATGACGAAAGAGGATTCCTTTTTTCTTGAAAAAGTCAAAACGTTCGAGACTGACTAACGAACTAGATAAGTCGTCAACAATCTCGAGCTCTAACTTTGTCTTTGAACGCGTTACGAGCGCGTTCACTAGGTGGGTGCCAATGAAGCCAGCGCCACCTGTTACCAGGATTCTCTCTTCCGTTGTCATTTTCAATGAACTCCTTCATTGGCACCCTACCATTTATTAAAACTTTATGCAAGGGAATTTGATAAATAATTGATTGATTTAACATTTATTATGTGTTGTAACTGATATTTTTTTATTTAGTTATTTTTTATTTAGAGTTTGTTTAGTAAAAATGTCCTTTATGAATTATTAGTTCAATTTGTTTTGATTTATAAAGGACATAAATTATTATAAAGGACATTTAAATTTATTTATTTGTTTTTATTAGACATTGCTTTTTTACAAAATATCTTTTGTGTTGACATTGTTGCAAACTTTAAATAGGGTAATTATCTAGCAGATATAACCAAATCATTATGATTAAAAATAGCAATTTTATTAAAGTCTCTCTTTTTATAACAATTTCAATTGCTTTCTTTGTGTCGGCAGGGGCTTCTAAGGTATTTGCTGATGGCGTGAACTTAATGCCAAATCCAACCTTTGCTCCTGACCCATCCAATATTGCCATTCCGCTAGGTTGGAAATTTTCTACTTATGGAACAAACACAGCCATAAGTGAATATCCATCTGTCGGTCCAAATGCCAGTACGACCGGACTAAAAACTATCATCACTTCTTATACAAGCGGTTTTTCTGATTGGTTTAGTAGTTTAGTTCCGGTTACCGCATTTGCCGAATATAATTATTCTGATTCTTATTTATCAAATACCACTGGCGTGATTGAAGCGCAGTACACGATAAAGGACATTGAGACTGGTGCCATTACCAATCTGTATACAGATTTGGCTTACACTTCTCCAACTAATGGATCATGGGCCACAAGCAGTGTCACTTTCGTAGCTCCGGCTGGTGCGACTTCTGTTATGATTTTCCATCTCATCAATAGCGTCGGATCATTAACGATTGCCAATCCAGCTTTAATAAAAACAGCTGATCCCACCACTTTCCCACAGGGAATGGTTTCCATTACTTTTGATGATGGTAATCAAACTAACTACGACAAAGTCTTTCCAGTACTAAAAACGGCTGGCCTGACCGGTACGTTTTATATCATTAGTCAGTCCATGACTGATGCCGCTACCATTGGGACTTCCACCGGAGATATAAATGATGATTATATGAATGCGAATGAAGTTATGGAAATAAATCGAGCCGGTAATGAAATTGGCAATCATACTGTTAATCATTGCAATCTGATAACCGGTCTTTGTCCTGATGCAGAAGTTCTTAATTCTCCCGACCCTTTGACTGCAATGGAAGAAATCAATCAAGCCAGTACTACTCTTCATCAAATTGGCGCATTGCCACTTGATACTTTTTCATATCCGTATGGTGCTTATAATCAAACAATAGAAAATGATTTGCAAAGTGCCGGTCTTATTTCAGGCCGAAGTGTCGATCGTGGATACAATCTAACGACTTCCAATCGATATGCACTTAAGATTCAGTATGTTACTTCCTCAAGTACCACAGCTGCAGATTTTCAAACTACCATCAAACCTTGGATTGACACTGCAATCCAAAATCATGTCTGGCTCATTCTTCTCTTTCACCAAATTGAACCAGCTAGTGTGATTGCAGCAAATAAAGATCCAGATGCGACTACTCCGGAAGTATTGCAAGCGGTGGTAGATTATTTAAAACAAAATAATGTTTCTGTAGTGACAGTTCACACCGGTGTTTGCCAAATGCTCGGTATGGCTAGCAACCCAAGATGTTCTGCTCCAACTGTTCCGGGTCCAGCCACTACTACTCCACCAACTACCAACACCCCACCCACCATCACTCTCCTCGGCGCTAACCCCCTCAATCTCACCGTCAATACTCCATTCGTTGATCCCGGCGCCACTGCTACCGATACCGAAGATGGCAATCTCACTGCTAAAATTGTGGAAACCGGTTCTGTCGATGCTTCTACCACCGGCTCCTACACTCTCACATACTCAGTCACTGACTCTGGTGGACTTTCGGCTAGCACAACTAGGGAAGTGGTAGTAGAACCGGTTTGTACTAGTAACTGCGGTGGCGGCGGTGGTACTCCAAACGCCGATTTGACGGTGACGAAAACAGTAGACAAAAGCACTGCAAACGTTGGCGATACTTTAACTTATACTATTAGTTTAATAAATAATGGTCCAGATAATGCTCCGGCAACAAATATCATCGATCTATTGCCAAGCGGTTTAAGTTTTGTTTCAGCTACGTCTACGACAGGCAGTTACAGTACTACTACTGGTGTTTGGACTATTGGTAATTTGACAGATAATGCTTCTTCGACTCTTATCATTATAACGACTGTAAATACTGGTACAGAAGGCCAAAAAATAACCAATACAGCCGTTGCTTCATCCACGGAACCAGATTCCAATCTTGCCAATAATAGTTCAAGTGTAGATATAAATATTAATACTACTGGCGGAGGTGGAAGTGGTGGCGGTGGCGGAGGTACAACAGGCGGCGGTAGTAGTGGCGGTGGCGGTGGTACACCGAGTGGACATAGACAAAGTATAAGCAGTTCATCTATTCCTCAAGGCGAAATACTTGGTGCTACTAGTTGTTTCTATCTTAGAGATTACCTAAAAATTGATTGGAAAAATGATCCGATTGAAGTTCTGAAGCTTCAGTCCTTCCTGAATGTTTATGAGAAAGAACATTTGTTATTGACTGCCAAATATGACCAAGCTACTTTCGATGCCGTTTCCAGATTTCAAACCAAATACGCAAGTGATATATTGGCACCTTGGGGTCCTCGGGTAACAAAAGGATTTACTTATATTTTAACCAAAAAGAAAGTAAATGAGATTTATTGCAATTCTCTCTTTCCAGTCAACCAAGCTCAGCAAAATGAGATAGATGCTTTTAAGGCAATTGGTGAAAATAATTCAAATGGATTAACCACTAACCGAACTGTTAGTTCTTTGCCTAGCCGAAGCAGTATTTCAAATGTTCTCAATAATGGCGCCATTCAAAATTCTATAGCAGTTGAACTTAAAAGCAGTTCTACAAACCAATCGGTAGTAAGAAATGTTGCTATTTCATTATTTGCTCTGCCTCATAAAATATTCAGTAGCAGTAAATCATTCATCATCTTTTTAATTTTGATAGCCATTATAATTGTAATTATTAGATTACTGGCTGATTCCCAAAATAATCCTACTGTTCCAGCGAAAATACCAATAGTACCTGTTGTAAAAACGGATAATAAAAAAGTACCTCCTACGAAAAAAGAATCCCCAGTAATAATATTACCCGGAGTTTTGCCTGATGAAGAAATAATTATAGAAAATCCAGAAGAAGGGCCAGAAGAAGTTTTAGTAACTACACCAGACCTGCGGGATGAGTAGAAAAAATTTAATCAATGTCCAAATTTCCTTGAGCTTTTAATTTTTCAGTTGGTTTTTTGTTTCTCAGATATTCAATAAATCCGGCTAGAGCTATCATGGTGCCATTGTCAGTAGTTAAAGACTTTTCTGGTATTAAAATTTCCAGCTCCGGGTAGTTTTCTTTTAACTTTAAAAAGTTTTCTCGCAAAGCTTTGTTGGCAATCACCCCGCCACCGATAATTAAAGTTTTAGGCCAATATTTTTCAATGGCCACTTTTGTTTTTGAAACTAAAACTTCTATGACCGCATCTTCAAATTCCCGAGCAACCAAAAGTTTTTCTGTAAAAAAATCAGAAGCAAGATCCTCTCGAACAACCGGAGTATTTTTCTGCTGAAAAATCTCCTCACTCTCCCGCCAGTCGCGCTCCGAGAGTTGTTCTCGAGGACGTTGCTTATGATTTTTCCTCAGATAATACAAAACCGCGGTTTTTAAACCGGAAAAAGAAAAATTAAAATCTTTAGAATGCATCATTGGCCGTGGAAATTTAGTTTCCAAGTTAATATTTTTTGTTCTGGCAATTTCCGCCAATCGGGAAATTTCCGGACCACCCGGATAGGATAGACCGAGCATACGAGCGACCTTATCAAAAGCTTCGCCGACCGCATCATCTTGAGTTTCGCCAATTTTTTCTTTTTCTAGCCAGCTCTTTAAAAAAATCAGTTCGGTGTGCCCGCCGGATATAAGCAAGGCTAGAATTGGAAAATTTAATTGTTCATTTTTATTTAACAAAACCGAAGCGATATGGCCTTCCATGTGATTGGCTGGGATAACCGGAATATTCCACTTTTTGCCGAGCTCTTCCGCAAATGTAATACCAGTCCAAAGCGCTGGTTCTAATCCGGGTCCAACTGTCACGGTGATTAAATCTATTTTCGATAAATCCAATACAGCTTTTTTTAAAGCTTCTTCCAATACTATCGGCAAATTTTTCTGATGTTCTCTTTTGGCCAAATTTGGCACAACACCTCCATATGGTTCGTGGATTTTTATTTGGCTATTTATGGCGCTGCCAAGCACTTTAAAATTAAGAGATTTTAAATCTCCTTTTGCTTCCACTATACTTACTGCTGTTTCGTCGCAGCTGGTTTCGATGCCAAGAATTTTCATTCATGACCTTACAGGGAGTCGAACCCTGCTTCCAAGCTTGAAAAGCTTGTGTCCTAACCGATAGACGATAAGGCCTCTAAAAGGAGCAAGGAAATAATAACATTTTTTGATAAAATGTACAAAAAATGTTAGATTTTCTTTGTGGACGCAGTAAATTATGGTCGCCTTTGCCGAAGCTTCGGCGGACCAAGGGAGGAGTGGCTGAGTGGTTGAAGGCACCGGTTTCGAAAACCGGCATACCTGAAAGGGTATCGTGAGTTCAAATCTCACCTCCTCCGCATAAAATGTCTTTATTTTTTATCTTTAATGGAGTAGAATTTTGACAGAAAGAGGCATGTTGTGGATCCAAAATTGATGCTTTTAATGCAAGAATTGGGCTCTGCCATTAACGATTCCTTGGCTGATGCGGATGACATTAGCAATGCAATTGGAGAAATTAGAAAGGCGGGGTACGACGTTTTTATTATCCTCGAGGCCACAATTGGCTTTAACAAAAGAGAAGATTCGAATGATGATTGTGAATCGGAGGATGGCCAAGAAGAAAAAGCTCTCAAATTGAAATTCACTACACAGGACGAGAAGTTCTGTAAAGCTCTTAAAATTATGGTTGACTCGGAAGATAAAGCAGAATGATCTTCTGTCATTAAATCGCTCCATGCCCGGAGCGATTTTTTTATGTTAGAATAACCCGGTTGCCTAAAATAAATTTATGATTTTAACAAACCACGCTGTGGCTGGTGCCGCCCTTGCCAGTTTAGTGCCAAATGAACCTTTGGTCGGTTTTATCATGGGCTTCTTGAGCCACTTCGTATTAGATGCCATCCCGCATTGGGATTATTCCCTCCAGAGTCTTAAAGAAGACAAAGATAACTCTCTTAATAATGATATGATTTTAAATGGCAAATTTGTTAATGATATTTTTAAAATTAGTCTGGATATTATCATCGGAATTTCACTTTCGTTTTTAGTGTTTAGTTTTTATTTAAAGTATTCAGTCTGGGCCGTTTTATGCGGTGCCATTGGGGCGATGACGCCAGATGCTCT
>Ga0265316_10004235_pt1 | contig 14336 bp, 13 predicted proteins | sample 4522metaG_FD_202092 | JGI IMG/M metagenome (GOLD analysis project Ga0265316, IMG submission 202092) | Rhizosphere microbial communities from Carex aquatilis grown in University of Washington, Seatle, WA, United States - 4-5-22 metaG | ecosystem: Host-associated > Plants > Roots > Rhizosphere >... | reverse complement strand
GCGACACCGCCATCGAACCGGTCCTGGGTCAGTTGAACGTACCGCTCGTACGACTTCACGGTGGTGTCGAGCAAAAGCTGCGTGGCGTCGAGTCCCTCGATCTGGAAGTAATCCGCGGCGAGCTCCGCCTGATAGAGCAGGCGGGCGTTCTCCAGGTCCGCCGCCGAGGCCTGCGCGATGGCGGAATTGGCCCTGACCCCGTGCCGGATGCCTCCCCATATGTCGATCTGATAGACGAAATCGATGGGGATGGTGTAAATGCGGCGCAACCCGGAAGCTGCGTTCCCTTCGGAACGAGTCGCGGAAGGCGAGGTGGTCACGGTGGGAAAGAGGCTGGCTCGGGCAACGTGCACCGCCGCTTTGGCGGCGCGGAACTGAGCCTCCGCGGACAGTACATTCTGGTTCGAGATGCTCACCTGGTCTTCGAGCGCATCGAGCTTCGGATCCTTGTAAACCTGCCACCACTTGCCGCGAAGCGCCTGGTCGTTGGGTTGCGCGTCCTTCCAGCCGGCAGGCAACTCTTCCTTGAAGGCCGGAGAGGCCGGCGCGCCAGGGCGCTGGTACCTGGGCCCGACCATGCAGGCGTTCGCCATAAGCAGCAGGCCTGCGGTCGCGAGAACCCCCGTCAGCCGAAAGCAAGCGGAATCATTCATACCGGAGAGCCTCAATCGGATCCATGAACGCCGCCTTGCGGGCCGGATAGTAGCCGAAGAACACTCCGACGAGCGCGGAAAACGCGAACGCCAGGAGGATGGACAGGGGGCTGACCTGGGTCGACCATTGCGCGAAGTGCGAGATGAGCAGCGAGGCCGTCAGCCCCACTACAATCCCAATGATTCCTCCCAGCAGGGAGAGCGTCACGGCTTCCACCAGAAACTGCAACAGAATATCGCGCGTCTTGGCCCCCACCGCCTGCCGCAGGCCGATCTCGCGCGTCCGTTCCGTCACCGACACCAGCATGATGTTCATGATCCCGATGCCGCCCACGATCAACGATACCGAGGCGATCGCGCCCAGCAGAATCGACATCACTTGCGCCGAGGTTTCCTGGGCCGCGAATACCTCGGTCAGGTTGCGGACCGTGAAGTCGTCGTCCAGGCCGGGCAGGATCCTATGCCGTTCGCGCAGCAGCGCCGTCATCTCCGCGATCGCCTGATCCATGGACTGCGGGTTCATGGCCTGCACCATCAGCGAGGCGACCGCCTTGGCATTGGCCTTGTTGGCGCCGAAGACCTTTTGCGTGGCCGTCGAGATCGGCAACAGGATCACGTCGTCCTGGTCCTGACCCGTGGGCGACTGCCCTTTCGGTGTCAGCACGCCCGTCACGGTAAACGGTACGTTCTTGATGATGACCACCTGACCCGTGGGATCGCTGTTGCCAAACAGATTCTGCGCGACGGTTTCCCCCAGCACGGCCGTCTTGGCGGCCGCATCCACGTCCTGTGAGGTGAAGAACTGGCCGGACGACATGGTGTAATCGCGGATCGTCATGTAATCCGGAGTCACCCCCTGGGCGTTGGTGGCCCAGTTGCTATTCCCATACACTGCCTGTACGCTGCCGCGAACCGTGGGAGCGACGGCCGATACGGACGGGCAATCGGCCGCGATGGCCTTGGCGTCGTCCTGCGTCAACGATGCAACCGCGCCGGAGCCGAGGCGGACGCCATTGCTGCTGATGCTGCCCGGCAGGACGATGATCAGGTTACTCCCGATGCTCTGGATCTGATCCTGGATCCTCTTGGTGGCCCCCGCGCCCACGCCCACCATCGCGATCACGGCGGCCACTCCGATGATGATGCCCAGCATGGTGAGCGCCGACCGCATGCGGTTCACCTTGAGGGCGCGGAGCGCGATCCCGACGCTGGCGAGGATCTTATTCATGACGAAACCGTCTCGTCCGGCTGCTCGGGGGGAAGCTGCTCCAGGTCCTTCCGCGCATCGCGTGGCTCGGCCAGCCTCTCGTCGAGCTGCAGCTTGCCGTCTTTAAAGTGGATACACCGGTTCGAGTAAGTCGCGACATCCGGATCGTGCGTCACCACGATCATGGTGATGCCCTTTTCGCGGTTCAGCCGTTGGAAGATGGCCATGATCTCGATGCTGATCCTCGAGTCCAGCGCCCCGGTCGGCTCGTCCGCCAAGATGATGCTGGGATCGTTCACCAGCGAGCGCGCGATGGCCACGCGCTGCTGCTGGCCGCCGGAAAGCTGGCTGGGCTGATGGTCCTCGCGTCCGGCCAGGCCAACCGCGAGCAGGGCCTTCATGGCCCGCTCGTGCCGCTCGCGGGCGGGCGTATCGGTGTACATGAGCGGCAGCTCGACATTCTCCGACGCGCTGGTGCGCGCCAGCAGGTTGAACTGCTGGAACACGAATCCGATTTTCTTGTTCCGGATCTCCGCCAGTTGATCGCGATCCATCTCACCGACGCTGATACCGGCCAGCTTGTAAGTCCCGGAGGTGGGCTTGTCGAGGCACCCCAGGATATTCATGAGGGTGGATTTGCCGGAGCCGGATGGCCCCATGATGGAAACGAAATCGCCCTGTTCGATCTCGAAGGAGATGTCCTTCAATACGTGCACCGGCACCTGGCCGAGCCTGTAGTCCTTCACCAGATCCTTGACCTCGATGACCGATGCCATTCCGCTCACCTAGAATCCCGGTCCTCTGCCGCCCCTGGCGCCGGTTTGGGAAACGGGGCTGCCGCCCGAAGCAGGCGCGGCGGTTGCCAGCACCGCGACAATTGCGTTGTCACCGTCTTTCAGGCTGCCGGTTAGAACCTCCGTATTTGTGCCATCGCTTTCGCCGGTAGTAAGCACGACCCGCTGCGGCTTGTTGTCCGGGTCCAGTATCCAGACGGCCTTCTCCGGCGGCCCGGACTTGCGTGCGCCCGTACCGGTAGCGGCCGCCGCCGTCTCGGAGGCCGGATGATAACGCAGCGCGGCGTTGGAGACCCTCAGTACGTTCAGGCGTTGGTTCACCAGAATCTTCACATTCGCGGTCATGCCGGGAAACAGCTTCAGGTCAGGATTCGCCACGCCGATCACCGCGTCGTACGTGATTACGTTTTGCACGTTGATGGGCGCCTTGCGGACCGAGGTCACGTTGCCTCTGAACACCTGCCCGGGATACGCGTCGACCGTGAATGTCGCCGGCTGGTTGACGCGCACGCGTCCCACGTCCGCTTCCGACACGTTGGTATCGACCTGCATCTTCGTCAGGTCCTGGGCGATCAGAAACAGCGTGGGAGCCGCCAGGCTCGCCGCAACGGTCTGTCCGACATCGACGTTGCGCGACACGACGACGCCATCCACCGGCGCTTTGATGTTGGTGTGGTCCAGGTCGATCTGGGTCGATTCGAGCGCCGCGGCGAACTGTTTCACCTGTGCCTGGTTGGCGGTCAGGACCGAATTCGCCACCTTCAACTGAGCTTGGGCAACCTTGACGCCGTCTTCCACGGCATGCTGCTGTGCCACCAAGGCGTCATGATCGGCAATCGCCGACTTGTAAGTAGTCTGAGCCGTTTCGAGATCCTCTTTGGCGTCCGCACCCTGTTTGACCATGATCACGCGGCGGTCGACCTTGACCTTGGCATCCTCGGTGACGGCCTGCGCTTTCACCACATTCGCCTGAGCGGCTGCCAGAGCGGAGTTGGCAGCCTGAATGCCGGCCAGGGCCTGCTGGACCACGGCCTGGGTATTGGCCACGGCGGCCCGCGCCGCTTCGAGGTTGGCCTGCGCCTGATCGACTTTGGCCTGGAAGGGCGCGGGATCGAGCCGCGCTATCAACTGCCCCTTGGTAACTTTGGTATTGAAATCGGCGAACAGGGCCAGAATGATGCCCGACACCTGCGAGCCCACTGTGACCGTCACGACCGCGTTCGGGTTGCCGGTGGCCGAGATCGTGACGTTGATGTCGCCGTGATCGAGAGTTGCCGTGCGATAGTGTGTTCCGCCTTGTCCTCTGAGCAGCGCCCACGTCCCCAAGCCTACGGCAACGCAAGCCCCCGCGACGACGATGAGTATAGTCTTCCGCTCCATGTGCATCTGGAACCCTCCGGCCGCGGCACCCGCCCCCTACTGCGCGGAGTCTTTTCCGCGCGTGGCTTGGACGCCCTTCAGAATCGCAAGGCCCAAGAGTACGATCGCACCCACTGCGATCCAATGCGGGGGAACATGCAGTATCACGGCTCCATAGATCAGCCCGCCGATCAAAATCAAGAAGCCGACAATGTAGATCCCGAATGACATGGCAGTTCCTTTTTCACGCTAGCGTATCACTTGCCTTGAGTTGAGCCTGGAGCCTTATGATACAGCCTTGGCCAGGGGCATCTCCGGCTCGCTGACGAGTTCCTCGAAAAGCGTTCGGAAGTGGATCATCGCCTGACGCAGATCTTCCGTACCGGCCTGCCCCCGCGTCTGCCGTATCGCGATGTCGTGAGCGGCACGGTAGTTCTCAAGAACCACTGGGTGATCCACGGAGATATCTGCCGCCCGCTGATCGAAGTTACTGAGCGGGTAGCCACGCGTGGACATTACATCGCCCAACAGTTGGTCGGCTGCCATCACCGCACCGGCGGGGCTGTCAACGAAGCGTGCCTGGACTTCCCGCCAGGACGACAGGAAGCGTGTGCGATCACCGGCCGCAAGCGGCCGGATGCGAAGCCCGTCGACGCGCTCGGCTCGCTCTTCTAGCGCGGCTTCCGCGTGGCGGCGGTTGCCGCCCTTCTCGACGGCGCGAGCATACTCCGCGCCACCGAACTGAGTGCGCAGTCTTGCGGTCCGGCGTTTTCGGTGCAGAAGGTACGCGGCGAGGCCCGCAACGAGGACCACGACGAAAGCAACGGCTAAGGCTAATTCTGTTGTGCTAAGCGCTGGTATTCTCATGACCTCTCTCCACTTCCTGCGCCACGTCAACCGTCCAGGCTCAGAACCTGCGGAGGGGGAAGGCAGGGCGCGTGGCCGCTTTCCTGCCATCTGGCTCCAACGAGAGCCTTCTCCGTGCAATGCAGATTGGGGACCAAAAGCGAATACAGGCGAATGCAGGGCCGCAACCCGAGCCACCGAAGGTTGTTAGGTGCAGATCCTGCCATTGCTGAGGCAAGAAGTGCAGAAGGTGTGGGCAGCCCAAGCCGGGCGCGTGGACTCGTTCCGTTAGTTCGACGAACTGGCCTTTTGCTCTTTAACCTGTAGCTCGTTCACCACCTGGTGCACGTTTGGAACCGCCGACGCGACCTCTTCTACCTGCGCACGCTTCGCTTGCGAGTCGACCGCACCGGTCAGGGTGACAACGTGATTGTTGACAGCGTATCCTACGCCCTGGCGGAGCCTTTCGTTGATGAGAGCCGCGTCCAGGTTGCTTTCGATACCCTTGTCCAGGTCCGAGTTCATCTTCATGGCATCGCTCTCGCCGCCAGGCGGAACCACCGCAATCTGGTTCGACACAACCTGGGTCCCCGCGATAGACTTTACGACGGATTCGGCTTGTGCCTTGTCGCCCTCCGTAGCCACGTGTCCGGCCAGGGTCACAACGCCCTTGTCACGGTCCTGAGTGACCGAAACGTCTTTTAAGCCCGCCTGATCGAGCGACGTGCGGGCGCTTGCAGAAACGTCGGGCGATTTCGCGGACGTCTGCGAGCACCCTACAGAGATTCCGGCGACAAGCAGCGCCACCAAAGCGGAGCACAGATTGAGAGCCTTCAAGTGCAACATCGTTTCCTCCATCAAGCATGGCCTGAGCAGATTTGGGACCAAAGAGCCAGCCATAGGCCGTCCGGAGGCTGATGGCTGACCGCTGAATACTTTCCCCTGTCACAAACTCCCGGGCCCGTTCGTTCTTCATTCAGAGGCCGGGAACGGACAGCCACGATGGAGTACGCTGGTGAGGCGACGATGCGGGTGGGAATGAGCGCGCCAGGAGGCGAGCGGCAGGGGTGGTCCGCGGCTGCCTTTGAGGCTGTCTTCTTCGAACACTATGCGCGCCTGGTCGCGGTGGTCCAGCGCGTCCTGGGCGACCGCGCGCAGGCCGAGGAGATCGCCAGCGACGCCTTCCTGAAGCTCTACCAGCAGCCGTCGGCCCCAGAGCGCTACCAGAACCTGGGCGGCTGGCTTTATCGCACGGCCAGCCGCCTGGGCATTGACGCCCTTCGCGCCGCCAACCGGCGCCGGCAGCACGATCCGGAGGCCGGCGAGCGACTGGCGGAGGCGTCGGCTGCGGCCGGCCCGATCGAGGATGTGTTGCGGGCCGAGCGGGCGAGGAATGTGCGCGCGGCGCTGGCCACCCTCAAACCGGCACAAGCGCAGATCCTGACGCTGCGGGCCAGCGGACTTTCGTACAAGGAACTGGCGGAAGCGATGGGCGTGAAGTCCACCTCGGTTGGGCAGTCGCTGTCCCGCGCCGAGGCGGCGTTTGAGAGAGCGTATCGGCGAATTGGAGGAGAACCCAATGTGCATTCCTGATGGAACCCTGCGTGCCATGCTGGACGGAGAGCTGAGCGAGACCGAATTGGTCCCGGTGGAGGCGCATGTGAAGACCTGCGCGAGCTGCCGCGAGCGGGCCAGCGCGATCACCGACCGGGCCGGACGGACCGGGGCGTTGCTCTCCGACCTTGCGTCCGCGGCTGAAGAGCCTGCCGACGCGAGCCATGCCTTCGCGGCACTCAACCCCCGCCTTGCCCCCCCGGCTCCGAGGCCCTTCTGGATCCCCCGGCTTACGCCCGCCTGGGGCGCCATTGCCGCGGCCGTGGTGGCGGCGGTCCTGCTGATCTCCCCGCCCGGCCGCGCCGTCGCGCAGAAGCTCCTCGGCCTGCTGCGGATCAAGGCGGTCGTGGCCGTCCCCATGGAGCGCGATTTCATCGCCGAGGGCAAGGGCGAAATGCTCCAGCAGTTGCTGGCGGACAGCGTGGTGAAGACCAAGGAGAGCCGGAAGCTGGCGGTGGCGGACCGCGACGAAGCCGCCCGGCTAGCGTCCATGACCGTGCGGCTGCCGGAGTTGCGCACAGATGCTCCGCAGCTTACCGTGAACACCGAGAGCGCCTTCCAGTTCACCGCAAACCAGCAGCGGCTGGACACCCTGCTCTCCGTGGCAGGGCGCACGGACCTCCAGTTCCCCTCCGATCTGAGCGGAGCGCAAATCGCCGTCGACGTCCCGGCGAACGTGGTGGCCCGCTACGGGAACTGCCCGGTCGAGGACCTGCGCGAACGCACGCACCCGCCCTACGACGACTGCGTCGTCGTCTCCCAGGTGCCGGTTCCGACCGTGGTGACCACTCCCCAACTCGATCTGAGCGGGGTGGCGGAGTTCGGACTGCAACTGGCCGGCATGACTCCCGAACAGGCACACCTGTTCAGCCAGACGGTCGACTGGACGTCAACCCTCGCGGTTCCCATCCCCCGCAACGCCGCGAGCTTCGAGACGGTCACCGTGGATGGCGTGCAGGGGCTCATGATTACGGGGCTGCCGGATCGCCAGGTGGTGGCGCGCGTGGGGGAGGGCTCCCGCAACCGCATGACGAAGCTTCCGCCCGCTTACGGGCTGGTCTGGGTTCACAACGGGGTCATGTACTCGGTGGGCGGCTTCGGCAATCCGGCACTGGCCCAGCCCCTGGCCGCGTCGCTGCGCTAACCTCGGTTCATGCCGGGCGCCGCCATAGAGACCGCGAATCTGCGCAAGACCTTCGGCCAGAAGGTGGCGGTTCGCGGTCTGACCCTTGAAGTCGGCCGGGGAGAGGTCTTCGGGTTTCTGGGACCGAACGGAGCGGGAAAGAGCACCTCGGTCAAGATGCTGCTGGGCCTGGTCGCGCCCACCGCGGGCCAGGCCGTTCTGCTGGGCCGCCCGCTGGGCGACCGCAATGTGCGAGCCCGCATCGGCTTCCTCCCGGAGCATTTCCGTTTTCACGAGTGGCTGACCGGCGAGGAGTTTCTCGATTTTCACGGCCGCCTCTACCGGATGCCGGCCGCCCGGCGGCGGCAGCGCGTGCCGGAATTGCTGGCGTTGGCCGGCCTGGCCGACCACGGCCGCAAGCGTTTGCGCGACTACTCGAAGGGAATGCTGCAGCGGATCGGCCTAGTGCAGGCGCTGCTGAACGATCCCGAGCTGATCTTCCTCGACGAGCCTACCAGCGGCCTGGACCCTGCCGGGCGGCTGCTGGTGCGCGACATCATCCGCGCCGAGCGCGACCGCGGCGCCAGCGTCTTCCTGAATTCGCACCTGCTTTCGGAGGTCGAGGTCACCTGCGACCGCGTGGCGTTCATCAAGCATGGTGAGGTGCTCGAAACCTGCGATTTGAAGAAGCTGGGGATGGAAGAGCGCTCGATCATCGCCCGGGTGACGGGCCTGAGGACCGAAGCGCTGGCAGGCCTCGAGCCGTGGGCCGGCTCGGTTCGCCTGGAGGGCGATTCGCTGACCATGGAGGTCCGCGCCGAAGAATCCGTGCCCGAGGTTGTCGCGTACCTGGTCGCCAGCGGCGCCCGCGTCTATTCGCTCCACTCGCGGCAGGCCTCGCTCGAGGAAATGTTCCTGCGCATTGTGGGAACCGAGGGGGGCCTGTGAGCGGCGTTGTAGTGATCGCCGGACTCACCTGCCGCGAGGCGGTCCGCCGCAGGGTACTGGCCGCGGCACTGGCGGTCGGCGCCGCGTTCCTGTTGCTCTACGGCTTCGGCCTGCACAAGGTGCTGGCCAGCCTGCCGGCCGCCGCCACGCGCCAGTTGCTGTTCAGGCGCCAGGCGGTCATCGTACTGTTCGCCATGGGCATGTACGTGGTGAACTGGCTGCTGGCCGTAATCACCATCCTGACTTCCGCCGATACGATTGCCGGCGAGGTCAACTCGGGCGTCATCCAGGCTGTGGTGACGAAACCCATCCGGCGCTGGGAGGTCATCTTCGGGAAATGGCTCGGTTTCGCGGCCATGCTGACGGCCTATCTGGCGTTTCTGGCGGGCGGGATGCTGGCGGAGGTGCGGCTGATCGGGGGCCACACGCCGGCTCACGTTCCCGAGGCCATCGGTCTGATGTGGTTGGAGAGCATGCTGCTGCTGGCGGTCACCTTCCGCGCCGGAGCGAGCCTCTCGACGCTGGCGACGGGCGTAACGGTCTTCGGACTGCACATTCTGGCGTTTCTGGGGGGCTGGGTGGAGGAGTTCGGCTGGCTGGCGCACAGTCAGACGGCCATGAACCTGGGCGTGATGGCGAGCGTCGTGATGCCCAGCGAGTCGCTGTGGCGGCGTGCGGCCTTCGAGTTGCAGGGCCCCGTGATCGGCGGGTTCGGCCGCGGGCCATTCAGCATTGGCTCGGTCCCCAGCGGGTGGATGGTGGTCTACGCGGGCCTGTATCTGGCGGCGGCGCTGGCGCTGGCGATCCGCCGGTTCTCCGGAAGGGACCTGTAATCCATCGGATTCCTCACGGACCGCGGCGGTCAACCGATGAGTAGGTCGAGGGAACCATGTACAACGGAATCGAGAACTACTTCGAGAGCGGCGTTCTGTCCGCCGACCCGGTCGAGTTGGTGCGGATGCTATACCGTGGGGGGATCGAGGCGGTGGAGAAAGCCCGGCAGCACCTGCGCGAGGGTGACATTGCGGCGCGTTCGGCCCAGATCACCAAGGCCGGCGCCATCATCGCCCACCTGACGTTCTCGGTGAATCGCGAAGCGGACCAGGCGATGGGCCGCAATCTGGTCGAGCTGTACGATTACATGCAGCGGAGGCTCCTGCGGGGCAATCTCGAGCAGGCCGATCATCCCTTAGCCGAGGTGTCGCTGCTTCTCTCTACACTGCTGGATGCCTGGAGTCAGTGCGGCGCGGCCGCTCCGGCGCCGGCTGAGGGCGTTCCGGCAGGTGTGTTCGCCGAGGCGGAGCCGGAGCTCGAGTACGCCGGCCAGAGCTGGAGCTTCTGAGCCTTTCGTGGGGCGGGCCTAAGCGCCGGCCCCACGGCATCTTCCGCAGCCCCTGAGGCTTTTGCGGGTATGTACCGCGCTACAGGTTCCTCGTTCGCCCGCCGAATATAGAGGCGAGGCAACCCGTAGCTTATGAAATGTGAAACGAAGTATTGGGGGCAACTCGATTACACCGAAGACTCCGTGATCGACTTTCCGGCCGGGATTCCGGGCTTCGAGCAGGAACAAAGGTTCATTCTGGTCGAGCAGCAGGCGCTCGATCCGCTGGTGTTTCTCCAGAGTCTGGCCACTCCCGCGCTGTGCTTTCTCGCGCTGCACGCGCGTGTCGTCTGCCCGGACTACCGCTTCCGGATGTCAGACGAAGATCTGGAAGTGCTGGGACTTCCCGGAGCGCGCCAACCTCCCATCGGGCCGGAACTGGCCTGCCTGACGCTGATCCACCTCGATGAGCAGGATATTACGGCCAATCTGTTGGCTCCCATCGTCATCCATATACCGGCCCGCCGCGGCACGCAGGCGATCCTGGCAGGCACCGACTACTCGCACCAGCACCGGATCGACCTGGTCGAGGCGCCGGTATGCTCATGATGAAGCGGCGCGCCGGGGAATCGATTCTCATCGGAGACGACATCGAGATCCACCTGGCGCACATCGGCCGCACGCGCGTCAAAGTCGGCATTCAGGCGCCGCGCAACATCCCGGTGGTGGCGAAAGAGGTGAAGCTGGTGCGGGATGAGAACCGCGCCGCGGCCGAATCGCACCTCGATGGAGCGCTAGCCAGGCTGGTGGCGCGCGTCCCGGCAAACAGAAAGTCAACGTAGCGGGGCGCCGGCTGGAGAACCTGACCGGCATGACGCCGGCAGCCAATAGAAAAGGAATTTGCAATGATTTCGGTTCAAACCAACGTTACCTCCCTCATAGCCCAGGAAAACCTGCGCGTCGATACGAACTTCCAGAGCCGTACGATTCAGCGCTTGACGTCGGGCTATCGTATCAACTCTTCCGGTGACGATCCGGCCGGGCTGGCGGTCGCCAACGGCTATCGCAATTCCGAAGCCGAGCTGACGCAGGGGATTCAGAACGCCAACGACGGCATCAGCACCCTACAGATCATCGACGGCGGCGAGAACAACATCGGCCAGATCCTGGACCGCCTGAAGACCCTGGCCACGCAATCCGCCAGCGACACATTCACCGGCAGCCGCCAGGTGTTGAACAGCGAGTTCCAGGGTCTGGTCGCGGAAATCAACCGGCAGGCCCAGTCCATCGGCCTGGACCAGAACGGCGCCTTCGCGCGCAACCTGTCGGTCTATATCGGCGGCGGCCGCGCGCAGGGCACCACGACGGCGGCGACAAACTCCAGCCTGCAGTTCGATCTTTCGGGAGCCACCGTGGACGCCAAGAGCCTGGGGCTGACGGGCATGCAGGCCCTGGGCGGCACCACCGGGGTCACCGACATCGGGAATGGCTCGGCGCACACCACCGTGGCCGACATCCTGGGCGACGCCAACAACAACAACACGGGCACGACCGTTTTTTATCTCTCCGGCCCCGGCTTCTCGGGCGCCAACAAGGTGAAGGTGTCGGTCAGCACCCAGAACGTGACCGATGCGGGCACGCTGATCACGGCCATCGACAAAGGCATCCAGAACGCGGGCAACAACGGAACGACGGCGGGCACGGCGCTCCAGGATGCCAACATCACGGCTTCGATGAACACCGATGGCAGCGGCAAGCAGCAACTGGCGTTCTCCTCCAGCACGACTGCGTTTCAGGTGGAGGCGGGAGACCTGGTATCGAACGCGCTGATGGGCAACTTCGCAACCCCGGGCAGCAATGCGGACGCGTCGCCGATGACCTCGACGGTCAGCGTTCCCTCGGGCGGAGGCGTCACCCTCACCGACGACGCCGTGAGTCCGTCCGGGATCACCGTGCGTTTCACGGGAGGCGGTTTGAGCGCTCCAGTGGACATCACGCTGCAGTCAAGCGACCAGAGTGTCGCCAACGAGATCAGCGACCTGCAGACGCAAATGGCCACCAAGCTGGCGGGAACGGGGATCACCCTGGCCACCCCCACCAGCGGCAACCCGCTGGTGTTCAGCAACGCGCGCGGCGAAGCGTTCGCCGTCTCGGTGAGTGGCGATACGGCGAACAGCCTGGGCTTCGGCACGTTCCAGAAGGGCCTCAACGGAGCCTACGACTATTCGACGCTGCTGGGCGCGGCTTACGACCCGACCGCGGCCACCACCGCGGGCACCGGCACACTGCAGTTCTCGATCAACGGCTCCGCATCGAGCGCCGTGACCGTCAACCTGGGCGCGGCCGCCAGCGCCACCTATGCCACGGCGACCGGCACGGCGCTCGGCGCCGCCACGGCCACCATCACCACGGGCACCAATGACATGTTCAGCCTGGCGGTGGACGGCGTGGTGAAGAACGTCACCCTCACCGGCGGAGTGGCCGCCACCAGCGCCACGGCCGCAGCCGGGAGCGTGGACTTCGGAGTGGCTGGGGCGAACACCTTCAACATCCACGCTGCCACCAGCGGCAAGGAAACCGGCAGCACCGTGGCTGGCACCCTCGACACCACCACCGCCAACCAGTTCACAGTGAGCATAGACGGTGGAGCCGCTCAGACCGTCAACCTGGTCGCAGCCAGCGGCCAATCCCAGGCCACCATAGCGAACGAGATCACCAGCCAGTTAGGGGGCCGGGCCACGGCCGCATTCGTCACCAACCAGCTCGTGATTACTTCCACCGCCACCGGACAGGCATCGAGCATCCAGATCGGCGCAGGCGCCGCCGGCGGCCTCGGGACCGGAGACGCCACCACCCTGCTCGGTCTCGACACCACTCTGCACAGCGGCGTGGCTGGGAACAACAAGCTGAATGTGAGCGTGGACGGAGGGGCGACCCAGACCATTACGCTCACCGCGGGCGCGGCCCGAACGGGCACTCAGATCCTGGCAGACCTGAACGGCGCGGGGCTGGGCACCATCGCCAGCGCGCCGCTCAACTCAGGGAACGGCCAACACGATCTGGTCCTGGCGTCGACGACCAGCGGTCTGGGCTCCTCGATCACGGTCACAGCGCCGGCGGCGGATTCGGCCGTGACGGTTCTGGGACTGGCCAGCGCGGTAGCCAACGGCGCCTACCATGGGACCGCGGCGACCGCGACCCAGACGCTCGACTCCATCGCCAGCTCCATTCAGACGGCGATCGGCGCGGGCAACGCGACGGTTTCGGTTAGCCCGACCAACCAGATCCAGATCAAAGCGGCAACCGCGGGCCAGGGTCACAGCATTGAGATCCTGAACGGGACGGCCAACGCCGCGCTGGGGTTCAACACTCAGGTGGGGACAATCCATACCGGGCAGAACATGAGCGGGCTCGATCTGGCGGCAGCTCTCCAGCAGCAGTTCAATACGACCGCCGATCTGCAGGCGGCCGGGCTCACGGCGAGCTATTCCAACGGCAAGCTCACCGTGTCCTCCGGCAACGGGACCTACTTCCGCCTCAGCGGGGGCGCGGGAGCCACCAACGCCACCACAATCGCCGACAACACCGTTACGGCCACCACCGGCACCTACGCCATGGCCGGCGGTAAGACTCTGTCGATCCAGGTCGGCAGCAATCAGGCGGTGACCGTCTCGGGACTCACCGGCAACATGACCGCCGCTCAGGTCAAGGGTGCCATTGACACGGCCTTCGCCAGCGCGGATGTCGGCGTAACCACGACGGTGGTGACCAACAACGGCCAGGACACCCTGCAGATCACCTCGGGCGGGACCGCGGGTTCCTCGGATACACTGACCCTGGCGGGAACAGCGTTGACGGTTCTGGGACTGGCCTCCTCGGCCTCGGGCTCGGACGGCAGTTTCGGGTTCGGCGCGACCGGAGTCACCAACTTCAGCGGCGCCAGCGCGGCTACTGCCGCCAACAGCGTCGTGAACGCAGGCGGGTCCTCGGCTACTGGCGACCTGACCTTTACGCCCCTGGCCGACGGCAGCGACAGCCAGGTCCTCACCCTTTCGGCCAACGACTCCAACGGCGCGGCGCAGGCGGTGACCGTCACTCTGGCCAACAACGGCGCGACGCGCAACGGGCGTAGCATCGATGAAGCCATCGCGGCCATCAACACGGCCCTGCAACAGAGCAACAACCCGACCATGCTGAGGATCACGGCCGTCAAGGACAACGCGACCGGAACCGAGAAGATCAACTTCATCAGCTCGCTGCCGTCCTTCCAGGTCAGCGTGGGAAGCACCACCACCGGGAACGGCCTGGGCTCGCAAGGCACCACCGTGACCTCCAGGGCGCTGGCCGGCGGGAGCAGCCTCGATATCTCCTCCCAGCAGGGTGGAACCTCCGCCATCCTGGCCTTGACCAACGCCGTATCCGCGCTGGGTTCGGCACAGGCCAACGTCGGCAAGGCCCAGAACACCTTGAA
>Ga0265316_10004234_pt1 | contig 14337 bp, 18 predicted proteins | sample 4522metaG_FD_202092 | JGI IMG/M metagenome (GOLD analysis project Ga0265316, IMG submission 202092) | Rhizosphere microbial communities from Carex aquatilis grown in University of Washington, Seatle, WA, United States - 4-5-22 metaG | ecosystem: Host-associated > Plants > Roots > Rhizosphere >... | reverse complement strand
TTTATCCTCCTGAGCCCTATAAAGGCAAAGGGATTCGTTATGTAGGCGAACATGTGAAAAAGAAAGTAGGAAAGGCGCAGGCAACCGGCGGCGGTAAATAAAATGAGAAAAAAAGAAGAGCTAAGATTAAAACGTCATAAAAGAATCAAGATGAAGATGTCGGGCTCACCGGAGAAACCGCGTTTGGTTGTGCACCGTTCTTTAAAGAATATCTCCGCTCAGGTTTTAGATGATACGACGAGCAAGGTGTTGTTTTCCCTCTCTACTAAAGATAAGTCATTAAAGCAGAAGTTTCCCGCTGCGGGAAATCTTAAATCATCCGTGCTTTTCGGTGAAATTTTCGCTAAAACAGCGAAGGAAAAGGGAATTAGCAAAGTAATTTTTGATCGGGCAGGTTATCTTTACCATGGCAGGATTAAATCTTTTGCCGAGGCGTTAAGAAAAGGTGGAATGGAGTTTTAAATTATGCGTGAATTAAATATTGCACAGCAGTCAGATTTAATCGAAAAAGTGATTAGTATAAACCGGGTTACCAAGGTAACTAAAGGTGGTAAGAAATTGCACTTTAGCGCTTTAGTGGTTGTAGGGGATAGTAAGGGCAGGGTAGGTTTTGCTTTGGATAAGGCCAATGAAGTTGCTGAAGCCATACGCAAATCCCTGACTAAAGCCAAGAAGAGTCTTTTTAAGATCCCTATGGAAGGGGTAACTATTCCGCATGAGATAATCGGTAAATTTGGCGCGGCAAGTGTTCTGCTCAAGCCTGCTTCTGAAGGTACGGGTGTTATTGCTGCGGGTCCAGTGCGTGCGATTTGCGAAGCTGCCGGAATAAAGGACATACTTACTAAGTGTTTAAAATCAAATAATCCAATTAATGTAATCAAGGCGACGATGCAGGGGTTAAGGAGCCTTAAAGAGTAAATAATAATAAAATGAAAGAGAAAAAGACTGAAAAAAAAGAAGAAATCAAAAAACCGGCAGTAAAAAAGGCTGTGATTAAGAATCCGGTTTTAAAGAAAATTGAAGAAAAGCCCGCTTCAAATTTGGTTGCTTTGCATAATCTGAAACGTCCGTTTGGCTCGCATAAGAAAAGAAAATATTTGGGTCGTGGTTCCGGTTCAGGGCATGGAAAGACCTCTACCCGCGGAAGCAAGGGGCAGACCTCGCGAGCAGGAAGGCATTTTTATTTAGGTTTTGAAGGAGGACAATCTCCGCTTATCCGTAAGATGCCTAAACGCGGGTTTGTGAGTAATTTTAAAAAGACCTACCAGATTGTTAATCTCCAGGATTTAAATAAAATTAAAGAGTCGATAGTTACTCCACAGCTTTTAAAGGATAACGGCTTAATCCGTGATGAGAGCGCTTTAATCAAAATATTGGGAAATGGTAGTATTAAGAATCCTCTAACCATACAGGCACATGCTTTTTCCAAGCGCGCGGCTGCTGAGATTATTAGTGCCGGTGGTAAAGCTGAAATCATAAATGTTTGACGCACTGGTTAATGCGTTTAAAATCCCGGATCTAAAAAAGCGGCTGATTATTACAGGCGCGCTTATCGCCATCTATCGCGTAGGTTGTTATATTCCTACTCCGGGTATAGACGGCGCGGCTCTGGCGGATTTCTTTAATCGTATTTCTAAGACTCAGGGCGGTACGCTCTTTGGCATAATCAATATGTTTTCCGGAGGCGCTATGGAGCGCTTAACTATATTCGCCTTGGGGATAATGCCCTATATTTCATCATCTATTATTCTGCAGTTACTTACTGCGGTTATCCCGGCCCTTGAAAAGATGGCTAAGGAGGGTAAGTCCGGATATGAAAAGATTAACCAATTTACCCGTTATGGAACAGTTTTTCTTTCGGTTGTGCAATCTTACTTTATTTCCTTATGGTTGGAAAATCCGGCACGCTTTGAAGGGTTGCAGATTGTTATGCATCCTGGGTGGGGATTCCGTATTTTGACTGTTCTTACCCTTACTACCGGTACGATCTTTATTATGTGGTTGGGAGAACAGATCCAGGAGCGCGGCATAGGAAACGGTATATCCCTAGTCATTACAGCAGGTATTATTTCAAGGATTCCCACGGCGCTTAATCAGTTGTTTGTTTTGATTTCGCCTTTTGCACCCAGCCGAAGACAGATACAGCCGGTTACTTTGTTAATTATGGCTTTGCTGCTCGTAGGGGTGGTGTTTGCGGTAATTATGATCACTCAGGGATTAAGAAAGATCCCCGTTCAATACGCGCGGCGTATTGTAGGCCGTAAGATTTACGGAGGGCAGAGCACATATATACCGCTTAAAGTTGACACCTCCGGAGTTATCGCCATTATTTTTGCGCAGTCAATCATTCTTTTTCCGGCGACCTTGGCTTCTTTTATTCCTAATCCCGGGTTTCAGCGTTTGGCTCAGAGCTTAATCCGCGGACAGATACTATATTCAGTAGTTTATGCTCTTTTGATAGTTTTTTTCTGTTATTTTTATACAGCGATTGTGTTTAACCCCAATGATTTGTCAGAGAATATGAAAAAATACGGGGGTTTTATTCCGGGTATACGTCCAGGTAAACCCACCGCTGAATTTCTTGATTATGTAATGACCAGGATTACTTTAGCCGGCGCCACTTTTATCGCCATAATCGCCATTTTTCCGGATTTCATTATGGCCTGGCTTAAGGTGCCTTACCTGGTAGCCTCGTTTTTCGGCGGCACAGGAGTTTTAATTATTGTCGGGGTTATGCTTGATACTTTAAAACAAATTGAATCGCATCTTTTGACACACCATTACGAAGGTTTTATAAAAAGCGGACATATCAAGGGGAGAAGATAATGTATCTGGTGCTCTTAGGCCCTCCGGGGGCTGGTAAAGGTACGCAGGCAAAAAGGTTGGCAGAAAAGTTGGGTCTGCCACACATATCTACAGGGGATATTTTAAGGCAGAATGTTAAGGATGGTACGGCGCTGGGTAAACAGGCAAAAGGCATTATGGATAAAGGCTTGCTTGTGCCGGATGACCTGGTAGCTGCCATGCTCGACGAACGTTTCAGTAATCCGGATATAAAAAAGGGTTTTATTTTAGATGGATATCCCAGGACTTTGCCTCAAGCTAAAACTTTGGATGAGATTTTAGCGCGTAAGAAGCTGGCGGTAGATTTGGTAGTTTATTTAAATACTAGCGATGAGATAATTATCAAGCGGCTTACCGGGAGGCTTGTTTGTTCTAAATGTGGAGCGAATTTCCATGTAGTGAATATGCCTCCTAAAAAATCCGGGTTATGTGATAGCTGCCAGGGCACTCTCTATCAACGTTCTGATGACAATGAGATTACGGTGCGTAAGCGCCTTGAAGTTTATAAAAATGAAGTTGCTTCTTTGATAAAGTATTATAATCAGCAAAATAAACTGCACAGTTTGAATGCCGATTTAGATGCGCTCAAGGTATTGGAGCAGATTATTTTGCTATGCGCTAAGGTTTAAGTGATATCATTAAAATCGGAAAAAGATTTGCAGATGTTAAAACGCTCCGGCCAGATATTATCGGCTGTTATGCGTAAGGTGCAAAAAAGCGTACGCGCCGGGATGACTACCCAGGATATTGATCTTTTGAGCGAAGAATTAATTCTCAAAGAAAAAGCCCTGCCGGCTTTTAAAAAGTATAAGGGGTTTCCGGCAACAGCTTGCGTTTCTGTAAATGAAGAGATTGTGCATGGTATTCCGTCTCCCCGGGTAATTTTGGAAGGGGATATCGTAAGTGTAGATTTAGGCGTAAACTATCAGGGTTATTTCTCGGATATGGCGCTTACCTTACCGGTAGGTAAGGTGGATGAAGATAAAAGAAAATTGATTGAGGTAACCAGGAAGGCTTTGGATATAGGAATTAAACAGGCCTGTCCGGGCAATTATCTAAGTGATATTTCTCATAGCATCCAGAGTTTTGTAGAGGGATACGGGTTTTCGGTGGTCAGGCAGTTTGTGGGGCATGGCATAGGAAAAGCCCTGCACGAAGAACCGGAGATTCCCAATTTTGGGGAAGCACATTTGGGGCCGCTTTTAAAAAGCGGGATGGTTTTAGCCATTGAACCTATGGTGAATATCGGCAGTTGGGAATGTTTTATCGCCGACAATGGTTGGACAGCGCTAACTAAAGATGGTCTGGCTTCAGCGCATTTTGAACATACAGTAGCTGTAACTGATAAAGGTCCGGTTATATTAACAGAGTAAAGATGCCTAAAGAAGAGCTGATAGAGACAGAAGGTAAAATAATCGAAGCATTGCCTAATGCTATGTTTAAGGTGGAGCTGGAAAATGGGCATGTGGTTTTAGCGCATGTTTCAGGTAAGATGCGTATGAATTTTATCAGGATTCTTCCGGGTGACAAAGTTAAATTAGAACTTTCTCCTTATGATTTAAGCCGGGGGAGAATTACTTTTAGGGTGAGATAGAATGAAAGTTAAAGCGTCGATTCGCAAGATTTGTGATAAGTGTAAAATAATAAAAAGAAGGGGAGTGGTGCGGGTGATCTGCACTACTACTAAACACAAACAAAGGCAAGGTTAATTATTTCTTTAAGGAGCTAATATGCCAAGGATTATGGGTATTGATATACCTAAGGAGAAAAGAATTGAGATTGCGCTTACCTATTTTTATGGTATAGGCCGGGCGCTCTCCAATGTTGTGCTTAAAGAAGCAGGGATAAACCCGGATAAGCGGGCAAAAGATTTAAGCGAAGAAGAAGTTTCACGCCTCACTAATATCCTTCAGAAAGGAAGTTTGAGGATTGAAGGTGACCTGCGGCGCGATATATCGCAGAATATAAAAAGGCTCATGGATATTGGTTCTTGGAGAGGTATGCGCCATAAGAAAGGGCTTCCTGTGAGGGGCCAGCGTACACGTACTAATTCGCGCACTAGAAAAGGAAAAAAGAGAGTTAACCTGGCAGCAGTAGTCAAAAAGGCAGAACCGGCTAAGGCCGCTAAACCTGCGGGTAAATAAGAGGAGTAAATAGAATATGGCAACAAAAGAGAAAGCAAAAAAGAAAAAGATTGCTAAGGGTATCACTAGCGGTATTGCGCATATTCAGGCAAGTTTTAATAATACGATTATTAGTATAACTGATAAGCAGGGTAACGTTATAGCTTGGAGCGCTCCGGGTAATGTTGGTTATAGCGGATCTAAGAAATCTACTCCTTTTGCCGCTCAGGTAGCTGCAACCGATGCTGCCAGAAAAGCTAAAGAGGTGGGGCTTAAAGAGGTTGAGGTTTATGTAAAGGGGCCGGGTTTTGGCAGGGAGTCGGCAATCCGCGCACTTCAGGCAGCAGGCTTGGTGGTAACTTTGATTAAGGATGTAACTCCTATTCCTCATAATGGTTGCCGTCCTAAGAAGAAAAGGAGAGTCTAATTTATGGGTCGCTATACTGGTGCAGTTTGCAGGTTGTGCCGCAGGCAGGGTGAGAAGCTGTTCTTAAAAGGGACTAAATGCCAGACTGAAAAATGTGCGGTGAATAAAAGGGCCTATCCTCCGGGTCAGCACGGAGAAGGAAAAAGAAAAAAGCTTTCTAATTACGGTATGCAGTTAAAAGAAAAACAAAAAGTAAAAAGGATCTACGGCGTATTAGAAAGACAGTTCCGTAAATATTTTAAGGTTGCTTCAAAGACCAAAGGTGTAACCGGTAAAGTGCTTTTACAGCTTTTGGAACGCAGGCTGGATAATGTTGTTTTCCGTATGGGTATGGGCATTTCGCGCTCGCAGGCGCGTCAAATCGTCAGGCATAATTTGATCGCGGTTAATTCGCGCCGGGTTAATATCCCATCATACCTGGTGGATAAAGATGATGTAGTTGAAATTAAAAGTAAGGACAAGCCCAAGATTAAAATTAAAGATAACCTGGAGCTTTCTAAAGATAGAACTGTTCCCAGTTGGCTTGAGTTTTCAGCAGTAGAGATGAAAGGTAAAGTTCTTAGGCTTCCGGAGAAAACTGATATTCAACAGCCGATTCAGGAACAACTAATCGTTGAGTTATATTCCAAGTAACGGAATATTTACAGGTTTCATATCATCAGGTCCTTGTAGATTCATCAAGGATTTCACTGGATAAAAGATAAAAGGAGAAAATAAATGGGTATAAAATGGAGAGATTTTCAGTTTCCTAAGAAACTTGAATGTGATGAATCAACATATACTGATACATACGGAAAGTTTATCGCTGCTCCTTTCGAAAGAGGCTATGGCGTAACCCTGGGTAATTCATTAAGAAGGGTACTTCTTTCTTCAATAGAAGGAAGCGCGGTGAGCGCAGTTAAAATTGCCGGTGTTGCGCATGAATTTTCAACTATTCCGGGAATTTTAGAAGATGTCCCGGAGATTATCTTAAATATCAAGAGTCTGGTTTTAAACTCCAAGATTCCCAAAACAATTTATTTGAAAGCGGATAAAAAGGGAGAGGTTAAGGCTAAGGATATCGAGGCGGATGAAACGATTGAGATAATCAATCCTGAACTGCACATTGCTACTCTTACTAAAGACACCAAGCTCAATATCGAGATGGAAGTTTCCCGCGGAAGAGGATATGTTGCGGCAGAGCTGAATAAAAAAGAAGACAAAGTTGCAGGGTTTATTCCCGTTGACTCGATATTTACTCCGGTCAAGAAGATAAACTATTTTGTGGAGAATACCCGCGTAGGCCAACGCACGGATTATGATAAGCTGATTTTTGAGATATGGACCAATGGCAGTATCAGCCCAAAGGACGCATTGCTTTATGCTTCTAATATTTTGCAAAGGCACTTGGATATTTTTGTAAATTTCGGACAACTCCCCGAAGATATTGCGGAAGAAGAGCCGGAGATGACCAAAGAAGAAACAGCCTTATATGAAAAACTAAGGCTGCCTATTTCTGAGCTTGAACTTTCAGTCAGAAGTTCCAATTGTTTAAGGGAAGCAGGGATTAAGATTATTGCTGATTTGGTTAGAAAAAGCGAAGATGAGATGCTTAACTTTAAGAACTTCGGGAAAAAATCACTTACTGAAATCCAGGAGCTGCTAGCTGGCATGGGAGTAACTTTAGGCATGCAAGTTGATCCTAAGAAACTAAAGAAGGGCTAAATAAAATGAGACACGCTAAGAAAAGACTGCAACTAGGCCGTTTTACCAGTTGGCATAAGGCAACCATAAAAAGCCTGGCAAGGAATGTTATAATTCACCAGAGCATTAAAACTACCTTGACTAGGGCCAAGTCCAGCAAGCAGGTGATTGAGAAACTTATATCATTGGCTAAAGAGAATACGCTTTTTGCCCGTAGAGAGGCGTATAAAGTATTAGGGGAGCATAAACTGGTAAGTGTTCTTTTTAATGAAATTGGCCCGCGTTTTTCCAAGCGCAACAGTGGATTCACCAGGATCATCAGCCTTGGTAATCGTCGAGGGGATGATGCCGAGATGGTAATTTTTGAGCTTACTGAAATAAAGAAGAAAGAAATTAAAAAGGGCAAACCTTCTAAAGAGGCAAAGACCCAGCCAGCTCAACCGGTGGCAGATGAGGCAGTTGAAGAGAAAGCTGCCAAGATAGAGCCTGTTGAGGAAAAGAAACATGAGCCGGCGGTCAAAGAGAGCCCGGCTAAAGACAAGAAACCGCAGAAGAAGTTTATCGGCGGCATAAGAAGTATATTCAGGAAGAAAAGTGATTCTTTGTAAGTAATGAAAATCTTCTATGAAAATAGATACAAGGCTTGCGGAGCGTTTAAAAAAGATAAATCCTTCTTCAACCCTCGCGATTACCTCTAAAGCAAAAAAACTTAAAAGCGAAGGAAGGGATATCGTTACTTTTGCCGCCGGCGAGCCGGATTTTGATACCCCTGATTTTATCAAAGAGGCGGCAGTTGAGGCTTTAAAATCAGGATATACCAAGTATACCCCCACAACAGGATCCCTCGAATTAAAAAAACTCGTTTCTCAAAAATTCAAAAAAGATAATTCACTGGAGTATGCCCCCGATCAGATTATCGTATCTAACGGGGCTAAGCATAGTATTTATAACGCGCTTATGGTGTTGTTAAATAAGGCCGATGAGGTACTTATCCCCTTGCCTTATTGGGTGAGTTATCCTGAAATGGCAAGACTCTGCGAAGCGGCTCCGCGTTTTATTAAAACAAACGCCGCGAATAATTTCAAGATCACTGTAACGGAGCTTAAGAAACACATTACTCCAAAATCAAAAGTGTTAATTATGAATAGCCCGTCGAATCCAGCCGGCGCGGTTTATAACCGTTCCGAGCTTGAAGAAATTTCCAGGGTTTGTGTGGATAAGCATATTTTTGTAATCAGTGATGAGATTTATGAAAAGATTATTTTTGACGGCGCCAAACACGAATCAATCGCCGGTTTTAACAAAGATATCTATAATTTGACCATTACGGTTAACGGTTTATCCAAGAGTCATTCTATGACCGGTTGGCGTATCGGCTATCTGGGGGCTCCCAGTGATGTGGCTAACGCTATTTCCAACCTGCAAGATCATTCAACCTCTAATGCTAACTCTATCGCGCAGAAAGCGGCTGTGGCCGCATTAGCGGCTCCCGAAGATTTTACGCTTAAATTATGCCGGGAGTTTCAGAAGAGAAGAGATTATCTGGCGGAGCGTTTAAAGGGAATTAAAAAACTGAGTTTCACTTTGCCTCAAGGAGCCTTTTATATGTTTTGCGGTATATCCAAGACAGGGCTGGGTTCCATGGATTTTGCCAGGCGCCTGCTTGATGAAGAATATGTAAGCGTTATCCCGGGAGCAAGTTTTGGTATGGATGACTATGTAAGGATAAGCTTTGCCACAAGTATGGATGAATTAAAAAAAGGCATGGATAGGATAGAAAAGTGGGTGGAGAAAATATGAGCTCCCAGACCATAGCAGAAAAAATATTGAGTAAGCATGCGGGAAAAAATTTGCGCGCCGGAGATTTCGCGGTATGCAAGGTGGATTTTGCTTTTGGCCAGGATGGTACCTCTTCAATAATAATTGACCGGATTAAAGAGCTGGGGGTTAAAGATTTTAAAACTAAGTTTTGCATGGTAATTGATCATAGCGCGCCATCCCCAAGTGAAGGTGTTTCCCGTGTGCATAAAAAGATGCGTGATTTTTCCGAAAGCTTTAAAACTGAGATATTCGATATCGGTTGCGGAGTATGCCATCAGGTTATACCTGAATCAGGTAATGTTCTGCCGGGATATTTGGTTTTGGGAGCGGATTCGCATACTTGTACTTATGGAGCTATAGGCGCATTTTCTACTGGAGTGGGTTCCACGGATTTAGCTATAACTCTGGCTACCGGTAAAAACTGGTTTAAGGTCCCTGCGACTATAAAAATCATAGTTAAAGGAAGATTGCCAAAGGGTGTTTTTGCTAAGGATATAATTCTACATATAATCGGCAGGTTAAAAAGCGATGGGGCAACCTACAAAGCAGTTGAATTTTCCGGTCCGGTGATTGATAATATGGGTATGGATGGCCGTTTTACCATTTCTAATATGCTGGTTGAGATGGGGGCTAAGGCCGGCTTTATGCCTGTTGATAGAAAAACTCTTTCCTGGTTGAAATCCAGGATAGGAAAAAATAAGCCTATTGAACAGATATGCGCTGACAAAGATGCGGTTTATGAGAGTGTTTATGAATTTGATATTTCCAGGCTTAAGCCTACGGTTTCTATGCCGCATAGTGTAGATAATGTTTCTGAAGCGGTTGCTTTAAAAAAAGTGAAGATAGGGGAGGCGTACTTGGGTACTTGTACCAACGGCAGGATAGATGATTTTAAGGCAGCGGCAAAAGTTTTAAATAAGCGTAAAGTCCATCCGCAGGTAAAAATGATTATTGCTCCGAGTTCGCGTGAGGTTTATCTGGAGGCTTTAAGACTAGGATTGGTTGACATATTTATTAAAGCCGGTGCGGCTATTGTCGGGCCGGGATGCGGCCCCTGTGTCGGCACTCATAATGGAGTGCCTTCCGATGGGGAGGCGGTTATTTCAACCGCTAACCGTAATTTTAAAGGTAGGATGGGCAACCCCGCTGCGTTTATTTATTTGGCTTCTCCGGCGACGGTTGCCGCTTCAGCGCTTAAGGGTTATATAAGTGATCCAAGAATTTATTTCTAAATAAGAGAGGCCCTGACTCGTTTTACTCGTCAGGTTTTTTCTGGATAAAGTATTAAGGTTTTTCCTGAATAAAATATTAAGGAGGAAATTATGGAGATTCGTGATTTGCTTTTGATGTGTATTGAGAAAGGCGCTTCGGATTTGCATATTACGGAAAATGAGCCTCCGATTCTGCGTATTGATGGCAGATTAATGCGTACTAATCTAGAGAAGTTAAATAAGCAGGATTTAAAGAAGATGGTTTATGGGGTGCTTTCTAATGCGCAGAAAGAGATCTTCGAGCGTGAATTGGAGCTTGATTTTTCGCTAGCGCTTCCTGAGTTAGACCGTTTTCGGGTAAATATTCATATGCAAAAAGGCAGCGTGGAGGCTGCTTTCCGCCGTATTCCTTTAGAGATACCTAGCATTGCAAAGTTAGGCTTACCGCAGATCATCATTGATTTGGCGAATAAACCCAATGGTTTAGTTTTGGTAACTGGACCCACGGGTATGGGTAAAACTACCACTTTAGCTGCGATGATCAACCATATAAATAGCGAGAGGGAATGTTTGGTCACTTGCATAGAAGATCCCATAGAGTTTGTTTATACCAATAAAAAGAGCGTAATTAAGCAGCGGGAGGTTTACGCGGATACGCATTCTTTCGCGCAGGCCTTGCGTCATGCCCTGCGTCAGGATCCCAATGTCATTGTGGTAGGTGAAATGCGTGATCTAGAAACTATCTCGACGGCTTTAACAGCCGCCGAGACCGGCCACCTTGTTTTGGCCACCCTGCATACGCCTGATGCTCCGCAGACTATTGGCAGGATTATTGATGTTTTTCCTCCGCATCAACAGCAGCAGGTTAAAATGCAGCTCTCTGATTGTTTGCAGGGGGTGATTTCACAGCTGCTTTTACCGCATTTATCCGGTCACGGCAGGGTGTTGTGTACCGAGGTTATGGTAGCTACACCGGGTATCCGCAATCTTATCCGCGAACAGGAGATTGAGCAGATCCCCACATTGATGCAAACAGGCCAGCAGCATGGTATGCATACTATGGACAAATCTTTAAAAGCTTTACATCAAAAAGGCCTGATCACTTTGGATATGGCCATGTCTAAAGTTAAGAACAGGGAAGAGTTTAAACAGCTATGATCTTAGCGGGAAAAAGCGTAAAATTAGGTGATAATATCAATACGGATTTTATAATTTCCGGAAGGTATAAGTTTGCGATTACGGATTTATCCGAGTTGGCCAAGCATATTATGGAGGATATCGATCCGAATTTTCCCCAAAAGATTACCCGGGGACAGTCTATTATTGTTGCCGGAAATAATTTTGGAATGGGTTCCAGCCGCGAGCAGGCGCCTTTAGTAATCAAAGAAGCCGGGATCGTGGCGGTCTTGTCTCCACAATTCGCGCGCATATTTTTTCGCAATAGTTTCAATATCGGCCTGCCTTTGATTGAAACCGATACATCTAAAATTGATGAATCGGATCAACTCCAGATTGATTTGGATAGAGGATTAGTAAAGAATTTAACCAAAGGAATAGACTTAAAAATTAAACCTCTGCCTAAATTCATGCAGGAGCTTTTGGTCGAGGGCGGGATAATTAATTATTATAAGAAGTACGGAGAGCTCAAAATTTAAATGTCACATAAAATAACCCTGATCCCTGGTGATGGTATTGGTCGTGAAGTTTCTTTAGCAGCCGTCAGGTGTATAGGGGCCACAGGTGTGGCTATTGATTGGGAAGAGGTGTTTGCCGGAACCGATGCGCTTGAAAAAACCGGAGAACTCCTGCCGCAGAGTGCTTTAGACTCCATTAGGAAAAATAAAGTTGCACTTAAAGGTCCCATAACTACTCCAATAGGCACGGGATTTCGTTCGGTAAACGTAGCTATCAGGCAGGCGCTGGAACTTTTTGCCTGTGTGCGTCCGGCAAAAAGCTATGCCGGGATTAAAAGCAGGTTTAATGATATTGATCTAGTTATCGTCAGGGAGAATAGCGAAGATCTTTATATGGGTATAGAGTTTGAGCAAGGAAAGCCCGAGACCAAGGCTTTGATTGATCAGATAGCAAAGGATACAAAAAAAGTTATTCGTCCGGACTCCGGGATAACTATCAAGCCTATATCTAAATTTGCTACCGATAGAATAGCAAGATTCGCCTTTGAATATGCTTTGAAGAATAAGCGTAAGAAAGTTACCTGTGTGCATAAGGCCAATATTATGAAGTTTACCGACGGGCTATTTCTAAAGATATCCAGGGATGTTGCACAGGAATATGCCGGCAGGATAATTTTTGAAGAAGCGATTGTGGACAATATGTCTATGCAACTGGTGACCAAACCGAATAAATATGATGTTTTACTGCTGCCTAATCTTTATGGTGATATTATTTCCGACCTTTGCGCGGGGTTGGTCGGAGGGTTAGGGGTTGCCCCGGGTGCAAATATCGGCAATGATTGCGCGGTTTTTGAGGCGGTACATGGTTCTGCCCCGAAATACAAAGGACAAAATAAGGTTAATCCGCTGGCGATGATTTTATCAGGTGTTTTGATGTTGCGTCATATCAAAGAGGTTAAGGCGGCAGAAAATTTGGAAAATGCCGTAAAAGAGGTTATCGCCGAAGGCAAATCATTGACATATGATTTAAAAGCCGATCCGCTCGATCCATCAGCTGTTGGTACCAAAGAGATGGCGGATGCGGTAATTAAAAAGATTAAACGTTAACTTTAAGGAAGGTGTAAGGTTGAAGATTTCAGTTGTGGGGGCGGGGAATGTTGGAAGCTTAACCGCAATGCGCATCGCCGGGGATGGTCTGGGCGATGTTTTGCTTGTAGATGTGGTAAAAGGATTAGCAAATGGAAAGGCTCTGGATTTAGAGGATGCCCGGCCGATACTGAAATACAACTATAATATTAAGGGCAGTGATGATATCAGGCAAATTAAAGGTTCGGATATCATAGTGGTTACCGCAGGCCTGGCGCGTAAACCCGGGATGAGCCGTGAAGAATTATTAGCCAAGAACGCCCAGATCCTAAAAGATGTATGCCTTAATGTAAAAGAGTTAGCCAGTGACGCCATTGTTATAATAGTGACCAATCCTTTGGATATTATGACACTCTACGCTTTAAAGACCACTGGTTTTAAGCCCCGCAAGTTGTTTGGTATGGGGATTAGTTTGGATACCGCCAGGTTTGCTAATTTAGTAGCGCAGGAGTTAGGTTTATTGTGTACGGATGTTGAAGCATTGGTGATTGGCGCCCATGGTGAAACTATGATGCCATTGCCTGGTTTTACCAAGGTCAAGGGGGTAGCGCTTGATGAATTTATGGATGAAGATAAGATTAAGTCATTAGTTGCTCGTACTATCGGCAGGGGGGCTGAGATTGTCGCCAATCTGGGTACAGGTAGCGCTTTTTTTGCTCCCTCGGCAGCAATTGCCGCAATCGTTAAGGCTATCGTAAAAGATGAAAAACGTATCATCGGTTTATGCAGCCATCTAAACGGAGAATATGGTATTAAAGATACTTGCATCGGTGTCCCTTGCCGCCTGGGTAAGGATGGTATAGAGAAGGTCATCGAATTAGATATCTCGCAGGAAGAAAAGGCTAAGCTGAATAAGTCGGCTATGTTGGTAGCCCAGGCAGCAGCGCAATTATTGGCTTAAATCACATGCCTATGTATGATCTAGCTGTTATTGGAGCAGGTTGGGCAGGTTTTAACGCTGCTTTAAGGGCAAAAGAATCGGGTTTAAAGGTTTGCCTTATTGAATGTGGTCAGATCGGCGGAACTTGTCTTAACCGTGGCTGCATACCTACCAAAGCATTAATCGCCTGCGCAAAAACATATTCACTCGTCAAAAAATCATCCGTTTTTGGTGTTGAATCAGATAACCCCCGTTTTAACTTCAGTAAAATTCAAGAAAGAAAGAATAAGCTTATCTGGGATTTGGCGCAGGGCATGCAAAGTAGGCTTGTGGGAATTGATTTTATTAAGTCAAGCGCGGAGATAATCTCAGATCATGAAATAAAAATCGACGGCAATATAATTTCTGCCAAGTTTATACTTATTTCTTCCGGAAGCCGGCCTGTTGAGTTAACCCAATTAAAATTTGATGTTCTTAAAATAATTTCCAGTGACGATATTCTGGCATTAGCCTCTGTCCCGCGATCCTTGCTAATTGTCGGTGGCGGGGTGATTGGCTGTGAATTTGC
>Ga0265316_10004232_pt1 | contig 14338 bp, 10 predicted proteins | sample 4522metaG_FD_202092 | JGI IMG/M metagenome (GOLD analysis project Ga0265316, IMG submission 202092) | Rhizosphere microbial communities from Carex aquatilis grown in University of Washington, Seatle, WA, United States - 4-5-22 metaG | ecosystem: Host-associated > Plants > Roots > Rhizosphere >... | reverse complement strand
GTAGTTATGGCAGAGGGAATAAATATTGGAAAGTAGAAATCATCTTCCGATAGAAGAAAGAAATAAGCCCTGGCTTGAGGGCAGGGCAAATCTAATTTACTTTTTTACAATATTTACTACGAGCATAAAAAGCCCGATTCCAAATAAAACTGCACCAACAAAACTTAGCCTGTGCATTATGCTGTATATACTAAAAAATGAGATAAAATAAAGAACAAAAGATGATACAACTATCAGAGCCTGACCAATAGTCATTAGTACTCCATCCGCGGATTTTTTAATGGCAACATAGTAAATACAAGCTGCCATTATTAGTAGTTGAGGGAGAAGCATCAAAATTTTGTAAATTCCCAGTCCAAAATATTCCATAATGAAAAGTTTTAATTAATAATGTAACTTATCAGAATAGTATTTAGAATTTAGTTTCAAATTAAAAATAATAATTTAATTAGTCTTTTTAGTTATTAATCAAAAATTTATTTGTGAGACTCAAATTTCAAAAGTGAAGCGCATTGAAATTTGGAAGTCGAACGAATCCCGATAACGCAGTGTATCGGGACAAATGAGTTTAATACTCTGATATTTTCATCGATAGAAAAAAGATTTCATTTTTTGATACCTCGACAACTCTGCTGGGAGGTAGTTCATTTGGTTTCAATCTTTTTCAACAATTCCTGCCTGAAAAATTCCCCGTTAACCGTTGGTTTATAAGTATCCCATGATTCAAACATCGGTGGATACCATTCAGGATCAAATACCCATGCCAGCCAGCTTATACCTCTGCTTTCAAGATAATTAACTATTGCCTTACCATATTCCATATTCAATGCAGAATCCCTTCTAACATTGAATCCTATTTCAGTTGCTATAACCGGATATTTGTTAGCTGCAAATCCATAATCTATTTCCCATTTAGGTTCATAAGGCGGATTACGTTTTGAGCGATAAGGGTGAGAAACATAACCAATCCCTTCTGCACTCAGGGGGCTGATGTTTAGTGGCGTCAAATCGTATGCCCAGTCGAAACCTGCTACCAACGGAATTTTTTCTTTATCAAATGCCCTTATGAGTGAAATCAAATCTTCATTTATTTTTTTCCATTCTTCCCAGGTTATAGGACCAAGCGTTCCAAAAAATTGCGTGGGTTCATTATACAATTCGTAAAATGCTACAGTATTATTGCCTTTAAAATGCCAGGAAATTGCTCTCCAGAATTCAAAAGTTTCAGTCAATGAAGTTTTATACATTGGATCCTGGAATAAACCGGTTTTGAGATTTCCAATCGAATGCCAATCAATGATTATATAAATCCCCAAATCGGTACACCAGGCAACTGCCTGATCCAATAATGCCAAATATTTTTCAGAAGTACGCTCGCGCCATGAAACAGGATGAACAGGTATTCTTACCAATTTAACACCCCATTCTTTAAGTTCTTCAAAATAATGCTTGTTCCAATGGCCCTGATTTTCTATTTTATCTGGATCAGATATCGAGACTCCGCGGAAATAAACCGTTGTGCCTTTTTCATCTACAAATTTATTACCCAGCACCCTGATGAGTGCCAATTTCTTAGCATCAGGACTGTTAAGAGGGGGCTTAAAAAATCTATCCTCCCACCATTTGTGATAAGAAGTTTTGGTTTTCGAACTATCAACCTGAGAGAATAAATTATTGAAAATTAGAAAAAGGGATACGATTGTTACAATTTTTGATTTAACCATAATTTCTATATTGAATAATGATGAATGTATAAGCTAATTCTGGTTCTAAAAGGCATATAAAATTTTAAATTTCAATTTTACTTCGGTAAAAATAATAAAGTTTTAAATGAAACAGGTGTATCAAATTAAAAGTATATTTAGAGTTGCTATTTTACAAGTAGTTTGCTAAATTTAGAGCCTTAAAAAATGTATCAATGATTTGAGATTTAGGTGAAGATTTTTTGGAATAGAATTATTTAGGATGATTAATTAGAAAAACAAAGCTAATTTTGTGGCAAATGAGGTACATTATTGAAAAAACTTCGCATAATCCATTAATAAAATTTGAAAATGATACTTTGGAGATTTCCGGAAGATCAATTCCGGAAGATAGTACCAAGTTATACGATCCAGTTATTAATATATTACAAGAATATTCAAAAAATCCTTTGCCATTAACAAAAGCTAACTTTTATCTTGAATATTCGAACAGCAGTTCAAATCGCTCTCTTATGTCTATTTTGGAAATACTGGAAGAACTATATTCAAAAGGATATAATGTAATTATCAACTGGTATTATGTTCAGGGCGATATGGAAATGCTCACTCTTGGTGAAGATTTTAAATCTCTTTTAAAATTGCCTTTTAATTTAAAGGATGTTGAGTCTTTCTGAAAAAGAATCTATTTAATATTCACCAATCCCTTTTTTGTTCCAACCCAGGCACTACCATCTGCATCAAAAGCTATGGCTGTAATAAACGGATCTGGTAAAATGGTTGAATTATTTGTCCAGGTACTGCCATCAAAAATAGCAATTCCATTTTCGGTACCCACCCAAATATTTCCACTTGGTGCTTCCGCAATAGAATGAACATGTAAATTAGGTAATTTACTACTATAGGTAATATTGTTCGATTTTGAATTATGGCCCGAATGTACCTGAATACCATTTGTTCCTCCCATCCACTGATTCCCTTTAGAATCGACAAATACAATGAACATAGTATCAGAAATTGCGTTGCCATTGTACGGTACAGATAACTGCGATGCACCAGTAAATGCATCTACTGAATCATTAAAGTTATAGGCTCTGTAAATTGCCTTACCGCTTGTCGCAAAATAAAAATCACCATCCCATGAAGCTATACTGTTTACTTTGGTATCTTCAATATCCAAAGGAACTAAATAACCAAGCACATTGTAGATAAAATTTGCTTTTTTATATGTATCAGATTTATTCATTGTTATCCCCACGTTAGTTCCAAACCATCGTTTTAATTCCGGATCAATATAAGTTACATTAATACTACTGTTACTTAAGTTTGAAGATGCAATTGATGAAGATGTAAATTCTGTTGTTCCTATTGAGGCTTTAAGAAGCCCTTCATTTGTTCCGATCCATATTGTCTTGGAATCTTTTTCATAACCCAGAGAGATTATATTTCCAGGAATAATATCTTCAAGCATATAACCATTTGCAACACTTTTGAACAGACCAGTATCAGTGCCAATCCATCTGATATTTGATTCATCAATAATTATAGATGAGATATACCTGTTATTCAAATCAGGAACTACTTTATTATCACTTTTATTAACATCTTTTTTACATGAATTTAAAGAAAGTGAAGCTAGAATAAAAAGCAATAAGAATAATTTAATATTTTTCATGGTAAATTTATTTTTTCAATTTCTTTGAGTAAAGCTTTCTGGCAAGATTTATTAACTCTGAATCAATATGGATTTAGTTTATATTAAAGGGGAATTTGCAAAACTCAAAACTACAAAATTCCCCTATTCAGCAAAAATTTAGTCTTATTTTTTTATAAGTTTGATAGTTTTAATTTCTTTCTCAGTACTCAGAATGCAAATGTACGTACCGCTTTTTAAATCACTGGTATTTATTTTGTCGCTGTAAACTCCGGCAGAAATCCTTTCATTTCGAATTTGCTTAACAATTTTACCATCCATTGAAATTAGATATAAAGAAACATTTATATTTGATTTTATCTGGTAAGTAAATGTTGTAGCAATTGTTGTCGGATTTGGATAAACAGAAAGTGAAGAAGAAATATTTAATGTATTAATGCCAACGGATCCTGATAAATTTTCACTTACTTGAGTGTCACCAGTTATATTAACTTGTCCGGTAAACGAATTATAACCCTTTTTGCTAATTGTATAACTAAGCCCGGTGGTAGTTTGGAGGTTACCTATTACTACTTTTCCTTCACTATCAGTTAAAAAGTTGGATCCATTTACAATTATGATAGCATCTTGCAATGGAGTAGTTCCATCGGTTATTGTTAAGGTAAGATTAAATGCAGTTGCATTATTGTTTGCAACAAGGTTTGACGGATAAGTTACGAGTTCAATGCCAGTTCCATTGCTAAATAAGTTACGACTGTATTGTTTATTTGTAGAATTGTTCCAATGTTCATGAACTCCTAATGAAGGCATGAATGTGCCATCACCATCAGGGGAATAGCCTGCGAATGGATACCAAATATTAGTTAAGCTCGCGATTTTATCCGGCCAGTTTGCCTTGGAAGCGCCCTGGTGAAGATAATCATCAACTGCAGGGAAAAATGGGCGATTATTAAAGTTAGTATTTATGCTTGCTTCTGCTCTCAGAAAATCCAAACAAACAGATTCAACAGCAATTTCGTCTTGCGAAACAAAAAGTGAACTTGGAAAATCATTATTAAATGGAGCCATTTGCCATTTTACAGGCATATCGGTTGCTTCGATTCCACCCCATAAACCATCAACTACAAATAATACTGTATTCCTTCCAATCTTTTTATGACCCATAAGATCTGTCAATACCCGGTACATATGATAACTTCCACGTGCATTGGTAAGATCATCATTATTTGGGTTAGGGTTAATTGAACCTGAATGCAAAACAAAGGCACTATATGAACCACCATGAGTGCTTGACCCAAAATTATTTTTTGCACATAATGTTACACCACTTCGTGCATGGCCTTTTAATGCAGCAATATTAATAATATAATCAGCATTGTACATTTCATTCATCATATCGTCTTTACCTGCATCTGTCATGACATGAGTACTGTCCGAGTATACAATCACGTTACTTTTCCAACCGGTCGAAGTAGTCCTTCCAAGGCTGGTATGATCTTCCTTATCCATTAATTTAACATTTGGATATTTAGGATGTACAATATCATACATACTTTTATAAACATGGGTCATAGGCTCACCAATCATAATATTTCCCTGGGCTATCCCGCAACTATCAATCAGTTGAACAAGAAAAGCTAATACTGCCTGAGGAGATGTATTGGACATAGCACAGTTACTTAGGCCTGTAGAGGAAAGTTGTCCTGTTTCAGATAAATCATCCAGATTTATTGCCCATCCTGCCTGGCCATTATTGATTTTTATAAAAATTTTCTGTCCGGCTATATATCCGCTTTCTGTTCCGGTTTTCCGTTTGTTGAAACTTTTAAAAATAGCGTTCCAGGATGATGCAACAGTATTTTGCTTAGCAATAAACATTATAGCTTTATTAGCAAGTTTATTTATGGTATCCTGGTTATTGTTTGAAGCCATAAAATATGCATCATCTATTGTATTCGGACAACTTTTATTAGTTGCATTTGGACTCCATGTCCATGCTACGCGTCCCGGACTAATTCCCCAAGGCGTACCCATTGGAGTATTCGGAGCATCAGGTAATACACCCTTGGTCCATTTAACACCCAATACATTTGAATATATTTTTTTAACATCGCTTAAGTTGAATATTAAAACCAGCACAAGACAAATTAAAAATGAAACAATTGCTGACCAATACTTAGCTTTCTTCATATTTACAAATGCTTTTCTAAAGAAAATTACTGAACCGCCTAATGATAAAAGATAAATAATAAAACCTGACATAATTGGCGCTGCTGCCCTCATACATGGATAACCTACCCTTTGAGGTTTTTGAATTACTCTTATCAGAAACCATAAAGTTGAAGCTATTCCCATAATTATGAAAACAACTTTAGCTGAAAGCTTAAATGAAGACAATTTGGCTTTAAGTCTTTCTAATTTTTCTGGCAAACTATACATATTATTCATAATCACAAAAGTTTTGTTTTATTATAACTATCAAAGTAACGAGTATTCTTCCAATTCCAAAAGCTTTTTTAACTTAAATAATTGTTAAATACCAGCTATTTTGATGATTCTTATCATCTTTATGAAAATGAAAAATGTAAAGCAATCCATTACAGATTTGATTTTCATTTTTATTATTTTTGATTTTAATTGAAACTTTTACTTTCGCATACTTCAGAATCGATTAAATAGCTGAGATCCTGATCAAAGTGGTAGGGATGTAACGTAATTTAATATTTGAAGCAGTCTGAGAAGCTGTTTGGAATTTAATATTAATTTTAACACAGAGATACTATTTGAGTAGCTTTTGAAAATTTGGGGAAAATTATTATGATAAAAGCTATTTTTGACATTCGATTTTTTGAGAGAATACAGAGAACACAGAGTGAAAAATCGCTTGCACTTTTTTAAATCTCTGTGTCCTCTCCCGATAAAAGATCGGGACAAGTTGTGCTTTCTCTGTTTTCAGAAAGTCTATCAAAGCTAATGTTTTAAATGCTCGTAATATGCGGATTAATATGATAATTATCTCTCAGTGTTTAATTTTTTAAAATTTCAAAACAGCATCTTAACAAACAATTAAAATTTCTTAATGTTAATTTACTAAAAACCATTTTATGAAAAAAAATTTCAAAAAAACAGGAATTTCATTGGTGAATTTTATTGGTGTGCTTTTTATCTTATCTATGTTGAATGGTTGTAGTAAGGGTGACACATCAGCAGTTCAAGGTGCCAATGAAGTTTGGATACAAAGTAAGGCTTTTAGTCCATCAGTATTGACTGTTACTGTAAATACAACTGTTAAATGGACAAACAAAGATACGGTTCCACATACTGTGACAAGTGCAGGTAACAATGATAACTTCGATAGCGGAACCATTAATCCAAATGGTACTTTTGCACATGCATTTACCAGCGTTGGAACATACTCATACTCTTGTACATTTCATCCAAAATTGACTGGTTCTATTGTAGTGGAATGAAATTTCATTGAAGTTTTTATCTACAGCTTCTACTTCTTTACCAGTCTTATGCCCAGATTATAAGAGCTGAATTCAGGAGGTTCACTGTTGCGGTTGGTCACACGGAGATCGGATTCAAAATTGGATTCGCTGAAACTCCCTCCTCGCTTGACACGAGTAGTACCAGTAGCAGGTCCCTTGGGATTTAAAACGGCACTTTCATTGTAATCTCCATACCAATCCGAACACCATTCCCAAACGTTTCCTGTCATGTCATAAATACCAAGTATATTTGGTTTTTTTGATCCTACAAGATGTGTACTTTTCGAAGAATTTTCAATATACCATGCAATATTGTCCAAATCATTTCCTCCACTATAAAGAGATTTTTTGTTTTTTATTCCTCCGCGTGCTGCATATTCCCATTCGGCTTCGGTAGGTAACCGGTATCCAAGCCAATCAGCAAATTCAGCTGCTTCGTTCCAGCTAACGTTTGTAACAGGTAAACTATCTGACCCCTGTGGTTCCTTTTTACCCTTTATTTTGCAATAAGCTTTATATTGAGAATTAGTGATTTCGTATTTGCAAATTTGAAATGAACTTAACGTTACATCATGAACAGGTTCTTCATTTTTCAAACAATTTAAATCGCTTCTCAGACATCCCATTTTAAATGTCCCTGTTTCAACAGTTACTAAAGTTTTATCTAAATCCTGTACAAGTTTCAGCCTGATTTCTTCTGCTTTTATTTGTTTAATAAATTTAATCTGATCTTTTGGATATTGCTCTTCTTTCTTAATATCCAGTGCACTTTGAAATAATTCAACGGCAACCTCATATTTCTTTTCTTTTACGGCGCTGTCTGCCTTAATTATAATTTCCCGGTAAGCTTTTTCAATCGCTTTTTGTTCCTGTTCTTTGGCCATGCGCTCCTGATCAATTATTTGTTGGGCTTTTTGGATTTGTTCTTTCACATATGGGACATCTTTGATTAGCAAAGCATTTTTATATAGTAAGATAGCATTGGCAAATAACTTTCCTTTGAAAGCGCTGTCGGCTTTTTCCAAAGTAATATTAAACTTTTCCTCATTAGCTTTTTTATTTTGTTCATCCTGCCAGGTTTGTTTTTCACCTTCATTCGTGTTTTTCCAGTTTATAATTACCCTTTCATGAAAAACCGGAGTGGGACTATAGCCGTGTTCAATAAGAAACATCGGGTTGGTTGCGGAGATGGAAGTGAAATATGAATTCCTGTTATTCTGGGTCCAGTAATTCGAAATAATAATTGGTAAATCCAAAGTACCAGAATATTTATCAGGGTTTTGATTTAATACATATTTCTGATTTTTAACTATCGATACCTGTTTAACCGAATCGTAGTTTTCAAAAAACCGGGTAACAAAATCTGTACTATCCATTTTCTCCAGAATAGCACCATCTGACAATCTCTTGTGGAGCAGCAGGCACAAAACGCCATTTTTGTACTTCCTTATTTCTTCATATTGAATGTTTCCCTGAGTATAATCGGTTAACCAGGCACCGTTAAATAAGCCGGAATCATTAAAATTGCCTTTAAGCGAAATTGAAGAATATTCTTTAAAAGCAAATGCAGTATAATCGAATTTTAATTCTCCGATAAGCTTATTAATTTTGAATTGTGCAGCAGTTTTTTTAATAATTTTTTTTGTGGCGTTTACAGTAGTTACTGAGTTCCATTCTCCCTCCATCATTCCATTTGAATAAGCCCCTGTCACTATTTCCGTAGTACCTTTTACCCATGGGTCATACAAAATATATGTCCACGCGCCATCTTTTTTATCTAAGTTATATTGACCGGTAACTGTAAGGTTTATTTTCCCTTTTAAATCGTCAACAACGGTTCCCTTATATTTAAAACTCCCCTGAAAAATTCTTTCATAATTCTCATTTTCATAATACTGGTATGTTGCAGTTCCACTTTCAAAAGTTCCCTGATACAATTTAATTGTCTGAGAAAATAAAACAGCCTGATTGAACACCAGAATCGAAAATATTAACCAACAAATATTAAGATTTTTCATTTTGTTTGCTTTATGATATTCAATAACACTTAAGGGTCTATCAAAATTATCTATTAGAACATAGGTAAAAATAGCCAGAAAATTTGAACCGGCAAAATTGATAATTTTAAAAAGGTAGTTGTTTTAAAAAAGAGGTTTGCCTTTTATTGCAAAAAGCAGTCAGGTCTTAAAGACTCTGACTGGTTTTGGCAGACAAATTGCAGTTGATTTGAAAGTGCAAATAATTTGGTAAGTTAACACAGAATTGTATGTTATGCTTTTGATAAATGCTTTTATAAGACGGTATTCCACTCATACTTATCTTCCTTGCTCCCTAACCTTATTTCTTCCAAAAGTTTCAAAGCCTTTTTCATAAAACTTTTTTCGGTATATTTTGATAATTGATAATCTATACCTTTAATGTTGATGCAAGCTATTGGTGAAGTAACGGCTGCAGTGCCAACCCCAAATGCTTCCTGTACTCGTCCTTGTTCAAATTTACTTGTCAATTCATAAGCGCTAATTTTTCTCTCTGCTATTTTATATCCTAAATCTGCTGCTAATTTTAATATGGAATCACGGGTTACACCATCTAATATGGTTTCAGATAATGATGGAGTTGTGACTATATTATCAATTACAAACATTATATTCATAGTGCCAGATTCTTCAATATATAATTCTTCCGAGCCATCTGTCCAAATTATCTGGTCGAAACCCTGTTGATTTGCGAGGTATGCCGGATAAAGTGATCCGCCATAATTTCCTCCACATTTAGCTGTTCCAGTTCCACCTTTGGCAGCGCGGGTATATTTGTCTTCTATCTTTACCTTTAAAGGTTTATTATAATAGTCTCCAACAGGAGCCGCAATTACAATAAATTTATATTCAGAAGAAACTTTTACACCTAATCGCTCTTCCGTAGCTAAAACAAATGGTCTGATATATAATGATGTGCCTCTTATATCCTTTATCCAGGCTTCGTCTGTAGATACCAAAAGTTTAATGCTTTCAGAGAATAATTCATAAGGTATCGCGGGCATGCACATTCGGGAAAGTGAATTATTAAATCGTTTGTGATGCTTATCCATTCTGAAAATTGAGATTTTACCATCGACCATTCTGAATGCTTTCATGCCTTCAAACACTGTCTGCCCGTAATGCAGAGCTAATGCAGTAGGTGCCAAAGATAAATTTGAAAATGGGATGAGCCTTGCATTATCCCAAATCCCATGCTTGCAATCCGCAATAAACATATGGTCTGTTACCTCATTTCCAAAACCCAGTTGGTTAAAATCAACTTCATTGATCCGGCTCTCTTTTTTCCTTTTAATTGCAATTTGAATTGTTGTTTCCATAAAATATGAATTATCAAATTTATGTAATATTCACCCTTCGACAGGCCAGTATGACAATACTTCGAAGTCATATTGAGCCTGTCGAAGTATGACCATAAATACAAATTTCAATGTCTGACAATACTTAGTTTAATATTTGTTTAACACTACAAATTTCTGTTATTTTACAATACCAAAACAGATTCAGATTTTGTAAAATTAACCAGAACAGTTTAAAAAATAGTTCAAAATTTAAAATTGATTATGCGTTCTATAAAACAATCAGACCACAGACATCTTTATCTGAAAATATCAGAAATGATGGAAGATCAGATTAATAAGGAATTGTTAAAAATAGGGGACAAACTACCGTCTGTTCGTGTAATGCAAAAGGTTCACGGGGTAAGTGTCAGTACTATTTTGAAAGCTTATTACCATCTTGAATCGAAAGGACTGATTGAAGCCAGGCCTCAATCCGGTTATTATGTTCGTTTTACTCCTAAACAATTTCCGGCTCAGCCTACAAAAAGCAGCACTGATTATAAACCCGGAGGTGATACGGCAGAGGAAATTATAGATGAGGTTTACCAGAATATTTCTGACCGCGATCGAATAGTTTTTTCTCTGGGAATCCCCTCATTGCAATTGATACCTGTTTCAAAATTAAATAAAGCGATAACGGAAGCAACCCGCAAATTACCATTTGGTGGCATTGGTTATGAAAATGTCCAGGGAAATATTCACCTCCGCAAGCAAATTGCCAAGTGGTCACTGACATGGGAAGGCCGGCTCACTCCTGATGAAATTGTAACTACAACCGGTTGCATGGATGCTCTTTCACTATCCCTGGCAGCCATAACTGAAAAGGGAGATACTATTGCAGTCGAGAGTCCTTGTTTTTTTTCTATCCTACAACTTGCAGAAAGCATGGGTTTAAAAGTTATAGAATTACCAACCGATCCAAATTCAGGTATCGATATTGGCGCATTGCAAAAAACAATTACTGCGAAAAAAATAAAAGCCATTATACTTATGAGTAATTTCAGCAATCCTCTTGGCAGCTATATTCCTGAAGACAACAAGAAAGAGATTGTTGAACTGATTCAATTTCATAACATACCTTTAATTGAAGATGATATTTATGGTGATCTTTATTTTACTAAAAGCCGTCCAAAAACATGCAAATCATTTGACAAATCCGGATTGGTAATTTTGTGCAGCTCGTTTTCTAAAACACTTGCACCTGGTTACAGGGTAGGTTGGGTTGCCCCGGGTAGGTATCTTGATAAAGTCAGGAGGCTGAAGCTTTACCGTGAAGTATCTTCAACAACACTTCAGCAGGAAGCAATAGCCCTATTCCTTGAAAACGGCAGGTATGAGCATCACTTGCGAAAGCTCAGAAACATTTTGCATGTAAGCAGTATGCAATATATGCGCACCATCAGTGGCTTTTTTCCAAAAGATACGCGGATAAGCCATCCCCAGGGAGGACTTTATTTATGGGTTGAATGCAATAATAAAACAGATACATATCGATTGTTTAAAAGAGCCATAAAAGATAATATTAGCATTGCCCCCGGAAGGATGTTTACGCTGAAAAATCAGTTTCATAATTGTATGAGATTATGTTATGGACTGCCTTGGAACGAAAGAATTGAAGAGGCATTGATCAGCCTGGGTGAACTGGTTTTTCAATCAAATAAGTAATAAAAATTTTAGGCACGAATGCACGAAAAATGAAGTTTATATTTTAACTATCGAAGCAATATTTTAGCTTACCTGATAATAACTATCCTACAAAATTTTTAAATAATCTCGCATCAGAGGGATATCTAATGGGTCTATACCATAACGGATTAAAATTTCGCTGTCAGCGAGAAACTCTTTAGCAAACCAATTAAAATCAGAATTAGCTTTTTGAATGGATTGCTTATATCTTTCTATTGCTTTTTGCTTGTTCGTCTGGCACCATTCGATATGTCCCAGGTTAAGCAGATCGTGTTGATTGCCCTCTTTTTCCAATATTTTTTCAAAATATTTCTTAGCAGTATCCAGTTTTTTCAGCATAAAAGAACACCAGGCTATTGGTCTCTGAATCTTTATATTATCCGGCGCCAGAAATTCAACTTTGAAGTAGTACCTGAGCGCATTTTCAAAATCTTTCAAATCAAGGAAAGTATGTGCAATATTTGCCTGGACGTAAAGATTTTCCGGTTCTATCTTTTCTGCTTCAAGATAGTAATCCAGGGCTTTTTGATAATTACCAAGCTTGCGGTAGCAAAGTGCTATCTTTTTTAAGTTCCATGGCTTCCTGCTTTCAGCAAGGTCGGCTTGCAGATAAAATTCAAGGGCTTTCTGATAATTTCCTAATTGCTGATAACAATAACCGGTTTTTTGCCAGATTTCAAAGTCGCCTTTTGCGGAATTAATTTTTGTAAAAACATCAATCGCATCCTGGAAATAATTCTTTTCAAAAAGAAATTCACCTATATTTCTTATAACGGATTCATCCTTTATGAGCCAATTGAAATAGCTCGTGTTATGAAAATCAGCTTTAGTTGAAAATATATCGTAGAATTCTTTTTTATCCCTGAAGAGTTTATTGAATCGATATAAATCCTGTACATATTGTGTGAATATGATACGTTCATGAGCGGGCTTATGAAGTATTTCATCATCTTCAGCTATTTCAGCCATGGCTTTGATTTCGGTATTGAATAGTTCCATCATGGTATTGCGGTTACTGACCGGAACCAATTTTAGATTCAGACAGAAGGAATACTTGTCAGAATTACAAAGGATGGAAGTTTTTTCCATACTTTCGACGAATGCATTTGCATCGAACGACTCTGCATCAACTTTCAGGGATTCATAAATATCCGGGTTTTCTTTATAAAAGGGAAGGAACCAATTACTGGCCGGTATGAAAAAATCAAATTGTTTCAGCATTGAAAAAGTACCCATAAAAACATCAGATCCTTCAACCTGAAGCATTGAAAATTCTTCGAGTTTGTTTAATAGTCCGGGTGTATCTTGGAACACATATTCCCAATCCGGATTTTTATCGTCCGAAAGAGGATCCTGTATGATATTTTTTATATCAAGTTTATCATGAATCCTGCTTTGTATTCTATTCATTTCAGGGAGTATTTCATCCTGAAATTTCTGTGCAATTTTTTCTGTATCTCTCGATTTGATGAACTGAATAATTAATGCCTCAACTTGTTTTTCAATTGCTGAAGTTTCATGCAGATTCTCAAGCATTTCTTTAATTTTTGGATAAAGGAACAAACGCTTGTTATATTGATACAACGTAATAATCAAACCTGCCAATGCCCGTTGCCATACCTGATTTTTAGTGCGCTTATAAAACTCAGCCAAAAAGATTAATTTTGTTTCATCAAAATATCTTTGAAGACTCAATGTTATACCAGATATCAGAAGGCATTCAACCCACCAGGGGATGGAATCTGATTGAACAATTTGAGATATGATTTCTTTTTCAGAATCTCGGTATTTATCAGTGAGCCAAAAGTGATTGAACAAATACATTAGTTTTTTCTGCTGTTCCATTCGATTCAGCCCTGCTTCAATTTCCTGGTCAATTTGTATGTCAGGGTTTGGATAATTCATTTCTTGGCTTAAAGAATCCAGGAAAGTTTTAAATTCTGTCTTCGAAAAAACAAACCTTTCTTTTGTCTCTTTTTTAATACTTACATAGTTGAGAAGGTTATTTGAGAATATGATATATTCCTTTGCTTCGTCTGTAAGTTCAATTACTGAGCACAGAAGTCGATGATATACAATTTTCTTTTCCGGATCTTCAACCTTTCCAAATGAATACCTGAGTAAATTGTTATAAGTTTCCCGGTAATGCTCCAGTTGTACGAATAAATCGCCATTATGGCTTTCTGCCACTAGTCCATCCAATACTACAAAAGCTTCCTGCAAACGCTGTTCAGTGACAAGTTGGCAGCATTGATTGTATTTTTCCCGAAGAAGTTTAAAATCCATGGTAAAAACATACTTTTAAATAATTAATTACAATTATGCATGAATTATACCAAAGAAAGAATGGCAGGTACTAAATAATAGATGTTGGTGTATTGCGGAAAGCAAAATATTAACAATATTAATGTGTTATGAAATTAATAAATTA
>Ga0265316_10004231_pt1 | contig 14340 bp, 5 predicted proteins | sample 4522metaG_FD_202092 | JGI IMG/M metagenome (GOLD analysis project Ga0265316, IMG submission 202092) | Rhizosphere microbial communities from Carex aquatilis grown in University of Washington, Seatle, WA, United States - 4-5-22 metaG | ecosystem: Host-associated > Plants > Roots > Rhizosphere >... | reverse complement strand
GCAACAATAGCTGTATTAAATCTGGCATATTACCCTGAAGAAAAAGGTCCATATAACTACGATACTGATCCGGGCGTGTATTCCGAGGGAATGAATTCCAGCGGAATGCTTAACGACCCTAAATCAAGATGGGGAGGCATAATGCGGGAAGTGCTGACAAACGATTTCGAAGCTGCTAACATTCAATATATTAAGTTTTGGGTAATGGACCCGTTTGTCGATAATCCGACTGATGAAGGAGGAGATCTTTATATTAATCTGGGGAATATTTCAGAAGATATATTAAAGGATTCGAGGAAAAGTTTTGAGAATGGACTTCCGAGTTCAGCTGTGGTAAAAAATGTTGATACCACAGCATGGGGAAGAGTGCCGACTATCCAGGCTGTCGTCAATGCTTTTGACAATGATCCTCTGGCCAGGGCTTTTCAGGATGTGGGACTGGATGGTCTCAGTGATCAGGACGAACAGTCATTCTTCAAAGATTACCTTCAGAAATCAGCTCTTATCCTTAACCCTGATTCCTACCAGGGGATTCTGAAGGACCCGTCAGGGGATGATTATCATTATTACAGAGGTTCGGATTATGATGCTCAGCATCTGGGTATTCTCGACAGATATAAGAAGTATAATGGAGAAGAAGGAAACTCGCCTACTTCCTCTATGTCAAAAGAGTCATATCCCACGGCCGGCTCAACGTTGCCCGATATGGAAGATATTAACCGTGATAATACCTTAAGCGAAACAGAGAGTTACTACCAGTATAAAATCAGTATTCGTCCCGGAGATATTAAAGTCGGTTCAAATTATGTAGTTGATGAAATTGAATCACCGGAAATTACCTTTCCGAACTTGAAAAAATCACATGTAAAATGGTATCAGTTTCAGATTCCCATAACCGATTATCAGAAAGCTATTGGCCCGATTTCAGACTTTAAATCAATCCGCTTCATGAGAATGTTTCTAAAAGGCTTCAAAGATCCTGTCATCATGCGGTTTGCCAATCTGGATCTTGTTCGTGCCGAATGGAGAAAATATAATATTTCCTTTACTGAAGGTGCAGAAAGGATCACAATACCGGAAGCTACAGATGGAACCTTTGAAATAAGTTCGGTAAGTATAGAGGAGAATTCGAAGAAAATACCTGTTAATTATGTTTTACCTCCCGGATTTAACAGACAGACTGACCCGCAGAACCCACAGCTGCAACTGCTTAACGAACAATCAATGGTGCTTAAGGTTATGAATCTCGATGATGGAGATGCCAGGGCTGCATTCAAAAATGTAAATCTCGATATAAGGCAATACCGCAAACTGCGAATGGAGGTTCATGCTGAAGCAATGATCGGACAACCGTTGAAAGATGGTGATCTGACAGCATTCATAAGAATCGGTACTGATTACAAGGGGAATTTTTACGAATATGAGCTTCCTTTAAAACTTACTCCGCCAGGTTATTATGAGAGTACCGATGACAATAGAGCCAGAGTATGGCCTGCCGAGAACAGCTTTGATATAGATCTTTCTTTATTACAGGCTGCGAAGGAAGAGCGTAACCGGCAAATGCTGCTTCCCGGTTCATCATTAAGCATATCAGATGTCTTTGTATATACAAATGGAACGGCCCGGATCTCAGTTTCCGGGAACCCTAATATGAGTAATATTAAGGTCATCATGATAGGAGTGAGGAATCCTATAAAAACACGGAACAAAGCTGTTGATGACGGAAGTCCGAAATATGGCGAAGTATGGTTTGATGAACTGCGTCTTAACGATTTTATAGAAAACGGTGGATGGGCGGCAAACGGACATATGCAGGCACGTCTTGCCGATCTGGGCACTGTTGATATGGTCGGTCAGTTTAGTACTCCGGGGTGGGGAAGTATCGATAAAAAAGTGAATGAGAGAAGCAAGGATCAAACTTTGAAGTATGACATTTCATCAAACATTGAACTTGGGAAATTTTTCCCTGAGAAGATTGGTGTAAGGCTTCCTGTTTATGTCGGATATTCCGAAACCAGGATCAGACCTCAATATGACCCTCTTGATCCAGATATTCTTTTGACAACCGCCCTTAAAAATGCAAAGAACCAGGTTGCAAGAGATTCAATTTTATCTATTTCACAAGATATGTCAAGAAGAAAGACAATTACAATAAGCAATGCCGGCATAACAAAACGGGGAAAGAAACCCCATCCCTGGGACCCTGCGAATTTAAGCGTTAACTATACTTACAATGAAATATACAGCACTAATACTACAACCGAAATTAACCTTGAGAAAGATTATAGAGGAGGGATTAATTATGATTTTCAGGCACAACCTGCCAATATCATGCCTTTTAAGAATGTAAGATTCCTGAATTCTCCTCTTTTTAAAATTATTAAAGACTTTAACTTTTATGCATTCCCGAAAAGCATTTCATTCAGAACAGACCTGAGCCGGAATTATAATGAATTAATTACGAGAGATATAAACAACCCTTACCTGCAAATCACTCCTTCCTTCAAAAAGGACTTTGAATGGAGCAGGATGTATGATTTTAAATACGATATTACCCGGAATCTGAAATTTGATTTTACTGCAACCAATCTTTCACGTATTGATGAACCTCCGGGAGGTGTAGACAAAACAAGGTATAGCAGTCTTTATGATGCATGGCGCGATTCGGTTTTAATTAACTTAAGGAATGGCGGCAGAACGACCGACTATAATCATTTTATGAATGTTACTTATACGATTCCTGTAAATAAACTTCCTTTGCTTTCCTGGTTAAATGCCAATGCACGCTATAGCGCTGATTATACATGGCTTGCCGGGCCTCTTTTCCCCGACAGTTTGAAAATCAATCTTGGGAATTCAATTAAGAATCATAGCGAGATGACATTTACAGCCATGGCAAATCTTTCCACTCTCTATACAAAGTTGAAATTCCTTAAAAAAATTGAAAATATTACACAGCCCGGAGCCGCACAGAAAATGAAGGCAGATTTAATAACAGTAACATATACGAAAGAAAACATAAGCTTCAAAGCAAATGTTGTCAAACCAATTATTCACAATCTTAAGACAAAGGATGTAAAAGTTAAAATTGTAGGAAAGAACGGAGAAGAAGTGAAAGGTAAGCTGGAAATTGTCAACGAAAACAGGGTTAATTTCACTGCAGCTAAACAGGTTGATAATGCTAAAGTCGTTATTGAAGGTAAGGTCAAAAAAAGCAGAAATCCGATGATAGTTGCAGGTGAATATCTTATAAGGGCTGTAATGGGTATAAGGTCAATAAGTCTTACTTATACAACAGCTCAGGGAGAATACCTTCCTGGTTATTTACCTGAAACAAAGTATCTGGGAATGTCATCGTTTAATAATAAACTTGCTCCCGGATGGCCATTTATTATGGGATATAGCGGTAAAAACTTTTTCGACAGAGCTGTTTCAAACGGGTGGCTTTCAAAAGATACTTTGCTTAATACGCCGGCTATGTATAATAATGTTGTCAGCCTGTCATTACGAAGTCTTATTGAACCTTTTCCGGGATTGAGGATTGATGTGAATGCTGACAGGCGATACCAGGAAGATGTAAGTTCATATTATATTGCTGATTATAACGGCAACTTTCCCGATAGCACACGTAATCGTATGGTATCGGGTAACTATTCTATTTCTATTATCTCCTGGGGTACGGCTTTTGAAAAGATATCAAAGAAAAACGATTATGCTTCTTCCGCATTTGAGAATTTTAAAAAGGATATTGTTATTATTTCGGCAAGGAGAGCAGCACAAAGGCAAAAGACAGATCCTGCCTATAACCCTGATATTGATCCTTTAACAGGCAATCCGGTTACTGGTCCGTTTAAAAGCGGATACGGACAAACTTCCAGTGAGGTTCTGATACCCGCATTCATAGCTGCCTATACCAAAACAGACCCTAATAAGGTAGGTCTTGAAGCATTCCCGTCAGCTTTAAAAATGCTGCCAAACTGGAGAATAACTTTTGATGGATTGTCGAAATTTGATTTTATTCAAAGTATATTCAGATCTGTCAGCTTAACGCATCAATACAGGAGCACATATCAAATCGGTTCTTTTAACACAAATCTGAATTACAGGCTCGATGACAATGGTATAAACAGTATCCGTGACCTTCAGAATAACTATATTCAGCAATATGAAATAGATGTTGTGACAATCAGTGAACAGTTCAGTCCTCTGATCAATGTGGACATGAACTGGAAAAACAGCCTTACCACCCGGTTTGAATGGAAAAAATCACGCACAGTAACGCTTAATATGACCAGTAACCAGGTTGCCGATGCACGGATAGATGAACTGATATTCGGTGCGGGTTACAGGTTTGATAATGTTAAGATAATTCTTAAAACAGGAGGAGTACAACGGTCGTTGAAAAGCAATCTGAACATACGTTTTGATCTTTCTATCCGCGATGATAAAACAATCGCAAGGAAACTGGTAGAGGATGTTGATCAACCGGTTATAGGACAGAAGGTATTTACTTTAGGTGCAACTGCTGATTATGTTTTAAGCGACAAATTTAATCTCCAGATCTTTTGTGATCGTACTATGAATAATCCTTTTGTTGCAACTACTTTCCCAACCTCAAATATCAACTTCGGATTCAGTCTTAAGTTTACTCTCGTTCAGTAACAGTGGTCAGTTGTTGGTTCTCCCCCCTGAGGGAGTCAGAGGGGTAAAAAAACAAAGGCAGACAATATTTAGCTTCTATTTTTTTTTATTTTTTTCAGCAATCGTTTGAAACAAAGTCAATCTGGTCTTTCTATCTGAAAATCAGTTATTATGCTTTAAAATTATAACATTTAAGTAGCATTAATTAAACCATTTTCTCTATTTTTGAATAGAAACCAGAAGCTAATACTCAGAATCTTAAAATTACTAATCCTATATGAAAAGATCAAAACCACGTTTGACGTTCTGGCAGATCTGGAACATGAGTTTTGGATTTCTTGGTATACAGTTTGGCTTTGCTTTGCAGAATGCAAATGTCAGCAGGATTTTTGAAACACTTGGAGCCAAGGTTGAAAATATTCCGATTTTGTGGATTGCTGCTCCGGTAACAGGGCTCATCATTCAACCGATAATAGGTCATATGAGTGATAATACCTGGAACAGGCTGGGTCGCCGGCGCCCGTACTTCCTGACGGGTGCTATCCTGGCATCACTTGCGCTGATTTTTATGCCAAACTCACCTGTACTCTGGATAGCTGCCGGAACACTCTGGATAATGGATGCATCTATCAATATTTCAATGGAACCATTCAGAGCTTTTGTGGGTGATATGTTGCCCTCAGACCAGAGAACTACAGGTTTTGCTGCACAGAGTTTCTTTATAGGTACCGGAGCTGTAATTGCTTCATCATTGCCGATCGTACTTACAAATTTTTTCCATGTTCAGAATACGGCTCCTGCCGGTCAGATACCATTATCAGTCAAGTTGTCATTTTATATAGGAGGTGTGGTATTTATCTTAGCTGTGTTATGGACAATAATCAGGACAAAAGAATACCCTCCCGATGAACTTCGCGAATTCTCGGAGGAAGAAAATCCTGTCGTTAAGTATGATACAGAAATAGATAACTCTTTTGAGCCACGCATATTTATAAAAAGAGGTTTTTACTGGATCCTTTTTGGACTGATAATAAGTCTGCCAGTTTACTTCTTATCATTAGAAAAAGAGCTGTATATTTTAACATTTGGAATAGGAGCTTTTGGTTTAATACAGATTATTTCAGGGCTGTTTGCCTCAAGAGGAAAAACAAATAGCGGACTGGTAGTTGTTTTAAGTGATCTCTACAGGATGCCAAAAACGATGGGACAGCTGGCTATTGTTCAGTTTTTTTCGTGGTTTGCTCTTTTTTCTATGTGGATATATACAACTTCAGCAGTGACAAGTCATATATATGGAACAAAAGATCCGACCAGTGAACTATATAACCAGGGAGCCAATTGGGTGAGCTTCCTCTTTGCTATATACAACGGTGTTGCTGCAATAGTGGCCTTTTTGCTTCCCATTCTGGCAAGGTGGACAAACAGACGAATTACCCACTCTGCTAGTCTGATTGCCGGTGGTTTGGGATTGATCTCCATTATACTGATCCACACTCCCGGAATGCTAATTTTATCTATGCTGGGAATTGGCCTCGCCTGGGCCAGTATTCTTGCAATGCCTTATGCAATTCTGACAGGATCGCTTCCTGTAAACAAAATGGGAACCTATATGGGTATTTTTAATTTTTTTATAGTTATTCCACAGATACTGGCAGCAAGTATTCTGGGATTCTTTGTTCGCGATGTCTTTGGTGGTGAGAGTATTTACGCACTTGTAACCGGAGGTATTTCGATGTTCATTGCTGCTGTACTTATTCTTTTTGTGAAAGATGTTGATGAAGCAAAATCAAAAATAGGATGATGGGTACAGCTGCATGTATTTTTGATCTTGACGGGGTAATAGTTGATACTGCCAGATACCACTTTCTGGCATGGAAAAGACTGACTGATCTGCTTGGTATTCATTTTACGGAAGAGGATAATGAGAGGCTTAAAGGAGTCAGCCGGATGGCTTCCCTTGAAATAATCCTGGGGATTGGCAACAGAAAAGTTGATGACAGACAAAAACTTGAGTATGCAACCTTAAAAAACAGCTGGTATATAGATTATATAAGTAAAATGACCCCGGATGAGGTACTTCCTGGTTGTCTCTCGTTCATTGAGGAACTTAGAAATGCAAATGTTCGGGTAGCCATAGGTTCCGCTAGCAAAAACACGCCTATGATCCTTGAAAGGGTTGGAATAAGGGAACTTTTTGATGCGGTGGCAGACGGTAACATTGTCAGAGAAGCTAAACCCAATCCGGAAGTATTCATTAAAGCAGCAGAAATGGTAGGAATAAAACCGGGAAAATGTGTTGTGTTTGAAGATGCAGTAGCAGGAGTTCAGGCGGCACTTAATGCAGGAATGATGTGCATAGGGGTGGGCTCATCAAAGATATTAAAAAAAGCCCATTTTGTTGTTCCTGGATTAAATGAGATGAACCTCGCAAAACTTATCAGAATAGAAAATGATATCAGGATATGAATAGTTTTTATAAACGGGATGTTTGGAAGATTATCGAAGAAGGTTTCCATCCTGAAATGAACAGAGAGTCGGAAAGTATCTTTTCGATTGGGAATGGTTATATGGGGCAGAGAGCCAATTTTGAAGAGCATTATTCAGGCGATAGCCTGCAAGGTAGCTATGTCGCCGGTGTATATTACCCTGATAAGACAAGGGTAGGATGGTGGAAAAACGGATATCCTGAATACTTTGCTAAAGTTCTGAATGCCCCAAACTGGATTGGTATCGATATCTCAGTAAATGGGAAAGTGGTCGACCTCGCAACTTCAAAAACAGAGTCATTTTCAAGGATTCTGAATATGAAGGAAGGTTATCTTGAAAGATCATTCAGGCTGAAAGTTGCGGGAAACAGGAAAATTGAGATCAATAGCAGGAGATTCGTCAGCATGGCAGAACCTGATCTCGGAATAATCAGATATACTGTCAAATCAATTGATTTTGAAGGCACCCTGGATTTCACTGTTTATATCGACGGTGATGTGAAAAATGAAGATACAAATTTCGGGGAGAAATTCTGGGAAGAAGTAAACAAGGAGATAAATGGGAATAATGGCGTTCTTATTACCAGGACATTAAAAACAGATTTTCATGTTGCTACCGGAATGAGTTTTGAATTCATAAAGGATAGCAGTAAAATTGAAACAAAAATTCATAACACAGTACAGGAAAAATACATTGCCGGCGCTGTTTCTTTCACCATCAGAAAAGGGGAGGAGATTACTTTGAACAAATTTGTGGTTGTTCTTTCTTCTTTGAATAACCCAAAAGACAAATTGACGGAAGATACTAAAACCCGGCTTACCGAAGCAAATACTAAAGGATATTCACGCCTTTTCCTTGACCATACCAAAGAATGGGAAAGGATATGGGCTACTTCTGATGTGGTAATTGAAGGTGATATATCTGCTCAGCAGGCAATACGCTTTAATATATTTCATCTTAATCAGACCTATACAGGAAAAGATGAACGGCTTAATATCGGTCCAAAAGGTTTTACCGGTGAAAAATATGGAGGCAGTACATATTGGGATACAGAAGCTTTTGGTTTGCCATTTTTCCTTAAAACAGCTGACAGGGCAGTAGGGAAAAACCTGTTGCTATACCGGTATAAACATCTGGAAAAAAGTATTGCCAATGCAGAGAAACTGGGTTTTAATAACGGCGCTGCCTTATACCCTATGGTAACAATGAACGGTGAAGAGTGTCATAATGAGTGGGAGATAACATTCGAAGAGATACATAGGAATGGAGCAATTGCTTTCGCAATCTTCAACTATATAAGACATACTGGCGATGATGAATATATGGCTGACTATGGATTGGAAGTGTTGATCGGGATATCGCGGTTCTGGAGCCAGAGGACAACCTTTTCTGATAATCTTAAGAAATATGTGATATTGGGAGTCACCGGTCCGAATGAATATGAGAACAACATTAATAATAACTGGTACACAAACTCATTGGCTGTTTGGACATTATCCTATACACTAAAAAATATCAGGATTCTGGAGAAAGAGGATCAGGATAAATTATCAGTTCTTTACAGAAAAATAAATTTTAATTTTTCTGACGAAACAGCCAAATGGCAGGAAATAATTAAAAATATGCACTTTCCGTATGATGATTCACGTAATATCTTCCTTCAGCAGGACGGATTTCTGGATAAGGAGCTAAAGCCAGCCAGTAGTATCCCGCCTGCTGAAAGACCAATCAATCAGCACTGGTCGTGGGACAGGATATTGAGATCCTGTTTTATAAAGCAGGCAGATGTTTTGCAGGGTTTATACCTCTTTGAAGATCAGTTTGATACAGAAACAATTAAACGTAATTATGATTTTTATGAACCGATGACCGTTCATGAATCGTCTTTATCTGCCTGCATACATTCAATTGTTGCTTCAAGGATTGGGAATATTGAAAAAGCTTATGAGCTTTACCTTCGTACTGCCAGGTTGGATCTGGATGATTATAATAAAGAAGTCTCCAACGGGTTGCATATAACAAGTATGGCAGGTACCTGGCTCGCAATAGTTGAGGGATTTGGCGGCATGAGGATCCATGCCGGTAAAATTCTTCTTAATCCACTTATCCCGGCAAACTGGCAATCATATTCATTTCATGCCCGCTTCCGTGGCATCCTCTTCATTGTTAAAGTAACAAAAGATTGCGTGAGTGTAAATAATTTATCGGGAAAGTCTTTAAATCTGGAGATCTCCGGTAAAGAATATCAGATAAAAGGGTCAGAAAAACTTATCCTTAACCTTAAAGTAGATTTCTTTTCTTAAGCTGTTATAATTCAGTAATTTGGTTATAAAAAGTATAATTTTAACTATTCAGATCATGGAAAAACTGCCTTTGAGTATTCTGGTATTGTTTCTTGCGTTGACAATTACAATAGCAGGTTGTTCGGTTTTTGGAAAGAAAAAGGAAATAAAACCTTTTCATTCCGATGTTGTACACCCTGAATGGTCGAAAAATTCAGTATTGTATGAAGTAAACGTCAGACAGTACACAGAGGAGGGTACGTTTAATGCTTTTGCAGAACATCTCCCCAGGCTCAAAGCCCTTGGCGTGGATGTATTGTGGTTTATGCCGACGTTTCCAATCGGAGTTCTAAACAGGAAAGGAGTGTTGGGAAGTTATTATTCTGTCAAAGATTTTTTAAATGTGAACCCTGAATTTGGAACACTTGACGACTTCAAAAGTGTATTAAAAAAAGCCCATGATATGGGGATGAAAGTTATCATCGACTGGGTACCTAACCATACCTCCTGGGATAATAATCTGACCGTTGAACATCCTGAATGGTATGTGAAAGACCCGAAAGGCAACTTTTCTCCGCCTATCGGAACTGACTGGACAGATGTGATTCAACTTGACTGGTCAAAGAAAGGGCTTCAGGATTATATGATAGAAGCATTGAAATTCTGGGTAAATACAGGCGTTGATGGTTTCCGTATAGATCATCCTCATAATACACCAAAAGTATTCTGGGAAAGGGCAAGAACTGAACTTACAGCAATAAAACCGGTTCTGTTGATAGGTGAAATAGAGGAACCAACAACTTTCCTTGAAAAAGGTATGGACATGAACTATGCCTGGGAGATGTATCACCTAATGGTCAATATTGCTCAAAGAAAAGACAGCGTCAGAACACTTGCAAAGTACTATGAGAAAGAGTGGTCAACATACCCCACCAATGTCTACAGGCTTCAGTTTCTGACTAATCATGACGAAAACTCCTGGGGTGGGACAATTGATTCATTGATGGGTGATGCACAACGGGCATTCGCGACTTTGATCTTTACCGCCCATGGCGTACCTTTAATTTACAGCGGGCAGGAAGACTGTCTTAACAAAAGACTGAAATTTTTTATAAGGGATCCGATTAAGTGGGATACATGTGTTCTGACTGGATTTTATAGAGATCTGATCTCATTAAAAAAACAAAATAGAGCTCTCTGGAACGGTGATGCAGGAGGCCCTATGGTAAAAATCAGTACAAATAAAGATAAAACAATCTTTGCATTTTACAGAGAGAAAGATGCAAACAGGGTAATTGTTTTGCTAAACCTAAGTAAGAAAAATACTGTACTTAAGACTCTTCCCGGAAACCTTAATGGTGAATATACTGATTATTTTGCCAGGCTTAAAACAGTTCTTCCTTTAACCGATTCGCTGAGGTTCGAACCATGGGGGTATAAAGTATTGGTAAGATAAAAGATAAAAGTAAAAAATAAAAGTGACCATCTGAATCTTCAGCAACTCTGTGGTCCTCTGTGGGCCCTCTGTGTCTCTCAGTGTAACTAAAAATTAAGAACTTACACAACTTGTCCCGTTTAGGCGGGAGAGTTACACAGAGAAGCACTGAGCTGCACAGAGAAAACCCAGATGATTTTTTACGACCTTTGGGATTAATTGATTCCATTTTCAGAAGTCAAAATTGATTACTATGCATTCAATAAAATCCATATTTTTAACGTTAAATGTTCTTGGCTTACTTCTTACCGGGTGTGGTCCAATACAAAATAAAAACATACCTGTAGCTGACAAATCTCTTGCTTCTGTTCCTAACTGGGCGAAGGAGGCAATCTGGTACCAGATTTTTGTTGAAAGATTCCGGAATGGTGACCCCGGAAACGATCCGACCCCGGCAGATATGTCCGGTTCTTTCCCTGATAAAATACCCGCAAAGTGGAAGATTACTCCATGGGGACATGACTGGTATGCTCATGAACCCTGGCTCGACAGTGTCAAAGCATCTGGATTCTATTCAAAAATACAGGCCCGCAGATACGGAGGTGATCTGCAGGGGGTACTTGATAAAATGGATTATATTCAGTCACTTGGAGTTACTGCAATTTTTTTTAATCCGCTCAACGATTCACCCTCCCTGCATAAATATGATGCGAGAAACTATGCACATATTGACAGAAATTTCGGTCCCGATCCAAAAGGAGATGCTGTAATTATTGACTCAGAAATTCACGATGATCCTGCAACCTGGAAATGGACTTCAGCAGATTTGCTCTTTTTGAAAGTGATCAGGGAATTTCACAGGAGAGGTATCAGAGTGATAATGGACTATTCCTGGAATCATACAGGCAAAACATTCTGGGCTTTGAACGATATAAGAAAAAATGGGAAAAATTCGAAGTATGTTGATTGGTATACCATAACTAAGTTTGATGATCCGGCGACGAAGGAAGATGAATTCAGATATGAAGGATGGGGAGGGAACAATCCTTACATGCCAGTATTCAGAAAGGATATTATTCCTCCTGATAAAAAGGTAATGCCTTTTGAGGGTAATTTTCATTCAGAATCATTAAAACAGCATATATTCAATGTTACCAGGAGATGGCTTGATCCTGACAAAGATGGGAATCCGTCTGATGGAGTGGATGGCTTCAGACTTGATGTCGCAGGTGAGATCCCAATGGGATTCTGGCGGGAATACCGTAAAGTAGTCCGGGCAGTAAATCCTGAAGCATGTCTTGTCGGAGAAATCTGGTGGCTGGATTGGCCCGAAAAACTGTTGAATCCAAGAATTTACCTTCAAGGTGATCAATTTGATGCCATAATGAATTACAGGTGGTTCAGGGTTGCAAGAGGATTTTTTGGTCAGGCAGAACCTGTTTTAACGAGTAAAGGATTCGTTAAAGAGATAAACCGGATAGACAGTGGAATTAATATCGGCAATCTTCAGGCAATGATGAATGTAGTATCTACACATGATTCTCCAAGGCTTTCGACTTCGCTTTATAATAAAACGATGGATAAATATAAAGCAAAACCTTCCGATAACCCTGATTATAAAATAAATAAACCGGATGAACTGACAAGGAAAGAACAGATTCTCCTTCTGATCCATCAGTTTACTTTTATCGGAGCTCCTCAGATATATTATGGTGAAGAGGTCGGAATGTGGGGCGCTGACGATCCTGATTGCAGAAAGCCAATGGTATGGGATGATATTGTTTATGAAGATGAACGTACTGCTTTTAATCCCACTAAAAGCCGGCAGGCTGATTCAGTAAGACCCGATACTACCCTGAAATTGTTTTATGAGAATTTATGTAAAATGAGAAAAGAAAATCCTGTCCTGATTTATGGAGATCTTTCCTTTTCAGTTGCTGACGACAAAAAGATGGTACTTGCATATAACCGCAGGTTGGGGAAGGATGAGATTGTGGTGGTTTTTAACCGATCGGATAAACCTCAATCCGTGAAAGTGCCTGTTAAAAATGATGGAGCATATCTGATCCTTCTGTCAGGAAACGATAAAATCATTATAAGCAATAATAAAAATATCGAATTAAATCTTGAGTCTTTGACAGCAGTTGTACTTAAGAAAAAATGAATAGTTATTCTTTAATAATCCTTATGGTTTCACTTCTTGTTGATGTTCTAACCTGAACAAAATAAATTCCTCCCGGGGTTAGCCTACCTGCAGCTGATTTTCCATCCCATTCTACCGATTGAATGGCATCAGCTGAAATACTTGTTTTAAGTTGTCTTATTATCTTTCCGCTTATATCGTATATTGAAATTGAGAGGGGAGTAGGATAAGGGCTGTCTATTACAAAATTGAATTTTGCAGAGGAAGGATTAGGATATACAGAAACAAAGTGCTCTTCATCTGGCATTTTAAGATCATTAATACCCAATAACGTACCTGGCGATGCAAGCTTTATGGTCGTGTAAAGTCTGTACTCTCCGGGCTGAAGATTGATCTGATCGTTGACATTCAAAACATTAATTGAGTCGCCTGTAAAATATTCATACCATTTACCCGGTTTTGGGAAAAATGGTGTTATTGAAGACGCTGTGATTCCGAAATTACCAAGGATATTGACATTCATTGAAGGATGAAGCAGCTGAAGGCTTTTCAAAGGAGTATCAAATGAGTAAGAATAACTGCTGGTTCCAAATACGGGTTGTGTATTCCTGAGATTATTCAGGAGTTTATAGATAACGAATAATCTGTGACGATCAGGGTCGGAGAAATAATTCCATTTTATTGGTTTTTCGCCCGTTCTTCCAGCGGAATCAATAGAAATATCGTAACCAAGCTCACCAAATTGCCATATCATTTTAGGGCCAGGCACTGTGAGAAGAAAGAGAGCATCAAGCTCCATTCTTTTCAACGCAGTCTTAAGATCCCGTGTATTATAATTTCCCGATGCAGCCCCGTAAGTAATTGTTTTATACATGATGCGTTCTTCATCATGACTTTCCATGTAGCTTACAAGATTGGGAACATTCCAATCCAGACCCTGAGCACTTACAGCTGTGAGATCAGATGAATATCCCATAGCCGCTTCTGCATAATTATTATTATTATTACCCCAGATCATCATTCCATAATTGGCCAGTTCCTCTTCTTCACTGTTTGCCGTAAAATGTTCAAGTATTATATATGCATTGGATTTTACCTTCCAGATCTGGGAGGCCATCCGTTCCAGAATGGCAATTCGTGATGGATCATAAGGGGTACCTTCTCCGGGAGTATTTGTAAATCCTTTTGTAAAATCAAAACGGAACCCATCGATTTTATATTCTGCAAGCCAGTAGGCATTTACCCTGTCGACAAATTGTTGTGTAGAAATGCTTTCATGATTGAAGTCGGCGCCAAATTTGTATACTGGATTAGGCGATTGTGCATTGAACCAAGGATTGGGAATCTTCATG
>Ga0265316_10004230_pt1 | contig 14340 bp, 13 predicted proteins | sample 4522metaG_FD_202092 | JGI IMG/M metagenome (GOLD analysis project Ga0265316, IMG submission 202092) | Rhizosphere microbial communities from Carex aquatilis grown in University of Washington, Seatle, WA, United States - 4-5-22 metaG | ecosystem: Host-associated > Plants > Roots > Rhizosphere >... | reverse complement strand
TCTCCGACCGGCGTCGCCGACTCAACGCGGCCATCCGTCGAGACAACAATCTCGAAGGTCAATTCGCTCTCAAAATCAAGCGTATGCGCCTCAGCCGCGCTTACATGGACCGCTGTTGCAGGGCCCGACCTATGCTCCCAAACACGCGCATCTTCTGACTCCAGCTCAACCGCTGATTGTCCCGTCGATGCCGGCTGAGAAGCTGGCTGGCTTCGAAGCGCAGTTGTTCCGAGCACCAGCAAACATCCCGCCACAACCGACAAAAGTCTTCCGTGCATGAATTCGTCCAGGAACCGCCGCAAGAAAAGTCTACGCTGCAAGCTTTGCCCGTTGATTGGACACCGAATTTTGAGGTCGGAAAGCCGCCTCTTTCCGGATTGTTCGCCCGCTGGTAAAATAGGAATCTCGTGGGGCTGTAGCTCAGCTGGGAGAGCGCCTCGTTCGCAACGAGGAGGCCAGCGGTTCGATCCCGCTCAGCTCCACCAACTTTCGCTTCGCGAAAGTTGTCGCGCCGACCCGTCCCGCCGGAGCTTTAGCGTAGGCGGAAGCTTCAGCGAAGGCGGACTCGCTCGTGAAATATGTCTACATTCTGCAATCACAAAGCGATCCAGGCCAAGTCTATACGGGTATCACTGACGATTTGCAAGCCAGGCTCTTGAAGCACAACAACGGCTCGGTCACGCACACATCTAAGCACAGACTCTGGTGCATCAAGACATACGTTGCCTTCAGCGAGGACGCTCGAGCTTCGGCGTTTGAAAAATATCTGAAGTCCGGATCCGGTCGCGCATTCGCCAAAGTGCGGCTGTAATATCTTCGCGAAAGTTGTCGCGCCCCAGCTTCAGCGTCGGCGGACTCTGCCCAGCTCACCCAAAGATTATTCTTCAACTGGACTCTCTCGCCGTTTGTTTAAGTACGGTACTTCTGCGTCGTATCCTCAGAATTACTCCCGATAGTCCCCTTCGCCAATGAAGAGTCGTTAATGCTTGGCCTTGCTCGTAAACCGGCCTCATGATTATTCTTGGACTCTTTTGAGTTGTGGAGATTCGTGCGCCAATCGCGCCGGTTGCCTCGTGCGAAGCCTCAGTTGTCTCGAGATTTGAGTTTGCACCACTCGATAAAGGACACTCAGGAAGGAGATCTGTGCCAGCAACGCTTTTGGCCGGTGACTCGAGTTCTCTGCATCCCGGGATCAAGTACCGTCCCGATATCGATGGTTTGCGGGCGCTGGCCATCACGTCCGTTGTTGCAAACCACTGCGGACTGCAATGGGCAATCGGCGGTTTTCTCGGAGTCGACGTCTTCTTCGTCATCTCTGGCTATCTTATTGGCGCGCAAATCTACAAAGAGATTTGTGCGCGCAATTTCAGCGCCGTAAAATTCTATGCGCGCCGCGCCAGACGGATTCTACCCGCGCTGTTTGGAGTATTGCTCTTCACCTATATCGCAGCATTCCTGCTCTTACCTCCAGTCGAAACAAAGATGTTTTCTGAAAGCGCAATGGCTGCCATTGTTTCGGGTTCAAACATCTACTTCTGGCATTTTTCCCAAGGCTATTTCTCACCCGACACAGCCTTGAGCCCCCTGCTGATGACATGGTCTCTCGGCGTTGAGGAACAGTTCTACATTCTTTTCCCCATGCTCATGCTGCTCTTGCATAAGTTACGGTGGCGAAATCAATTCTTGTGGATTGGCGGCCTGGCCGCGCTGTCGTTTGTCTTATCTTCGTGGGGTGCGCTTTACCACCCGATTCCGACCTTTTTCCTCTTGCCCACACGCGCATGGGAACTTGCGGCAGGCGTCCTTCTCGCTCTTTTTGAAGCAGCCCCCAACCGCGGCCACAAACCAGCGCACGGCGCGGCGGCTCACGGTTTAAGCATTCTCGGATTCGCGCTTATCGTCTTTGCGATTGGAGCCTTCGGTCACAGCGCCCTCTTGCCCGGCTTTGCGGTATGGCTGCCGGTTACAGGAGCAGTCTTCATGATTGGCGCTCGCGGCGGTATCGCAAATCATGTGCTTTCGTGGCGGCCCATCACCTTTGTTGGACGAGTCTCTTATTCGTGGTATCTGTGGCATTGGCCGATCGCGAGTTTTGTGCGCAACATCGCGGACACTCGAGTCTCCCCAATCGTTGGAGTCACCATGGCATTGGTGTCTTTTGGCCTCGCCGTGCTCTCTTACCTGTTTGTGGAGAAGCCATTTCGAGCTTCGAAAACACCGCCCAGATTGCTCCTCTTGCGTTATGGCGGACTGGCAATTGTCACCATGATCCCTGCGGCCATCTTTTACTGGACAGATGGGTTGCCTCAGAGAAACAGGGCTGCTCAGCAGTTGGATATGGCCAGCCAACCCTTGATCACAGACTCTTGCCTTCTTCATGATTCTTTTCGGATGGAGCCGTGCATTCCGCGCGGAGACGGACCGGCGGTCGCGCTCGTCGGTGATAGCCACGCCGCGGCGCTTGCCGGAGCCCTGCGTACCATCAGCGAGCGCTCTGGCTATCGTCTGTTCGAAATGGTCAAAGCCGCGTGTCCTGCCCTTGATGGAGGAGTGACGCCCAGCTACGCCAATGCCCCGCTCATTTTGCCTGATTGCTCGAAGTTTAACGATGACAGGCTGGACTTTCTGACGCACGATTCAAGCGTTCGAGTCGTGGTAGTTGCGGCGGCTTGGGCAGAGCCGCTTTCTCAAGATGGCTCTGGTTATGTCGTCTACGGACACGGCGACAATCCGCGCGAGCAGGCGCACAGCTTGCAGTTCTTGCAAATGGGATTGGATAAATTGATAGCCCGCTTCGAGAAGAAGGGAATAACAATCTATTTACTGCAGGACAGCCCCAATTATCCCTTCGATCCACGCATATCGACCTGGAACAAGCTGAATGCACCTCGGCGCGCTCTGGCAAACCTTGTGTTTGGATCCGGACGGCCTGAATCGCAAGGCCTCGCGCCGAATCCTGATTCACCGGTCGAGGAATTGACCCGTTCGGCGATCTCTGCCGAAGCAGCCGCGCATCCCAATGTGCGCCTTATCGACCTCGAGAGCGCGTTCTGCACCCGCGGCTTGTGCAGGTTCGCCGACGGCGAAAACGGGTTCTACATCGACTCGGGTCACTTGTCTCCACTGGGTGCTCAAATCGCGCTCTCCAGCTTACGCCTGCCTTCACCTTAGCGCGCCACGACTTCCGAGGTCATCGGTCCTTGCTTCGGCAGGGGTCTGGCGCCGGCTCGGTCCTCGTACGCGACCACTCAACACTGTCCGCTGATCGCAGCCTTTCCTAGCTGAACAAATCCTTCATCTTCTCCATCAGCCCTGGCGAAGCCGGCTTGTTGTCCACGCTCATCGTCTCGGCCAGCTTGGCCACCAGCTCGCGCTGCGCGCGGTTCAGCTTGCGCGGAATCTGCACCACGACCTTCACAATCAGGTCGCCCTTTCCTCGCTCATTCAGGTAGGGAACTCCGCGCCCGCGCACGTGCAGCTCTTTGCCGCTCTGCGTGCCTTCGGGAATCTTGATGCTGACGGGCCCGTCGATTCCGGGAATCTCAAACTCCGCACCCATGGCTGCCTGCGGAAAGCTGATGGGCAGCACGCAATGCAGATCCGCGCCGTGGCGCTCAAAGTAGTCGTGCGGCCTGATGGAGAGAATCACATACAGATCGCCCTTCGGCCCACCCACGCGGCCCACGTCGCCTTCGCCGCCATAACGTATGCGAGTTCCTTCTTCAACGCCCGGCGGCACCTTCACATTCAGCTTCACCTCTGCCGTCTTGCGTCCCTCGCCACGGCACGCGGTACAGGGGTCGCTGATCACCGTGCCCGTCCCGCTGCAGGCAACGCACGTCCGCGCCACCGAGAAGAATCCCTGCTGATAGCGCAGTTGCCCGCGCCCCTGGCAGTGGCTGCATACGGTGGGCCCGCGTCCTGACGCGCTCCCCTTGCCGCTGCACACGGTGCATGTCTCCAGCCGCCGGATCTTGACTTCTTTTTCAGTGCCGAAGAACGCGGCTTCAAAATCGATCGTCATGTCGAAGCGCAGATCGTCTCCACGCTGCGTCCGCGCGCCGCGCGCCGCTCCGCCTTGCGCGCCGCCCATGGAGAACATCTCGCCAAAGAGATCGCCGAAAATATCGCCCAGGTCCACGCCGCCCGCAAACGGACTGCCGCCGAAACCCTGCGCGCCCAGCCCCGCATGACCAAACCGGTCGTAGGCCGCGCGCTTGTCGGCGTCGCTCAGCACCTGGTAGGCCTCGCTGGCCTCTTTGAACTTTTCTTCGGACACGTGGTCGCCCGGATTGCGATCGGGATGGTACTTCAGCGCCTGTTTCCGGTACGCGCTCTTCAGTTCCTGCTCTGTGCATTCGCGCGAAACACCCAGAACCTCGTAATAATCTGCTTTGCTCACTCTTGTATTAGACCCCATATTCCCCTTGATCAGCTTTCAGCTCTCAGCCTTCAACTTTGAGCCTCCGGCGTTCATTTCTCGCTTCGCCTTAACCGCTCGCTCTCCCTCGATGAAGCTAGGAGCTAGGGGCTAGTAGCTAGTAGCTGCCTTACTCATCCACCTGCTTCGCGTTGTGCGCCACGCGCACCAGCGCCGGCCGCAGCAGCCGCTCGCGGATCTTGTAGCCTCGCCGAATTTCTTCTGCCACATGTTGGTCCGGTATGTCGTCCCGCTCTACCGCCCCCAATGCCTCATGAAAGCGCGGATCGAATGCCTCGCCCACCGTGGGCACCACCTTCACCTGCATCTTGTCCAGAATCTCTTCCATCTGCTTCACGATCAGGCTCATGCCAGACCGCAATTGCTCTGCCGATCCTTTCGCCTTCAGTGCCAGCTCAAGGTTGTCCAGCACCGGCAGAAACTGTTCCGCCGCGCTGCCCGTCGCATACTCGCGATACTCGGCTCGCTCTCGCTCCGCGCGTTTGCGCGCATTTTCAAACTCTGCTTGCAGCCTTGCCAGCCGATCCAGCAGCCTGTCGCGCTCCGCCTTCAACTGGTCGTACTCTGTCCGTCCCGTTGCCTCTTCGGCAGCTCCCGCCTCCGACCGCTCTGTCTCAGCGGCGAGCTCTTCCTCGGCCGTCGGTGCCGGCAGTTCCGTCGACGGATCGAGCTGTGCCTCATGCTCTTCAAGCACCGGGGCGTCCACTTCAGTCAATTGTGTCTTCTGCTTCCACATGGTTCAGCACATTCTCCAAAAACCTTCTAGCTCTTCTTCTTATTGGATGATTCATTTCGCGCCAGGCTGCAAGCCTTCTGCGCCAGTCTTGAGATCCGCCGAGCTTTTTGCCGGGTCGCCACCCGAATGTCCCCGCCTGCGCTGCCCGAACCTACGCAGTTGGAACGTCCAGAATTCGCTCAGAGAGACGCGCGATGTAGCTCACCGCCTGAATCATCTCCTGATATTGAATCCGCGTTGGCGCAATCACCGCTACGGTTCCCAGATTCCCGCCGCCAAGCCGTGCTTGCGCGCCGATCAGCACAAGGTCCTGCATGGCCGGCGATGCCTCATCCAGGCCAACCACCACGCGCACCTCTTGCTGGCGGCCGTCCACGTACGCATTCAGCAGTTCCACCAGCCGCTGCTTGGCCTCCACGGCCAGCAGCATCTGCCGCAGCCGCTCGCGGTCCTGTTCGGCTGTAATCAGGTTCGCTATCCCGTCCACAAAAATGGTCACGCTGCTTTCGCCGCCGGCCAGCGCGCCCTTGCGGCACAGTTCTTCAACCGATGTCAGCAACTCCCGATACGCTTCGCGCTCCATCTCCGCCCGTCGAGCCACCTCGGCACGAATCCGCTCAATGGGCCAGCCGCGAAAATTCTCGTTCAAATAGGTTCCCGCACTCTCCAGATCCACCTGCGTAATCTGGTGGTCCACCGCAAGCACGCGATCCTGCACCGCGCCCGCCTGCGTCACCAGCACTGCCAGCACGCGCCCCGTCGATAGCCGCGAGAAATGAATGTGTTCCAGTACCTGCCCCGCTGTCGAAGTTGCCAGCGCTACGCCCAGCCCGCTCGAAATCAGCGCCAGCACGTGCGATGTGCGCTCCAGGTAATCATTTGAGCTGGATACGCCGGTAAAGCTCTCCTCAATCTGCCCACGGCGAGCTTCGCTCATCGGCGTTTCTAATCGCCCCGGCACAGTTCCGCCGAGGCCGGCGACTGCACGCCCGGGCTGAGTAATCTGCTCCACGTAATAACGGAATGCGACAGCAGTGGGAACGCGTCCGGCCGAAGTGTGTGGCTGCTCCAGCAGTCCTGCTTCGCCCAGCGACGCCATCACATTGCGCAGGGTTGCCGAGCTCAGTCCGTCCCTGTCGGCGAAAAAGTGCGCAACCGCCTGCGATGCCACCGGTTCACCGGTCGCGATGTAAAGCTCGATAATGGCCGTCAACACCAGCCGCTCACGCGGGCTCAGGCGGGTTTCGGGCATCCTGGCTGTTCTCCCTTCTCTTCGCCAAGGCTGGGCCGCGCCACAAACCGTGCGCCGCCCATTAAGTGCTTGTATCTCCAGCACTTAATAGGAGAAATTTCTACACAACCCCACCTTAATCTTACGGACCGCGTGCAGTCACTGTCAAGACACCCGAAGGTTACCCCTGGGTGCCTCCGGAATCGTTTCCGTGGACGCGGTCCCCCGTCAAAACCTCAACCAAAACAAGCCCGGCACCGAAAAAATTGGACGACACCGCCGTCCTCAAGTCTTTGATTCTCCTTGACTTGTTGGCGTTGCTCATTACGAAAGGCACCACGCGTGGTGACTTGGGAGCCTAATTTGGTGGTAAGTTGTTACGCACCGGCGCATTCTAGAACGCACCAGGCCGCCGGTCCTGGTGTTTGCTGTCTTTCCTGGAGGGGGGCCCCCATGAATCGAATCCTGCCACGCTTTCTCGCGCTTGTTCGCCGCAAGTCCGCCGTTCACTTCCTCGTCGCCTTGGCGATCGCGTCTGTCGCCACGCTCGCCGCCGTTGCGCCGGCCCAGGCGCAGTCTTCCGCGCCGCTCGATAAGCACGCCCGAAAAATTGAGAGGGAACTCGCTAAATTCCGCCAGGGCACAGTTCTCGATTTTGAATTCCGCGACAGTTCAAAGACGTTCGGTGCCCTGGGCCCGTTGTCCCCTGCGTCTTTCCAATTCACTGACTCCGATAGCAATAAGACTCAGACGCACCTCTACTCGGATTTGGTGCACGTGAAACAGGCCAGGGAGTACATTGGCGAGGGCTCGGAGCCCAGGCATCATGTGCGCCTCCTCGTGCCCATCATCATCGGGGCCGGTGTCGCAGCCGCAGGCATCGCCACCTACGAAGTCCTGCACTAAACCGCCGCGCCGCATGGAGTTCCGGTCTCCAGATGAGTGCTCGCTGATCAGGGGTTCGCCATGTAGCGCCGGCCTCCCGGCCGGCTGTAGCGAGGGCATCTTGCCCTCGCACTTCGATCGCAGTTCCCAAAATCTCCCGCGCGGATTCACGCGCCCCCGGCAGGTCCTTGTCTTCGCCCATCCTCTCTCCAACTGATAGATTCTTTAGAGGGCCGTGCAAGGTCGCGCCCCGAAAGAGCCCCTGACGAGCTTATGCTCCATCCCACTGAAGATCTTCGTATCCAATGGACCAAGGTCGTTCTCCCTCCCGTCTTTCTTGAGGAAGAGCTTCCTGTCACTGAAGCCGCGTCGTCCACCATCTACGACGCCCGCAACGAGATCATTTCGATTCTCAACAAAGAAGACGACCGCCTCCTCGTTCTCGCCGGCCCCTGCTCCATTCACGATCCCCAGGCCGCCCGTGAATACGCCGGCCTTCTCAAAGATGCCATCACCGAGTTCGCCGCCGACCTGCGCATCGTCATGCGCGTCTATTTTGAGAAGCCCCGCACCACCATTGGATGGAAGGGCCTCATCAACGATCCGCACCTCGACGGCACCTACAAAATCAACGATGGCCTCCGCATCGCGCGCCATCTGCTCATTGACCTCGCTGAAATGGGCGTGCCCACCGGAACCGAGTTTCTTGACATGATCTCGCCGCAGTACATCGCCGGCCTTGTCTGCTGGGGAGCCATCGGCGCCCGCACCTCCGAGAGCCAGGTGCATCGCCAACTCGTCTCCGGCGTGTCGTGTCCAGTCGGATTTAAGAACGCCACATCCGGCGATGTCCAGGTCGCCATTGACGCCGTGCTCTCCGCCGCCTGCTCGCACACCTTTCTCGGCCACACCCATCACGGCCAGTCGGCCATCTTCGTCACCGCCGGCAATCCTGATTGCCACATCATCCTGCGCGGCGGCCGCAAAACCGTCAACTACACCGCACAATCCGTGGCCGAAACCACCGCGCTCATGGAGCAAGCCGGCGTCGCGCCCCGCATCATGATCGACTTCAGCCACGCCAACAGCCAGAAGGACTATCGCCGCCAGTCTATCGTTGCGAAAGACGTCGCCGCGCAGATCTCAGCCGGCAACCGCAACCTCATCGGCGTCATGATCGAAAGCAATCTTGTTGCGGGCGCGCAGAAACTCGTTCCCGGCCAGCCGCTCGTCTATGGCCAGAGCATCACCGACGGCTGCATCGACTGGAATGAAACCCGCACGCTCCTCGCCGAACTCGCCGCCGCCGTCCGCTCCCGTCGAGACCTCGCTCGCGGTTGACAGCGCTTCGCCAAAGTTGCGGCTCAAACCAACTGATTGTCATCCTGAGCGGAGCGAAGGATCTGCGGTTGCCTTTTCTCAACCATCTTGGCGCGCCGACCGATCGCGCCCGCGACCCCGCAGTCCCTTAGTCCCTTAGTCCCGTAGTCCCTGCTTCTTTACGCCGTCCCCAACACCACCGTATGCGGGCTCATCGGAATCGGGTTTTGTGTAATTCCCTTGAATCCTGCCTCTGCGTACATTGCCTCGAGTTCCGCGAACGTGTACGCATCGCCTTCGGCAGTCGTCGTCAGCATCGTCATGGCAAACGCCGCTGGCATCGGCGGGGACACGCGATCCGGATTCGGCACAAATTCGAGCGTCGCCGCGCGTCCACCCGGTTTCAGCGCCGCGCGAACCTTCTTCAGCAGCCCAACGTTCGTTGCCTTGTCAAAGTGGTGCAAAAAATTCGTCAGCAGCACCACATCGTACGGCTCGCCGAACTCCACATCGAACGCGCTGCCCGGTAGCATGTCGTAGCGGTCTTTCACGCCGGCCTTTTCTGCGTTCTTCAGCGCCACGCGCAGCACCGGAGCCCAGTCCAGCCCCGTCACGCGCGCCTGCGGGTTCTGCTTTGCGATCTCAATGCCGAACAGCCCGTGCCCCGCCGCGATATCCAGCACGCGCACCGGCCCGTTGTGTCCTTCCAGCACCAATGCGCCCAGCGGTCCCGCCATCGGTCCCATCATGGGCGCCATCTTCTCGGCGAACTCCACCCAAAGGGGATTCTCTGGCTCAACCGAGCCCTGGCCCGGAAGATGCGTCCGGCCATTGCGGACAATCTCGGCCAATTGTCCGTCTGCCTCCAGCAACGCAGACGCGCTCAGAAAATGCGCCACCGATGCCATGCACGCTGGCGATGCTGGGTCAAGAAATGCTGCGCTCGATGGCGTGTGCTTGTAGTGGCCGTTCTCCTTGGCCAGCACTCCGTTGATCACCAGAAAATCGCAGAGGATCCGAACGCCGCGCTCCGATGCCGAACAATGCTGCGCGATCGATGCCACATCTCCGGGCCCCTTGCCCACGGCTCTGAAGATGTCCAGATCGATGGCCGCCTTCAGCGCTGCTGTGCGTTGGTGCGCTTGCACCATCTCGAAAACGATGCCTGGATTAAGCGGAGCCTCAGCGGAATTGCCTGCTTGCATGGTCGACCTCCTGTCAGGTTCGAGCGATTGATTTTTGGGGAACCCGGAACCGGGCTCAGCAAGTCTATCACCCGCTGTTCGCGCCTGAAGCTCCGGTCGCCCTCACGCAGGCAGAGTACATTGAAGGGTTGTGCAACTCTTCCTCTCCTTCTTCCGCTTGCGCCAGAAATCGCTCCCGCGCGCCATTTTTCTCTCGCTGGGCGCATTCGCCGCAAGTCTCCGCCTTGCCGGCTTTCCGCATATTGAGAGTCTTCACGGCTCATGGTGGCAGATTCTCGCCTTGCTGGTTGCCGCCTGGGGAATGGCCGAGACGGCCCGCTGCCTCCAGCGCAAATGGAGCCTCTATCACGCTGGCGTGCTCATCCTCCTCTACGCCGACCTCATGATCCTTGCCACAATCGTGGTCCTGCTTGCCGTGTCTTAATCCATGAGCCCGAGATGGGTTCATGCCGCATGGCCAGGCCCGTGACGATGAGCACCAGCGCCAACGCGCCATAAAAGTAGTGCGGCCAAGCCACCAGTCGCAACATCCAGCACTCCACCGCGAGCCAGCCCATCAGCACGCATCCTTGGAGCGCCGTCCATAGGCCGTAATGTGGCATGTGCCGTAAAACCATCCAAAGCACAATGAGACCCAGCAACCCATTAGCCACGAACAAAATGATTCCGGGAATGAGAAATGATTGAAAGGGAGAATACCGCAGAAAACTCAATGGCATCCTCATCGTCCTCCCCGTTGGATCGAGCATCAAGGGGATTGAACCGGCGATCGCGCCCAGCGAAAGAAACGCGAGCGTAACGATTGCCGCGATTCGAAATTGCTTCATCGCAATACCTCACATGGACCTCGCGGGGAACGCAGCAGCAGTCTACCTCACTCAGTGGGAAATTGTTGTTACAGAGTCGTGTAGCATGGCAGAGTGCTCAATCGGCAGCCATAGCATTGGCCATTTTCGGCCGCTGCATCGCGCGCCGACTGAAGCCGAACTTTAGCGGAGGAATCCATGTTCAAAGGATTTCGCGATTTCATCTTTCGCGGCAACGTAGTCGACCTCGCAGTCGCCGTAATTATCGGCGCGGCGTTCAATGCCATCATTAGTTCCCTGGTAGCCGATGTCTTGAACCCGCTCATCGCCGCCACCGTTGGCAAGCCCGATTTCAGCAACGTCATTCTGAATGTGGGCGGCGGCCAAATCAAAGTCGGCAACTTCTTCAACGCCGCCATCTCGTTCCTGATCGTGGCCTTGGTCGTGTATCTCTTCATCATTCTGCCGATGAACGCCGTGCAGGCACGAATGAAGAAGCCCGCCGGTCCAACCACCAAAAACTGCCCGGAATGTCTGAGCGAGATTCCGTTGGCGGCGCGCCGCTGCGCGCATTGTGCTCAGCCCGTCGCCTGAGTAGAGCGTGTTTCAAAAATCGGCCTTGTAACAAGGGCACGGCTTTAGCCGGGCCAAAAAAGTCGGCAAGAATTTGGGGTTTTAACCCCTCAGGCGAACAACCGGATTCTATACAGCCAATTTTGAGGGACTCTCTGGGAGATCACGTCGCTCGAAGGGCCAATTTATGAAGTTGCGCGCTGCATTTGCGTTCGCGTTTCTCGCCGGGGCTGCTGGAGTCTCGTCGCGCCCGTCAACAGCGCAAGTCGCCCCGCAGGGAAGCTTCGGCTTTACCAACTTCGAAGCGGAAGCAAAGCTGGAAACGCAGTTCCTCGCCGTGCCTGACCCCAAACTGGCCGGAGACGACCTCAAGACCCTCACCGCCGAGCCGCATCTCGCCGCAACACCGGAAGATTACAAAACCGCCGAGTTCGTCGCGGGCAGATTTCGCGCCGCCGGTCTCGATACCCAAATCGTTCCCTTCCGCGTGCTCCTCGACTACCCGAAAGTCGTCCGCATCGAGGCTTGGGACGAGGCCGGCCATATCCTCATCACCGGCCCCAACCGCGAACATGTGAACGGCGATCCCGATCAGGACAATGCGCGCATCGTCATGCCCTACAACAGCTCTTCGGGCTCCGGCGACGTAACCGCCCAGGCCGTCTACGGAAACTTCTGCCGCCCTGAAGATTTCGACGAGCTCGCCGCGCAGCATATTGACGTTCACGGCAAAATCGTCGTCTGCCGCTACGGCTCCAACTTTCGCGGCGTCAAAGTCTATCTGGCCGAGCAGCACGGCGCCGTCGGCGTGCTCATCTACTCTGACCCGCAGGACGACGGCTATTACAAAGGCGACCCCTATCCCATCGGTCCCTGGCGTCCTGACACCAGCGTCCAGCGCGGCTCAGTCAACTACATCTTCCGGTATCCCGGCGATCCCGAAACTCCCGGTGTCGCTTCCGCGCTCGACTTGCCTGACTCGGCTCGCGTTACGAATTTCGAAGGGCCCGACGGCGTCCAGCCGCGCATCATCTCCATTCCCCTCAGCTTTCACGACGCCGCGCCGATTCTCCAGGCGCTTACCGGCCCCGGCGTTCCGCAAGCCTGGCAGGGTGCGCTGCCATTCCGCTATCACCTCGGCCCTAGCGGCGTGAAAGTTCACCTTGTCTCCCAGCAGGATTACCAGCGCCGCATCATCTGGGATGTCATTGGGAAAATCCAGGGCTCTCAGGATCCCGCAGCTTTGGTCATCCTCGGCAATCATCGTGACGCGTGGGTTTATGGCGCAGTCGATCCCTCAAGCGGCACCGCCGCCATGCTTGAAGCAGTTCGCGGCATCGGCGCTCTGCTTCATCAGGGTTGGCGTCCTCGCCGCACCATCGTCTTCTGCAGTTGGGACGCCGAGGAAGAAGGCCTCGTCGGCTCCACGGAATGGGTTGAGCAGCAAGCCGGCGCGCTCGACCACGCTGTTGCTTACTTCAATGTCGATGTGGCCGTCTCCGGCCCGGATTTCTCCGCCTCAGCCGTGCCCTCGCTCAAGGAATTTGTCCGCGATGTCGCCCGTTCAGTTCCCAGCCCCGTTGCCGGCTCTGTTTTTCTCCAGTGGCGTCTCAAGTCTCTCAGCAGCAATGAGCGTCGCGGCTCCAATGCGCCGCCCACCGAGGGCGAAGAGGTGCGCGTCGGCGACCTCGGCTCGGGATCGGACTTCACGCCCTTTCTGCAACACGCCGGCGTGCCCTCAACCGAGATCGAGTCCGGCGGCCCTTACGGCGTTTACCACTCCGCATTCGATGACTTCGCCTGGTACACCAAGAACGCTGACCCCGATTTCGTCTATCTGCAGGAGATGGCGCGCGTCTTCGGCCTTGAAGCCATGCGCATGGCCGACGCCGACGTCCTGCCTCTCGACTACGTCGCCTACGCGCGCGAAATCTCTGGCTACATCCAGGCCGCAAAGCGCAAGGCCGCCGACAACGGCCTCGGCTCTCTCGACTTTGCCCCGGCTGAAGCCGCCGCATCGCGTTTCGCCGTTGCCGCCCAACGCGTCCGCGCCCTCCAGTCCGCCCCATCCGGCGACCTCGCTCCTTTGAATCTCGCCCTCCGTCAAACCGAAACAGCGCTCCTCTCTGATTCCGGCCTTCCCGGCCGCCCCTGGTATCGCCACACCATCTATGCTCCCGGCGTTGTCACCGGCTACGCCGCTGTTGTCATCCCCGGCATCAACGAGGCAATCGATGCCCACGATCACACTCTCGCCGCGCAGCAACTCGCAGTTCTCACCCAGGCCCTCGATCGCGCCGCAGCCATACTGTCCGCCGCTCCCTGATCGGGTCCAGCCGCTCGATTCCGGGTGGCCGGCTGCCAAAAAGGGCACTCACCTCTGTATCAGGGCGCGAGCGGGGTACCCACCCGGCGGGTGGGTCGCGTGCCGCAAACACCGCAGAATGAACGCGGGCTTTAGCCCCCGAGGGATCGCAGCAAACCGATCATTCGCCTCGCCTTACTTAAGTGCACACCAGCCGCCGCCGCCCCTGCCCCCAACAGGCCACGCCCTCCCACCCACGAGCCATTTCCCATCGTGATTCCGCGGCGCTATCGTCCATTCGCAAGCTGATTGTGCCCATCGACGGCGCAACAGCGTGCGTGGAGACTTCCCTTTATGGTTGACTTGCTTCTTGCCTTGGCCTTCGTTGCGATGATCCTTTCGCCACCCCTTGTGGCGACATTCCATCGCGGCCGATCCCGCAGACGCAACAACTAGAAGGGTGAGTTCCCCGGAGGTTCCAATGGTTACTTGGGCGATCGAACTCACTCTAATCGCGGCTGGAATTCTGCCGCTTGTTGCCACCTCGCTGAAGCCGGCCCGCGCCGTCAATCACGGCTACTGTGGCCGCCGTGGAAATGCCCGCCGCTCCCAATAACGCGCGTCGCTGGTCACATTTTCCGCTACCTTCAGCCTCCCACTCGCTCGTGGCAGCAACCTTCTGGGCTGAAACTTCCTTAACGTCGCCCGCGCCGCGCCTTCCCTCAGCCCGTCGCGCCATAATCCTTCGTTCTCTCTGTCTCTCGGCCCCTCGGTCCCTCAGTCCCTCGGTCCCTTAGTCCCTTGGTCCCTTGGTCCCTTGGTTCCTCGGTCCCTCGGT
>Ga0265316_10004227_pt1 | contig 14342 bp, 8 predicted proteins | sample 4522metaG_FD_202092 | JGI IMG/M metagenome (GOLD analysis project Ga0265316, IMG submission 202092) | Rhizosphere microbial communities from Carex aquatilis grown in University of Washington, Seatle, WA, United States - 4-5-22 metaG | ecosystem: Host-associated > Plants > Roots > Rhizosphere >... | reverse complement strand
AGGCAACAAGTTCGATCTCGACAAGTGGGATCCGGAGTACTTCCGGCGGCTGCATGATTTCCTCGGCGATGCGGAACGGCGAGGAATCGTGGTTGAGATTTCGCTGTTTTCGTCGCAATACGGAGAACCGCAATGGAAGCTGAGTCCGTTCAACGCGACTAACAACGTCAACCAGACCGGCGTTGCGGACTACAAGAAAGTGAACACGCTTGATAACGGCAATGTGATCGACCTCCAGGAGCGGTATGTGCGCAAGCTTGTGGAGGAGGCCATTCCGTATCCGAACGTGATCTTCGAGATTCAGAACGAGCCGTGGTCCGATCATCCGGTGCTGACAGATGTGGTGAATCCTTACCTCTTCCCGCCGGCTCGCGACCAATACCCTAATTCTATCGAAGTGGCGGATGAAGCTTCGATTGCATGGCAAACGCGCGTGGCGCAGTGGATCGCCAATGAAGAAGCAAAGCTGCCGCTAAAGCATCTTGTTGCGCAGTGCTACTCGAACTTCCGGCTGCCGGTGCGTTCGCTGATCCAGGGCGTGGACATTGTCAATTTCCATTACGCTTATCCTGAGGCCGTAAGCCTGAACTATGGATTGAACAAGGCCGTTGCCTATGACGAGACAGGCTTCCTGGGACGCGGCGAAGACCCGTACCGGCGGCAGGCATGGAACTTCATGCTGGCGGGAGGCAGCGTATTTGACGGGTTGGATTACTCGTTCAGCGGGGGTCACGAGGACGGAACCGACACAATGGCGAACGGCCCTGGCGGCGGGAGCCCTGAGTTCCGAAAAGAACTGGGGATCCTCGCAAAGTTCATCGCCGGTCTGCCATTGGAGAGCATGGTCCCGGACAACCGCGCGGTAGCGCACGCGGCCGGAGTGACTGCCCATACCCTTGCCGGCGCGCGCGGCGTTTACGCAATCTACCTGGACGGAAACGGCCCAACGAGTCTCGATTTGCGATTGCAGCCTGGTACGTATCACGGCGAGTGGCTCGATACGAAGACCGGCGAAACCCGGCCGGTCGAGGCGTTTCACGCCGGCGCAGGATCCCATAAACTTCAATCGCCATCTTTCGCCAACGGCATCGCGCTAAAGCTGGTACGGGAAGTATACTAAGCGTGCTTTAACAACTGCAGCGAAAGAGAAGCAAGAGCTTCCCGCATGGGCCAAAGCCCCGATCCCTTTGCTGGACATCTGCGGCACGGCTAAAGCCGTGCCCTTTTACAAAACGGTTCTCGCGTGGAGGTTTTCAGCAGGGTGCATGTCGCGCCCATTTGAAGACTGTGTTTGAGACACGTTCCGAGTTTTGGGGACCCACCCCATCATTACCTCAAAGGAAACGGAGAATTCACCGATGCGCCGTTACGCACATCTTTTGCCCGTGCTGCTTGCCTTGCTGATCGTAGCGCCTGCCACGTACGTTCGAGCGGACGACGATGAGGCAAAATCCGAGACCAAACCTGCCTCAATCAAGCCCGATGTTGACGTAACCACTCAGGGCTCGGTCACCGCAGGCGGAAAACAGATTCTCTATAACGCAATTGCCGGCACGATCACGGTGGGCGCAACCGACACGCAAGACGCCCAGCTTGGCCTGAACGGCCAGCCCGAACCGGGAAGCCAGCTTGCGAACGCTGCGCCGAAGGAGGCAAAGGATGCCGACCCAACGGCGCGGATGTTTTTTGTCTACTACTTCAAGCGCGACACCAAGCCTGAAGACCGGCCCATCACGTTCTTCTACAACGGCGGCCCGGGCAGCTCAACCGTATGGCTCCACATGGGCTCACTGGGACCCAAGCACGTGGTGACGAATACCGACGTACACTTGCCGGCAGCGCCCTACACCATGGTGGATAACGCCGATTCCCTGCTGGACGTGAGCGATGAGGTATTTATTGACATGCCAGGCACCGGCTTCGGACGCCTGCTGGGCAAGGACGCGGAGAAGGCTTTCTGGGGAGTGGACGAGGATGCCAACGCTTTCGCGCGGTTCATTCAGCGCTTTCTCGCCAAGTACGATCGCTGGAACTCGCCCAAGTACATCTTCGGCGAGAGCTATGGAACGACGCGGTCGGCGGTGCTCTCCGACATTCTTGAAAACGAAAAGAGCATTGACCTGAATGGGGTGATCCTGCTTTCGCAGATCTTCAATTTCACGACCGATATCGACTCGCCGCAAGGAAACCCGGGCGTGGATTTGCCTTACGTGATGGCGCTGCCCACTTACGCGGCGACCGCGTGGTACCACAAAAAGCTGCCGCTGCAGCCGCCCGTGCTGGAGCCGTTCCTGAAGGAGGTGGAAGACTTCACGATGGGGCCCTACGCGCATGCGCTGGCGCAGGGAACGGACATCTCCGCGGATGAAAAGCAGGCCACAGCAGAAAAGCTGCACCAGTACACGGGGCTTTCGGTCTCCTACATTATGAAGGCCAACCTGCGCGTGAGCGGCGGCGAGTTTGCGAAGAGTCTCCAGGACGAGCAGGACCTGACCACGGGCCGGCTGGACACACGGTTCTCCGGACCGACGATCGACCCGCTCAGTGAGAATGCTGAATACGATCCGCAGAGTTCGGCCATCTCGTCCGCATACGTGTCGCTCTTCAATGGATATGTACGCAAGGTGTTGAAGTACGGCGAGGGGCAGACGTATTTGCCCGAGGCGCTGTTCGACAGCCATGAGTGGGACATGAAACACAGAGGCAATCCCATCAGCATGAACGTGGCCCCGGACCTGGCTGAAGCCATGAAGACCAACCCGCGGCTCAAGGTGATGGTGAACGGAGGCTACTACGACCTGGCCACTCCGTTCTTTGCCGCGCAGTATGAAGAGAAGCACCTGCCCATTCCGCAGTCGCTGGCAAAGAATATCGAGTACGACTGGTACGAGTCCGGGCACATGGTCTACGTCCGCGATGAAAGCCTGAAGCAGTTGCATGACCGTGTGGCGGCATTCATCACGAAAACGGACTCAGAGAAATAGCATGCAAGTGGCGGGACGCACCGAGGCGCGCTCCCGCCATTCATTCAAGCCTTCTGGCTGTCCTCGCCGCGATACACGCAACCGCTGGCGCACGTCTCGCGCACCACAACCTTGCTGAGCGCGGGCAGCGCAGGTTTCAGGCGATCCCAGATCCAGCGCGCAAGATTCTCGCTGGTCGGGTTGTCGAGGCCTGCAACATCATTCAGGCAGCGATGATCGAGTTGGTCGTCGATGGTGCGGAACGCCGCCTTGAGCTCGGCAAAATCCATCACCCAGCCGAGCTTTTCGTCCAGCGGACCTTCGGCGTAAATCTCGATACGAAAGCTGTGGCCATGCAGGCGGCGACACTTGTGGCCTTCGGGAACATTGGGCAGCCAGTGGGCCGCTTCGATGGAGAATTCCTTAAAGATTTCCATCAGCTCTTCCTATGGAATTCCGAGAATTTTGTGCGTTTGCAGGCTCAGACGCCACTGCGGGTGATTCATGCAATATCGGACCGCCTGCTCAGTGTTGACGCCGCGCTGGGGGCCGTCCATGGGTTGCAGAAAGAAGTGCCGGAATGCCAGCTCGGCGAATTGCGCGGGCTCGATTCCCTGCTGCGGAAATACCAGCTTGAGTTCATCACCGGAGCGCTGCACAAATGGCGCGCCGGCCTTCGGGCTGACGCAAATCCAGTCCAGACTGTCCGGAGCCTCGACGGTGCCGTTGGTCTCCACGGCGACTTCGAAATCGCGCGCGTGCAGAGCCTGGATGAGCGTCTCATCAAGTTGGAGCAAAGGCTCTCCTCCCGTACATACGACGAATCGTTTGCCACGGCTACCGTTTGCCGGCCACTTTGAAGTCACTGCTTCAGCCAGCGCAGCGGCGTCAGCAAATTTTCCTCCGCCCGGTCCGTCCACGCCCACGAAATCGGTATCGCAGAAGCGGCAGACTGCTGAGGCACGATCTTCCTCGCGGCCGGACCAGAGGTTGCACCCGGCGAATCGGCAGAAGACCGCAGCCCGGCCCGCCTGTGCGCCTTCGCCCTGGAGCGTGAGGAAGATTTCCTTGACCGCGTAGCTCATGGCGCCACCTGCGGCAAGCCGCGATAGACGAGCGGATCATCGATGCCGTTTTCACGAAACCCATTGCGCCGCAAAATGCAGGAGTCGCACTCGCCGCAGGGCGCGCCATCCAGGGCTGGATCGTAGCAACTGCTGGTCAAGTTGTAATCCACGCCGAGTTCGAAGCCCTTGCGGATGATCTCCGCCTTGGTCATGTGCATCAGGGGCGCATGGATCGTGAGTCTTTGCCGGCCTTCGACGCCCGCCTTTGTGGCCAGGTTGGCCATGATCTCAAAGGCGCGGATGAACTCCGGCCGGCAATCCGGGTAACCGCTGTAATCCAGCGCGTTGACGCCGATGAAAATATCGCTGGCACCGAGGACCTCAGCCCAGGCCAGCGCAAACGAGAGAAAGATGGTGTTGCGCGCGGGCACATAGGTCACGGGAATGCCATGGCTCATCTCTTCGAGAGCGCGCCCCTTCGGCACTTCAATGTCATCCGTGAGCGCCGAGCCGCCGAATGCGCGCAGGTCGATTGTTGCGATGCGGTGCCGCACGGCCCCGACGGCCTGGGCCACGCGCCTGGCGGCCTCCAGTTCCCACGCGTGGCGCTGACCGTAAGCGAACGAGAGCGCATTCACGTCGAAGCCTTGACCGCGCGCGATTGCCAGAACCGTGGCCGAGTCCAGTCCACCACTCAGAAGCACCACGGCAGGCGATTTTGTGCCAGTCTCCATCCTTTGTCCATGGTAAAACAAAAGGCGAAAACGGCTTGTATTTGCAGGATTAGCGGGCTTGAGCCGGAGTCTAGAACCGGTAGCCGGGCTTGAGCTCGCAACGAAAAACGTTGGAGTGGGCGTTATCCCGGCTGGGGCGAGACGAACAGCTGGCCCAGCTCAGATAGAGCTCCGGTCCAAGCGGAAAGACCATAGGCGTGCCGTCGACTTCGGCCTGGATGCTGGCTCCCTCCTCGCTTCCCGGCAGAACAAAGTTGAGGGTGCGGCCGAACTTGACCGGGTAAGAATCGCGCACATTCGATGCGATGGATTTGCGAAAGACCTCTGCCTCCAGCAAAAAGGCGGCCGTGCTTGACCAGTCCAGCGCACTGGCCGTAATGATGCGGCCGCCGTTTTCAAAGCCGCTGGAGTCAATGCGCGTAAACGGGCAAGGGCCGGCGATGCAGGAGGAACGCACATTGCGGAACTCGTTGCCTGGGCCCGCATCCAGTGTGGCCGAGCCCACGGCTGCCTTCCAGTTTCCATCCGGAGAACACGGCCCCTGACGATTGCACGGAACGTTGGAATCGTTCACCGCTTCAAAGGTCTTCACCGCGCTACCGATGTTTTCGTCGCCTTCGCTATTAACCGTATAGCGGATGCGGACGTTGGAAATCACCGCGCCTTTCTCGCCCGGCTGAGGTTCTTTCTGCACGGCTTTCGGCGTCAAAGCCGCTACGTACAACTTTTTCTGCGCCATGCTGTAGTGCAGTGGCACCGTCAGCGCAAAGGGCTTGTAGTCGGCTCTCAGGAAGGTGATCTGAAGGACCTGTCCAGGCCAGATGTTCTCACGGAATCGCAGGAGGAAATAGCCGGATGAGTCGGACTCAGTGGAGGTTGTAATCACGCCGTCGGTAGCGACGATCTTGACGTTCCCAATGGGCAATTGTCCTTGCGGATCCGGATCCTGGCGAATGACCGCTCCCTGAATGACGACGTTGCGCGGCCGCCAGCGGTGGCTGCGGGCAACCAGGATCGCGATGACGGCGGCGACTACCACCGCGCTGGCCGCTACGACGATGATTGTCTTCCATTTCATCGAACCGGATTCACCCGTTATTGGTTTTGATTCCTTGCAGTCCCAATTCGCTGTCTGTTTCCCCGTGAATGGCTCCGACATTCCGCGCATCTAACTGGTTGAGAACCGAACAGGAGTAGCCAGACCCGGCTTTCTTGCTTGCGGGGACAGACGAATTGACGGTTTTCCGAAAGACAGATCCAATCGATTGCGAAACGCGCGGGATGATGGAGCGCAATGCGAGGGGCCGCGGCGTGTCGCGCCGCGACTTCCTCGTGCAGATGGCATGCGCCTCAGCCGGCCTGCCGCTGGCTTGTGCGCCGGCGCTGGCCGGAGTCAGGGCCGCTTCTCAATCACCACACGCCAGGCAATTATCCCAGCCGGCCTCCGCACCGGCCCCTAAGCTGGTGGCCGCGAACGACGACAAGTTTCTCGACGATCTGGAACGAGCCAACTTCCTCTTCTTCTGGGAGCAGGCCAACCCGCAGACGGGGCTGATCAAGGACCGCGCCAACGTTCGCGCCAACGATTCCAGCCTGGCTGCCAGCATTGCATCGGTCGGCTTCGGCCTCACCGCGATCTGCATCGGGGTCAACCGCGGGTACATCGGTCACGCGGAAGCTCGCCTGCGGGTGATTGCCACGCTTTCATTTATTTGGCACAAGCTTCCCACGCATCGCGGATTCTTCTATCACTTTGCCAATATCAACACCGGCGAGCGGCTATGGGATTCGGAGGTTTCATCCGTCGACACCGCCATCTTCCTTTGCGGCGCCCTCACATGCAAGGCATACTTCCACGACCGCGACATCGATGAACTGGCCCAGGCCATCTTTGACCGCGTCGATTGGACCTGGGTCGCTGAAGACACCACCCTCCTCTCTCACGGCTGGACGCCGGAGATGGGCTTTATCAACTCGCGCTGGGATTTCTACAGCGAACTGATGATGATGTACCTGCTGGGGATGGGATCGGCGTCGCATCCGCTGCCTCCCGACGCGTGGTACGCCTGGAAACGCACCCTCTTTGAGTACGACGGGCTGCGCTATATCGGCTCGTTCGCCCCGCTCTTTGTTCACCAGTATTCCCAGGCCTGGTTCGACTTTCGCAACAAACGCGACAAGTTCGCTGACTATTTTCAGAATTCGGCAATCGCAACCGATGTGCACCGCCGCTTCTGCATTGAGCTGAATCCGCAATTCCCCGATTACAGCAACGCGCTGTGGGGGATCACTGCCTCCGACTCACAACGAGGGTACGTGGCCTGGGGCGGACCGCCGGCCATGGGGCCCATTGACGGCACCGTGGTTCCCGCTGCGGCTGGCGGCTCCATCCCTTTCCTGCCTGAAGCAACCATGCGCGTCCTGCACACCATCCACGATCACTACCCCAAGGCCTGGTGTCGCTATGGCTTTGTAGACGCCTTCAATCCCCTCACCGATTGGTACGACACGGAGGTGGTAGGCATCGATACCGGAATCACCATGGTGATGGCCGAGAACGCGCGGACGGGCTTCGTATGGGAGACATTCATGAAGAATCCCGAAGCCAAACGAGGCATGGATGCAGCCGGATTCCATCCGGACAACGGACCGGTGGTCCCAACTTGAGGCTGGCTGCGGCTCTCCCATGGCGCCGGAAACAACAAGCCACCCTTCCCCGGCATCGAATTATCCAGTTGATGTTACGGTTGCAGTCCGCTCTGTTTCCGGGCGCCTGCATATTAGCCCGCTCATTAGAATGTCCGGCGCTATTTAGACCCCCGGCCCGGTAACAATTCATCAGGAAGTCCATGCCTTCCAATCGCGACGATTCCAGAGGGGGCGACGAACCCCACCCGGCGCAGACCGCAGAGTCCCCGGCCCAGAACAGCGCATGGGGCGAGCGTCTGCGCGCCCTCAAGAATGTGCCGCTCGTGCTCAGGATTCTGTGGCAGGCCGGCCGCTCCATAGTCGTTTGGGGACTCATCCTCCGCGTCATTCAGCCGGTTGTCTCGCTGGGTATGGGCATTGTCGCCGCGGAGATCGTCTTTGGAGTGACCAAAGGCATCGAGCATCAGTCGCCGCTGCCTCACTTCTGGTGGTGGGTCGGCGCTGAAGTCGCACTCGCGCTCTTCAACGGTCTCCTCACCCGTTTGATGGACTACACGGATCAGATCCTTGCTGACCGGTACACCAATCACGTCAGCGTCCAGGTGATGGAGAAGGCCGCACAGCTCGACCTGACCACCTACGAAAATCCCGAGTTCTACGACCGGCTTGAGCGGGCCCGTGTGCAGGCTACCGATCGCCTGGCCATGATCCAGCAAATGGGCCGCCTGCTCCAGCAAGTCATCATGACCCTCATCTGGAGCGCAGTCCTCATTTACCGTTCGCCGCTCATGATTATTCCCCTCGCCGCCGGCGTGCTTCCGGCTTTTATTGGTGAAACTCACTTCGCATTCCTCGGTTACGAGAAGAACTTTCGCCAGACCCCGCGCAAGCGCATCATGGACTATCTGCGGCAGGTTGGCGGTAGCAAGGAGTCCGCCAAAGAGCTGAAGCTCTTCAATCTGAGCGCCTATTTCACCAACCGCTTTCGCAATCTCTCACAGGGCATCTATGAGGAGAACGTCTCCCTCGCGAATCGCAAAATGCTTTGGGGCGGGATCCTGTCTTTAATCAGCACGCTTGGCTACTACGGCGCATACCTCTTCGCCATCTACCAGGCCATCACCGGTCAGTATCCAGACATCGCCGCTTTTGTACTCGTGACCCAGGCCATCCAGCAGGCCAGCTCGAATCTTCAGCAGGCTTTCTCCACGGCCTCCGGCATTGCGGATCAGGCTCTGTTCCTCACCGATTTGATCGCCTTCTTCGAGTTGAAGCCAACCGTGCAAAGCAAGCCTGATGCGTTCTCCGCGCCCCGCCCCATCCGCCGTGGCTTTGAATTCCGCAACGTCTCCTTCGCTTATCCCGGCACGCAGCGAAGGGTCCTTAAGAATTTCAATTTCAGCATTCAGCCCGGCGAACGAATCGCCCTGATTGGAGAGAACGGTCAGGGCAAGACCACGATCGTCAAGCTCATCACGCGCCTGTACGATCCCAGCGAAGGCGAGATCCTTCTCGACGGCATCGACCTCCGCGAATACTCGCTCGAAGATCTGCACCGCGAGATGGGAGTCATCTTCCAGGATTTCATGCGTTATGAGATGACTGTGCGGGAGAACATCGGGATCGGCCAGGTCGAGGTTGCCCACACCGACGAAGACATCGCCGCAGCCGCGGAAAAAAGCCTGGCTGCGGAAGTGGTGAGAAAGCTGCCGGACGGCTACGACCAAATGCTCGGGCGGCGGTTCGTCTCCGGCGTCGATCTCTCGGGCGGTGAGTGGCAGCGAATCGCCCTGGCTCGCGCTTACCTGCGCGACGCGCAGCTGCTCATTCTGGACGAACCCACCGCTTCGCTCGATGCCCGCAGCGAGCTGGAGGTCTTTGAGCGCTTCGCCGAGCTTACTGAAGGCAAAATGGCGCTACTCATCTCCCACCGCTTCTCCACCGTACGCATGGCGGACCGCATCGTAGTTCTTGAAGGCGGACGCCTGGTGGAAGAAGGAAACCACTCGCAACTCGTCGCTCTCGGAGGCCGTTATGCCGCCATGTTTGAAATGCAGGCAGCCAGTTATCGTTGATGCCGAATGACTACTACAGCCACAACTTTTGACTCACAAAGCGCTCCCCCCCCGGGCATCCGCGATGCCCTCAACCGCGCGGCTGCTCTGGCGGCGTCATGGGATATCGATCAGCGGCCTTCCAGGCCAAGCGCGTTTTCGCACCGCATTGCCACAGCGCGCGAGGGCGTGCTGCAGCTTGAAAAGAACCTCCCCGCGATCGTCGAGAACGCAGATCAAAACGATCCTCGCATTCCGGCGTTGCTCGAATTGCGCAACAGCCCGCGTGTGCTGCGCGCGGCTGGTACCGCTATCGAACTAAAGCAGCGTGACCGCTTGGAATTGCCGCGCGTCATTGACGGATCGCGCAATGAGCCGCGCATTGCCGCGTTGGCCAGCGCCTATCTTCACGCTGTCCACGGAGAGGCCGACGGCGTTACGTTTTCCGCTTTTGTTCGCGCATTCCAAACCTACGAGCCGCTCATTCTCGCTGAAATCTGGCAGTTGCCTGCCTTCCTGCATTTTGCCATTCTTGAAGACCTCATCAAGGTTACTGACGAACTGCTGTCGGGCTCTCCGCGCTCCGGCGCACCCATCCTCCGTTTGCTGGCCAGCATGCGGGCCGTTTCCAATACAGAGTGGACAAGCGTCCTCGAGCCGCTCATCGTCTTCGATGCCATTCTGCGCCGCGATCCGACCGGAACCTACGCGCGCATGGACTTCGAGTCCCGCGAAAGCTGCCGTCAGCGCGTCGCGTTCATCGCCCGGCACTCTGACTGCACTGAATCCCAGGTCGCCGAGCAGGCACTTGAACTGGCGCGGGAAGCCTCGTGGCGCAGCTATAAGGACCCTCGCATCCTCGCGCGTTGCAGCCACATCGGTTACTTCCTTATCAACAAGGGCTTGCCGATGCTGACGGACAGAGTGGGCTTTCATGCGCCAATCTCCTACCGCATCCGCGCCGCCATTCGCGCCAACGCCGACGATTTCTACATCACCGGCATCGCCGTCATCACCATCTTCTTTATCGCTGCCGCGCTCTTTCCACTGCTGCCCAACTTTCCCGTCATTGGCAAGCTGGCCGTCACATTCGTACTCATGATCATGCCGGCGATGCAATGCGTGGTGGAGTTGATGAACAACTCCGTCACCGCAATTTTTGATCCCGAGTCGCTGCCCAAAATGGATTTCGGCGATCGCATTCCCGACGATTGCGCCACGCTCGTCGTGGTTCCCACGCTCCTGCTCAACGAGCGCCAGATCCGCGATCTCGTCAACGAATTGGAAGTTCGATTCCTCGCCAATCGCGATCCGAACCTGCACTTCGCGCTGCTCTCCGATCTTCCCGACTCCGTAAACAAGCCGCATGACAACGATTCCAGCCCCCTGGTCAGCCTCGCCCAGCAGCTGATCAAGGATCTCAATGTGCGATACAACTCGCCTGGCCATGGCGGATTTCTTCTCCTCCATCGCCATCGCATCTTCAATGTCCGCCAGGGAGTCTGGATGGGTTGGGAGCGAAAGCGCGGAAAGCTCCTCGACCTGAATAAGCTGCTGGTCGGCGAATACGACGCATTTCCCATCAAGGCCGGCCGGCTGGAAGCGCTGCATACGGTCCGCTACATCCTCACGCTCGACTCCGACACTCAACTTCCCGCGGGCTCGGCTGCGCGCATGATCGGCGCCATCGCTCATCCTCTCAACCAGGCCATCATTGACCCCAAGCTTCGCATCGTGGTTGAGGGCTATGGCATCCTTCAGCCGCGCGTCGGCGTCAGCGTCAGCTCGGCTTCACGATCGCGCCTGGCCAATCTCTACTCCGGCCAGAGCGGCCTCGACATCTATACCCTGGCAGTATCCGACGCCTACCAGGACCTCTACGGAGAAGGCATCTTTACCGGCAAGGGAATCTATGAAGTCTCCGTCCTGCATTCCGTTCTCAACCGTCGCTTCCCGCGCAATTCCCTGCTCAGCCACGACCTGATTGAAGGCGCTTATGCCCGCGCCGGCCTGGTCACCGACATCGAGGTGATCGACGATTATCCCTCCCATTACAGCGCCTACACGCGGCGCAAACACCGCTGGGTGCGCGGCGACTGGCAAATTGCGCAGTGGATGTTCGCGCGTGTGCCCGACGAATCCAACCGCAAGGTCCCCAACCCGATCTCCGTGGCCTCGCGCTGGAAGATTTTCGATAACCTGCGCCGCTCTCTAGTGGAGCCGTTCACTTTTATCCTCTTCGTAGCCGGCTGGCTCTGGCTCCCCGGCGGTCCTGTCTATTGGACAATCATCCTGCTTGTTCTGTTCCTGTTCCCAACCATCGTGCAATTCGCATTCGCTCTCGGCCGGGCCGCGGCCAGCAATCAGGAAGGCGCGGTCGGCCAGGCGCTCGAAGGCTCGGGCCATGCTGCCCTCGTGTCCCTGCTGAATCTCGCGTTCCTTCCCCACCAGGCACTGCTCGTTCTGGATGCCGTCATTCGCTCGCTCATCCGACGCTTCATCACCGGCGAGCGCCTGCTGGAATGGGAAACCGCCGCGCAATCGGAAACCCAGGCGCGCAAGGTAACTACGGTCGACCGCTACCTGGCCCTCGTGCCCTTCATTGCCTGCGGCATGGCAATCCTGCTCTTCTTCGTTTCCCACCATCGCATCGCGCTGCTGGTCGCCTCGCCCATCCTGCTTCTCTGGTGCATGGCCACAGTTCTCACGGCATGGCTCAATTGTCCTCCGCGCGCGGCCCGCAAGCTCGGCGCCCACGATCGCAATCTGCTCCTCTGCCACGCCCTGCGTATCTGGCGATACTTCCACGAATTCGGAACAGACCGTCACAGTTTCCTCATTCCTGACAACGTGGAGGAACAAGGCAAGGAAGAAGCCGCGCGCGTCTCCCCCACCAATATCGGCCTGCTATTGAATGCACGCCAGGCAGCCGTCGAATTTGGATTCCTCACGTTACCTGAATTCGCTTCCCTGACTCAGAGCAGTCTTGCCACCATTGCGCGCCTGGAAAAGTTTCGCGGCCACCTGTTCAATTGGTACGACACCCGCACTGGGGTGCCGCTTGACGTCAATCCTTTTGTATCCTCCGTCGACAGCGGCAACTTTGTAGCCTCGCTGTTCTCTCTTCACGCGGGGACCAAAGCCCTGTTGCATCGGCCGCTCCTCTCGCGCGCGCTATTCACCGGTCTTCGTTCTCACTGGGAACTCATTCAGCACGAAGGCAAATTGCCGGCGCCTCTGGCGCGTCTTGCGCCGCCAGCAGCTACCGCTTCCATCGCAGACTGGCTGGCGTGGCTGCATTCAGCCGCCACCGCCTTTGACTCCGCGCCCGCGCCGTCCTATCGCGATCCATGGTGGTACTCCGAGACTCGACATCGCATCGACGCCATTCTCCATCTCGTTCGCGATTACGTACCCTGGTGCGATCCGCGCTTTGAGCCCCTGCGCCAGGTTCCCGAGTTCGGCATCAACGCCGGCACTGATCAGCTTTCCGTCGATTGGGCCATCGGATTTGCCGAGCAGCTCGACAAGAAGCTCTCGCACGCGCAGCGCGTCTCCAACGGAAGACAGTCGCTGGCGGAGCAGCTCGGCCAGGCGCTTCCACCCGCTGTGGCCAGGCTTCGCACGCTCTCGCAGGCATTGAAGTCCATCGCCCACCAGTCGGAGAAGTTCGTTGCCGGCACTGAATTTGCTTTCCTCGTCAGCCCCGTACGCCGCCTGCTCTCCATCGGCTACGATGTGCGCAACTTGAAGCTCCACAGCGCGTGCTATGACATGCTGGCGTCCGAGGCCCGCCTGGCCACTTTCATCGCCATCGCCCGCGGCGACCTCGCCCACAAAAGCTGGTTTCGGCTTGGGCGCCAATATTCCTATGCATTCGGCACGCCCGTCCTCATGTCGTGGACCGGCACAATGTTCGAGTACATGATGCCGACGCTCTGGATGCGCAACCTCCCCAACACGCTTCTCTCCAGCACCCAGGCCGCGTGCGTGCGCGTGCAGCAGGAGTTCGCCCGCACTGTCGGCATTCCATGGGGAATCTCGGAGTCGGGAACCGCCAAACGCGATGACTCCGGCCATTACGCGTATCAGGCCTTCGGGATCCCCCAGATCGCTGCCTCCTGGGAAGCCACGGCAGGCCCGGTTGTCTCACCCTACTCCACCTTCCTCGCGCTGGAAGTGGATACCGTGGAGACTCTCCACAATCTCCGTCGCATGGCGTCCGCCGGCTGGCAGGGTGCGTACGGTTTCTATGAGGCCGTGGACTACTCAACCAGCGTGCCGAATGGAGAAATTGTGCGTGAATGGATGGCGCATCATCAGGGCATGTCGATACTTGCAATTCTCAATTGCCTCAACGGCGGCACAATGCAGCAGTGGTTCCATTCCAACACTCTGGTGCAATCGGCGGAGTTGCTGTTGCACGAGATACCGCGCAGCAAAGCCCTTCTCAGAGCCATGCGCAATGACTTTGCCTTTGTGCCTCCCCGCGCTGAAGCTGCATGAGGTCCGTCGAAACCTGATCACTGCTCACTGACCACTGACTCTGATCAGCGCCAGCGTATTCGGTGTCAGTTCCACTTCCAACTCGCCGTTGTGCAGCGCCATTTGCGAGGGCAGCGGAAGCGCGGTATCCCGATTCAACTCCTCCAACTGCGCCGCCGTCGGATCCTCCGGCTCGCCCATCGCGCGATAATGCGGCAGCACGTTGCCATGCGCCTGATCCACTCGTTCGATTGTTACTTGTGCATCCGGCTTGAGATGCGCAAACACCAAATGAATGCGTCGCGGCGTTCCCTCATTGCCCGGATCCACCAGGTTCCACGCGGCAATGGCTAACCCGCCGTCTGCGGTCAGGGTCACAATCGTGTCCTG
>Ga0265316_10004226_pt1 | contig 14343 bp, 7 predicted proteins | sample 4522metaG_FD_202092 | JGI IMG/M metagenome (GOLD analysis project Ga0265316, IMG submission 202092) | Rhizosphere microbial communities from Carex aquatilis grown in University of Washington, Seatle, WA, United States - 4-5-22 metaG | ecosystem: Host-associated > Plants > Roots > Rhizosphere >... | reverse complement strand
CGTTCCACCTCGGTGTGGCGGGCCACTACGGAAAGGGAATTGGATTCCTCTACGCGCTCGAGGTGAGCGATGCCGCGTCGGATCAATCGGGCGTTTTTCGCAAAACCGATGGCTACTACGTCCAGACCCAGGTCGTGTTGAGCAAGTTCGATCTCTTCGCCGGCTGGGGCATCGTACGCGCCTTCCGCACTTTTGGTGATACATACGTCGATCCCAGCGATCCCACGGCCGCACGCGCAAGCGTAATCAGCTACCAGATGGGCATAAACGGCGGCGTCGTCTACAACTTGACGCCCCAGATCCACTTCGACGTGGACTACTTCCGCGCCCAGGCCGTCTGGTCCGGTGCCAAGCTGGCCTCCGGTGTCCAGTCCGCCGGCGAAAGGCAGGTCCTCAACGTGTTGAACAGTGGCCTGACCTTCAACTGGTAACAGGGCGTTTCTCTCTCCAGAGAAAGCCCGGCGCGGTTTTCAGACAGCTGGTCTCTCGCCGCGCCAGCATTGTCTGAATTGTCTGTTGGTCGACAGCGTGAACGTGGCTGCCCGCTCTCACGTTGTGCCTGACCTCGCCACCACCCGAAAGATCCACCTGGAGAAGGGCGTGCGAAAACAGAAAAGGCCCAGACTCCACGCCGTGCGCGGAATCTGGGCCCCAAGATCAGAGACAGCGTCGGCCTAGTCTGTAGCATCCCGCACCCAGGTTGCATGCGCTCGCACCCCGGTCAGTCCCAGACTCGACGGTACCTACGGGCTGGTCACGGATTTCACGTCGAAATAGAGCCACTGTGGATAGTATGTGCTACCGCTGACCGAGCTAACGGGTGGTTGCCCGAAGGATGCAGCTGGGGACATTCCGGACAAGTCTATCGTGCGCGGAGCGTCACAGGTTGTTGCGGAGTCGTTGCCTCCACAGTTCTGCTGGGTCATGCAATTTGCATCGTGGATAGTGAATTTCATGGTTCCTCCACCCAGCACCTTGAAGCTCGCCGTGTACCCCACCTGGTAGGTTGCTTCCTTTTCGCACCAGCTTGGATTCGAGGGGAATGCGTTGAAGAAGTAGACATTCGCCTCACCCGGTACAGGAGGGCTAACGTGCAATTCGTAGGTGCTCCAGATGCTGTTGTTTGCCTGCACGCCACCCACGTACCAGGTGTTGTTGGCTCCGGTTGCGTTCGGGGTCATGTTGGCAACGGCGGGCGTGCCGCCCGTGTAGCAACGCGTTCCCAGCACACCGCGGACTTCGAAGTTGATGGTGTACTCGGTCCCCGGAGTGCCCTTCACGTTGAGGACCTGGCTCTTGATCGTTCCGCGCGTGTCCCATGTCGTGCCGCTGGGGCAAGTGGCGGTAGTGGCTGTCGGAGAGAATGGGCAGTTTTTCCCGTGAGTGGGGACGTTTCCACTGCAAGTTCCCTCCCAGTAGAACCCCATCAGGTCAGGAACGACGGTAGAAGGATCAACCGATGTGCCTGCTCCTCCTCCTCCCCCTCCGCCCCCTCCGGTCGTGCCGCCCGTTGCAGGGGCGCCGGCCGCGCCGCCGCCGGTGGCGGTGGTGGTGCCGCCGGTCTTGACGCCGCCCGTGCTGGCGATGCCGCCCGTTGCAGGGGAGCCGGCCGCGCTGCCGCCGGTGGCGGTGATGGTGGTGCCGCCGGTCTTGGCGCCGCCGCTACCAGTTGTTGCACCTCCCGCGCTGGTCACGCCGCCTGTCTTGTTTGCGCCGCCCGAGGGGGTGACGCCGCCTGATGAGATTACGCCGCCGGATTCGGTTATTCCGCCCGAGTTGCTAACCGATCCACCGGTGTCGGCCACGCCACCCGCGCTGCCACCAGTCGAGGAAACGCCGCCCGTATTCGCGACGGTGTTGCCGCCGGTGCTGGCAGTGCTGGAGCCGCCAGTGCTACTGGTGGACGCCCCGCCACTGCTCGAAGTGCCGCCGGTGCTGGTCGCGCCGCCTTCGCTGGCCGCCGTCTGCCCTCCCTGAGAGCACGCTGCTCCGACGAGCGCGAAGCCCGCGATGCAGAGCATTCGGATTGTCATTCGGTTCATATCAGGCCTCCTCGGAAGGGTTGTTCAGGCTTCGCTGGGTCCAGGAACCCATACGACGGTCTTCTATTTCGGGTTGGTGCCAAGATGCAACTGGCCTCTTGGGTAGAGGCCGAAAAAGTATAGCCCAAACGCCGCTCATATAAATGATGAATGAGCAGGGCCTGCCTGGGTGAGCTATTGATTCGCCGCGACATTGTCCCTCGGTATTTTCGCGGAGGGACGCGTTCTGTCCGTGCCGCGGTGGGCGTCCTTCCGAGCGTAGGGCTCGCAGCCGACTGGCCCTCCCTGACTCCCCGGGTCCGTATTGGGGACGTGAAGTTCTGCCTTGGATTTCGTGTATCATGTGCCCGATCTGAGGTTAGGGTTGGCCGCAACCGAAGCCAGAACCTTAGCCTTGGTGAACATTTTCTGCAGAAATCCTGGTGAGGAGGACTCATGACCATCACTTCTTCTCGGACCCACTGGCCGCGCGCATTCTTGCTTTCTACGGCAGTGGTGTTTGCCGCATGCTCTGGCTCATCGACCGGCAATTCTGGCGGGCAGGGCGGGAGCGGCAGCGGGGGTTCTAGCTCGGCTCCGGCCAGCTCAGGAGGAAGCAGCTCGGCCGGCTCGGGCGGGGCAAATTCCGGCGGCACGGTGGCCAGCAGCGGCGGGACGGTGGCCGGCAGTGGCGGCACGTCAGCCGGCAGCGGCGGGACGGTGGCCAGCAGCGGCGGCACGTCAGCCAGCAGCGGCGGGAAATCCAGTGCCGGCGGTGCCAGCAGCTCAGGCGGCGTGACGAGCACGGGTGGCGTTTCCAGCTCTGGCGGCACGAGCAGCGCGGGGGGCTCGAGCAAAGCGGGCGGTTCCACCGCGGCGGGCGGAAGTTCGGGCGGCACAACCGGCACGGGTGGGGCGAGCGGTGGTGGCGGTGTGACCACGGTCACTGGCTTGCCGGCCGCTTCTGCCGTGCTGGCGTCCATGCGCAGTGCGAATGACTGGTTCATGACCAAGCACCCGGATCCCGGCGCCGCCATTGATGCGAATCACGCCAGCAATCTTTGGACCCGGGCTGCGTACTTTGAAGGTCTCATGGCGTTCTACAACGTCGAAACCGACGCGACCAAGAAGACCAGCTACTACAACTACGCCGAAACATGGGGCAAGTCGCACAACTGGGCTCTGTACACCGGTAGCGCAACCAACGCAGACGAGCAGGCTTGCGGCCAGACTTATATCGATCTCTACAACATCGACAAGGATCCCACCGAGATCACGGCCATCAAGGCCGGTATTGACAGCTTGGTGAAGAACCCGACCACGGGTTCTCCCGACGGGTGGTGGTGGATTGATGCCATCCAGATGTCCATGCCCAGTTTTGCAAAGCTGGGCGTCATCTATCCAACCGGCGGCTACTTCGACGGCATGTGGGTCATGTACAATGACGCCCGCAACAAGGAAGGTGGGGGCCTGTTCAACGCGACTGACGGGCTCTGGTGGCGTGACAAGCACTTCACGCCAGGCGGCGGCACCCAGCAGACCATGACGGCTGCCCTCAACAACGCCATACCGGCGACCAGCAGCGACGCGTACATCGTGTCCCCGGCCGGCAAGAGCATCTATTGGTCGCGTGGCAACGGCTGGGTCTTCACGGCGCTGGTTCGCGTCCTCGACATCTTGCCGACCACCGACGCGCATCGGGCTACCTATGTTTCCGACTTCCAGGCCATGGCCAAGGCGTTGATCGCGGTTCAGCGAACCGACGGCTTCTGGAACGAAAGCCTTGCCGATCCCACCCACTGCTCTGCCATCGGCCTGACTGGCCAGGATGGTCCCGAGACCAGTGGGACCGCCTTTTTCACCTATGGCCTCGGCTGGGGCATTCGCAAGGGATTGCTTGATGCGGCGACCTACAGTGCGCCCCTGCAAAAGGCCTGGAACGGCCTTTCCACGGTCGCGCTGCAGTCGAACGGCCTGCTCGGCTACACGCAATCCACCGGTGACCGTCCCTGTACCGATACGGCCGCGCTCGGCCCCACCAAACTGCCCAATTACGACGATTACGGGGTCGGCGGCTTCCTGCTGGCGGGCAGCGAGGTTTTCCAACTCGCCAGCCACTAGAACACCCGACGTTCCGCTCACCAGGCAGTGGCCACCGGGTACTGCGAGATCAGGGGATCAGGCGTCAGCAGGGTCAGTCCGCCTACGATGGCCTGGCAGACCAACATTCGATCGAATGGGTCTTTGTGTAGTTCAGGCAGCTTGGCACAAAAAAGGGCGGCGGCCTCGTCGAGTGGAAGCGGCTGGATCTGGTGGCGCTGGCGCTCCGCGGGAACCAGGACGGCGGGCGGACGAGGCAAGGGAAGCTTGCCCAGGCTGTGCTTGACCGCAATCTCCCAAACCGACACTGCGCTCAAGTAAACCTGGTTGGCTGGATCGGAAAAGAGTTTCCGCGCTACCGGCGACAGCGATTCGTCGCCGGTGGCGATCCACAGGAAGGTACAGCTGTCGAGCAGCAGATTCATGGGCGTCCGCGGAACGCGGCGACAAGGTCGTCGGGAAGCGGATCGAAGAATCGCGGCGGCACCCTGAACTGTCCTTTGGCCAAGCCCACGGGCCTTGGTTTGCGTGCAGCCTGTGGGATGGCCCGCAGTTCGGCGACCGGAACATTTCGGTTGCAAATCACCACGGTTTCTCCCCCTGCCGCCGAGGCGAGGTATTCGGACAGCTTGGCCTTGGCCTGGGCCACATTGACCTTCAACATGACTATGATCATGACCATAAAGCTGTCGGTGTTCAAGTCGCTGGCCTCCTGCGCGCCCACGTCCCGCGCAGGCGCAGGGACGCGGCGGCGCTGGTCCTCGCGCCGCTATCTTACCGTTCGTACCACCACGCCAGGCACCTGGATTGCGGCCCACGCGCGATCCGCGGTGTAGGCGGGCAGGTGCAGGCGTTTGGCCAGGGCCAGGCAGGCCCGGTCGCCGAGCGACAGCCCAAGCTTGCGGGTGGTGGCCCACAGATCGGCCGCGCACGCCGCATCGTCGCAATCAAAGGCATGGACGCGCAAGCCAACCGCTTGCAGGTCGGCCAGCAGACCCTCCGTGGAAACGCCAGCGGCTGCAGATTTCTGCAAGACCTCGGACAGATTCACCGCCGACATCACGGCGGTCTCCAGCACCGGCCCTACCAGCAAGTGGCCCCGTTCGCGTTGGAGGTAGGCCAGCAATGCGGACGCGTCCAATACCGCACGCAGCCCGGGCGTCGTTGGATCATCTGCCATCGCGGCGGGCCTCGGATCGTCGATCGGCGATTAGAGACCGGGCCAGATCCTTCTTGCCCCGGGTCTTGGCGAATCGTTCTTGCAAGCGAGAGAGCGCGGCGCTGTGTTTTTCCAGCACGATACGATCCGGTCCCTCGGTGCGGGCGATCAGGGCGTCGCCTGCCGACAGGGACAGCGCCCTGCGCAGGGCTGCCGGCAACACCAGCCGGCCTTGCGCACCCAGTGTCACGTTCCCCGAAGCGCCTTGTGGCATGATTGCAGTATTGTGGCACGTTGGCCAGGAACGTGCCACTTGTGGGCAGGCGCGATGGCAAAGTCCTGGCGCGGTGAATGGTCTTTCACGAAAGCTGGACGCAGGGTTTTCGGCGGGTCTCGGAGCGCCCACGGACACTTCTCCGGAATGCGTGGTTGGGGGATGCGACGCGGCCGCAATGCGAGTACCATGGTGTCGGGGGTGCCGCCATGGGGCTTTGCCCGCTGGGAGTCTTCACATCCGCTGGTTCCGGGTCAGTCTCGCGTTTCGCGGGGGCCGTGTGATGCCCAGCCCGCTGACCATCCTGCTCATCGCGATTGCGGCGGTCTTCTGTCACAATGGGCTGAACTACGCGTCTGCGCTGGTGAGCCGCCAGAGGGATTCGCTCAAGGCGCTCTTTGGCCTTTTGTGCCTGCTCGGCGCTGGCTACGCCCTGGCGGCCCTGGCTGGGTACCGCGCGATTGATGTGCCTGCCCACCTGTACGCGTCGAAGTGGCAGACGACGTTCTCACGCCTGATTCTGATGGTGCTGCCTTGGTTCGTCGGTCTCTATTCGGATTTTCTGCCCAAGCGATTCCTTGCGGTTTTGTCTGCGGCGTTCTTCATTCTCGGCGTCGCCAACCTTTGTTCAGATCACGGGATTGTCTACGCAAGCATTTCCGGGTTGGTCCACCACGAGACCCCCTGGGGCGAGCCGCTGGCTGCGGTGGTCGGTCCGCTCTCGCCTGTCATCTACCTGGCCTATACCGCTGACCTGGTGGTCATCGGGTTCTGTTTCCTCTGTGCTTGTCGGCTTTGGCGCGGCCGGAATCGCCATCGTGCCTGGCCGCTTTTCGGCGTGGTGGGCTTTGCCGTGGTCGCCTTTGTCAACGACGTCATGCTCGATGCGGGTCGGATTCGCAGTGTGTATCTCGAAGAATACGTGGTGTTCGTGTTTCTTCTGGTCATCGGAGTTTGGATGGGGGCGCGCCGGATGCGCGCCGAAGGAAACTACCGCGCGCTTTTTCATGCCGTGAGCGACGCCATCACCGTCCACGACGCGCGCACCGGGCAGATGCTCGACGCCAATGAAAGCGCGGCGCGCCTGCTTCGCACCACCCGAGCCGATCTGCTGACCGGCGATCCCGGCCGCGCCGCTGCCGGCGTGGATTGCTTTGTGCCCGCGCTGGCCATCGAGCGGATTCGCCGCGCGGCCAGCGAGGGGCCCGAGACCTTCGAGTGGCTGAGCCGCCACTTCGACGACGGCTCTCTTTTCTGGAGCGAGGTGGCCCTGCGGGCCGCCGCGATCGACGGGCGTCCGGTGGTTCTGGCTGCGGTCCGCGACATCAGTGCGCGCAAACTCGCCCAGGAGGCGTTGCGCGACAGTGAATCCCGCTATCGCGCCATCGTGGAGGGCTTCGACGGGTTGATCTACATCTGCTCGCCCGACGGCAAGATCGAGTTCATGAACGCCAAGCTGATCGCGCGCACCGGGCGCAACGCCATCGGCGAGTTCTGCTACCGGGTGGTGCACGGACTCGACCAGCCCTGCCCCTGGTGTTCCAACGATCGGGTGCAGCGGGGCGAAACCGTGCGCTGGCAGATGCAGAGCCAGAAGGACAACCGCTGGTACGACATCGTCAATACCCCCATCCGGCGCGGCGACGGGACCATTTCCAAGCAGGGCATGCTCACCGACATCACCGAGCGGAGACAGGCCGAGGAAGACCGCCGCCAGTTGGACGCGCAGATGCAGCAGATGCAGAAGCTGGAAAGCCTGGGGTTGCTGGCCGGCGGGGTCGCGCACGATTTCAACAATCTGCTCACCGCGGTGCTGGGCAATTCCGAGTTGGCGCTCAGGGAGCTGCCCGCAGCGGCCCCGGCACGCGCACCGCTGGGCGAGATCCGCACCATCGCCCGCCGCGCGGCGGATCTTTGCCGGCAGTTGCTCGCCTATTCGGGCCGCGGCGGCTTCTCCACTGAGCCGATGGCGTTGCCCCATATGGTCGAAGAGATTTCGCGTATCTTGGAGGTGTCGGTGGGAGGAAAGGTTCGGCTGCTTTTCAGTTTTGGCGAGAATTTGCCCCTGATTGTCGGCGATCCGACCCAGATCCGACAGGTGGTGATGAACCTCATCACCAATGCTTCAGAGGCCATCGGCGAGCATGAGGGCACGATTACACTGCGCCTGGGCCGGCGGACCATCGAGCGTAGTGTCTTGCGTGACTTTGTCGCCCACGCCGACGCGACCGACGGAACCTATGTTGAGCTGGCCGTGACTGACACCGGCTCGGGCATGGACGAAGCCACGCGCAGTCGCGTCTTCGAGCCGTTCTTTTCGACCAAGGTCACTGGGCGTGGGCTGGGCATGGCGGCGGTACTGGGCATCGTGCGCGGGCACAAGGGGGCGATTCGCATCGCCAGCGAGCTGGGCAAGGGCACCACTGTGACGGTGTTGCTGCCCGCGGCCAGCCCCGACGTCCATCTGCCGGTTGAAGCGGCGCCAGCGGCGGCCATTGAGGCGAGAGCGAGCGCGGCCGTGCTGGTGGTGGACGACAACGCGCGTGTGCTGCAGGCAGTTTCCCAACTGGTCGAGGCGCTGGGCTACCCGGTGCTGACCGCGGCCACCGGCCAGGAGGCGCTGCGCATCTTCAGTGAGAAGCACCGGGAGATAGGCTGCGTGCTGCTCGACCTGACCATGCCTGATATGGACGGGTTGGAAACCATGCGTGCGCTCCGCGAGATTGATCGCAAGCCCAGCATCGTCTTGTCGAGCGGGTACAGCGAGCAATCGGTGCGACGTCGTATCAGCGGCGACGGCCCAAACCACTTCTTGCAAAAGCCGTTCGTCGAAGGTGATCTGAAAGCCGCGATTGAGTCAGCCTTGCGCGGAACCCACGACAATGCCGTGAAAGCCTCATCGTGATTGCGATGCGCGCCCCTTCGGTTCTGGTCATCGGTGTCACTTGGCTCACTCGCAGTTGATAGGGACCAGGGTGTCGTAGGCAAAGAACAATCGCTTGAGGCGTGTTTCGCGAAGATTACACAGGGCGAGGTTGAGGCCCCAAAAAGAAACCGCCCGGGAATCGGCTGGCGGCCGACGTCCGGGCGGTGTTGAACGGCGCTACTGCGCTAGTTCGTGTTCCCTGTCCCAGTCAGATTCACCACCGCGCTGTCGCCTGGAGTCCCACTCAGGGTCAGGGTCGCAGCCTTGGCGCCCGTGCCGCTGGGCGCGAACCGGACCGTGACCTTGCAGGTACCGGATGCAGGCAGACTGCTTCCGGTGCAGGTGTCAGTGACGACCCTGTAGTGCGCCGCACCTGTGCCACCCAGATCCGCCATCAGCAACCCGGTGGGCGGGGTCCCGGCAGCATTCTGGAAGGTGTAGGTTTCCGAGTAGTACTTGGTCGCCGTTATGCTCGTGCCTGGGTAGGTGCAGGTCCCGCCCGCGTAGTTGCAACCGTTGCCGGTCCTGAGTGGATCCTCAGCAGCCGACGCCGGATTCTCGTCATTCAGGCTGAGCGCCGCCGTGGCTGTCCCAGTCAGCTTGACCGTCACGCTGGCCCCAGAGGTGGACGTCACAGTCAGGGTGCCGGTCTTTGCCGGGGTGGCAAGAGCCAGCGGCGTGAAGGTCACGGTCACAGTGCAAACCCCACCGTTGCCACCGGTAGACGGATCCAGACCGTTGACTGCGAATGCGGCGTCGCCACACTTGATTCCACCCGCCACGGCGTCGACGGCGAAGTCCGCATCGTCGATTGAGAAGGTCAACGGTCCGGTCGGCTCGCCACCGGCCGCGTTGGTCAGGGTGATCGTGGTTGCAGCGCTGGTTGCCAACACCGCCTGAGAAGGCGGCGAGAAGGCCACGGCCGTCGGTTTTGCGGTGATCCCAGGCGCCGTTGTGCCCGTCCAGGTCACGGGAATCGAGACCGTCTCGGTGGCCACAGTCGCCGATCGGACAAGGAATCCAACCGTCGGACTTGCGCCCAAAGCGGTTGGGGTCACGCTGGCCACCAGGTTGCAGTGCGCTCCGGCCGCCAGCCCCGCGCCGTCACAGCCGGAAATCCGATTGAGCTGAGCCTGGGCCCCTGCCGTGCCGGTCTTCGAAACCGCAAGATTCCCCGTCACGTCCGATTCACCGGTGTTGGTCACGACCAGCGTCAGGTTGGTGGCTGCGACGCTCTCCCGGGCCTCGCCAAAATTCAGCGGGGTCGGGCTGGCCGTCAGCACGGCCGGGCCCGGCTTGCGCCCGAACAGCACGATTGAAGCGCCGCTCGTGGCGACAGTGACTTCTCGCGTGACACCCGCTGCCGTGGGCGTCCATCTGACCGTGAAGAAGCAAGTCCCGCCCGCCGCCAGGTTCGTCCCGAATACACAGGCCCCAGTTGTTCCAGGACGCGTGAATTCCCCGTTGCCCGAGGCGCTGAAAGTGAGGGTGGTCAGGGGCGCGCTGGCTCCGGTCGCGTTGTGGATGGTCAGCACAACATCTGCCGAAACTGCGGTCACCAAACCGTAGTTGTACGGCCCCGCTGAGGTCGTGGTGGCGGTGGGGGCGTAGGTCAGGTACACCACGCCCGCCGCTGTGGTGGCGGCTGCGACGGTCGGAAGCGCGGCCGGGGAGCCAATTTCCACACCGGTCGTCGAAGTCCCGGGTGTCGCCTTGACCACCAGGAATTCGCTCAGAGTCGACGGTGTCGCGGCCACAGGAGCGAATTGCACCACGATGTCGCAACTGGCGCCTGGGGCGAGCGTGGTCGTTCCATCCGCTTTGCACACGGCCGCACTGGTGGTTGGGGTGGTAAGGAAAGCGAAGTCCCCCGTATGCAGAGTGCCCGGAGTGGCACCCCCGTCGCCGGCTCCATCGTACAGGCCAAAGCCAATCGCCCCCGAGGTGAACCCACCCGTGTTTGTGACCGTGTAAGTGACTGACGCCGACACAGCCCCCGTCCGCACGGTCCCAAAATCCTGATTCATGGCAGTCGCGGGCGTAAACACCAGCGTCGCAGGCTTGACGGACGTGCCGGTGACCACGGCAGAAACGCTTTCCTGGGTGAGGTCATCGGTCGCGACCAGGGTGGTGGAGAATGTGCCGTCGACACCAGAACTCATCGAAAGGGTGACGGTGCAATTGTCAGCGGGCGAAATGCTGCCTGCGGCGCCGAGTCCGCCATTGCAGGTGTTGGTGACGATCTGGAAAGCAGAGTTGAGGGTGCCGGTCTGGGTGCCGACATCCTGGAAGCTCAATACCAGATGGCCTGCGCCCATGGCTGCACCATAGTTCTGAATCGTTACCGGCTTGGTCGGCTGGTTGGCGCCGTCCGACGACGAGAGACCCAAGGTCAAGGCGGTAGGCGTGGCCGTGAGCTGGTTGGTGGCAGTCCCGCTGAGCTGAAGGACTTTGATTCCGGCGTTGTCGCTCTCGATGGTCAGGGTGTCGTTGCGCTTGCCTGCGCCGAGCGCGCTGGTGGGCGTGAGCCAGACATTCATGGTGCAGCTCTTGGCGGGACCGAGCGCGGGGGCGGTGCATGTCCCAGGCGCCGTGCAGGATAGAGCGCAGGTGCCTTCGGGATTGCCTGCCGCATCCAGCATGGTGAATTCGCTGCCCGGCGGAATCGTGAAGCTGAGCCCATGGGTTCCCACGCCACCGATGTTGGACACGGTTACCGTTGCGGCTGGACTGGTGGCCGAAATGGGCGTGCTGGCAAATGGGCCGCCCAAGCTGGCCGTGAGTACCGCCCCACTGGCCACGGTGGCTGACAGGGTTGCGGTGTCACTTTCTGTGACCCCGGCGACCGTGGCGCTCACCGTGACGGTTGCGCTCGGTGATGTCACGGTCTCGTTGCTTGGGATGTCGGCGCGAATCGCAAGATTCGCGCAGCTGACCACGCCACCGGCAGTCCGGCCCGGGATAGTGGCACCCGAAACCTGGTCCTGCGTGACTGCGAAGTCCCCTGCATTCCCGGTGATGGTGAATTTCGCATTGGTAGCCGGGCTTGCTGAGCTGTTGCACACCTGCAGCACCTGCGCCGCGCTCGATGCCCCCAGCGCAACCGCTCCGAAGGTCACGGCCGACGGAGTGATCGAGATCGGGCCAGCGGCCTCGCCCAGCACGGTTGCCGTGTCCTTGGATCCATCACCCCCGGTCGCCGTGACAGTGCCAGTCTTCTGGGTCGGGGTCTTTGACTGCGGGGAGAAGGCCACGGTCACGGTGCAGTATGGAACCAGCGCATTGGGCGCGATCGCCGTGGTCGTTTGTGCAATACATGCAGGCACCGACTGAGGAGTCGACGTGCCGGGCCAAGTAAGACTGACGGGACCGGCCACCTGGGTGAAGTCGGCCGGCGTGTCGAACGCATTGGCCACGGCCAGATTGCCTACTGAAGCGCGGACAAAGACCGCCAAGATCACCGTAGTGGGAGCCGTGCCCCCGGCGCTGACCGTACCAAAGTCGTAGATTCCGCCGGTGACTGGGCTACCAGCTGTTGTGAATTCCTGGATCTCAATGACCCCGAGACCGTTTCCACTCAGGTTGGCGTTGGCGGCGCCGCCGTTGCTTCCGGCTACGGAAACGGTACCGGCGCGCGCACCTTTGGCCGTGGGCTTGAACACGACGGATAGGGTGCAGGACAGCCCCGCAGCCAGCGAAGTGCTGCAGCCATTGGTCGTCACCGCGAAATCGCCGGTTGTGCTCGCGGTCAGTGTTCCTGTCGCTTGCACGCTGTTGGCGGAATTGGTGACCGTGCACACCACGGCCGCCGAGGTCTGGCCGACGGCGGTATCGGCAAAGGTCGTCGGAGCGCAGACCATGCTGATGCCAGGCTTTGTGAGTCCGATGCCGACCACGGTTCGGGTCGGCGACGTGGTGGTCCCGTCGCTCACCGCGAAGGTCGCCGAGGCGTTGCCCACGAGAGTGGGTGAGTACGTCACAACAATCTGGCAGGTCGCCTTCGGCGCAAGAGCTGCCTGACATGTCGTTGTGTAGGAGAATTGCGAAGCGCCACCAACGCTCGATGTGCTGTCGCTCTTCGCCACGGACAACACGCCGGTCGGAAGCCCACCGGTGTTGGTCACGGTGAAGATCTGGGTCGGGCTGACCGTCCCCACGCCGATGCTGCCAAAGTCCAGGGTTGGCGGGGCCATGGTCAAAGCCGCAGGAACTGGAACGGCAAGTCCGGTCCCCTGGATCTGAAGTTGTCCGAGAGGCGTTCCGCCAGACGAGACAGTTACCACAGCAGATTTCACATCTACCGATTTCGGAGTGAAGGTCACTGTGAATGTGCAGGTTTTTGCGGGCGACAGGGACTGCCCGCTGCACAGGTCGCTGCCGATGGTGAACGAAAGATCGCCAACGGCAATCGCCAGTGGGCCCGTTGCGGACCCGCCAGTGTTGGTGACGGTGAAGGTCGTGGCGGTCCCGGCCTGTCCAACGATCACGCTGCCCAGGTTGGCGGTGCCAGTGATGATCGCGGTGGGGCCTGCTATTGCGGTTCCGCTCAGGGTCGCGGTCGTCGGGGTAGAGCCGGCGGTGGCATCAGTCACCGTGAGAGTGGCGGTCTTGCTGCCCGGGGTGGTCGGATTGAACACGACCTGGATCGCGCAGACCCCAAGCGGGACCAGCGGGACCACGCACCTATTGTCGGTGATGGAGAACTCGCTGGCGTTGGCACCGCCGAGCGCGGCGGTCAAGGCACCGGAGATCGACCCGCCAGAATTGGCGAGGTTGAAAGTGATGACGGCGCTCGGAGCGTTCACAGCCGAGGAGAACATGCCCTGGGTGGGGTTGAGCGCCAGGCTTGGTGGGGTGACGACGGTCGGACCGACGAGGACGGTTCGCGTGTCGGTGCCGGCCGAGCACACGATGCTGTCGGCCTTCTCGCCAGCCGCGCTGGCCTTGAAGGTGAAGCCGAACGCGCAGGGGGTGGCGGCCGGAATGCTCGCGGCACAGGTGGTGCTGCCGGGATTCGCAGTCAGATCAGCACCGCTGGCGACGCAGGTCAGGCCGGTCAGGACAGCCGTGGTGGTCACCCTGACTGTGATCGGGGCGCTTTCATTCACCAGTAGTGTGGTCGGAATAGTGTCCGGAACGACGCTGAATGAGCCCTTAGCCGTTCCTACGCCGCTCAGAGAGACCGAGAGGTTCGGGGCAATCGTCAGCGTGCCGCTCGCTGCTCCAAGCGTGAGCGGGGCGAACTTGACCGAGATGGTGCAGCTGGCTGCTGGGTTGGCGCAGGTGTTATCAACGATTGTGAATTCGGGGCCTTGAATGGTCGGGCTGAGCGCCACCAGGCCACCTGTGTTGGTGACGTTCGCGACCAGCGCCGGACTGATCGTATTTATTTCTACTTGGCCGAAGTTCAGGGCCCCTTGGGTAACCCGAAGCACGGGCTGAGAAACCTCTGGGCCAGCTGGGGTGGCGTCAGGGTTTTGCGGAGGAGGCACGTATGCATCGGCGCCACCACCCAATTTGGCATCGGGACTCGGGGGATTGCTCCCACCGCCGCAGCCCGCGGCCGCCAGAATACCAACTAGCCCCACGCCAGTGGCTCGGAGCAACCGTTTTGAACTTCTATGACACGTCATTTGATAGCCTCCATCAATAGCCCAGTTGTTGTTTCTCGAATCGTGTGCGTTGCGGCAGGGTGAACAGTCTCGGAGCGGATCCTTTTCGAATCAAGAGGAAAAAGTGTGACTCTGATCACAGGCGAGTCGGCCCAGTTGGACGAACGGGCGGTCGAATTTTGTTTCAGCAGTGAGACAGAGTCACAAGATAGCTCAGCCGCCTCAGTTTTTTTGACGAAGAAGGGGAACCC
>Ga0265316_10004223_pt1 | contig 14347 bp, 13 predicted proteins | sample 4522metaG_FD_202092 | JGI IMG/M metagenome (GOLD analysis project Ga0265316, IMG submission 202092) | Rhizosphere microbial communities from Carex aquatilis grown in University of Washington, Seatle, WA, United States - 4-5-22 metaG | ecosystem: Host-associated > Plants > Roots > Rhizosphere >... | reverse complement strand
GGGGGGGATGTGCTTCAATCATCAATTCGCGTCGCTCAATAATCACATAACTGGGCATTAAATTTCGCATCAAAGCGCGACGTGTGGCTTCATCATCAATTTTGAATATATCCACTTCTGAAAAATCCAAAATATCGCCGCCCGCAATTTTTAATCGATGCAAATGCGTTGGCAAAGCGTGTAAAAATTCAGATTCATCGCAAGGTAAATTTTCACATTCAACAATTAACGAAACATCCAAATGACAACGTGCTTCTTCAATAAAAGCGGGACGCGAACCGTCTTTATCAAGCGGATTGCCTGTGCTGATAATTGAATGCACATAATCACCGCGACCTTTGTGTGTTTGCAGATTCAAATCGTGGCACGCGACCCCGACGCTTTTAAATTTTAGATTTTCAAAACCTGCTTGATTGAGTTTTCGTTGTAGCGCATGAACTGCGCCGAGCCATGCGGTCATCGCTGGAAAACCGATGGTGTAAGGACTTGAAAGCGCGTTGGCATTTTGAATTTTTAAATGCGGAATTAACAAAATGGTTCTTAAATCACTCATAGCAAGTTGTCCCTGTTTTCTTCAATGGTTGATTTGATGCGTGTTAAATCTTCACTTGCCAATTTTTGATTGTGTAATTTTTCATAGCTACTAATAAACCAACGCGCCAATTCATCAACAATTTTCTCTGACCATTCATCACTGTTTTCGCGCTCTTCGATGAATGCGTTATCGAGCCAAACTTTTTGATAATGTGGCAGATTCGTTTTGTCTGACCAACTTACATTAAGTTGTCGAAATGCCCATGCACGCACAATGACATCATCGATGACCGCGCAAATAATTTCGTCACGTTCATCACGGTTGTCGATGTTGTTTTTCACATATTTAAATTCAGGATTAACCAAATAATTAAACCTGTTAAAACTCGCTTTATACAATTTTGGATAAATGCTGTTTTTGAAAAAATCGGAAGTAGGCGGTTGAATGTCGCGGGGTTTGAGTGAAGGCGGAACACTGAGTAATAAATACGCTTCGCCGTAATTTTTACTGTTTAGAACGCTGATGTTTTGGGGTTTTGTGCCACCAAATCCAATAATCGTTAAATCACGCAATTCATCAAAACCGTGTTCATCGAATAGGTTGTTTTTTTCAGCTTCTCTAATTTCTTTCGTTGGTCGAATCGCGTGGAGGCGTTCTTTTAACTTAAACATCAATCCAGACGGTGTTAAAACAGAAAGCAGGTGATAATCGTCAGCGACAGGAAAATAGACTTGTTTGATTTGTCCGCTGGTATGAACTGTTGAAAATTTATCTTGTTTGATGGCTAAAAAATTGGCGCGTAATTCTTCAAACGGAACAGAAGGAAAGTTGAATTGCTGTTGAATAAAATCGGTGTTTTCTTCTAAATGCGTTAAAACCGTTTTGCCATCACTTAAAACAAGTGATAGAAATTTATAAACATCCATGGCTGCTGCGTTGCCAAAAACATCAAGTTCCAAATCAACATTGCCTGAACGTAAAAAACCATCTGTAAAACATTTACCTTGAAAAATAATAGAACTCGTTTTTGCACTTGGGTGAGTAAATTTACTTGGATGACTAACCAATGATAATTGCCCTGCACGTTTTGCTGCATCGGGTAGCCAGTTTTCAAGATTAAAAGAGTCTTCGATTTTTTTGATTTGTTCTTCATTGCTGATGCCTTTCAACTTAATTTTTTTACGCTCTGATAAAAACGTTACGATTGCTTCTTCGTCTAACATTTTTGCCGCCTTTAGTTAATTACTGAAATTTTGCGGGAGTATAAACCGATTAAAATAAAAATAAACCTGTATTAACTTATTTGTTTTTAATTTTTAAAACTCAATTTTTAAATATAAAATTTTGTTTTAAAGTAAAATTATAAAACTGCTGAATAAGTAGCTTAGAAATGTATTAACTCATTTGTATTAAGTTGTTCTCTGCCGAATAGGCAGCTTTTAGAAAAACAAAAAACAGACCGTTATTCTGTCTGTTTTTTTGTAATCATTCCGAATTGTTCAAAATACACAAAACCATTCTCGCGAACAGGCAAACTAATTTCACCGTACTGCAACGCTGCATCTCGCGTTGTCATTGCTTTTTTCAATGCTAACGTTTCAATCAATTCTTCATAATCTCGATGTAACCATAAACGATTTCGTTCAGTTTCGGTTAAATCATCAGCACGTTTAATACGATAAATGGCTTCTCTATCAATGGATTTTCTTTTGTTGTCTTTTTCGGAAAACTTCCATTCTTCATTATCAAGAACGAGATATAACTTAACCTGCTCTTCACCTTTACGAAATTCATTAAACGCTTGCGGCAACGCCGTTAAAAACCAACAAGAACTTAACCAGCCCTCCAAATTCTCAGCCCCTTTCTTGTCGTAAGCGGTTAATAATTCGCGGGTAACGTGATGTTCTAAATCAATCAAACTGGTTTCCGGTTCAAGACTAACGCCACATTGAATACGAGGAATTGCGTTAATCGAATACGTAATGCCCGATTCATCAATGAGCTGTTTTAAATCGTGCGAATCTAAACGATGATGTTCTGATTCATAACCAGGTCTGTGAAAAACAAGATCGTCATCTTTTGAACTGAATAAACCTTTCAAATTGTATTGCAGCAATCCAATGTTCGGTGTTGTGGGAAATTTTTCAAATCGATGACGCAACACACGTCCCGCAATTTGAATAATCGAACGATAAGACGATGGTTCAACAATCGCAAAATCGAAATCATGATCACGTCCGACTTCTTCAACAGGCGTTGCGACAACAATAAAAATAACGTTTTGAGCTGAACTTTCTGTTAAGTGTTTACGAATAATGGGATTTTCAAAAATAGCGTGAGGATTTTTGCTATCGCGTTTCAAAACTGCATCGAGATGTTTTTCTTGTTCATGACGCATGAGCAAAATTTGTTGACTGTGATATGCCATGATTCTCACGTCAACATCATCTTGCCATTCACGTTGCAGCAAATATCTTGTTAATTCGACACACGGCGAAATGTTTGCGATTCGCACCACACCGAACGACACTTGTTTTTGTGTTAGCGTGTCGATTTCAAAATGTCGTAAATGCTGTTGCACAATCGATTGGGCGATAATTTCAAAATAGCCGTTTTGCTTATTTTCGTCGGTATCGGTTGAGGCTTTGAGATTGTCGAGCGAGATAATTTCGCCGATTCGTTGAGGTCGTTTTTTGGTGAGTTCTTGAACACGTTTGGTAATAAATTTGGCGTGATGTTTTTGAAATTCGTGATAACAACCGTCTTTGGCAATGATGGATTCGGTGTGCGTGGTAAATTCATCAATCCACGCACAACCCACTGTTTTTTTGATTTCTCGAAACGTAGCGAAAATCTGCCAACCCGCTTGATACGCATTGAAATAGCCTTCGGCTAAATCAGGTGGAATAGTTGCCGAGGAAATCATCACTTTTCGTCCCAACATTCCCGCCAAATGAATCAGCCGACCAATTGCCACTAAATCGCTGCCATTAAAATCATCAATTTCATCAATAACCAAATCTGACGACATTAAACGCAGCGATGGCAAAATATATTTTCCGCCACGTTTTGTTTCTGTTGCGCCCATCAAATGGTCAATCGTGCAAGCCAAAACAGGTGCGTACAAAAATTGTCTATCGCGTTCTTGTTTAAGAATTGTGACGAAACCTTCTGTCGGAATGACATCGTAATCAATTTCACTTTCTAACAATGCGTCCTCAGAATTAGAACCGTTTGGATTATCAGAATCGTCGTCACGCGCTTGTTGTACATTATTGAAGTGATGCAAATCCATAATGGCATTTGAACCGATTAAAACCGCCAATTCCGAACTATCCAAACCGATTCGATGACGATATTCATCACCTGTTTGCAACGTCAAAGCTCGTAAACCTAACGCCAAAACATACCGCAAAGTCTCCGCATCAGGTGATAACGCTCGCATGACTTTGGCATTCGCAAACGTTTTACCACAGCCTGTACTTGCCATGTTCACGGCAAAAAAACCGTAATGCTGTAAATTTTGCGTTGCTTCGGTTTCGCGCCACGCTTTTAGTTTCGCAACGGCGGTATCTTGCCATTCAAAACCATCTTGGCTTTTTCGTTTGAGGCGACGAACATCTTTTGCATATTCCAATTTTTCTTCAAAAAAAGGCAGAATTCGTGCAGCTTTCAAAGCATTTCTTGTTACACCAACTAAATGTTCATCGAGTTTTTGTTTCGGTTCTGGTTTAGTTTGACCTGTTTTTTTATAGGTATTTGCTATCGGTTTATATTTCGTTTGCCATTTCTCATTCACCTTTTCTGTTGAAGAAAAAGAATAATCACCCAGCATCAACGCTAGTCGAGCATGATGCAATATCAATCGCCATGTGCCATTTTCAAGCGAAAATTTTGCTAAGGCTTCATTGGTTTGTGTTTCTTCAGCCCATCTTTTCGCTTGTTCAAGCCACTGCGGCGATTGATTTGGCAAACCATCTGGAAAATTTAAACATTCTTCAATGTCACCAGCATTTTGATAACCGAACTCTGCCGTAATCATTTGAAAAAGCGTATTGAAATTTTTAAGTGTTTTACCTTTTTCTTTTTGTAGTCGTTGTTTGTTCTCTTTTTTTAATGACGACAAATGATGATGCGATAAAATTAACCATACGACGAAACTCGCAATCGGCGGTAATTCATCCAGTGGCTTTTTTATTTCAGATAAATTTTTAAATTGATTTTCGTTAATTTCGCCCGTGGCTAAACGCGCTAACCATTGTGAATCCTCTTCACCATTCACAAACGCATGGAGCAATAAACAAGAAACCCACTCATGGCGAAGTGGGTCACTGATTTTTGAATTGGGCTTTTTTAATTTTTTTTGAAAACACGCCGAGGCTTTGCCCCAATCATGAAATAACGCCGCCAATGCCGTTAAACATTTAATCAGCGGCAAATAATTCCAATTATATTTGTATGCGTCATCGATAGTTTCACTGTGCGTTATATTTACAGGAACAAATCCTTGTTCGTTGAATTTAGTGCGATTTCCAACAATCCAAACTAATTCACTATGCGTTCGACCGCTCATCCAATGACATGAAACCGCCGTATTTTTTGTTGCCGTTTTACGCAATAATTTTTTAACCACTTGCAAACCTTCGTCAGTAATAATGGTTTGCCAAACATTTGTGCCGATTCGATTCGCAAAACTATCCAGCACTCGACGTGTTGTATTTAGCGCATTTTTTTCGCATTGCGACACAAACGTGACCATCATATTGCACCACCTTCACGACTGATTTTTTTAACGGTATCAAACATAAAATCCAAGGCTTTATGTTTTGTGAACATTTGCAAAACTTGTTGTCGAAAATCTTGTTCTTTCATTTCTTCTTTCGCGCAAATAAACGCTTGCGGCAAAACAATCGCATCTTTAATCAAATCGGCAACATCAAAAACCAATGCGCCACGTCGTGTTTTTCCGTGCATGACTGCAAAACCGTGTGGAATTCCCAAAACCCAAAGCGTCGTTGCACCTAAACCATACGCCAAATAATTACCGTGATTTAGAAATTTGTTTGCATCATCGTCGCCGTCTCGATTACGCACAAAACCGATTAGTTTTGTGTGACTGGCTGCGATTTTGTAGAGATGTTTGGTAAATACGGCTTCAGCCGTCATCAATTTTGTGACGTTTTCACTAAGTTCGATGTCTTTTGCAAAACGATTCATTGCTCGTTCAGTTTCCATATCGTCGATATAAAAACCGTCGTTTTGTAAATCTCTATCTTTAGACCAAACTTGCCGAATGTAGGCTAAACGGAGACGTTGAAATTGTTTGGCAACGTTTAGACGTTTTGCTTCTTCAAACCAAAAAGACATCCAACCTTGCAAATATTCGGTTGGACGATATTCATTTTGTGGCGAAAGCCATTCCACTTCGGTTGCCGCAATTAACGGCGTGCCACCACTTCCGCTAAAACCGATGAGAACCCCTGCGGATGCTAACATTCGGACGGCGGCTTGTGTAATCGACGCTCCCATTCCCAGTAAAATAACGGTCGTATTTGCAATGGGAATATTCCAGTATTGTTTCTCATTTTTCGCTTCGGTCAAATAAACCACTCGACCGTCTTTGACATTCACACGACATTTTTCTAAATAAAAAATGTTGGCGCGTTTGGAGTGAAGAATTGCTTTTAAATCGGTGAGTTGTTCCATTTTTCAATAGCCTCGATTATCAATTTTTAGCCACCATTAAAACAAAAAACCGCCCATCAAGGCGGTTTTTTTCGGTTTGCTCAAAATAACATCTAAGCCACAAAAACCGAAGCGTTACGAATCTTTTTCATCGCATTTTGTTCGAGTTGTCGAATGCGTTCGGCTGAGACATTATATTTTTCTGCTAATTCTTGCAGCGTCGCTTTCTTTTCAACTAACCAACGACTCGATAAAATGTCCAAACTGCGTTCATCCAATGTTTTCATCGCTTCGGTTAATAAATCATGTTCGCGCCCTTCCCAATCAGAGGCTTCTAATAATTCTGCGGGGTCAGCATGATATTGTTGTAAATAATTAACTGGCGCGGCGTAATTTTCGTCATCGCTGTCATCATTTGACATATCAAATGACATATCGTGACTGCTTAGCCGTTTTTCCATTTCATAAACGTCGGTCACATCGACATTCAAATCTGCTGCTATCGCTGTTGCGTCATCATGTGTTAACCAATTCAAATCTTTTTTCAGTTTGCGTAAATTAAAAAATAATTTTCGTTGTGCTTTTGTGGTAGCAACTTTAACGATGCCCCAATTTTTAATTACATATTCATGAATTTCAGCTTTAATCCAATGCACCGCAAATGAAACTAAACGAACACCCATATCAGGATTAAATCGTTTTACCGCTTTCATCAAACCCACATTACCTTCTTGAATAATGTCTGGCATCGAAAGTCCATAACCACTGTAACCACGCGCCACATGCACCACAAAACGCAAATTGGTCATAACTAATTGACGAGCGGCATCTAAATCGCCCTCATCACGAAAACGCAAAGCAAGTTCACGTTCTTGCTCGCTGGTTAATTGGGGCATCTGACGAACAACGTTTAAATACGCATCAAACGTTCCAACAGATAAATTGATAGGTAGAGCTAAAGCGTTTGTCATAGTGAAAATACCTCACTGTTATTAACTGGTTGTAAAAATTTTAACATTTTTTAACGTTTTTCAATCATTTTTTCGCTATTATGATTGACATAAATTTGTTTATTTTTAGCTACTTCCATGAAAAAAATTGTTTCTTTTTTAAGTTTAATCTTTACCTTAAATGTGCAAGCTGATGACTTACGCGCCACGGGAGATTTGGGGTTAGTTATCGAACGAGAGTCTCATTCTGCATTGATTATTAACACCTCTCAACCTCGACAACTCGCTAAAATCGAAGATTTAGGCGATTTATCACACGCTTCGGTCGTATTTTCGCGTGATGAACGATTTGCTTACGTTTTTGGGCGCGACGGGGGCTTGACTAAAATAGATTTGCTCCTAGATGGGGTCGATAAACGAATAATTCAAGGGGGTAACAGTATTGGTGGTGCAATTTCTCAAGACGGCAAAATTATTGGCGTGTCGAATTATCAACCTGCTGGCGTAAAATTATTTTCGGCAGAAACATTGGAATTGATTGCTGAAATTCCCGCGATTGATGCGAAAGGTCAATTGTCTAAAACGGTTGGTTTAGTCGATGCGCCAAATCAAAAATTTGTCGTAAGTTTATTTGATGCCGGTGAAATTTGGGTAATTGATGTTAAAAATCCCAAACAACCGCGCATTGAAAAATTTACCAATATCGGGAAACAACCGTATGACGCGTTAATTTCTGCTGACGGACGTTATTACATTGCCGGACTGTTTGGTGAAAAAGGCTTAGCATTACTTGATTTATGGCATCCTGAATTAGGCGTAAAACGCATTTTGTCAAATTACGGCAAAGATGATGAACAATTACCCGTTTATAAAATGCCGCATTTTGAAGGCTGGGCAATGACTAGCGATTATGTCTTTGTGCCGGCAATTGGACGACACGAAGTCTTAGTCGTCGATAAGCACAACTGGCAATTAGTCAAAACCATTCCTGTTGTCGGTCAACCAGTTTTTGTGATGGCAAGACCTGACGGGCGACAAATTTGGGTAAATTTCGCCATGCCAGACAACGCTCAAATTCAAGTTATTGACGCAAGTACATTAGAAATTGCCAAAACGTTTAGCGCAGGAAAAGCCGCCTTGCATTTTGAATTCACACCACGCGGCGAACAGGTTTGGATTGCTTTGCGTGACGACAATCAAGTTGCTATTTATGACACGGATACATTAAAAGAAATCGCTCGCTTACCTGCTGAAAAACCCAACGGCATTTTCTTTACTGCCAGAGCGCATCGGATTGGAATGTAATGGTGCAGCTCACCGATTTACAAAAAAAATTACTCAACGATTTTCAGCGTAATTTTCCTCTCACACCGCAACCGTATGCAGAGATTGCCACACAATTGGGAGTGACAGAAGCAGATGTATTGCAAGCGTTGCAGGAATTAAATGCCCGTCAATTTATCAGCCGAATTGGTGCAATTATTCCCCCAAATCAAATCGGTGTCAGCACATTAGCCGCAATGGCTGTGCCTGAAAATGAATTAGAACGTGTCGCCACGCAAATCAATCAGTTCAACGAAGTGAATCATAATTATGAACGTGAAAATACGTTGAATTTATGGTTTGTAATAATTGCAAATGATACCACGCATTTGGAGAATATTATTCAATCGATTGAAGTCAAAACGGGTTATGACGTGCTACGTTTTCCGTTAGAAAAAGAATTTTTTATCGATTTAAGTTTTCATTTGGATTTGACCAATGCTTGATGCGTTAAATTTAAAATTACTGGCAGAATTAGCCGAAGGTTTACCGATTTGTTCACGTCCTTACGCGATAATTGGTGAACGTTTAAATATCAACGAAACGGAAGTAATTGAACGTTTAAAACAATTGCAAAATACCGGACTCATCAAACGCTTTGGCGTAATTGTAAAACACGCTTCGATTGGTTATAAAGCGAATGCCATGTGCGTGTGGCAAATTCCCGAAGCACAAATTGATAAAATCGCTCAGCAATTAGTGCAGTTCTCTTTTGTCACATTATGTTATCAACGCCCTGCCCTGCCTGAATGGCAATATAACTTGTATTGCATGATTCATGGCAAAGATAAAAAAACAGTTTTGAACCAACTTACGTTACTTAATGAAACCTGTCAGTTGCAATTGTTTAACCAACAAGTGTTATTTAGTCGCCGTTGTTTTAAACAACGTGGGGCAGTTTATTCACAAAATTAAAAACGTGAACAATGCGCCAAGAAGCATGTTGCGTTAAAATGGCGAACACTATTTCAAATTATTAGGAATTTTATGCACAACGTAACTCTTATCAAAGGCGATGGTATTGGGCCATCCATCATGGATGAAGCAGTAAAAATTATTGATGCTTCCGGCGCGAAAATTAACTGGGAAGAAACACACGCCGGTTTGGGTGCGTTTGAAGTGTTTGGTACACCGATTCCCGAAGAAACAATGGAATCCATTGACCGCACTCGTTTGGCGTTTAAAGGCCCATTAACAACACCAATTGGTGCTGGTTTTAGAAGTATAAACGTTGCGTTACGTCAAAAATACGATTTATATGCCAATGTTCGTCCGGCGAAAAGCTGGCACGGTGTTAAAACCCGCTACGATAATGTTGATATTGTTATCGTGCGTGAAAATACGGAAGGACTTTATGCAGGCTTGGAACATTATTTAACGCCTAAAAAAGACATTGCCGAAAGTTTAGCCGTCATTACACGTTCAGCTTCTGAGCGCATCATCGATTATGCGTTTCAATATGCACGCGATAACCATCGCAAAAAAGTCACCGTCTGCCATAAAGCAAACATTTTAAAATACACGCAAGGTTTGTTTTTAGACATCGCAAGAGAAACAGCGGCGCGTTATCCCGACATTCAATTTGAAGACGTGATTATCGATGCGGCATGTATGCACATGGTCATGAATCCACAAAAATTCGATGTTATTGTTTGTACTAATATGTTTGGCGACATTTTATCAGACTTAACCGCAGGTTTAGTGGGTGGTTTAGGTTTAATTGCTGGCGCAAATATTGGAAAAGATGCGGCATTATTTGAAGCGGTACACGGTAGTGCGCCTGATATTGCAGGGCAAAATAAAGCCAATCCAACCGCTGTGATTATGGCAGGCGTGATGATGTTGCATCATATTGGTGAACACGAAGCTGCTGACAGAATTAAAACTGCCGTTGAAAAAGTGGTGAATGAGGGAATTTATGTTACGCCTGATTTAAATCCAAATACCAAAGCCGGTACAAAAGAAATGGGCGACGCAATCGTTGCTGCAATGGCGTAATTCGCGCCACTTAATAATTATTTTTAACTTAGGAAAGTTATGCACGAACTTATTGAACGTGAATTATATGAAGCCTTGGAATATGCGCGTAGCGTTGATCAAGAGCAAGGAAAACACATTTTAATTCAATTTGAAATTGACCAACCGATGTTTTCACAAACATTGTTTAATATTTTCCCGTCCATTATTGGCGACCAAAGTGGTGAAGAAAAATATCAACATCTCGCCCAATTCTTTGCAGATTTATGTTTTGACGTGTTGTGTGTTTATCAAAAAGCATTTGGCAAAATGCCTAAATTTGAAGACAACACCTCGTGGATGGAAAGTCAGGCGATGTTGCTTGATAAAGAACTCGCGCCACTGTTGAATTCAAGTCATGTCAGTGAAAAAATCGCAAAAAAAATGCGCGAAGATTTTTTCAAACCTAAAGAAGGTGAATTTATCCAAACTGGTTTGGTGCAATTTTTAAACGAATCGATTGATGATTTCGCCAAAGAATCTGCTGAGGATTATCACGAATCGATGTTGGATTTAACAAAAACGATGCTATTTGTTGTCGTGCGTATGTTCAACAATCTTTATACACCTGTAAAAAAATAATCGTAGGGGGCAAGTTTTGTACTTGCCCTTTCAAAACAAATTCTATCGATAAGCAGCAGGGCAACCATAATGGTCGCCCCTACATTAAAAAATATTCATGAAAAAAATCGAACTCCTCTCGCCTGCGGGAACCATTAGAAATATGCGTTATGCGTTTGCCTTCGGCGCAGATGCCGTTTATGCGGGACAACCACGTTATAGTCTGCGCGTGCGAAACAACGATTTTTTGCACGACAATTTGCAAATTGGGATTAACGAAGCGCATCAACTCGGCAAAAAATTCTTTATTGCCGCCAACGTGATTCCGCATAACGCGAAAATAAAAACCTTCATGAAAGACATCGCCTCTGTTGTCGCGATGAAACCTGACGCGCTCATTATGGCTGATCCGGGTTTGATTATGATGATGCGTGACGCTTATCCTGAAATGCCCATTCATTTATCTGTGCAAGCAAACACGGTAAATTATGCTAGCGTGAAATTCTGGCAACGTATGGGCGTAGAACGAGTGATTTTGTCACGCGAATTGTCGCTCGACGAAATTGCTGAAATTCGCCAGCAATGCCCTGATATGGAAATCGAAGTGTTTGTGCATGGCGCGTTATGTATTGCTTATTCAGGACGTTGTTTATTGTCGGGCTATTTTAATCATCGTGACCCAAATCAAGGCACTTGTACAAATTCTTGTCGTTGGAAATACGATACAAAACCTGCTCAAGAAAATGCCGAAGGCGATTGGTTGCCAACTGAAACGAGCGACATTTTATCGATGAATGATATTAGTAACGCCAGTTGTGGTGGCGCAGAACGACATCCGTTAGCCGATGGCATTTATTTCCTCGAAGAAGAAGGTCGCAAAGGCGAATTGCTGCCTGTGATGGAAGATGAGAACGGCACTTACATCATGAATTCCAAAGATTTACGCGCCATCGAACACGTCCAACGTCTTGTTGAAATTGGTGTCGATAGTTTGAAAATCGAAGGTCGTACTAAATCGCATTATTACGTTGCTCGCACCGCGCAAACGTATCGCCAAGCCATTGATGACGCGCTTGCTGGACGTGAATTTAATCCTCAATTACTGGGTGTTTTGGAAAATCTAGCGAATCGTGGTTACACCGATGGTTTTTATCAACGTCATCATACGCACGAACAGCAAAATTATTTGACCGGTTATTCAAAAAGTCATCAACAACAATTCTGCGGTGAAATTCGTAGTTATGACAAAGAAACCGGTTTAGCAACCATTGATGCGAAAAATAAATTTTCGGTCGGCGATAAAATCGAACTGATTTTGCCAGAAGGCAACAAAGATATTGTCATCGAACGCATGGAAGGTATGTACGGACAAGCAATGCAAGAAGCCTCTGGCGGCGGTTATGAAGTAAAAATTCCTTTGCCGGAAATGGATGGAAATTACGGATTGATTGCGCGGTATATCTAACTAACTTGGAATCGACGACCATGAATATTTTTCGCTCTTTTTTTATCGCTATCATTGTGGTCTCTTTTTTAGAGCTTTATGTACTAATTGCCGTCGGCAGCATATTGGGCGCGTTGCCGACCATTTTGTTAATTATTGCTTCGGCGGCATTGGGTTCATATTTACTCAAACAACAAGGTCTGGCAACGTGGCAACGTTTTCAAACAGCATTAGCACGGCATGAAGTTCCTGCTTATGAATTAGTAGAAGGATTTTTAATTTTGCTAGGTGGCGCATTGTTACTCACACCAGGGTTTATCACCGATGCTGTGGGTTTAATTTGTTTATTGCCATCGCTGCGCCAAAAAATTATTGCCTATTTGATGCAACATTATTTTGTTACGCCTCAAAATCAAAATGACAACGTTTTGGAAGGTGAATTCCGTAAAGATGGCAAGTAACATCGTGAATGCAAACGAAGATGCCTCGATAATTAACTACCAACTGACTAGGAATTTACATTTATGAAGGTTTGCGAAAAAATTCGAATTATGCGGAAATTAAAATCGTTTTCACAAGAAGAAATGGCAGAAAAACTTGGATTATCTTTGGATGGTTACGTCAATATTGAAGGTGGTATGACCGATGCTACTATCTCAAAAAGAATTAAAGAAATTGCCGAGGTACTTGAAACAGACTTGACAGAATTGTTAAATCTTGGTGAGAAAAGCGTTGTTTGTTTAACTGGCGGTAAAAATCATACTTACAACGTTGGTATGGTGACACATACGTCGAACACATCTATTGATTTCAAAAATGAATTCGAAAAATCCCAACTCATCGTCGAAGCACAACGTTCAGAAATTGCGTATCTCAAAGAAATCATCGAATTGATGAAAAACGCGCAAGTAAATTAAACAGACTATTGTTTATGATTCTATTACGCGCCCTCGCCTGTCAAATGCCGGCACTGTTGCTCACCGTTGGTTTGGCTTATTGGCTTCCCATTTTTCATCATCCAATTGTATTTCTATTTTCGCAAAGCGGTTTAGCGGTGGGCGGTTCACTTTTATTACGTCAACCGACGTGGTGGATTCCGATACATTTGCTGTTTTTGCCAAGCGTGTTTGTTTTTTTTACGCTCGCCTTACCAGCGTGGTGGTATTTGTTCATTGTGGTGACGTTGACGCTGATTTTTTGGGGAACAATTCGTGGTGACGTACCGCTTTTCTTATCGTCATCCGAAGTCGCGCAAGCTGTCATAACCCTATTGCAACAAGAACACGCTCTCACATTTGCAGATTTGGGTGCAGGTGTGGGTTCAGTGGCTATTCCCGTCGCAAAAAATTTACCTGAAACACAGGTTGAAGCATGGGAACGTGCGCCATTTCCGTGGTTAATCAGTGCATGGCGCGGGCGAGGTTTATTGAATTACACTGCTTCGCGCCGCAACTTTTTTGCGGCGGATTTTGCAAAATATGACGTGATTTTTGCGTTTTTATCGCCTTTAGCCATGCCCGATGTTAGTGAAAAAATAAAACGTAAAATGCGTTCAGGAACGTTATTTATTTCGTCCTCATTTCCCGCACCAGATTGGCAACCTGAAAGTATTTTGCGGATGAACGATCGTCGCAAAACGGTGTTATATTGCTATCGTATTGATTGAAATTACAATATGGTTAATTCCGTATATGCCGTCAATAACCACCGTGAATCCTCTCGAAATTTAACAAATACTCGCTCCGTTTTTCCTTCCCCTTCGACATTTCCGATGATGCCTTTACCAAAAATTTCGTGGCTGACATGTTGACCTTTTTTATATTTTCCCTCTGA
>Ga0265316_10004222_pt1 | contig 14347 bp, 11 predicted proteins | sample 4522metaG_FD_202092 | JGI IMG/M metagenome (GOLD analysis project Ga0265316, IMG submission 202092) | Rhizosphere microbial communities from Carex aquatilis grown in University of Washington, Seatle, WA, United States - 4-5-22 metaG | ecosystem: Host-associated > Plants > Roots > Rhizosphere >... | reverse complement strand
GTGGCGAGCTGCAAATCCCGGCCGGAGCCTTGGGCGCCGGTCCGCATGCGCGGTTCCGGCTGGAGCAGGAGGGCGGCGCCCTGCGCCTGATTCCCGAGGCGCCACGCGCCCTATGGGAGAGCCTGCCGCCTCATGAGCGTGCCCGCACGTTCCGCGATTGGGTCGCCCGGCTGCCGAAGCGCACAGGACCGGCTCTCCCGGCTGAGGCGCTGCGCCGGGAGAACCTCTACGACTGATGGAAGTCCTCATCGACACGAACGTCTTGCTGCATCTGGCGGACGACCGAAGTCCTGAGCACGGTCTTGCTGAAGAGGCGGTAGAGCACCTGCTCATGGGCGACAACGCCCTGTACCTCTGCACGCAGGTCCTGGTGGAATTCTGGGCTGTCGCGACTCGCCCCGATTCGGTCAACGGCCTGGGGTGGTCGACCGCGACCGCGGCTGATGCAATCCGCGCGTTACGCGATCAGTTCCCACTCCTCCCCGAGGCTCCGGATGTTCCGGACCGCTGGTTCGAACTTGTCAACCGCTGCCAAGTGGCCGGAGCGAGCCCGCGACGCGCGCATAGCGGCGCTGATGATGGCAGACGGAATCCAGCGGTTGTTGACGTTCAATACGGCTGACTTCCCGCGCAGTTGGGGCGTCGAAGCGGCGCACCCCAAGCAGTTCGTCACTGTGTGAACGGATGCCGGGCCGCGTAACGGTTACCTCACTTCCCCGGGCAGCATGGTTGCGCCATAATGGTTCCACTATGCGAATCCCTGCTGTCTTGGTTCTGCTTCTGTCTTCCGCGCTGGCGTTTGCCGCCGATAACAAGCCCGAAGTTCCGCTTTGGGCCAACGGCGCGCCGGGGTCCGAGGGCATGACGGCCAAAGAAATCGTCGAGGCGCCCAATGCCAGCCACGATTACCTCAAGGTCTGGAGTATCCACAACCCGTCGCTGACGGTGTACCTGCCGCCCAGGGAGAAAAACACCGGAGCGGCCGTGATCATCGCGCCCGGCGGCGGGCACGCGTTTCTGGCTATCGACATCGAAGGCTACAACGTCGCCAAATATCTGAACAGCGCCGGCGTGGCGGCATTCGTGTTGAAGTACCGCCTGGCGCGCGAGGCGGGTTCCAAGTACAAGGTGGATGTCGATGCGCTGGCCGATGCGCAGCGGGCCATACGGCTGGTGCGGAGCCGCGCGGAAGAGTGGCACATCAATCCGGCGCGCGTGGGCATCATGGGCTTCTCCGCCGGCGGCGAAGTGGCGGCGCTCGCCGGCACGCGCTTCGACGCCGGCAAACCCGATGCCGCCGACCCGATCGAGCGCCTGAGTTCGCGTCCGGATTACCAGGCGCTCATCTACCCCGGCGTCCGCGCCGACACACTGACCGTCACGAAGGACACTCCGAAGACGTTCATGCTGTGCGCGGACAATGATCGCGGACCCTCCACCGCGCTGGGCACGCTGTATCCCATGCTGAAGGCCGCCGGCGTCTCGGTGGAGGTGCACATCTACGCGAGCGGCGGGCATGGCTTCGGAATCCGCGAGACGCCCAAGCAGAATCCGGTTTCCACTTCGTGGCAGGTGCGGTTCAGCGACTGGATGGCCGATCAAGGCTTGCTGAAATAGGCGAGCGGTCCGCGCACTAACCGGCCGGGAACGCGCCGCGCGTGCGGACCAGGCGCGGCAGGGCCATCAAGGCGCCGCCGTAGACCAGGAGCGACAGAAACAGCGCGGGCTTGTAGTCCTGGCCCAGGTCCACCATCAGCAGGCGGTAGGCGGCCAGAATCATGGTGGGGTAGATCAGGCGCGACAACTCCACCCGGTTCCAGCGCGATCCGCCCCAGGCCAGAACCAGCGAGAGGCCCGCCAGCACGCTGGTGCGCATGGCGGCGCAGTACGGATGGCTGGCCGGCGTCCCGAAAGCCGCGTGATAGGCGGCGGTGAGCGCGCCCGCCGAAGCTCCGGCCAGAAGCCATACGAATGTGCCGGCTACCGCCAGGCGGAATACCTGGATGCTGAGGGACCCATCGGCCTCGCGCGCGCGGGCCGCCAGCAGGTAACAGAGTCCGGCCGTTACAAGGCCGGCCCAAACCGCCGCCTGGCTCCCGCCGGACCAGTGGGCCGTCCCCAACACGAAGGCGGTTGCCTGTTTCAGCGCCCCGGTGCCGCCCAGCGCCAGCAGCAGGTAGATGCCGCCGTGCACCTCGAGCGTCAGACGGCGGAAGTGCGTGCCCGCCCAGATGCACCCGAGCGCCAGCGCGGACCAGACCGCCGACGCCGTGACACCCGCCAGCAGGATGCGGCTGCCGGCCAGCACCAAGAGAATGCCGAAGGTGGAATAGGTGTAGAAGTTACGGCCGCGGCTGCCTCCGCGGTCGAGCAGCGCAAAAGAGACCACGTAGCAGGCCGCGGCGCAGGCCAGGGCGAATAGGGCGATGGCGTGCGCCTCTTTGGAGAGCCGCAGCCCGCCGCCTACGCCGATCAGAAACGCCGCCGCGCACTGCGCCGTTTCGAACAACGTGAAGTTGAAACGGCGGAGCAGCGTGCGCACGATGGTGCTCGAAAGATAAATGGCCAGCAGCGCCACCTGCGCTCCCAGCAGCCAGGTGTAAGGGATGGCGGCGTAGCCCTCCGGCAGCCCCTGTTCCCGGGTGACCAGCCAGGTGGCCAGCAGCACCGCGAGATCGGCCGCCAAAGCCGCCAGCCAGCGCTCGCTCAGCCAATGTTCCAGACAGGCCGAAATCTCCACCGCGGCCGCGATGGCCAGAAAGACCAGGGTAAAGGGCACCACGTCGTGGGTAGCCACCAGCAGGCCCGCGGCGGTGACCAAGCCTGCCAGGGTGACGATGGTGGCCACTACCAGCAGGTTCTTGCGCCACGATACGGCCAATCCGAAGAGGGAGAACAGAACCAGCAGGGCGGCCGCGTTCCAGGTGGAGATGGCGTGAAAATGGAGCGTGGCTTCCCACAACAGCGGGCACAGCACCAGCACCGAGGTGAGACTGTACAGCGCGGTTTCCAGGCGGTTGGCGGACGCCGTGCGCGCGGCCCACAACAGCCACAGGATGGCATACAGAATGCCCGCGGCCACGCCCCATGGCGGCGGGATGGTGGCGGACTCGGTGAGCGCCCGCAGCAGATAGGCGCCGGCCAGGCCGAGCAGGGCGCGCCCCAGCACGGGGAGCAGCGCGGTGGGATTCACGGCGGGGGCACGCGTGCCGGCGCTTGCGTCACTCGCGCGCGCGGGCGCCTGGGTCGCCCCAGTGATCGCCCCCTGGGCCAGTGAGGGCGCCCCAGCGGGCGGGTGGGCCGTCGCGAGGCTCTGCTCCACAAGCCGCTCCAGGCGAGCCACGCGGCGTTCGAGTTCTTCCCAGTCCGGTTGCGGCATGGCGCTTTCTCGGAAGACAGGAGTCAGAAGTCAGAAGCCGGAAGCTAGGAGACAGAAGCCGGAAGTCAGAAGCCCAGCTCCCGAAGCAGTTGCGCCATTCCGACTTCTGTCTTCTCTCTTCCCTCTTCTCTCTACCCACTCGGCGGCCCGGAGTCAGTAGCCAGAAGCCGGAGTCCCGGCTCCCGGTGCCGTCCGGACGGCCGGAGCATTCTGACTTCTGTCTTCTGTCTTCCCTCTTCTGTCCCACTTCACGGCTGCAGCCCTTCCGCTTCCTCCCTCTCCGGCCACGGCGGCAGGAGCTTGATCAGAACGAAAAAGATGACGAACGGAAGCACCATCAGTCCGATGGCCGGCAGCAGCCCCTCGCGCGTCACCAGGTCCACTTTGTAAGAGGTGTATCCCAGGAAACTCTTGGAGAACAGTTGGCCGCCGATCACTACGTTCCAGCGCATGGCGAAGATTCCCACCAGCGTCAGGCTGCTGGCCGTGGTGTACATCACGCGGCGCGCGGGGGCGGAAAACCTCCACAACTGGTTCGCCGCCAGCAGAGTCAGGGGCACCAGCGTGCCCAGCACAATCTGCAGAACGATCTGCGAAACCATCAGGCGCGTGTGCACCATGAAATCCAGGCTGCGGAACGATTCGTCGGCTTCATAAGTGCGGTGTACCAGGTCGAGCATCTCCAGCGTGAAGTCGATCACAAAGGTATAGAAAAGGTACTTGGCGATGGTGTCCACGCAGGGCATGTCGATGGTGCGCTTCATCAGCTTCATAGAGACGATATACAGCAGCATGACCGCCGCAATGCCCGAGACCATGGCGGAGAACAGGAACACAATGGGCATCAGCGGCGTGGACCACCAGGGATTGGCTTTCACCGAGCCGAAGATGAAGCCGACATACCCGTGCAGCAAAAAGGCCGACGGGATTCCGATAACGGTGACCGCGTAGCCCACCTTGTCATCGATCAGTCGGGCGGCGGGGCTGACGTTTTGCGAGCCCAGGGTGAGCGCCCGGTAGACGGCACGCGTGAGACCGGTGGTGGTCTGGGACATGCGGACGATATCGGCGCGGAATTCCAGCCAGACTTCGAGCAGCAGCACCACCATCAGGTACCACAGGTAGACGAAGCCAAACATCGCCATGGCGGAGGAGCTATGCGGCGTGAGATACATCTCGAGCGAGCGCTCCGGATGGCCCAGGTGAAGCTGCAGCGGCAGCGGCGCCACCAGCAGGAACGCCAGCGCCGTGAGCAGCGCCAGGCGGTAGGTGGGCCGCACGGCTTCCACTTTGAAGACGCGCTCCAGCGATGCCAGGATGAACGCGCCGGCCACCAGGCCGGTGATGTAGGGGTAGAGGACAATCAGCAGACTCCATTGCAGCTCCACCTCGTCGGGATACATGAAGCCTTCGACACCGGGTATCGTCATTGGCGATTCGCTCCTTAACGCACCGAGCCGTCCAGGTCCTTGTAATAAACCTTGGCTTTGGTGGCCATGTACGGCTTTAGAACCTGTACCTTGTTCTGGCGCAGGAACTCATGCACCGGATCCTTCGGGTTTTTGAAATCCACTAATTGCCGCGCGCCGGTGGGACAGTTCTCGCAACAGGCCGTAGTAAGTCCCTTGGTGATGCGGTGGTAACACAGAGTGCACTTATCCACGGTCTGTGTCTTGGGATGCAGATAGCGGCAGCCGTAGGGGCAGGCCTGCACGCAGTAGCGGCAACCCAGGCAGTATTTCTCGTCCACCATCACCACGCCATCGGGGCTGACGAAGGTGGCGCCCACCGGGCAGACCTGCACGCACGGTGAATCGGCGCAGTGGTTGCAGAGCTTGGGGACGAAGAAGCTCTTCAGATTGGGATTCGTGTCCGCCGGAAAACCGTCGATCGCGCCGTTCGGCGAATCCACCCGCGGCGTCTGGCTGCCTTCCTCCACCTGGTAGCGCTCCACCCAGGTGCGGAAGTAGCCCGCGGGCACGCCGTTCTCGTTGGAACAGGCGCGCACGCAATTGCCGCAGCCGATGCACTTGTCGATATCGATAATCATGCCCCACCAGTGATCGGCCATCTTATAGGAGTCGGGGGCGGTTTCGGCGCCGGTAATCTGCTCCAGCGTGGCCCCTACGGAAGCCAGCACCAGGAGCTTGCCGCCGATGCTGAATAAGTCTCTACGGGTGATGTCCATGCGATTAGTTCTCCCCTCAGAGGTGCGGATTATGGGGCTGGTGGCAGGAATTGCAGGCCACGCCGCCCGAGTGTTCGACGGTCGCCACCTGCGGGAAGCCCTTGGGTTTGGCGGCGTCCTTTTCATGACAGCGCCGGCAGAGGTTGGCCACCTCGGGCAGTTTGGGGACCACGGCGCCGGGGTCGTCGGCGTGTTTGGCCAGCGGCCCGTGGCAGGCTTCGCAGGCGACGTGCGCGTGCTTGCCGGCGGCGCGGGCCGTAGCCTGCTCGTCGTGGCACATCACGCAGGTTTCCTGTCCCGCGTAGTTGACGGGGTGCGAGCGGACCAGGTCGAGCGCGGCCGGCCGGTAATGCCCGTATTTACCGAAGTCTTTAGGAACCACAGCGGCCCGGATGATGAGAAATACACCCATGCCGGCAATCAAGACCAAGGCCGGGCGGACCAGGTGTACCCAATCGCTAAAACGGCGCAAGGCGCCCCCTTTCGGACGGTTGAACTGCGGCCACGGTTGAGCAGGAGGCGGTTGGCGCCACCCGCGAGAAGTTGTGCGATTGGGTCAAGCACAACAAGTACCAAACGGCCTGGTTATCTCAAAAGGGAGTGAAATGGGCTGATTTGAGGAGAATTGCTACAATTTGGCGCCTTCATAGACCGGGTTTGGTGCGTGAAATCACGCAGGATGGGGGGAATAGGTGGTCGCCGGGGCAAGAAACCCGCGTGGAGGGGAGGCCGTCAATACTTGCGGAAAGGAGATAACCCCCATGAATCGACGTACGGTCTTGGCCGCGATGGTGGCAATCGGAGTCCCCGGTATGGTGTTCGCCCAGGAGAACGCCCGTCCTCAAGAGCGTATGGAGCGGGAAGTTCGCCACGAGTTGACCCTGTTGCCGTATTACGGAGTGTTTGACAACCTTGCATTCAAGGTTGACGGCGGCCGCGTCACGCTCCTCGGCCAAGTGACGCGTCCAACCCTGAAAACCGATGCCGAAGCTGCCGTCAAGCACGTTGAGGGAGTCACGAGCATCGACAACCAGTTGGAAGTGCTTCCTCTGTCGCCCAACGACGACCGCATCCGGTTGGCGGTCTACCGGGCGCTATACCGGCAAGCCAGTCTCAGCCGGTATGCACTGCAGGCCGTGCCCCCGATACACATCATCGTCAAGAACGGCAATGTCCGCCTGGAAGGCGTGGTGGCCAGCGAAGGGGATAAGAACATCGCCGGCATCCGGGCGAAAACGGTGTCTGGCGTATTCTCGGTCGACAACAATCTTCGTGTGGAGAAGTAGCTTCTACGCGACATCAGATTTTCTGCGCGCAGGAGCTGCGTCAACACTGGACAGAAAGCCCCAGTGAGGTTTTCCAGACCTTTCGGGCCCCAACACCACTGCGATGAGGGCCACTTTGTTGAACCCGTGCACACTCCTGCCGTGCGCGGGCGAACAAAGATTCGCCGCGCCGCGCGCGTCACTCTAACGTGTCGCGGCGAACCGGCGGAAGGGAAGGCTCAATCGGCCGGGGCCGGCTTGTTGCCGGGCGGCATCCCGAGAAGCAGGCGGACCCGATCGAGCAACTCCTCCTGGGTAAACGGTTTCAGCAGAACCCGGTCGGGCGATTGCCGGGAAAGGACGTTGGCCGCGATGCTGTCGATGTACCCGGAAATATAGAGGATTTTCAGATCCGGGAACTCGCGGTCGAAATAGGTAGCCAAGTCGAGGCCGCTCATGCCTGGCATGACCATGTCGATGATTGCCAGATCGATGACGCCATGCCGCTGGCGCACCAGGGAAAGACCATCGCTTGCCGCGCCGGCATCGACGGTGTCAAACCCGCCGCACTTCAGCATGCGGACGATCAGGTGCCGTAACGATGCCTGGTCCTCCACCACCAGGATGAAGGGCCTGCCATCGGGGTGACCCATACGTTGCCTCCGAAATCGGAATTCCGGATTACCTGTTAGAAGTCCACGAGCACAGTTACTGGAATCAGTCTATACCAATCCAGGCAGTCCGGCGAGTGAAAAGAGCGATTAATTAACTGCTTCGCGGTAAGGGATTCTCCCGCCCTTTCCCGTGGCGCCTGAGCCAATATTGCGGCGGTTGAGGCCCGGCGCGACCGAGCGGTTTGGCCCGACGCAGACTGAGCTGTTGGCGCCCGGCGCGGGTGAGCGGTTGGCGCCCGCCGCGGCTGAGCAGTCGGCGCCCGCCGCGGCTGAGCAGTCGGCACCTGGCGCGGCCGAGCGGATGGCGCGGCATGGCTGAGCCGTCGGCCCAGCACGGCCGAGCGGATGGCGCGGCGCGGCTGAGCGATGGCACGTCGCGCCTGAGCCATCGGCGCGGCACGGTTGAGCGGTTGGGACGCGACGCGGCCGGGCCGTCAGCGCGGCATGCCTGAGCCGTCGGCACGGCGCGCCTGAGCCGTCGGCGCGGCACGGTTGAGCGGTTGGGACGCGACGCGGCCGGGCGGTCGGCGCGGCATGGCTGAGCCGTCGGCCCAGCACGGCCGAGCGCTTGGCCCCGCACGGCCGGGCGGTTGGGACGCGGCGCGGACAAAAGAAGTGGCGCGGCGGCCGGAGTCCGCCATCCTGAGCGAAAGCTGCCGGACTATAAGCCGGTTTCTGTACCCTTGCGGGCAGCAGTCATTCCTCTGGGCCGGCCATTGCTGACCGGCTCTAGCGACCTACCCGGAAGTCGAGCGGGACGGGCCGCCCCTCCTCCCCTATTTGGTCTTGCTCCGCGTGGGGTTTGCCCTGCCGGCGGAATCGCTCCCGCCGCGGTGCGCTCTTACCGCACCATTTCACCCTTACCCCATATCGTGAGACACGAGGCGGTATATTTTCTGTGGCACTTTCCGTCGAGCCCTGCGGCCCGCCCGGCCGTTAGCCGGCACGTTGCCCTGTGGAGACCGGACTTTCCTCTCCCCGAAATCCGGGAGCGACTGCCCGTCCGGCAGCTTCACAGGGCTATTGTCGCATTTTGAAACCCGATTTGTGCGGCATGATACGCACGGCCGGGCACTAAACCTATCGAATTCTTGCAGATATCGAAACATTCCGGTGTATTCTAGTTTTAAGTGCGATTTTGTGTTCAAAATAATGAAGTAGGCGCCGGGCCGCGGTTGGCCCGGCACGCTGAGGGGGATCCCGGATCGCGCGCCACGCGCCGGCCGGATCTCACAAGTTTCAGTTTTTCTTTGCCCATGCGGAACCAGTTGAGGAGATTCAAAAGACAATGACGAAACTAACAGCGATAGGCGCGTTAGGCCTGATGGCGTCTGGTTTGTTCGCCCAGGGAAACGACCTGGGAGGGCAGACCAAGGACTCCTGGGAAGAGATCAATTTCGAGTTCAATTCTTCAATCCTATCGGACGGCTATCCGAGTTTGCTGCGCATGGCGGATGTGTTGAACCAACACAAAGACTACCGCCTGAAAATCACCGGCAACACCGACAGCGTCGGCTCGGCGGCGTACAACGAAAAACTGGCCCTGGCACGCGCCGAGGCCGTCAAGAGTTTCCTGTTGAAGTACGGCGCTTCGGCGGGACAGATCACCACAGCCGGCGATGGCAAGCGCATTCCGGAAGTCGACAACAAGACGAAGGAAGGCCGCTTCATGAACCGGCGCGTAACGCTCACCCTGACCGATGGCGCCGGCAAGTTGATTGGGGCGGGCGGCATCAGCGACGTACTTCCGCTGTTGACGCAGCTCCAGGACATGGCGAAACAGCAGGCGGACTGTTGCGCCCAGATCCTCAAGCGGCTGGACAAACTGGACGACATTCTGGCCGCCCTGAAGAATCTGCAGGGCGAGAACGATCGGCTCAAGACCGAAGTGGCTGATCTGCGCAACCAGCAGAATGCACTGAAGGACCAGGTGTCCGGCCAAGCCAAGCCGCTCACCGAATCGCAGGCGCAGGCCGCCGCCGCCAAGGCTACGCCCGATATCGCCGATGCGACGGCTAAGAAGGTGGCGGAAGAAGCCAAGGCGAACAACCACGTCTTCTCCAACGTGGGCGTCAACATCGGCCCGGCGTTCGGCGGGGGGCGCGTGAACAACGACCGCGTCTCGGCTTCGGCGCACGGCCAGTTCTTCACCCCCTTCGGCGCGGATGGAACGCACGCCGTCCAAGCCCAGGGCGAATACCTGTACTCTCCCGGCATGCAGGAAGGCCAGTTCGATCTCGGTCTGGTCGACCGCATCGGGGCCTTCCAGGCGGGCGGATTTGCCAGCTTCAAGTACCTGAACTTCGGCCAGTACCAGCAGGGCGGCGTGCTGGGGCAAGCCGCGTTCCTGGCGGACTACCTGTTCAAGGGCGGCAAGGTTGGCGTGTTCGGCACCGAGGGCTTCAAGAATTATGCCGTGCTGAATAGCGTGGAACTCGCCCCGGGCGCTTACGAGCAGACTTACGCGCGCGTCGCCAATCAGGTCGGCTTCGATACGACGTTCAGCGTCTGGAGCGACGCCTACATCCAGGCCAACGCCGGCGTCCTGCTCAGCCACCAGAGGAGCAATCAGCCGGGCTTCACCGTCAGGTTGGTGCAGCCCATCATTCCGCACCTAGCGTTCACGGCTGAGCTGGGCTACAACGAGACGCTGCTGAATGCCAAGAACAGCAGCGCCGCCAGGTTCGGTTTGCTGTTCGGCGGCATCCTGCATCCGAAGGATTTCGCCACCATGACCACTCCGGTGCCGATGCAGGTTCCGCGCATCCGCTACGAGCTAGGCACACGCCGCGTGGGCACCAGCCCGCCTATCGCCAATGCCGGTCCGGACCAGTTGAACGTGCCGGCGGCAGTGATCACTCTCGATGGCTCCGGCTCGTACGACCCGCTCGGCGAAACCTTGACATATAGCTGGGCGCAGATTTCCGGCCCGACGGTCACCATCACCAACGCCAACGCCGTGAAGGCCAACTTCCCGGCGTCCGCGGGTGCAACCTACGTCTTCCGGCTGACGGTAAAGAACACCGACGGCCGGTCGGCCAGCGCGACCACCACGGTGAGCACCGCCGCTCTAAGCCTGATCAGCGTAGTGGTGTTCCAGGCGACGCCTCCGTCCATCACTCCGGGCGCCAGCTCCACGTTGAACTGGGTGGTCCAGAACGCCACCTCGGTAACCATCTCGCCCGGCTTCACCAGCGGCGTGAGTGCGACCTCCGGCTCGACCGTTGTGAGCCCCACGGCTACGACCACCTACACCTTGACCGCGACCGGTGCTGCCGGCACAACGCCGGTGACCGCTACGGCGATCGTCACCGTTTCCGCAGTCCCGGTGGTCAATCCGCAGATCCTGCGCTACGAAGCCAGCCCGATGACCATCGCGCCCGGACAGCAGTCCACATTGAGTTGGACCACCACCGGCGCCACGGCCATATCGATCAGCGGCGTCTCCGGCACCCTGCCGGTGAACGGCAGCACCACGGTGCAGCCCACCACGACCACCACCTATACTCTGACGGCCACCGGCGCGAGCGGCGCTACCGTCAGCGCTCCTGTTACCGTCACGGTGGCGGCTCCGACAGCCCCACAAGTGGTGACGTTCAACGCGACCCCCTCGACTATCAACCCCGGACAATCCTCCCAGCTTTGCTGGCAGGTGACCAACGCGACGACCATCAATATCAGCGGCGGCGTCGGCAACAATCTGGCCGCCAATAGCTGCACCCCGGTCAGCCCGGCGACCACGACTACCTACACACTGACCGCCACCAGTCCGGGCGGCTCGGTCCAGGCCGCCGTCACAGTGACTGTCGGGTCGGTGCAGATCCTGCAATTCAGCGCCAATCCGGAGTTCTCGCCCATTCAGGGTGGGTCGGTGGTGCTGACGTGGCAGACCAGCAACGCCACTTCGGTGTCCCTGGTCGGAGGCGACATGCAATCGTCGCCATCCGGCTTGCCGCTCAACGGCAGCTACACCGTCAATCCGAACGACAACGCAACCTACACGTTGATCGCGTATGGCCCTGGCGGCGCCAGCGTCACCGCCGTCATAGCGGTCTATGTGAGATGATCTAGCTTCGCCAACTCTTCCTCATGGCCGGGCGGCTTCAAAACCGCCCGGCTTTTTTTGCGCCTCCGCCGGGGAATTCGTGGGTAGCTGAAATCCTGTTCCGCATTATGGCGCGTATTTGTTCGGCGGTTGAGTGGGACAGGCCTCCTGGCCTGTCATGCGCGCGGAGCGCGCCTTCGGCGCGACGACAGGCCAGGAGGCCTGTCCCACTCAACGCCACAGAATACGTGGCTGTATTTTGGAAATCGCACGCTTAGTGGCATTGGGCATTCCTGCCCGCCAAGCCGGCTTTCCAGCCGGCTGGACCCGCTGGAAGCGGGTCCGCGGGCCGGAGGCCCGCTCCACGGGGCGGGGCGGGACTGGTCCGCCGGAACCTCCTGCGCCACATCTTCCACACCTGTGCCGCCCAGACGACAAAGGATCGGGAATCAACCCGTGCACCGGGACTCCCGATTGAGGCAAAATAGTAGGGAAGCAATCGACAAACGGTGTTTTGGCCTGACGGGTGCAACAGAGGTCTGCCTTCAGATTGATTCGCCGGCAAATTGAACTCGATGAGGCGTAAGTGAAGAATCTTTTAACGGGCTTTATTTGTACCTGTCTGCTGGTTTTGGCCGGCAATATGCCGGGGCGCGCGCAGGAGCAAACGGCCGAATCGCAGCCTGCCGGCTGGGCCGCCCCCGCGGCAGAGATGCCGGACGATCAGGCGGCGCCGCCACAGCAAACACCAGCACCCGAGCAGGCTACACCCGCGCAAACTCCGCCGGCGCAGCCAACTCCCCCGTCGCCCGAGGAGGGGCCCACCCAGCATCCCGGAATTCCGCAGCCGCCCCCGCCCCCGCCCAAAGTGCCGGACGTTCGCCGGCCGGGCGAATCCGGCTTCTACATCGGCCTCGCGGGCTGGTTCCCGAAGGAGAAACCGTACTTCAACCGAGCCAACACGGCCGATTTTGTGGGCAATTCTTTCCTCCAGTTTCAAGGCACTCCCAAGTACGCCAGAATGGCGGAGATCGGCGCCGCCGCGGGACTGCACAACACCATCAAGCTGACCTACATCGATTTCGGGGCTTCGGGGAACTTCACTTCGAACGAAGCTCTGGTGCTGTGGGCGCAGCCCTATGTCACGGACACCTACCTGTCCACCAACTACCGCGTGTGGAATCTCAAGCTGTCCTACGAATATCTCACCTGGCCGTATCCCGTGGGCAGCCGCAAGTTCCGCCTGAAAACCTTGTGGCAGGCGCAGTTCACGTATGCCACATCGGCATTCGACGCGCCGCTGGACTATTACGACACCAACGGCAACCCCATCATCAACTCGTCGACGGGCCAACTGGCGACCTTCACGGCCAGCCGCGAGAGGAAAATCTTCTCGCCCATGTTCGGCCTGGGCGCCTCCTACTATCCGTCCCGGCACGTCCGCGTGGAGTTCAATGGCTCGGGATTCGCCTGGCCGCACCGCTACACGATTTGGGATACCGATGCCTCCGTCAACGTGCGCGTGTTGGGACACTTTGAGATCCGCCTGGGCGGCAAGGCGTTCGATTTCAAGACTTCGACCCACGCCGATTACTACATGTGGGGAAGGTTCGCGTCGGCTTTCTTCGGGCTGCGCTGGTACTCGAACTCCGAGTAGCCTCGGGCGCGGCAGATCCCCCGCCCAGCGCGCGAACCTCGTCGGCGCTCAAATTCCGCCACTTGCCGATAGGCAGCTCGCCGATGCGAATGGGGCCGATGGCCGTGCGCACCAACTTGCTCACCCTGCTGCCCACGGCTTCCAGCATCCGGCGCACCTGGCGATTGCGTCCCTCGGTGATGACGATCTCGAGAAAGGTATGTTTGGCGCCGTCGCGCAGGCGGCGCACTTCGGCCGGCCGAGTGGGGCCGTCGCTGAGCTCGACGCCGCGCCGCAGGTTTTCGATCTGTTCATCGGTCAGAAGCGTAGCGGCCTTCACCTGGTAGGTCTTGGGCACCTTGCGATCGGGGTTGGCGATGCGCTCGGCGAAGTCCGTGTCGTTGGTCAGCAGCAGCAGCCCGCTGGTATCCAGATCCAGGCGTCCCACGGGCGAAAGCCACGTTCCCGCATCGGCCGCCAGATCGTAGACGGTGGGCCGGCCTTCGGGGTCGCGCCAGGTGGTCAGGTACCCTTTGGGCTTGTACAGCAGGATGTATCTCTTTTCGGCGGCGCGCAGGGGCTTGCCGTCCAGGGTGACGCGGTCCTTCGCCAAGTCCACCCAATGGTCGGGGTTCTCGATGATTTTTCCGTTGACGCGAACGCGGCCGGCGCCGATCCAACCGCGGGCGTCGGTGCGCGAGCCGAGTCCCGCCTTGGAAAAAACTCTCTCCAGGGTCTTCGGTGGCTGCATGGTGCCAAGTCCCAATGTTACAGTGAGACCATCAGGCAGGCAATTCTGATTCATTCCGCGCGGCAGTTGATCACCATGCGCGGCTCCAAGGGTCCGCGGCGGGGGGCGGCGCTCGGCGAGATCGGTATCATACCCGACGGCGCGGTACTGGTGCGCGACGGCATCATCCAGGAAGTCGGGCCGACCCGCCGCCTGGAGAACCTCACCGCCGCTCGCGGCGCTATCGAGATCGACGCCACGGGCAAGGTGGTGATGCCGGGGTTGGTCGACTGCCACACTCATCTGATGTTTCCGCTGCCGCAGGCGGGCGAAACCGGCGCCGCCATTGACAGGGACCACGCGGCGCGGGCCGTGGTGGCGATGACCGCCCAGCGGCTGGCGCGCCGCGGACGCCTCCTCCTGCAGACCA
>Ga0265316_10004221_pt1 | contig 14350 bp, 10 predicted proteins | sample 4522metaG_FD_202092 | JGI IMG/M metagenome (GOLD analysis project Ga0265316, IMG submission 202092) | Rhizosphere microbial communities from Carex aquatilis grown in University of Washington, Seatle, WA, United States - 4-5-22 metaG | ecosystem: Host-associated > Plants > Roots > Rhizosphere >... | reverse complement strand
GGTCCATGGTGATGTCGCGCAACAGGCCGGTACCTGGCCGTTGTCTCTAGCAATGGACGATCCCGATCGCGAAACGACCGTCAATAATGCGTTGTTTGAAATCGTCTCCGCTGGAAAAGTACCGGATGCCGGAACGGTGCTCCACGCCCCCGCTGAGATTACAATGGAGTGGAGCGATGGCCATCTCGACGTCACCAAGCATCTGAAATTCAGCGCCAGCTATATTGTCGACGTGCAAACGTCCGTCACGATGGACGGAGTTCCGCTGCGAAACAGCATCGCCTGGGCTGGCGGGTTTGGCGACGCCACCGCGTATCGCGCGGCCTTGCAGATGCAAGTCTTCAACAACTCCGCGGGGAAATTGAATACACTGTCGGCGAAAAACCTGGGAAAATCCGGCCAGACATCCGTCCCTGCCAACGTCCCCGGAACTTTCGATTTTGTAGGAATCGAAGATCTGTATTTCGCGGCGGCATTCATGCCTCCACTGACGCCGCATGGTGACGTAGCGGAAACACCGCTAACCCTAACCGGCTGGGCGTTCCAGCACACCACGACTTCCGCCGACGGAAAAACGGAAACGGAGGCGGTTCCCGAGATGGCCGCGGGGGTCGCTGCGCCCGGACCGCAAAATTTGCGCATGTATGTGGGCCCGAAGAGCATCGACGGTCTGAAAGCCGTTCGCCCTCCGCTGAATAGCCTGGTGCAATTCGGCTGGTGGGGATTCGTTGCCGAGCCGCTGTTCTATTCCCTGCGTTGGCTGCATCAGTATGTGAGCAATTACGGCTGGGCCATCGTGTTGATCACCATTCTGATCAACATGGTGATGTTCCCGCTGAAAGTGAAGAGCATGCGCGCGATGCAGAAAATGCAGAAGGTCGCGCCGGAAATTAAGTCTATCCAGGAGCGCTACAAGAAATACTCGATGCGCGATCCGCGCAAGGCCGAAATGAACAAGGAAGTCATGGCCGTGTATTCTCGAGAGGGCATCAATCCGTTGGGTAGTTGCTGGCCCACGCTCATCCAGATGCCGATCTGGTTTGGGCTGTACCGGATGCTCGCGAATACCATCGAGTTGCGCCACACGCCGTGGATCGGCTGGATCCACGATCTTTCGGCCCATGATCCGTATTACATTTTGCCGGTGATTATGGCCGTCTCAATGTACTTCATGCAGAAGATGACGCCGACGCCCGGGATGGATCCCGCCCAGGCAAAAATGATGGCCATGACGCCGCTGATCTTCGGCGGAATGTTCGCTCTTTCCCCCAGCGGCCTGGCGTTATATATATTAACCAGTAATATGGTGGGCATTTTACAGCAATGGTATCTTTACCGGACGGCGCCGCCGCCGGCGAAGCCGTCCCGCGGACCCGGAAAAAAGAAATAATGCGCCAGGAGGACTTTCGTTGACACCCGTCGCCCGTCCGAACCTGATCGTTGATGGAAAGCTGGACCATTCGGCGACCACAACGGAGCTTCGCCGCTGCCTCGAAACCCTGTTGCGCAAGGGCCGCTTCGAGGTTTCCTTTGAAATCAAGACGATGGGACCGGCGGCGGCTTCGGAATTTGAAAATCCCGAAATCCTCGTCGTGTTCCAGGGCCGCGATCAGGACCTTCTGCTTGAACGCAACGCGGAGCTTTTGAAAGCTCTCGAACACATCGCTCTCCGCTGGCTCAATCTCGATCCGCAGTTCTGGGGACGCGTCCGTTTCGACGCCGGAGGTTACCGCGCGTTGCGCATCGAGGAATTGAAACTTTCGGCGCGCGTTGCCGCCGAGCGGGTGCGCGAAACAAAGGTCCCATTCCGATTCAATGCCATGTCCGCGCGCGAACGGCGCATTGTGCACCTCGTATTGAAGGAACAAGCCGGCGTTCGCACAGTAAGCGAAGGCGCCGGAGAAGATCGTCAAGTCGTCGTCTATCCCGCCGAATAATTTTGCCCGCCCGTTACGGCCGGGCCCTCTTGAATTCATGCGAGACCACTTGCCCCGCGGCGTCAAAGATAATCTCGAAAATGAATCCCGATGAATTGACCGGAATACCGGCAACCCGTTTCGGCTGCAGCGGGCCGGGATTTATGTCGACGCGATCGTCCCTAAAAAATCGGACATCCGAAAGATCAACCACGGTCCGGTCGCCGCGTTGTTCCACATGCCAGATCGGAAATCGCGCGAACCAAAGATAGACCTGAACGTCGCGCAGTTTTTTCGCTTCCTCCACGTGAGGATCGGCGGGTGTGCTGGCATAAAGTTGCGCACGGTCGATCACGCCGCCGGGAAGGTGAAATGTGGTCTTTAAAACGCCCTCGGGCGTGGCGATCATTCCGGACCAGTGCGTCAGAGTCGGCGGTAAGGGAAATGCCGCACTGTTTTCGGTTGGGATGTGGTTCGCTGCGATGAACCGGTTCACATTTTCAACCGCTTTGCCGTGCAGAAAACCGGCGAATCCCACATAGATGCACACCATCATCAAGCCGGCGCGGCACCAGCCCGCCCTGCTCCACTGAAAACCCACGCCGCTTATTTTCGGAGCGAACAGTGTAGCAGCGAAAATCATACTGACCGCCCCCACAATCCAAAACGGAAACGGATATCCCGCCGTGCTCGCGAGCTCATATGCTCCGAAACCGCCTGCCGTGAGCCCCGCCCAGGAAATCCATGCACGCAACTTCCATTTTCGCGGCGCGCGATAACACCAGGCCGCGATTTGAGGAACAAGCGCGAACGAAGTTAGCGACAAATCGAGGATGAACAGCCAATCCCAAGCCAGCCGCGAATAGCTTAGCGGACTCCAGACCATCGTTCCAAAATCGGTAATCAGATCCAGAAACACATGGCTCGCAAGCCCCGCCGCATAGATTCCAACCAGAACGGGAAACGATGGCAGTGGCCATCGCAGCCAGCGCGCGAGCGGCAACGAAATGACTGCGAGGAACAGCGCCCACGCCGGCAACAGGACAATCGAGTGGGTTATGTTCCTGTGCCATTCCATAATCGCGAGAGGGTTGTGAGCCAGGCGACCCGCAAAGATATCAATGTCAGGAAAAATGGATCCGATCGTACACGCCATGATCGCGGCTCGATCCGTGGGAGAACCGGTCGCCGTGACTCCGGTTATTGCAAGTGAACCGGCGGGCTTATCGTCGCCGGCGAATAGGGCTTTTCCAGCCAAGGCGCCAATGATTCCATGAGTAATCGTGTCCATGAAAGAGGAGTGCTAAGAACGACGGGATTGGACGAATATAAATTCACCGCATGTGAGTCGGATTCAACCGATGGCGCACGGTATATATGAAGGAGGCGCTGCCCCCGACATCGAGTTTACGGCGTGACTTCTCCGCGATTCGCACCTGACAACTACGAACCTTGCTGCGATGCGCGTATCGGAATCGTCAGCGGCTTTGTAGATTCCGACGCGGCCAGCATGTGGCAATGCCCGTCAAAAATTCCTCCCGCCTCAATGATTAAACAAGGCGAATGAATTTCCCCGGTCACAACGCCCTTTGCGTGAATTTCCACCCTGCCCTTCGCGAAGATCACTCCGTCAAATTTCCCGGAGATAACGACGTGGTTGCCCTCAATCTGGCCTTCGACGCGCGCGCCCTCGCCCAGAATAAGACTATGGCTGGACAACAGATTGCCCTTCATTTGCGCATCGACGCGAAATACGCCCGAAGCTTCCAGAGTGCCTTCAAATTTGACGCCCTTGTCGAGGAAGCCCGTAAATTCACGGCTTTCGGTGTCTTTGCCGCGTCCCTTCGATCGCCATTGCATTGGAATGCTCCCGCAACTGTTGGAATAACTTTGAACTGGACATCAGAGATTCTACATCATGTTTGCGCAAATGAATTGTTGAATGCGGACGGATGAAAATGGGAAAAGACTCAGGCACGCCTCGGCTTCACGGGTACGCTTAATTACTACGATTATAGTTTTATGCTATTAACCGTTCGTACAGCCCATTGAGCTGCTCTTCATCATAGAAATCGATGATGAGTTGGCCAGCGCGGCCATTTGCCGGCATATGGAGTGTGACTCGCGTCCCAATGTGCTTTTGTAGCTCGTCAAGGGCTGCCGCGCGATTTGGATCGGCAACTTCAATGTCCACCGTTGCGGCGCGACGACCGCGGCGTGCACCCAGGCGCTCGAGTTGCCGGACAGTCAGTTTTCCTTTCGAGGCTTTTTGCGCCAGGTCCGAGCGCAGCGTGGGATCTGCGATTGCGAGGAGGGCGCGACCGTGGCTGGCCGTTATCTTGCCTTCTTCAATCCATTCCAGGAGCGTCTGATCCAGCGAGAGCAAACGCAACGAATTCGCAACTGTTGCGCGGTCCTTGCCGGTTCTTGTAGCCACCTCATCTTGCGTCAAGTGAAACTGGTCCATCAAGCGTTCAAACGCGCGTGCTGCCTCAATCGGGTTGAGATCTTCGCGTTGAATGTTCTCGACAAGAGTTAGCTCAAGCGCCTGTTCATCGCTGACGTCGCGAATGACAACGGGAACGCGGAGGAGTTGGGCGCGCTGCGCTGCACGCCAGCGACGTTCCCCCGCAATTAACTCAAATCGTCCGCCAATCTTCCGTACGACGAGCGGTTGTATTATTCCGCTGGACCGGATTGATTGTGCCAATTCTTCCAAGGCAGTTTCGATAAAGCGGGTGCGTGGTTGAAAGGGACTTGGATCAATCAGATCGATGTCGACCTGCAAGGGCCCCCCGGCCATGACGGGTGCGATCGCTGGTGCGGGCAATTGAGCCATTACGGATGTTTCCGCTTGGGGCTGTTGAGCCGCCGAAACGTCAGAATCACGTATCAGAGCTCCCAGCCCCCTTCCCAATGCGTTTCTGGCCATTGGAGATTACCTCCCTTGATAGGTTGATGTAGGCTTCGGCACCTTTGCTGTGGATATCGTAGAAGTGAATCGGTTTCCCGTGACTTGGCGCCTCTGCCAGACGCACATTCCGGGGTATGACGGATTCAAAAACCTGTTGACCAAAATAACTGCGCAGGTCGGAGGCAACTTGGCGAGCCAGCGAGGTTCTGTCGTCGTACATCGTTAAAACAATACCCTCAATCGCCAGGTAAGGGTTCAAAGTCTTCCGAATGTGAGTCAGCGTATCGAGGAGCTCTGAAACGCCTTCCAGTGCAAGATACTCACACTGGATGGGAACAAGAACCGAGTCCGCAGCCGTCAGAGCGTTCAACGTAAGTAGATCGAGCGAAGGCGGGCAATCGATGATGATGTAGGTGTAATTATCCCTGACCAGCCCGATCAATTTCTTGAGCTGGAATTCCCTGTTCTCCAGCGGGACCAGCTCGATGGCGGCACCGACGAGATTCTTATCCGCAGGTATAAGGTCAAGACCGTCAACTTGAGTCTTTAGGATGATTTCTTCTAGAGATTCGCCGAGGATGAGTGCTTGATACAGAGTCCTTCTGGTTAGGTCCTTTGGAAACCCAATCCCGGCTGTTGTGTTTCCTTGGGGATCGCAGTCAATCAAAAGAGTTCGCTGCTCGGAGATTGCCAGCGAAGCGGCAAGGTTTATGGCAGTCGTGGTCTTCCCGACGCCGCCTTTTTGATTGGCAATGGCGATAACGCGGCCCAATTTTGACTCCCCAGGCAGTGGAACTTATCACAATGAACGCAACGCGTGCAAATTGTTTCACGTGGAACATTTTGGGAGCAGAGTAGCCATCGCCCTGGAAAATGTTCCACGTGGAACAATTTCACGCGATGGTGATAGGAATCAATTCAGACGCCTTGAATGCTTAAATATTAAATAGAAGATCGGCCGATGAGAATAAATCTCCGTTGCGATTCTGGTATCTGTACCGCCGGACGCCATATCCAGCCAGTCTCTGAAGGCAGCCGTGTTGCGTCTTCACCCCCAACCCATAGCACCAAGTGGCCACGCGGGGCCAGTGCCTGTTTCCCCCATCCCAGAAATTCGGTGAAGCCGCCCAGTGCGCGCGCTGTCACTAAATCAAACATGCCAGGGTCCTTCCGAATCTCTTCGAATCTTTCAGATATGATTTCTACCCCCGATAGATTTAATGACCTTACGACTTCTGCGAGGAAAGCGCATTTTTTCTTGTTCGATTCAATGAGCGTCACATGCAGAGACGGATGCAGTATCTTCAGCGCCAACCCTGGAAAACCGGCACCAGTACCAACGTCGGCCAGCCGACAGTTTTCCACAGGTAGTAGATTTGACACAAACATGGATTCTCCAAAATGGCGGCCTGCAATCTCAATCGGCGAAGTCACCGTTGTAAGACTTATTAATTTGTTCCATTTCAATAAGATAGAGATGTATTCTCGAATGAGATGGATCTGTTCCGTTGACGGCCTGATGCCGAAGGGGGACAGCGCAATCATAAGCTGGTCATCGCCGATTTCCGGATTCACTGCCCTGGACATTCGCTCGGACCTTTCCCATATCGTTTGAAATATACATTCCAGCAATCGATCGTCGCATGCGCGATAATCGAAGGAATGAGACTAGCGCTGAAGATTCGCGCAACAGAAACGAACATTCCTACTACGAATGTAGTTATTATTCCTCATCTGCCTTGATACAAATGGGCTGCCGCAAAGCCCCACGGTTATGGCTGCTGTGCACAGCACTGTTCGCAATAGCAAGGACGTTGTGATGGCCAATTCCGCTGGTCCCAGGCCCCGAGCCAGCGCTCTCCATGCAACGAAAGCAATCAGAACCCACTGGAAGCCAATGGTCGTGCCATAAAGAGCCAGCCGGTCAGCCGAACGAAAATCCGGAGTGGACGGAAGCCGGCGAACGCGAACGACCCCGCACCACGGAATGACGACGCCGAGTACGGCAAGGACGAGAACGAAGTCCCAAGGGATTGCGACAAGGCTCACAACGGGAAATAGGAACACGATTTCGACGGTGAAGCAAGCGGGGACAATAACCAAGCAGGGTCTCGGGGCCCTTGGAGCCAGAGCGAAACCATAATCCTGGGTCCCGGCGATAAATGCTTCACGCCGGGCGCGAAATCGCAGTTTCAAGTGACGAAGCCCGTGCCTCGTGGCAAAATTCAGATCCGTTGAGGGTGCGAACCAGCCAGAAATGCGACCTGCGGAAAACTTACGGCAAGTTGGCCTCGCGCGAGCACTGTCCAAGCTGGGTTATTGCTCACGCTCAAAGGCTGCGGAACTGATCCGCGAGGGACGCGTTCGCCTCAACGGGACCGTGCGCACCGATCCGGAGATGCCGGTACATTGGGGGGGCGACCGGATTGAGGTGGATCGTCAAAATGTGCGCGCAGCAACGAAAATCTACTTAATGTTGAACAAACCGCGCGGCGTGGTCACAACGGCCTCTGATGAAAACAATCGAGAGACGGTTTATTCCTGCCTCGACGCCACCCTGCCGTGGGTGGGGCCTGTAGGCCGTCTCGATAAAGCGAGCGAAGGACTCCTATTACTAACGAATGATACCGAATGGGCGGCAAGCATATCCGATCCGAAAACGCAGCTGGAAAAAATCTACCATGTTCAAGTTGGAGTTTTGGCCAATGAAACGCTCGTAACCGCGCTTGTTCGGGGCGTACAGGTGGGAGTAGGGGAGTCATTTCGGGCCAAGCGAGCGAACATAGTCCGATTAGGCGAACACAATTCGTGGCTTGAGATCGTGCTGGTCGGAGGAAAAAATCGTCAAATCAGGAGGATGTTTGACGCCCTCGAGATTGACGTTCTGCGGTTAATCCGGATCGCGGTCGGACCGCTGCGACTGAAACAGCTCGCCAAAGGGGAATTCCGCGAACTTACCGCTGAAGAAAAGCGTTCGATGGATCGCGCGTTGCACGAGTCGACTCCTCGACGGACACTCCCTGAAACGCAAGATCGATAATCACAAGATCGATAATCATTGGTAAGAAATTCCGCTCGAATAGCATGCCTTCGGAGACGATATATCAGACCGTGATTTGTTCCGAGACTGCATCCAGCGCCCGTTGAACCTGGCTCATCAGGGCATCATGGCTAAAAGGTTTTTGAAGCGGTTCGACACCTGGCGGCAAGTTGTTCCCGGGCGAGGAGAAGTTGCGTTCCGCGTGACCTGTCATGAAAAGGACTCGAGTTTCCGGCCTCAGTTGAGACAGCATTCGCGCCAAAGCAGGTCCGCCCATTCGGGGCATCGTCACGTCGGTCAGCAGGAGTTGAATCGGCTTTTTGAACGATCGGGCAATTTCGAGCGCCTGGACTCCATCACGGGCGGATAAGACCGTATATCCGCCCACGGTCAGCACGCTAGCGGTCAGGTTCAGAAGCGATTCTTCGTCTTCCACCAGCAAAATCGTGGCGGACCCTGCGGAACGCCGGGCGGACGCTTTCTCCGAAGCTGCGACGAGAGCGGATCCCGGCGCCAAAGGCAAGTAGATCCGGAACGTTGAGCCTTTACCGTGCTCCGACTCCACACCGACAACGCCGCCACTTTGTTTGACGACTCCGTATACCGTTGCAAGTCCAAGGCCCGTCCCTTTTCCTGGCTCCTTGGTGGTGAAGAATGGCTCAAAAATGTGGCGCAAGATTTCCGCATTCATTCCCGCACCTGTGTCTGTCACGGTCAGCAGAATATGGAGGCCGGGATGAAGAAAGGGCAACGTGCGGGCGTGGGCTTCGTCGACATTGACGTTGGAAGTTTCGATGAGGAGTTTTCCGCCCTCGGGCATTGCATCGCGCGCGTTGACGACAAGATTGACGATAATCTGTTCGAGTTGGCTCTGATCGGCATTTACCAGTCCGAGCTGGGATGCAAGTTTGGTTGTAAGTTCGATATCCGCACCGATGAGCCGGCGTAGCATCTGGCCCATGTCCGTAACTACCGCATTCAAATCCACATTTTTTGCCTGAAGTGCGTGCTGGCGGCTGAACGCCAGCAATTGATGGGTTAGCGCGGCAGCGCGCTCCCCGGCTTTTCGGATTTCCACGACACTCTTGCGCAGCGGGTCTTCTGCGGACAGGCGATATTCGATGGACTCGCTGTAGCCGATGATGACGCCAAGAAGATTGTTGAAATCGTGAGCGATGCCTCCGGACAGGCGGCCCACGGCCTCCATCTTTTGAGCCTGACGGAGCTGTTCTTCGCGCTGCCGCAGGAGTTCTTCGGCCCGTTTGCGCTCCGTGATATCGCGGCTGACGACAACCGCCTTTTCGATTTCACCGCGGCGGTTTCGCACCGGGCTGCCGTTGGATTCCAGGATGCGCCATTCCCCGTCCTTGCGCCGGAAGCGATAAATCACGGGAGGCGTGGCGCCCCGCTCGAAGATTTCGCGGCGGGCGGCGACAATCGCGGCTCGATCGTCCGGATGAATCTGATCGGCGACGGGTTCGACACGCAATTCCGCCAGCGAATAACCCAGCGTCTTCGAGTACGAAGGGCTGGCATACAACCGCCGGCCATCGCGGGTGATCACTGTAATCAAATCGTCGGCGTTGTCGGTGATTACGCGAAACATTTCTTCATCGTCATTCAATCGGCGACGGATGCGGTGAATCTGGACCTGCTGGTAAATCGTATAAAAGTCAAACAAGAAAACCAGGGCAACGAGGCCGCGCACGGAATCCCGAAGCGTGAATGAAAACTGAGGATCCGTTTTCTCGAATACGTACGTGAACGAGGCCATTCCGGCAGTCAACAATAATGTGACGACAAACGCGCAAGCCCACAGCCACCATTGCCGTCTCTCCGCCTCGCGGATGCGAACCCAGATGGACAGTTCGTCGGAAAGGAAGCAGGTTCCCTCGGCGCCAGAAGAACTCATTCTGCTATATCAGCAATAAGTGGCAACCTGAGCAATAGTACAGGGCGACATTGTGTTCAATAACGCAAGGTTTAAAGGATCACATCTTCGTCCGGGCCGCAAACTTCTCCGGCAGAAGATTTCAGCTGAACGCTTTGGCAAACAGACGGCGCTTGGCGATTTCGACAAGCAGGAGGTAGGTGGCTGTAGAAATCGCGAGAAAGAGGAAATAAGACGCTGGAAGCGCCGTAAAACCAAGAACATATGCAAATGGCGAAAATGGGAGCAGTACTCCGGCGATGACGATGGCAACTGTGGTGACGGCCAGCGGAAGACTTGGGCGGCTCTTCAACGGATTTCCCATGGTCCGAATCACGAACAAGACGAGGGTCTGCGTGGCCAGCGATTCAACGAACCAACCGGTATGAAATTCGGCCTGCCCGGCATGGAAGTAATGGAGCAGGACGTAGAAGGTGAGAAAATCATAAAGGGAGCTGATGGGCCCGATGAGGATCATGAAGTTACGGATCAACTTCATATCCCAGCGGTGCGGCGCGCCGATGTATGCCGTGTCCACGTTATCCGACGGAATCGTAATTTGCGCGGCGTCATACATAAAATTATTCAAAAGAATTTGCGTGGCTAGCATGGGAAGGAACGGGAGAAAGACGGACGCCGCAGCCATGCTGAACATATTTCCGAAATTCGAGCTGGTGCCCATCAGAATGTATTTCAAAACGTTGGCGGAAGCGCGGCGGCCTTCGATGATTCCGTTGTGGAGTATCTGCAAGCCGGGCCTAAGAAGAATGATATCGGCCGCGTCCCGGGCCACATCCACGGCAGTGGAAACCGAGATGCCCACATCGGCTGCGTGCAGCGAGGGTGCATCGTTAATGCCGTCGCCCATGTAGCCGACGACATGGCCGCGGCGCTTCAGGGCGTGTAGGATGCGGAGTTTCTGCATGGGCGAGACGCGCGCGAAGATCGTCGTCGTCTCGGCGACTTGGGTCAGCGCCGTATCGGTGATCCGCTCGAGTTCCTCCCCGGTGATGATGGAGGTGCCATCCAGTCCCACAAGATCGCAGACGTGACGCGCGACAAGTTCGTTGTCTCCGGTCAGTATTTTTACGGTCACGCCATCGCGCCTCATCGCGGCGACCGATCGCGCGGCGTCGAGACTGGGGGGGTCGGCAAATGCGAGGAACCCGGCCAGCGTCATCGAACTCTCGTCCGTAACTTTGAAACCGGTGTGTTGCGCGACATTGCGATAGGCGACAGCCAGGACGAGGAATCCCTGTGCGCAGAGATCGTGAAACACTTTCATGCAGCGGTCACGGGATGCCCGGTCAAGAGCGGCGACTTTCCCATCAATTTCAAATGAATTTGACAGCTCAACAATTCCCTCGGGCGCGCCTTTTGTAATCAGCAGGCAGTCGCTGCCCGGCCGGTTTTTCCGTTCGACAGCGATGGAAACGCGACGGCGCTCGAAATCGAAGGGAATCTCATCGCACTTTATAAAATCATCCGTGCCCGGTGGCTTGGGAAGCAGAATAACGGCGGCATCGAGCGGACTGCGGATCCCTGTCTCAAACATGCTGTTCAAATAGGCCAGCGCGAAGGTCCGGTCGGAGTGGGTTCCAAATGGATCGACGTGCAAGCCCAGTTTCATCTCTCCGGTTGTGAGCGTGCCGGTTTTGTCGCTGCAAAATACGTCGATGGTGCCGAAGTTCTGAATTGCGGACAGATGCTTGACCACTACACCTTGCCGAGCCATGCGCGATGCACCGCTGGCTAGCGTGACGGACGTAATCATGGGCAGAAATTCGGGAGTCAGTCCTACGGCGAGCGCGACGGCGAATACGAAAGACTCAAATGCGTTCTTATGCATGGCCACGCGCACAACCAGAATGAAAAGGACCAGAAAAAAAACGGCGCGCAGGATCAGAAAACCGAAATGCTTCATGCTGCGCTCAAACTCAGTTTCCTCGGGCCGCTCCGAGAGTTTTACAGCGATGGCTCCGAAAGATGTTTTTATCCCTGTCGCGGTAACTCGCGCCGTGGCCGACCCGCTCACGACCGACGTGCCGAGGAACACAGAAGCGTGGGCTTCGGGCGTGCCCTCTTTTTCGCCGCTGTTCAGCCCCGCGCTCTTTTCAACGGGCAGGGATTCGCCGGTCAGGGCAGCCTGTTGAACGAACAGTTCGCGCGCTTCCAAAAGCCTGCCGTCCGCGGGGATTAAATCTCCGGCCGAGAGCCGGACCAGATCGCCGGGAACTATTTCTGTCCGCTTGATCTCGTGCCATTGGCCGTCGCGCTGAACTGTTGCGGTCGGCGTGACTTGCTCGCGCAATTTCCGAATCGCCTGCCGAGATCGATAGGTCTGCACAAAATTGATGGCCACGCTGAACAGCACGATCAGGAGAATGATGGATGCGTCGGCAGGATCGCCCAGGATATAGGAAACTCCGGTCGCGACGAGAAGGATGAGGACAAGCGGATTCAGAAACAGGAAGAGAAGCTCAACGAGGGCGGCGCCGCGCTTGATGGGCGCAGGCTCGTTCGGTCCATATTGCGCAAACCGCTCCTGCGCCTCTGTTGAAGTCAGCCCCCTCAAAGTGGACGGCGGTGAAAGTGGTTCGTCAGGAGACACGGAAGACACAGAGTTCATGCCACCACCTGAAAAACAATGCGGTCCCGGTGACTATAGCACTGGGGAAAATGGAAACCTATCTGGTATGCGATGAGAACCGAACTTGTCATTCAGAGTGAAGCAGGGAATCCCCCTCTTGCTCGAAAAGAGATTCCCCGCTCTGTTCGGAATAACAACAGTGTCAATACTTACGGAAAACGATGTAACCACAAATCCAAACAATTCCCTACTGTTCATGGCTCGATGGCAACTTTAAGCACGCCCTCGCGATGTTCGGCGAACAGGCTGTAGGCATCCTTGATGTCCTCGAGTTTGAATCGATGCGTGAGCAAAGGGGTGAGGTCCAACCGCTGGTGCAGAACCATGTCCATCAGCCGTCTCATCCTCTCTTTTCCGCCAGGGCAGAGCGTAGTGACGATGCGCTGGTCGGCCAGCCCGGCGGCGAACGGCTCGACGGGGATGGTCAGTTTGCCCGAATAAACGCCAATGCTGCTGAGCGTTCCTCCGGATTTCAGCACTCGCAAAGCGCTTTCGAACGTGTTCTGGGTGCCCAATGCTTCGATGGCTACGTCGACGCCCCGCCCGCCTGTCAGCCGGCGAATCTCGGCGACCACGTCACATTCCTTATAATTGAGCACGACGTCCGCGCCCATCCGCTTTGCCATGGCCGCGCGAACTGGATCCGATTCGACGCCGATGATGAAGCTTGCGCCTTTCAATCGCGCGCCCGCGGTTGCACAAAGCCCGATCGGTCCCTGAGCGAACACGGCAGCGGTGTCTCCGATTTGCAAGTCGGCGCTTTCCGCCGCGGAGATGCCTGTGGATGCGATATCCGCGAGCAGAACCACCTGCTCATCTTTCAGTTCATCGGGAATTTTTGCGAGGTTTGCCTGCGCGAAAGGGACTAGTAAGTATTCCGCCTGCGCGCCGTGAATCGTATTGCCGAATCTCCAGCCGCCGATCGGACCGCCGCACTGCGACCAGTGGCCACTCAGGCAATCGCTGCATTGCCCGCATGGAGTGATCGCTCCTACCAGAACACGCTCGCCGACGCGATAGCCTGTTACGCCTTCTCCGAGTTCGTGGAGAACACCGACGGGCTCATGGCCGATCACCAGCCCCGGACGGACCTTGTATTCGCCCTTCAGGATGTGGATATCGGTTCCGCAGATCGTCGTCAGCGTGACGCGGATAACCGCTTCGTTCGGCCCCGGCCGGGGAATTCGCACGGATTCAACCGAGATTTCACTGGGCCCGTGAAATACCAGGGCTCGCATGGTCGTGGAAGATCGATTTTCATTTAAGAGGCTTTGAGAGATGACAGAAGGCATGATGGACTCCTTAACAGCCACGTTCAATTTGTCATGATCGTTGAAACGCCGAAGTGATGTCCGTCACAAAGGGCCGTGAGCAAGATCACTCCCGTGGCGTTGGCCGGCAATCGTTATGCTGAAATGCGAGGTTGCCGTTTCCCTGCAATGAAGATGAAAACAGTTGCTGCAGCGGCGGCAACCAGGACAAGAGCCGTGACCAGGCCGGCGTTCCCGTGACTCGAAATGAAATTCAGCATCCCTCGTCCGTAACGAGCTGCCAGAAATGCCAGAAGCACAAATCTGATCGTTCTTCCCAGGGTAATTGCGACGAGGAACTTGCGAACCGAATACTGTAAGGCGCCCGCCGCAAGCAGGAATGGCACCATTGGAAAAGGCGGCGGCAACAAGGCGGGAATAGCAATCGCGCCAAAGCCCCATCGCCGGAAGATTGCAAAAACTTTCGCCAGTCTTCGCTCCGGAAACCGGCGCTCGAGCATCACCTTGCCTCCCTTGCGGGCAAGCCGGTAGGTGGCATAGCCTCCCAACACTGAGCCGACCGCCGCCATAAACGCATAGTAGAGCCACAGCTCCGATCTACGCGCGGACAAAACAATGGTGAGCACATC
>Ga0265316_10004220_pt1 | contig 14355 bp, 7 predicted proteins | sample 4522metaG_FD_202092 | JGI IMG/M metagenome (GOLD analysis project Ga0265316, IMG submission 202092) | Rhizosphere microbial communities from Carex aquatilis grown in University of Washington, Seatle, WA, United States - 4-5-22 metaG | ecosystem: Host-associated > Plants > Roots > Rhizosphere >... | reverse complement strand
GCAATTGATAGCCACAAAAGGCTGCGCCCGGCGCTCGCTGTTAAAATGTATAGCTCTTGAAACCAGCTCCTTACCTGAACCGCTGGGCCCTTCGATAAGAACGCTTACGTTTGCTTTTGCAACCTTTTGGATCAATTCAAAAACATTCAGCATCTTCCTGCTTTTTCCGATTATATTGCTGAACGAATACGTACCAGCTACCTGCGATTGAAGGTTCTTGATCTGTTTAGACATCCTTACAAGCGCGGATGCCTTTTCAATCTTTACGGAAAACTCATCTATGTTAAATGGTTTGCTGATATAATCAAATGCGCCTTGTTTCATTGACATCACAGCGGTATCAATGGAACCGTAACCGGTTATCATTACAAATATGCTTCCCTCGGGCTTTTCTTTCAGAAGATCCAGCCCTGAAAGTTTTGGCATTTGCAGGTCCGAAAGTATCAGATCGAAACCTCCGTCTTTAACAAGTTCCAAAGCTTTTTCGCTGTCATTTTCTTCGACAACATCATAACCCTTTTTTTCAAGGATCTTTCTGAGGAGTTTTGTTGAATTTACTTCGTCATCAACTACAAGTACTCTAATGTTTTCAGTCATATAACAAAAATATGAAAAAAAACTGAGAAAATTGATGGATTTATTGGCATAGTTATCAATAGTCGTGATTTTTCGAACTCCCGGCGTGATTCAATTTACTATCTATTACACTAATATTATCTTATATTATTCCCCAGAATAATTTATCCGATTCAGCGGGTAGCAAACATACAAATCCACTCCGGAAAACTGCCCAAATATTCTACAGTCTATGTATCAGAGCGCTGACATTTTTCGCTAAGCTGACAGTGAGTTATCGAATAAATTGTGTATTTGAGGAATAGTTTGGCACAGAACATGTTATTCACTTAATAAGTTAATTGAAAATATTTTCAGGAGGAATTCATGAAGCGCATATACTTCTTAGCGGCAATTATAGCTGCAGGATTATTATCTTTCTCTTTTTACAGCGGCCAGGTCGATAATCCCACTCCGCGTACCTACGTCGGATCCCAGACTTGCATATGCCATATTCCTTCCGGATTGGTTGATAACTGGGCTGCCACGCTTCATGGCAAAGCTCAAATGACGCCGGGTCCCGGTTCCGTTGTCAGTACATGGAACGGCACAACGGTCAATATGGGAGCATCGTTTGGAAACGCAACAGTGACTTTGAGTATAGTAGGCGGCATCTATAAAGCTACATTAAATCCTTCTACCGGCAGTCCTGTAACATATGACGTTGCTCAAACAAGAGGCAGCGCATGGAAACAATATTACCACGTAAAAATCAATAACAGTTATTACAGGCTTCCGATATTATGGACAAACAGCAGTTATAAAGTTCCTGCCGGCGGTTCATTTTCAGCTAGCGGACAATCGAGCTGGTTCACTTCAACCGGGGCTTTGCAGCCGGTAGCTACCAATACATTCAGAAAAGGCTCATGGGATAAGGGATGCTCGGGCTGCCACACAACAGGCAACAGGATATCGCTGGTTGTGAGCGGAACGGATTCGAACTGGGTTGCTTCATGGGCAAACGGCAATGATACTATGAATGCGAAAGTCGGGTGTGAATCATGCCACGGACCGGGAAGCGACCACATTGCAGATCCGCAGACAAGCAACATATTCGGGCCTACACAGATGGGAGCCGCGGGATTACAGCGCCAGCAGGAAGTTTGCGCACAGTGTCATTTCAGAGGCACCAGCACAAACTATACATACCCATGGCCGTGGAAGGAATCGGTTGATAGCGCTTACCAGGCTGGTTTAGTTCTGACAAACTATGTAAAGACTCCATGGCAAAATTATATAAATGCGAATGGCGGCCCTTCATTATGGCCGGACTCGATGAGTTCAAGAAATGACAGAACGGAATCGCAGGAAATAACTTTCTCGGCGCATTATACAAACATAAATTGTTATTCATGCCATGATCCGCATGTTGCCACAACATTTGGGCATCAGTTAAGAGATAATGCCGAAGATAATTCATTATGCATCGGGTGCCATACAAATTTCGGAACGCCGGGAAATCCGAATATCACAGCTATCACATCGCACACGAAACATTTTTACGATCCTACAAACCAATATCAAACGGGCGGCGCCTCAAGATGCATTACCTGTCACATGACAAAAGTGGCAACCAACATTTCGAATTATGATATACCGACGCATTCATTTAAAATTATAAGGCCGATACAGACATTATTGAAATATGGAATAGTGCTTGGGACAAATAAGGGTAATCTAAATTCATGCGCAGCAGGATGCCACAGGAATCCTAACAGCGCAGCCGGCACATCTAACGTACCCGCGCTTGGAGTTGGGTATGATTCCAACTTCACAAACTGGAGCGAGCATACAGATTCATTGCTTGCAGATACTTTAAACAAGTGGTTCAGCCATCAGTCATGGACTGTAATAGGCATTCAACCAATTTCAAGCGGAGTGCCGGAGAAGTTTACGCTTGGTCAGAATTATCCGAATCCGTTTAACCCGTCAACGAAATTTAATTTCACGGTTCCCAAATCTGCAAGCGTAACTATAAAGATCTATGATATTATCGGCAGAGAAGTTTACACTCTTGTCAATCAGAAACTTAATGCAGGAACTTATGTAGTTGACTGGAACTCAATTAATAATCTGGGTGACTATGTTTCAAGCGGGGTTTATTTCTATAAACTTACGGCCGGTGATTATATTGAAACGAAAAAAATGATTTTGCTTAGGTAATGCCTAACAAATGATAGTTAAAAGCCCGCTTTAGGAAACTGAGGCGGGTTTTTTTGTGTGGCAAAATTCCCTATTAATTCTAATGTCTGTAGAATTATTCTACACCGTTCAAAATAGATTATTGGATTATTTAACTTAGAGTGCAAATATTCTTTGGCACAGAATGTGTATCTATATATACGGATATAGAGTTGCTTTGCAGCTCGCTTTAAAAAGAACACCTTAATGATTGCTGTATCACCCATTTTCTTATTGGATCATACTGAAATTGCTGGATTTTTACTGTAATTGCTGGATCATACTGAAATTGCTCTGATCAAACTGCACAGAAAATGGCTCAAGGGCGAAACTGGATTTTTACTGATAATGCTGGAAGCATACTATACTTCCTCCTTTGGTTAAAACCCGCCTCTGCCAGGGGCGGGTTTGGTTTTTATATGAGTTTTCAAAACCTTGAGAATTATCATGTTCAAACATGATAATTCTCATTGTATAAAGAGTGTGTATGGAGTTATCTTTGTAGTGTTGTAAGGCATGCTGATTGGTGTTTGACGTCTTACACAAGGATATACCCCTTCTCGTTAGGTAATATAGAGGCCCCGCCGTCCTGGTGGGGCTCTTTTATTTATTCATTTCCATAATAACTTGGCTTCTATATTTGATTAAGTTTTGTCCCGAGCCGGAGCTTGGGACGGAGAATAAAAATAACCGGGCATTGGGACTCAATGTATTTACTTTATTCCCGTGAAGGCGGGAATCCAAGACTTGAGTATCGGAGGAAATTAACCACCGGAGCTCAAAGGCTGCTGTGCAGTAAAAAGAATTTAAAAAAATAAATTTAATTTGTTACCGGAAGGCTGATAGAAAAGGCTGTGCCTTTTCCGACTTGCGATCTTACAGTTAACTCACCGCTGTGTTCCTTAATTATTCTCATTGCAATCGATAATCCAAGGCCGGTTCCTTTGCCATACTCTTTTGAAGAAAAAAACGGAAGAAAGATCTTAGCCAGATTCTCTTTAGGTATGCCGGGGCCGTTATCGGAAATTTCAATTTTAACGGCGCCATTATCTTTTGAGGTTTTTATCTTTACTTCTCCCTCAGAAACTATTGCCTGAACTGCATTTGTCACAATATTTAATATTACTTCTTCTATCTCATTGCGGTCAAACCCAAAAGGCTTAAGCTTGCTATCAAGGCTCTTTTTGATTGTGACTTTCTTGCCTGCTGCCAGGAATTTTGAGCTGGCAATAATTCCTTCGATAATTTCATTCAGATCGTTTGGTTCTTTATTTACCTGAATTGGCCGGGAAAAATTCAGCAGGTGCCTGATTGATTTGGTGATCCGCGAGGTTTCATCAATGATAGTTTTAAGTTCCTCATATTCTTTATCGCCTTCCGTGCGGTCAAGCAATAAATAATCAGCATTACCTGAAATTATGTTCAGCGGGTTGGAAAGGCTGTGAGCGATACTTGAAACAACTTCGCCTATTAGCGCAAGATTTTCTTTTTCACGAAGCTCACGTTCCAGCTTCTTTATTTCCGTCATGTCCCTTATTATCCCCACCGAGCCTATCATTTCTTTCTGTTCGTTAAAAACCGGGAAGCGCGATAAACTGACTTTCAGAATTCTCCCGTCTTTTGTAAGTCTCTCGGTTTCGTAGCCTGCAAGCGAACCTTCGTTAAGAATTTCATTGATCAAAAATTCACGTTCGCCTTTTTGTATTAATGAGTCAGGTATCAGTATCGTAAAATCTTTTCCCACAACTTCCATCTTCTCATAGCCAAAAATATTTTCCGCGCCTTTGTTCCATAGAAAGATCTTGTGCTCATTATCGATGCCAATAATAGCGTCTACAGAATTAAGGATAATATCCGAAAAGAACTTTTCATGAGCGTTCTTGCCTTCTTTCATCAGCTGGATCATCTGGCTCAGTGAGTCCTCAAGGATACGGCAAATATCCAACGAAGCCTCCTCCCCAAGGCCATACTCAGCCTTAAGCTTCCCGCTCAGAAGTTCTTTCTGGCGCTCCAGTTCGGCTATAACCATATGTTCCATCCAAAAATCTCCTGTTTAAGTTGATTCTATCAGGCATTCTTGTCAACATCTGCGTTCAACATATTGAGTAATTGCAGTTTCCGGAGGACCGGATTTATAAGGTATCCGGTTACAATTTGTGCCGTTGTTTCATCAAAAATATATCAAAACCTACATAATTTGGCGATAAAAATAGATTAAAAAAAGCCAATGATACTTTCATATCACCGGCTTCAAGGTCTAATTGAACCAAATTCTAAACGTTATTTTATTTCAAACGTGTTTTAAAACCGCGGCAATTCTTTCATACTTGCTAAGTTTGCCGTTTTCCACAAAAATAACGTCGCCGCCTTTATTAATTACAATTTCAATCAGGTCATTAACCGCATCATCAAGGAAAGCTGAATCTTTAGAAGGGGCGCTTCCGTCAATAAATATCTTTTTCCTGTCTTGTGAAACATAAGCTTCATAAATAAAGTCCTTTTCGACAAGCAAATTCATAACCTTGCCCTCGGAGGCCGCTTTCCAGACATTAGCTATTCCCAAAACAACTCTTCCGCTTCCTATCATATCCTGGAAGCCCCTGATAATTATATCGCCTTCCCTGTCTGCAAATTTCTTCAACTCGTTCCTGAGAATTCCTTTGATATCATCAACGCTGCATCTTTCAAAATTTCCTTCTACAAGCCCGACAATATTTCTCGAGTAATTTGTTACGTGCCTGTAATAAGCAAGGAACTCCGGAAGCCCGCCAACAAACAGCGGCGTATCTTTTTTCAGGTACAGGAACAGGAGGTAATCAACGTTCTGAAGAAGAGTCCTGACCCTTCTTTCTTCAATATTGATCTTTTCTATTTCACTTCTGAGCGCGTAGCTGACAGGTCCCGCCGTATGCGATTTTTCATAAACTTCGTCATCATCGTAAGCCTTGGGGTAATTCTCGTCGACTACTTCAGAGATCAGATCGCCGTATCCCTTAAAGAGCCTTGTAACCCTGTTGTTTATAAGAAGGAAATAATAGTTAAAAAGGCTTTTTGTAGAATACAACAGGTCCCTTGTTTCAAATTCATCTCCTACAAAGACTTTCTCTTTTACCGGGAACGGAAACCTAACAACCTTGGAAATGTCCTTCGAAAGAAAAATTCCGAGGCCCTCCGTTTCAGTAACATAATCAATTGCGGCTGATACTCTCCTGAGCTTATTGAGAAGATACACTCCCTTCTCTTCGCCGTATTTTCCAACTAAAATATCCATCGCGCGCTTAATAGCGCCGTCAATTTCAGCCGTGTCCTGTTCACCTTTTGGTGAAACTTTTGTTGTAGGAACTATTATTGATATGCAGGGTTCGTTTTTGGTTAATCTAAGTTCGGATAATTCTTCTTTTGTCATAGCGCTTGAATAATAACATTCAAAAAAAAATTCTCATAGATACATTAATATGTTCTAGATGAAATTGCTTAATCATACATATTTGATACAAGCATCCATACGAGCCATCGGTTCAATGGACTATACAAACTTAACATATTGGGTAAGAGCAATACAATGATATAAGTCATGAAAGAACATGATATTTGTCTAAGTTTTGAGTGGATGATGCAATAACAAGAAGCGTGCCAAATATATAGAGGGCAACAAAATACTTGTAATTTCCAGAAGTTTTTTTTACTAAAAACCCTGAGAGCAAGTAAAGCAGGCAATATCATCGATAAAAGCAGGAAACCAATTGAAAAGAAAGTACCGGCCAGGCCAAAAAAAAAGCCCGGGAGTTTTAAGTTCCCGGGCTTGCTGTAATGTAGTATCCCTCAGACCGCAATTAAAGCGGCCAAATACATATGCGCTTATTTTACTAATATCATCTTCTTTGTTTCTATGAAGCTTCCGGCGCTAAGCGTATAGAAATAAACGCCGCTTGACCAATCAGCCGCTTCAATTTCAGCATTGTAATTTCCGGCTTTCATAAATCCGTCGTAATAAGTTCCTACTAACTGCCCAATTGCGTTGTACACTTTCAGGCTTACAATTCCGTCTTTCGGAATTGAGAAGTGAACGTTTGTTGTCGGGTTGAACGGATTTGGATAATTCTGTTCCAGTTCATACTTTGACGGAACACCTGTATTTTGATTTTCAATTCCGGTTATATCAACATATCCTTTGGCGCCCTGCTGAACTTCATCAGTGTTGAGATTGCCGTTATCCTTGTATATAACAACGTTGTATTTACAATTGCCTGAAAGCCATCCGGCTGTCAAAGTTGTTGTAAATGTCAGTGGATAGGTTTGACCCGAATTCCATGTTCCGGTATTTACATTATCTCCGGTTGCCCCGTTTACGATAGATCTTACAACATTATCATGCACCCATGTGCTGCTTCCTGTGCAATAAGAGTTTCCTGTCTGTGCATATACTAAACTGTTTTCAGTAATAACATAAATTACTTTATATTGACCTGAAAGAGTTTGCAAAGCAGTGGCGTTTAGATTTACGGTCAATGCCCTGGTACCCGTGTTATAATTAACGCTGGTTGTTGTCAAATTAACAGTTGCTTCCGGGCTCTGGGAATACCTGTATTCTCCGTCTGTGAAGAATGAACCCCAACCGCTGTTGGCCGCTCCGTATCTCCTGTCGATAAGTCCTGACGGATATCCCGGCCAGCCAAATAATGAAATGATATTGCTGCCATTAAAAACAATCCATGGATCCGGGCTTGAACCATGATAAGCAAGCTCTACTGTTTGAGGATATGCTGTCTGCAAATTATGGGCTTCATTATCGCCGCACGGACACCATTGGCACCAAGTTCCGGTCATATATTCAAGCACCGGGGCTCTTGGAGTAGTTGTACAAACAACCGTGGATGATATAGTATCATTCAAAGTATTCTGGTCGCCTGCCAAAGTTGTAAATGTTTTTATAGTATATGTATTGGCTGCAAATGTAAAATTCGGGAAGGTGAGACTGGTTACCTGCCCTGCCGCAAGATTAGTTACAGGCACTGTATTTGAATATCCTCCCGGAGTTATTGTCATTGTTACATTAAATGACTGAGTGGCCGAGCCGTAATTTCTGACCGAGGCATGCGGCGCAATTGAACCGGGGAGTATTCCCCACTTGGGGGCGGAGACTGCATTAGCGCCTACGTCATTTGTATTGGAGGCGCCTATCTTAATATTATCAAGATACAGGTTATTGCCAAACGCTGAAACACCTTCAAATTTTATTTTATTTGTTCCTACCGGAAGCGAATATCTCTTTGTAGCCCACTGTGTTGATGTAGGCACAAACAAATGCTGCGTTGCGGGAGCTGTTGTAAGCGCGCCTGAAGGTCCTCCTGGTATAGATATGAGTAATGTCCATGTAGAACCGTTATTACTTGAAGTATAAATATCCATCCTGTCATTTTCTGTTGAAGCGCAGGTATATGCATGGTCAAATACTACCGAATCGCCTGCAGCTGTCGTTGGAAGAGTTGAAGTGATCAAATCAAATAAACCGCCTGCAGCGTAATCGTAAAAATCACAAACTGCGCTTGCTGTTCCTTGTCCGTATCCGCTGCAATAAGAAGTTCTTATCCAGTTATACGATGATGTATTTGTAACCGTCCATCCGGCAGGAGGAAACATGACGTTATCCATGTCCTGCATATTGAAAGGCGTCCCGGCAAAAGAAATGCCGTTAAAAATCATAGCGCACATGGCTATTAACAAAAACAGCCTTTGCGTAAAACTAAAATTTGTAAAGCTTTTTTTCATGGTATGTTTCCCCTATGTTTTGTTTGAACGGTAAAATAATACTAAATTAATTTAATTAGTATATTAAAATAAGTATAATATATACCGATTTTCCACAGTCAAGGCCGGGATCAGGGATTTATAAATAACAGATTCTGTATCTATAAGATTTTCAGGGTGATTTATAAACCGAAAACCTGTTTTGGGGCAAGAAATTGAGGAAATTTATCTATGAGCTTTTTCCTGATTTCATAACAAAACTGACAGGCATCTATATAACCCTTTTTATGAGTTGTTTGATAATGCACGCTTAGCATTGCCGGTCCGCCATTAATTAAGTATCGTGCTATTGGGTGTGATAGAGCGTCATAATTTTTAATGATTTCGGAGAGCGGATGCTGCCGCCAATTACCAATTGAAATGCCCTGGCAGATTTGGACGTTGCCGTAAGAATCTATATGAACTCTCTCAGGATTTTCAAGCTCTTCATGCTCACAGGAATCAAATTCGTTCCAGGCGATTGCGGGTAAATTAACTGCAAGTTTATCTGCCGCCCTGCCGCGGAACATAACGTCTCCGCCAATAACCGGCTCACCTTTTTTGCGCGTGGGGTTTTCGCATTTGATTTGTGGTTTATCAATTGAAATTGAATTTACAGGTATTCCAAGATTCTTCGCAGCCCTGATCGCTATAGAAGCCGGAGAATTAACGTTTTCCCCTGAATGAAAAGCGTCATTGCTTATGCTAAGGTCGGCAACATTCAATTCCCGAAGCGGCATCAGCCACTTTTTGGCATCTTCCACGGTGGTTGCGAAGTATGCGTTGGTAACGATTCCGGTTTTAAATCCGCGGGAAGCTGCAGCTTTCAAAGATTCAATCAGTAAAGGATAATACAGAAACGGTTCGCCGCCTTCAAAATATATCCATTCAACGGTACCGATCTTTTCGGCTTCATCAAGCGCTTTACAAACTTGTTCTAAAGTAAATGTTCCGTTAGCCGAGGGTGAGCTGTAGACAAAACAGTGATCGCACTCAAAGATGCATTTATATGTAAGTAAAAAGTGAATTCCGGTCAGCATGGAATTAGTAATTTATTTACACAAATATCGTATTCAAATTCTGTTTTGAAAATGCAAAAAAACTAAGCAGTCATTATTCGAAAATTAATATCCTCTTTTTATCACTGAATCTGGTTTTTTACGGTCGTATCTTTGTTTATAATTTTTGATATAAATGCTGAGAATCATTTATAAAAATAATAAGACAGAACGGATTCAAAATTAATGGCAGAGAATTCTGAAGTACAGGGTAATTTTATACATGAGATAATAGATTCAGACCTTGCGGAAAACAAAAATAACGGCAGGGTACACACACGTTTTCCGCCTGAACCCAACGGGTATCTTCATATCGGGCATGCAAAATCCATTTGCCTGAATTTTGGACTGGCGCTAGATTACAACGGACTTTGCAATTTGCGCTACGATGATACAAATCCGGAAAAGGAAGATATTGAATATGTTGAATCAATCGAAAATGATATCAGGTGGCTTGGTTTTGATTGGGGCGACAGGAAGTTCTATGCGTCAGATTATTTTGATAAGATGTATGAGTTTGCAGTTCAGCTGATCAAAGAAGGCAAAGCTTATGTTGATTCATCCACTGCTGCAGAAATAAAAGAGCGCAGGGGCATGCCAACAGAGCCGGGAACAGAATCACCGTTCAGGAACCGCGGAGTTGAAGAAAATCTGAATTTATTTGAACAGATGAAAAACGGGAAATTCGAAGACGGCGCTCATGTTCTTAGGGCTAAGATTGATATGTCTTCGCCGAACATGCATATGCGCGACCCCGTTATGTACAGGCTGAAAAAAGCAGAACATCACAACACGGGGTTTAATTGGTGCATATACCCGATGTATGATTACGCCCATCCAATATCGGATTGGATAGAAGGTATCACTCATTCTATTTGTACTCTGGAATTTGAAATACACCGTCCTTTATACGATTGGTTTTTAACAGAGCTTCATTTAGAAAACCGCCCGCAGCAGATCGAGTTTGCAAGACTTAGTCTTAATTATACGGTAATGAGCAAACGCAAACTATTAACGCTTGTTAAAGAAGGATTTGTTGCCGGCTGGGATGATCCCAGAATGCCGACACTTTCCGGCCTGCGCCGGAGGGGATATACACCTGAGGCAATCCGCAACTTCGCCGAAAGAGTCGGGGTTGCAAGGCGTGATGCTGTTACCGATTACGCACTGCTGGAACACAGTATCCGTGAGGATTTGAACAAACGTTCGCCCAGAGTTATGGCTGTTCTTAAGCCGTTAAAAGTTGTTATTACTAATTTTCCTGAAGGTGAGGTTGAATATTTAGAAGCTGAGAATAATCCGGAGGACCTCTCTGCCGGGAAGAGAATGTTACCGTTTACAAATACTGTTTATATAGAGCATGAGGATTTCCGCGAAGCGCCGCCGAAGAAATTCCACAGGCTTTACCCCGGTAATGAAGTGCGTCTGAAAAATTCTTATATAGTAAAGTGTAATGAGGTTATAAAGGATAGTGACGGAGAGATCACCGAGCTGCATTGCACTTATGATCCTGAAACGAAAAGCGGTTCAGCCTCTTCGAGAAGCGTTAAGGGGACTATTCACTGGGTATCTGCCGCACATGCATTAAAAGCGGAAGTCAGGTTATACGACAGGCTGTTTACAGCTGAGGACCCGGAAAAGGATGATGAGAAAGATTTTAAGGAATTTCTGAACCCGGCATCACTTGAAATTTTGGATGACTGTCTTATAGAACCCGGACTTTCTGAAGCGAAAGCAGGAGATAAATTCCAGTTTGTACGGCAGGGATATTTTTGTGTCGACCAGCTATCTACTGTTGACAAGCTGGTTTTCAACCGCACAGTAGCGCTGCGGGATTCATGGGCCAGGATTGAAAAGAAGGGGTAAAGACACTAAACCGCGTTTCTCTATGATTTGCATCCTTAACAGGCAGCGCAATGTAAATGTTATGTCAAAAATAAGAGATTGCATAAATATCGGGTTTTAGCTAAATTTGTAATCTTTCAAAATTGGAGCCGTAGTTCAGCTGGTTAGAACGCTTGACTGTCACTCAAGAGGTCGCGAGTTCGAATCTCGTCGGTTCCGCAAAAAGAAACCGCCATTTCAGGCGGTTTCTTTGTTTATAGATAAATAGTGAGAATCTCGCCGCGTCCCGCCAAAGGCAGGTCGGTTCTGCTAAAAACCGACTAAATGGCGGCTTTCTTTATTATCAATCTTATATCTGATGCGTAATTGAAGACGCGCAGATTATCTCGCCTTCACGGTTCTTAACCGGTGAAATAATAGCTGAAACATTAATGAGCCTGCCGTCTTTCCTTACACGCATTGTTTCATAATGATTGATTCGTTCCCCGTTGCGAATTCTGTCCAGCAATTTAGGAACTTCATTTTCCAATATCGGCGGAACAATGATTGAATAAGGCGCAAACTGCATTTCCGTCGATGAATATCCGTAGAGCTGCTCGGCGCCTTTGTTCCAGGACCTAACATACCCGTCAAGCGTAGTGCTCACCACGGCATCGTCCGTAAATTCAACAATAGACGCAAGGAACGCATTGCTTTCTTCTGACTTTTTGCGGAGCGTAATATCATGCATAAAAACCTCGACGCTTGGTTCGCCTAAATACCTTATGGGCTTAGCGGTCACTTCAACATCCGCAATGCTTCCGTCAAATTTAAGGATCTTCTCTTCTATAATTGGAACCGCCATCCCCTCGCGCAGAAGATTTACCCGGTGCGCGGCCAGCTTGTGATAATCCGGGTGGATGAACTCAAATATCGACCTTCCGATAATTTCTTCTTCATCTATGGCGCCGAAGAATTTTATGCCAGCCGGATTTATAAATAAAATCTTATTATCGCATTGTATAAAGATAGTAACCGGCGAATAATCGACAAGGTCGCGGTATCTTTTTTCGCTTGCAGCCAGGCGCTCTTCAGCCCTTTTCCGGAGAGATATATCCCTGACAAAGAGTATATATTTCAGCCGGTTATCAAGCAGGAACGGCTTCGCGCTTACCTCTACTGGGAAATCCGTTTTATCTTTTTTCAAGTGCCTTGTTTCAAATACAAGTCCCTGCACGTCAATAGATATATTCATCGCGCGTTCAATTTCTTCGCCTGAGAAAGGAGAACGGATACTTTGAAGACTCATTCTTAGCAGTTCTTCCTTGATATAGCCATAGACTTCCACAGCTTTTACATTGCAGTCAATAATATTGTACTGATGATCGAGAAGGAATAAAGGTTCGTTGTAGACATCAAATATATATTTCCAATCGGTGTTTGTGAATGCCAGAGATTCTTTCAATTTGGACCCCCCTTTGTAACTTTCCGCAATGAAAAGTTATTTATTAATTCTGAGTAAATGCCAATTAAATTTAATTCAGAAATAATTCTGCGATCGTTCAGCATAGCTCTTTATTAATAAGCCGGGTAACAATTCGTAATCTGTTATCCGCTCGCCGGGAGTCCCTACAAATCCCGGTTATGCAAAAATAAAACTAATATTATTATAATCAAACAATATCCCCGTAAAAAAAGTTCATTCCGACAAATGAACTTACGGAAACAATTGATTAATAATAACTATCAGCATTACCATAACAGGAATTAAAAAAGCCCCGTTAAAAACGGGGCTTTTTAGAATCATCAAAAATAAATATCTGGTTATTTTACCAACATCATTTTCTTCGTGTTGGTAAATTCAGAAGTCTGCAAAGAATAGAAATATATACCGGATGGTAAATTAGATGCATCAAATTCTACTTTATATGTTCCTGCCGGCCTTACATCATTTGAAAGTACGGCTACTTCGCGTCCGATAACGTCATAGATCTTAATTGATACAAATGTACTCTTTGGAAGAGCAAAATTGAAATTGGTTGACGGGTTGAACGGATTCGGATAGTTCTGCGATAATGAGAACGCTGCCGGTACTTCGCCTGAAATCGGAATGATGCCCGTTGGATTACCGTCAATTTTGGTGATTGCTCCATTATTGCTTACTGCCCAACCTTTTACGCATAAGCCAGATAGCGCTAGATCTAAATGTGTATAAGTACCCGTTGGCGCTGTATACGCCGAAGTAAATGTTACGCCATTGTTATTTGAATAGTAAATGCCTGCTCCCCTTGTATAAAAGTAAGAGGAATCAACATTGCCGGCTATTCCGCTGATTGTTCCGGTTCCTGGGGCTGTCGCCGTGTTGTATGAAGCGCCCCCGTCAGTTGATTCATCAAGAACAGCGCCGGTGCTGAAACCCGTATTTACCAGGTTGAAACGAACGCCTGTTACTCCGCTCGCAGAATTACCCGGAGTAAGAACGCCTGTCCACGTGACGCCTGCATTTGATGTATGATAAACTTTTCCGGTACTTGTACCATACCAGATATTGGGCAATGAAACCTGCGCGCTGTTGTTAAAGCCCGTTTCGCCTGCAACCTGCGGCGGCGCTGTTGCCAGCTGTGTCCAGTTAAGTCCGCCATCCACCGTTGATAATATAACCCATGTTCCTCCAACGGGATCTCCGATAGCGTAACCGCTGAGAAGCGACTGCATTTTAATAACGTCGATAAATCCTCCTGCCTGTGTAAAACAAACGGTCCACGTTGTGCCGCCATTTGTTGTTTTATATATAAACGTAGCGGCAGGTGAAGTTGTACACCATGCATTTGAAGAATCAAAAGCTTCGATATTATAAATATCACCGCTTATAACTCCGACATTCGGATTA
>Ga0265316_10004216_pt1 | contig 14362 bp, 17 predicted proteins | sample 4522metaG_FD_202092 | JGI IMG/M metagenome (GOLD analysis project Ga0265316, IMG submission 202092) | Rhizosphere microbial communities from Carex aquatilis grown in University of Washington, Seatle, WA, United States - 4-5-22 metaG | ecosystem: Host-associated > Plants > Roots > Rhizosphere >... | reverse complement strand
TTCAGTTTTTTGTGCCGGCATCTTGCCGGACACTGCTCTCATCGGCCGGGAAACGCAAAGTATGAGCGGCCGGCTGCAATTTCACCAGGAGCGCTTGCAAAACATCCGCCGGCGGCGTTTGCGCGGCCGCGCGGTTCTCCTCCCCCACCAGCTTCATTTCGTGGGCAATCACCGCCAGTTGCCGGGGCGCGCGGATCCCCACCTTCACCCGCGAGCGCCCGATATGGGCGATCACGATCTCGATCTCGTCCCCAATCAGGATGATCTCTCCCTGGCGGCGCGACATCATGAGCATGGCGGCGCCTCTTGCGGGAACAGTGGGTGCTGGAGGGGATACACCGGTTCCGCGGCCACCGCCTGCACCGCCCTGTGGTTGTTCAGGTCTACCACCACCGGCGCCAGCAGGTTGGCCGTCGGCCCGCTTTTCTGGAACGAGAGCACGGCCAGGCACAGAACGTCTTGGCCAATCCGCGGCTGGCGCTCCACCTGCCATAACAGAGTTTCCAGATCCTGGTCCGTCATCCGCAGCCGGTACTGCGGATCTACCACTAGCACCGGCAGGGTGACAAAACAGAGCGAGGGTTCCTCCAGGCTCTGTAGGAACATGACGGGCGCGGTTTGCGGGTTCTGCACCGGCACAAACTGCCGGCGTTCCTCAAACCCAGGCAGCCCGCGCGGAAACTCCAACACCGATTCCGGAGTGAATTGGACGTTTCCGAAGTTGGCCGTTTCGAGTACTGGCATCGCACCTCACTGTGGCAAAATATCGGCGGAGCCGTGGGAAACTTTAGGGCCGGCGCGCAAGTTGCGTTAGAATCAGGTGTTTATGCGTTCCCGCAGAATGGCTTGCCTGCTGCTCGGGCTGTGGATGGGCGCCGGGTTATGGATGCAGTACGTGGCCGCCGATAACGCCGCCGCCGCCGACAGCCTGCTGATGCGGCCCAGTGTGGCCGCCGCGGCGTACTTGAAGACCCTGGGCGGCACACCCGTCGGCCCGCTGGCGCGCTATCTGGCCGCCGAGCAGAACCGGTCGCTCGCCGAGACCTGGGGAATGGTGCAGATCGCGGTAGCGGCCTTTTTCTTCTTCTTCCTTCTATTCGGCACCACCCAGGGCAAGATCCCCCTGTTGCTGGCGCTACTCATGTTCCTCATCGCCGTGGCGGAGCGGGCGGCCTTCCTGCCGGAAATGGCCGCTGTCGGACGGGTCGCCGACTTCACCGCCGACCCGTCCCACCGGGTTCGCGCCGCGCGCGACGTTATGAACTATGGGTATGCCTTGGCCGAGCTGGCGAAGGGATTGCTGGCAGCGGCCGTGGCGGGGCTCCTGATCTGGCAGCGCGGCGGACGATCAGGTAACTCCCGGCATCAGGTCGATATGGTCGATAAAGCCGATCACCGCCATATCGATCGGTGAATTCGGCCGTCCCACGGCCGTCATGGCGCTGAATCCCTCGGTCGCCAGCAGCACCCGATCCCCCACCCCGGCATCCACCGCGTCCAGAGCGATGACGGCATCGCCGCGATTGCTGCCATCCAGGTTGAGCGGCTGCACCATCAGCAGCTTGCGGCCTTCGTGGCTCGGATGCTTCTGGGTGGCCACCAGTTCGCCCACCACGCGCGCTATCAGCATCGCCGGCCTTTCCGGTGCGTGGGGGTGCGGGTCGAGCCCGGCGCCGCCGGCTCCTTCGGCGCGGCTTGCGCGCCGTTTGGACCGGTCCCGACGCCCCGCGGCGCGGCTTGCGCGCCCGTGTCCCCGCCTTGCACGCCCCGCGGTGCGGCTTCGACGCCGTTTGGACCGGCTTGCGCGCCGTTTGGCCCGGTCCCGACGCCCCGCGGCGCGGCTTGCGCGCCCGTCTCCTCGCCTTGCACGCCCCGCGGTGCGGCTTCGACGCCGTTTGGACCGGCTTGCGCGCCGTTTGGACCGGTCCCGACGCCCCGCGGCGCGGCTTGCGCGCCGTTTGGCCCGGTCCCGACACGCTCCGTCCCGGCTTGCGCGCCCGTTTCCCCGGCTTCGACGCCCTGTGGCGGGGTTCGCAGATGGATGGTATCCACGATTCCCACCACGGTGGTGTCGGCAGGCGGTTCCGCGGGAAGAAGAGCGATACTGGCTTCCCGGCCGCGCACCCAATAGATGATCTCTCCGGCGCCGGCGCCGGTCGAGTCCAGACAAATCAGAGGCTTGCCGGTCGACCGCAGCTCGGGAGTGAGCGGTTGAATCACCAGCATGCGCTGCCCCTCGAGACTGGCATTCTTGGCGGTCGCCCAGACGCGACCCACCACGCGGCCCAGGTACATCGGCTAGTCCAGTTGCACTTCGTCGACAATGCCGACGATGGCGTTATCCACGGGGGTATCCTTGCAGCCCGCCGCCATGCGGGCCGAGCTCCCGGACACGGCAATCACCCGCTCGCGGTACCCCGCGCTGACAGTGTCGACGGACACGATATAGCCGGCCTCGTCCTTGCCATCCGGAGAGACCGGCTTGATGATGAGCAACGTCTTGCCCTCCAGGCGCGGGTCCTTGCGAGTGGCCACCACGGTACCGACAACGCGGGCGAGAATCATGACTGCCCCGGCTCCGGTTACTTGCCGGCGCCCTGCGCCTGCTGCGTCTTGCCGATCGGCAGGATGTCTTCCAGGCTCTGGTGCGGGCGCGGAATCACATGCACCGCGATGAGCTCGCCCACCCGGCGCGCCGCGGCCGCACCGGCATCGGTGGCCGCACGGACCGCCGCCACGTCGCCGCGCACCATGGCGGTCACGTAGCCCGATCCGATCTTTTCCCAGCCGACCAGGTTCACCTTGGCGGCTTTCACCATTGCGTCGGCGGCTTCAATCATGGCCACCAGACCGCGAGTTTCGATCATTCCTAGCGCTTCACCCATCTATGCTTCTCCCGATGTTATGCCATTCCACGCGCTTTGAGCGCCTCGTCCACCAGGCCGATCAACTCCGCGCGCGTCACATAAAACTTGTCGCTTCCGCCGCCCCCATCGCCGCCGGCTTCCTCCGCGGCTACCGGGCACCCCGGCTCCCCGCTGCTCCTGGCTTTCACCCCGTAGCGGGTGCGCGAATCGAGCAGCTTGTCCACTTCCTGCCGCGGCAGCACCTTGGGACCGCCCAGCAACTCTGCCACCAGTTGGATGCGGGCGAAATGCTCCATGGTCTCCATGCGGAAATACGCCTTAAAAACGTCTGCCCCGTAGCATACCGCGCCGTGGTTGGCCATTAACAGGGCATCGTACTTGGGAATCAGCGGCAGCATGGGTTCGGTCAGCGCCGCCGTTCCCGGCAGCCCGTAATCGGCCAGCGGCACGCATCCCAGGCCAATCACCACTTCGGGCAGCAGCGCCAGGTTCAACGCCTTGCCGGCGGTGGCAAAACCCGTGGCTACGGGAGGGTGCGCGTGCACCACGGCCCGGATATCCGGCCGCATCTCGTAGACAGTCAGGTGCATGGCGATTTCGGTGGTTCCCTCCGCGCGCCCGGAAATCTTGTGGCCCTTCCTATCCAAGACGATCAGATCGTCCGGCTGCATCATTCCCTTCGACACCCCCGTGGGAGTGGCCAAAATCCGTTCCGTATCCAGCCGGATGGTGATGTTACCGTCGTTGGCTGCCACCCAGCCCTTCTGGAACACCAACCGGCCGATCTGGCAGATGTCGTCGCGATACTCGCGCTCGCTTTTCACCATCGCAGGATCTTCGATTGTAGCAGAAGGCAATGCGCTTACTCGGGATTGACCGAGCGATAGGCTGCGGCGAAGCGGTCGGCGAGCTCGTCGGCAGTCTCGGCGCACGCCGCCGCCAGCACTTTGGGATCGGCCATGAGCACGGTCTCCACTTCCCAGGTTTGGGTGGAAGTCCGCAGGTCGGGATCGCGGGAAACCAGCACCGGCTGGTAGAGGCCGAACGCCATGGAGAGAGCAAACGGCCCGCGGTTTCCGCGCACCGCGGTGATGCGCAGGCCGGCGAACTCGGTAGCGCCCGGATCGATTCTGATGCGACTGCCCTGCAAGCGCGCCAACAGCCGCGTGATCAGCGCGTCGCGGGTAACGCCCAGTTTTTCGAGCTCCGGATCGAGCACGTCGATCACCACCCCGATGCCCTTCAGCCCGCGCAGCGTGGCGCGATCGAGCGGCGCGTCTCCGGCGGCCCGCGTGGCGGGCGGCAGCAGCAGGAGCGCGAACAGCGGCAATAATCTCCAACTCATCACTATTGATGGTACTGCGGGCGCGGGGGTGTACGGCACCTCCCTCGGGTGCTTATTGACCGGCTAATCTCTCCTCATTTTTCGGCAGTGGCGAGGCGATGCAATCGCGAGTCGACCTCGAGCAGGCGCCGATCGAGGCGTTGTAGGACGCGCCGAGTTTGGGGTGCGGAACTCCGGGATTAGCCGGTTAAGTGCCTGGTGGTGGCGGCGAGTGGGCCTGCGCCTGAAACCGCCGCGCTCGACCTGCGCCCGGGACCTCGCCAATCCCCAGCAGCGTGTGCCTGTTTCCTGCCGGGAAGCCATCAGGCTTTGATGACCACTTCGCGCAACCGGTCGCGGGTGAGAAAGAATTTCACCGATTCCGAACTCGCGAAGAGCTTTTCCAGGCTGCGGTTATTGAAGAGCTGCGCCGGCCGGTGCGCGCCGTACTCGGATACGTGCAGGGTCTTCATGTCCTGGATGCGAAAGGCGTAATACGGAACGGTCTCGAGCTTATCGTCGGCATGGAAGAACGCCAGCATGTAGCTGCCCGGACGCACGATTCTGTGCAGCCGCTCCACTACGGCAGTGAGCAGCGCGGGAGCCAGATATTCCAGAACGTCCCAGATCAGGACGCCATCGAAGTGGTGCTCGGGATAATCCAGCGTCTTGCGAAGGAAGTATTCGATGCGGCCGGGGTTGGCCTGGTCGGCCGCCGAATCCGCGCCGGACGTTTCGCCGATGACCTGCAGAAAATCCTCGGAAGAGAAGCGGTGCCCCAGATCGGTGATGAAACTGACATTTTGCTGGCTGGCGCCGCCCAGATCGAGAAGCGTGAGCCCGGATTGCCCATGGATGTGCGTGAAAAACTCTTCCAGGCCGCGGCTCACACGTGTGCTCACACCCTTTTGATTCTCGGCAGTCCGTGGAGGTACGGGCTGGCCGGAACCGTTGGGGCCGGATGGGCCACCGCGAGAGCCGCGCATGACGTTTTTCAGCGGTCCAGGGAACAACATGGGTCCGCCATCCAGGCTTACCGCCTGAAGTCCGTCGCCACGGCCGGAGCGGCCGCCGGGCTGGGAGCGGCGGCGGGAGCGGCTGCTGCTGCCGCGGCGGCTGGCTGCTTGGGCGCCGCTTTCACGGGCTCCGGCTTGATGATGTCGATGCTGCCTTTGAAGTAGGCGCCGTCCTCGATGATGATGCGGGCCGTGCGGATTTCGCCTTCCAGCTTGGCGTCCTTACGGATCTCCAGCCGCTCGTAGGCTTCCACGTTGCCCTTGATGGTTCCCAGAGCCACGACTTCGCGCGCTTTTATGGAGGCCTCCATCGTGCCATGCGGCCCGATGATCCCATGCGGCCCGATGGTGAGCTTGTGCTCCAACGCCTCCACCGTACCCTCCACCGTGCCGTCCACGAAAAGGTCTTCTTTGGTGAAAATCTGGCCGACTACTTTGACCGATTTTCCGATGTTGGCCGCGTGGCCACGGATATCGGCATCGAACTTTGCCACTGGTGTGCTCGACACAGGTGTCATCTCCTTTTTCACTTCGACCGGACTCGGCGCCACGGGCAGCGGCGCGCTGGCTGCAACAGGCGATGCGCCTTGCGGGGCCAAGGGCTTATATGGTTTTGGCGGTTCCTCGTCTCGGCGTTTATTCCACATTCCTAAGCCGTCCTGTTTCAAATATGATTACGTCCAACATAATACCGCTCTTTGAGTTTAAGGGGCGGGAGCCCAATTGGCAATCGCAATCCCTTACCGTTTGTTACCGCTTGTGCGTGACGCGCTTGGAACGGGTCTCTATGACGATGGGGGTACCGCGAAAACCGAACTGCCGGCGGATGCGGTTGGCCAGGTGGCGCTCGTGGGAGAAATGCAACGGCCCGCCGCGATCCACGAACACGGCGAAGGCCGGCGGGCGAATGGAGTGCTGGGTGATGTAAAAAACCTTACGCTCTTCAAACTTCAGACCCTCTACAAAGCGGTTCAGCTCACCCGTCGTGATGCGCTTGGATGCCGATTCGAAGACTTCGCGGATGAGGCGGAAGAGCGGCTCCACGCCGGCGCCGGTGCGGGCGGAGAGAAACACGATGGGCGCATAGTCCAGGAACTTGAACTCGTCGCGGATGTTTTCTTCGAATTCGCGCTTCTTCTGGCCTTTCTGTCCCTGGACCTCGTCCCACTTGTTCACGCAAATGATGACGGCGCGGCCGCCCTCGTGGGCATAGCCGGCGATCGTGGCGTCGAGCCCCACCACCCCTTCGGTGGCGTCCAGCATCAGCAGCACCACGTGCGCCATGCGGATGTGGCGCCGGGCCATCACCACGCTCAGCTTTTCGGCCATGTCGCGGGTCTTGCCCTTGCGGCGAATGCCGGCCGTATCGACGAATACGTAGTCCGTGCCGTCGCGGCTGACCCGCTCGTCCACGGCGTCGCGCGTGGTGCCGGCCACCGGCGAAACGATGGCGCGCTCCTGGCCCGTAATAGTGTTGAGCAGGGTGGATTTGCCGACGTTGGGGCGGCCGATGATGGCCACCTTGATGGCTTCTGCCTTGGTTTCGCCTTCCGCCGCGTCCGGGCTTTGCTCGGCGGGAAAGCCGCCGGTGACGCGGTCCAGAAGGGCGTAGACCCCGGTGCCGTGCTCGGACGAAATCGGGAAGACGTCGGCGATTCCGAGGCTGTAGAAATCGTTGGCCAGCCCTTCCCGCTCCACCGTATCGATCTTGTTGACTGCCAGGGAGACGGGCTTGCCGAGCTTCTGCAGCATACGGGCGAGGTCGCGGTCCGGCGCGGTGATCTCGGAGCGGCCGTCCACCAGGAAGATGATGTGGGAGGCGCTGCGCAAGGCCACTTCGGCCTGATGGAGGATCTGCGCCGGGATGTAATCCCGGTCATCGACGACGATGCCGCCGGTATCGATCAACTCGAAGCGGCGGCCATCGTGTTCGGCCTGCCCGTGGAGGCGATCGCGGGTGATTCCCGGCTCATCGCCGACAATGGCGCGCCGCTGTCCCGTAATGCGATTGAAGAGTGTGGACTTTCCAACGTTGGGCCGGCCCACAATGACCACTGTGGGAATGGCATTGGACATGTAGCTTCAATGATAGCAGGGTGGTGTTGTTCACCGCCGGGACTCAGGGAGCCCACCGGAGCCCACCGCGACGTCAGTTTGTCGCCCGATGCTGGCGTAGCGCCCCGCCGTCGGGCGTCCCAGGAACTCAGCGGACAGACTGGAAACCGCATCCGCCGCGCGCGCCGAGGATCGGCGTACCCTCATCTTGCGGCGCCCCGCCAAACCCTCCGCCACAAGCCGGAGAAGCAACAATGCCCTCGGAAACCGCCAGCCTGTTTGCCGATTGGCCCCTGCCGCAGGTACCGGCCTCCACTCCCCCAGAGGCTGCCCCGTCAGAAACCCCCGCGGCCCCGCCACGCTTTCAGACCATCGACCGCCGCAGTCGTTCTTCAAAACGCCCGCGCATACTGCACCGGCGGCGTGACCTCGTCTCCCAGCGCCTTCCCGGCGTGCAGGGCGAAGTACGGGTCGCGCAGGAATTCCCGCGCCAGCAGCACCAGGTCGGCCTGCTCCGCGCGCACAATCTCATCGGCCTGCTGCGGCGTGGTGATCAGCCCCACCGCCGCGGTCGCGATGCCGGCCTCGCGCCGGATACGCGCCGCGAACGGAACCTGGTACCCCGGCCCCAACGCAATCTTCTGCTGCGGCGCCAGGCCGCCCGACGAGCAGTCGATCAGATCCACTCCCAGGGCGCCCAGGCGCCGCGCCAATTCCACCGAATCGCCGATGTCCCAGCCGTCTTCCACCCAATCGGTGGCCGAGATGCGCACAAACAGCGGCAAGTGCCCCGGCCAAACTGCGCGCACCGCCCGAGCCACTTCCAAGGCGAAGCGGATGCGGTTCTCGAACGGTCCGCCATACTCGTCCCCGCGGCGGTTGCTGAGGGGCGACAGAAACTGGTGGACCAGGTAACCGTGCGCAGCGTGGATCTCCACCACCTGAAAACCGGCCTGCAGCGCCCGCCGCGCCCCTTCCGCGAATGCCCCCACCAAATCCGCGATCTCAGGCTGGGTGAGCTCCGTTGGGGCCGGATCGCCCGGATGAAACGCCAGGGCGCTGGGCGCAACCGGCTGCCAACCGCCGGCATTCTCGGGCGCCATGCCGGCGCCATCCCACGGCCGGCGCGTACTGGCTTTGCGCCCCGCATGGGCGAGTTGGATGCCGGCCACCGCTCCCTGTTGACGCACAAAGCCGGCGATGCGCGACAGGAATTCCACGTGTTCGTCCTTCCAGATGCCCTGGTCATTGGGCGAAATTCGGCCGCGCGCCTCCACCGCCGTGGCCTCCATCATGACGAGCCCGGCGCCGCCCACCGCGCGGCTGCCCAGGTGGACCAGGTGCCAATCGTTGGCGAAGCCGTCCTGGCTGGAGTACTGGCACATGGGCGACACCGCGATGCGGTTGCGGAAAGCGACTTCGCGGATCGTAAGAGGTGTCAAAAGGCCGGGCATCCCATTAGTATCGCAGCCTCCGTGGGGATTCTGAGACTTCAAGACCGCCGGCCCCTGCACACTCCCACATAGGCGTTAAAATAACGCGCGCCGCCAAAATGGCCTCTCCTGCGGGATCCAGCGGTAGCCCCGTTCGGCTGCAGCTTCCCGGCAGGAAGCGGATCGATGGTGCGCAGGGCTGTTAGCGCGAGGAACCGGCTCCCAGTGAGGTTCAGCCCTCTCTCCGAGTGGCGCGTGACCCGCTCGGAGCAGGCGCCAGACGCTCAAGTCAACGAGGTGGCTATGCGTCCATGTGGAATTCGGTCGACGGTCGCAAGCGCGTTTATGTGGAGTAATCCATCGAGAGCGCCGGAAATCCCGGCGCAACAGCGACATGGGCGTTACACATCACCGCGCCTTAACCACCGCCGCGATCTGCTGCGAATGGCCCGTTCTGGTTCACGCTTCGCAGTCCGCTATACTCAATCCTTGAGGGACTAGACTTGGCTACCCTACCGAAATCTCTACAAGCAGCGCAGCGACGGGAGAGATTTCGCGAGTACATGCGAAAGCTGAATCCCACGGCACCTGCTAGGTCGACATTGGATGCTGGGTTGGTCGTCGAGAACCTGCGCGAACCGCTGTTAAAGGGATTGGTAGCACGCGCGGACATCGAACCTTCCAGCCAACAACTGCTGATGGGGTGTACCGGATCTGGAAAAACCACACTCTTGCTGCAGGCCGAGAAGTGGCTGGATCAGTCTGGCCAGATAGTTCCTCTATACATCGACGTATCGGCTGAAACGGACCTGACCAAGCTATGTTCCGGCGCGTTGCTGGCGGCCTTTGGGATGCATCTTCTACAGGAATTCTCTTCGCGATCCTTGGGTGCTCAACTGGAGGACTCCGCCCGCGAAACGCTCAGGAAGGCGGAGGGAGAGATTCGCGGGTTCGCCTACGGGACCCCCGAAAAGGTTTGGCTAAAGGACTTGAGCGGCGGCATTTACGGGTCCGCGCTATTGTCCGGTTCCGGCGAGCGGGGCGGCTACTTAGATGTGCCTATACCCGGTAAGCTTTCGCCCCCGAGGCAATCTTTTCCGGCCGACATCAGCACCATAAAAAAGCCACTTGAGTCATTTGTTTCAGCCACGCGAAAACGAGGGCTGGACCCAGTAGCGATGTTTGATGGTCTAGATCGGCTTCCTTCGCCGGACAAGTTTTGGGCTGTAGTAGATCAAGATTTGCGTGCTATGCGTCTCCTCGGCGTGGGAGTGATCGCGACAGCTCCGCAATCGCTCCTCTATGGCGAGGGCCGCGCGATCGCGGCACACTTCGATCGGACCCACCAAATTCGCGCGCTAAGCCCTGATCCAGAATCCAACGATCTGAAAACCGTGTTGGTTCATCGCGGCGGAATGGAGTTGATGGACGAGGAGTCGGCAGACCTGCTTTGCAGCGCTTCCGGCGGAGTGCTGAGGGACTTAATCACATTGGCACGCGATGCCGGAGAAGAAGCGTATGTGGAAGGCGACACCCGAGTCCAAGCTCCACACGCGAGAGTTGCCGTCCGGCAAATGGGCGAAAGCTATTTGCGCGGGCTCGGCCCTGAGCAAATCGCAATTCTGCGGAGGCTCACGGAATCTGGATCATTCGATGTGGCGTCGAACCCCAGCATTGAATTGCTAGCGATGGGCCGAGTCTTGGAATATTCCGCCAGGGAATTCAGAGTCCACCCCACACTCCTGCCGCTGCTTCCGGTCAGCGGCAACGATCGTCAGGCCGGCGAGAGCGTGGAGCGGAGGTCCGCGGAGTAATGGCGTTCCTTGAACAACCCGCATTCGAAATCGGCCGCCGTATTGAAATTCGGGGCGGGAATACTTGGGTTGTTGTTCTTGGCCCTGATAGAACTGACGATTCGATCGCTGGTTTTGTTGCTGATCTTTCCGCCTCACTGAGCCGGGCAGTGAGAGTGGTAACGGGCGCAGGATCGATGGACGGGCTACTTACTGCGCTGGCACGCCCCGCGGATGATCCGGTGCTGATCGCAGACTTGGATGGAGTAGATGCCGAGGGGTGGAGAGCATTGGACATAAACCGAAGCGGATTGGCCCGTGAGGGCGCTGTGATCCTATGGCTTTCGAGTTACGGGCTGGCAAACCTGAGTCGCTTTGCTCCGAACTTCCGGAGTTTCGTGGGCGGGAGCATCTTTCCGTTGTCGCCGGATGGCAGCACGCTGACACCCGAGGAACGGGCCTCGCGCATTGCGGAACTGGAAGGCCAATTCCGAATGACGAGCGAACAGGCGATTGCGCAAGCGGTGGCGGGCATACAGCCGTCTGATCCGCTGTTCGTTGAGTGGTTGGTGCTGCTGGATCGCGGAGACCTCGTTTAGGATGCCTGGCGGCGCACCCACTCGGGCGAAGATCCTGGACGGCCGGTACGAAGAGGCTCTAGCCTCGCTTGGCTTTCCTTCGGCTCGAGACGTTACCGCCCAGGTTAGGACCTATCTGCAACATCAAGATGCAGAGCTTTCGCGCAAGAATAACGCTTTGAGACTCGTGAAGCAAACAGTGAGCCAGGAGATTACATCGATTACATTAGGGCCAACGATTGACAAGGGGCCGACCGATCAGCATTTCTACCTCGAATCGGAGTCGCGGCTTTCATTTGGCATTGAAATTCGTGAGACGCAGGGAAGATGCTCGCTGGTGGCGTACCGTTTTCATCTCTGCCTTCCCGATGGGATGTCGCCGTCGTTTTACCGGTTTGATCTGAATCCGCAGGCGCACGGAAGTCCGTTGACCGAGCCGAGGGCGCACTACCACGTGGCGATGGAGCACATTCGCCTGCCGAGTCCAGTATTGACCCCGGTCGAAGTGTTGGATCGCATATTCCAGGTGATTGAGCCGCAACTGCTGGAAATCCGATACCCCTAAGCGCTCTGACTCGGTCTGCGAGCCCATCATTCCATTTCGGGCTCCGGGTCGCGGCGGCCGGCCGCTCCCGCCCTTACCGTAAGATAACCGCTCCATACTCCTTCCCCCCGGCGAAATCGTTCCATGCTCTTTCCAGAGGGGGAGTAATGAAACTGACGATTTTCCTTTTTTCCGCGGTCACCCTGGCGTTCGGCGCTTCGGAGACCGCTCTCGAGATTGCGAATCATGGTACCGAGCTCTTCAGCGAGGCCAAATACGCCGAGGCGGAAGCGCTCTATCGCCGTGCCCTGGACGCCTGGCCGCACGAGGCCGGATCGGCGCGCGGCAGGGCTATTGTCAACGGCAGTCTCGGCGCCCTGCTGTCGGTCATGGGCCGCTACGGCGAAGCGGAGCCGCTGCTTTTGGAGGCCGAGAACCAGTTGGAAGCCATGGGACCGCCGGCTCATCCCGATGCGGCCCGTTTGCTCGATCACCTGGCGCTGCTCTACCGCGAACAGGGAGACGTGGCCAAGGCCGAATCCTATGCGTTGCGGGCCGCGCCCATGATGGGCGAGCCGGAGAAGGCCACCAACCGCCAATTACTGGCTTCAATCTATTTACAGCAGCGCCGCTATCGCCAGGCTGAGCCGCTCCTCCTGGCAGACGCCGCCAGCACCGATGGCCGCACGGCCCTCACGGCCTACCTGAACCTTGCGGCGGGGGCACTGCTGCAGGGCGAATACGTCGAAACCGGCGGCTATGCCCGGCGCGCTCTGGAGCTGGCCCGGCGAACCCTTCCCGAAAATCATCCGGCCATTGCCACGGCCCTCGGCGATCTGGCGCAGGCTTGCCGCTTCGAGGGTCAATATGTCGAGGCGGAGCGGGACTACCGCGAAGCCATCGCGATCTGGAAGGAGACCTTGGGGCCGAACCATCCCGACCTCGCTAACGGCCTGCTGGCCTTCGCGGGCTTTCTCCACGAGCGGCAGCGCGACACCGCGGCCGAGGCCCTGTACCTGCGGGCCATCCGGATTCTGGAACAGGCTTTCGGAAGAAACGCCCCGCAAGTGCTGGTGGCACGCATCGAGTTGGCCGACGTCTGGCGCGCCGAGCGCCGCTACACCGAGTCCGCGAAACTCTCCCGCGTCACCCTGGCGGCCATGCAAACAGCCTTCGAGCCGGGCGATCCGCGATTGCTCCACGCTCTCATGAATCAGGCCCGCCTGCTCTCCGAAACCAAACACAAGGCGGAGGCGGAGGCCATCCTCAAACAGCTCGCTCAGGCATCATCGAAGTCCCAGCCGCTTTAGTAGCGTTTCAAACCGCGGCTCTCCACGGAGTGCATCGTAAGCTGGATGCACTCCCATGCCGGTCAGCGCCGACTCCCGCCGGTCGTAACCTTTCTCCAGCCAGTTGAGCGCCTGCTCTTTTTCGCCCAGGCCAAGGTGAATCAGCGCGATCGGGGTGGAAGGAACGAACCCCCTACGCCCCCGTTCCAACAGGATCGCCAACAGTTCCTGAGCGCGCTCGCGCTCGCCCACCAGTCCGTAAGCCTGCCCCAGAACGCCCAGAATACTGGGGATATCGCCCGCCAGGGAACGCCCTTTCTCCAATATGGCGATTCCCTCGGCGTAGTTTCCCTGCTGCACGTAAGCGCGGCCCAACGAACCGTACGCTTTGGAGAACGTCGGATCGGTGTCCACAATCTCCCGATGCACTTGGACAGCCTCCTCATGGCGCCCCATCACCATCAGGGTGAAGCCCAGGCCGTCGCGGAGAATGCTCGAAAGCGGGTCCAACTGGAGCGCCGTTTCGATCTCCGCAAGGGCCTCGTCGAAACGCCCCAGGAGCAGGCAACAATCCCCGCCCAGCCAGTGGTGCGCGGTGGCATAGCTGGGGGTGAGAGCGACAGCCTTCCGATACAGGGCCTCCGCTTGCTGCCAGTTGCGGTCGTAATGAGAACGGAAGAAGGCCAGCGACGTGTAGGCTTCCGCCAGCCCCGGGTCCAGTTCCAGAGCCCGGTTGGCAGCCGCCTTGGCGCGCGGCATGCCGTCATCGGGCGGCATCAGGCCGTAGTCCACCAGGAGGCTGTAGCTGTCGGCCAGGCCCGCGTGCGGCAGAGCCGACCGGTCGTCCGCCGCGATGGCGGCCGCGAAATGCCGGATGGCCTCCGCCAGGCTCTCCGGCGAACGGCGGTTCCAGGCGTAGCGGCCCTTCAGGTACCAATCGTAGGAAGTGAGCGTGGTGTGGCTGCGGCCCACTGGAGTCTCTTCCACGCTGCCCGCCAGGCGCACGCGCAAGGTGCGCACGATGGAGCGCGCGATTTCCTCCTGGATGGCGAACACGTCCTGCATGGTGCGGTCGAACGTCTCCGACCACAGGTAGACGCCGCTTTCGGTGTCGATCAACTGGGCCCGCACGCGCAGACTGAGCCCGGCCACGCGGACGCTGCCCGTGAGGGCCGTGGCGGCGTGTAACTGCCGGCGGATGGCCTCGAGATCCTGCTGCCGCTCGCGCAGCCGCGCCGCGGAATTCCAAGCCACGACGCGCATCCCCGGCACGGTGGTCAGCGCATGGATCAGCTCTTCTGTGAGACCGTCGCTGAAATATTCGTGCTCCGCCGTGGGGCTGAGGTTCGCAAAAGGCAGAACCGCGATGGTATTGCAGCCCGATACCACGGGGGCCGGCGGCGCTTCCGCGCGGCACTGGATTTGCGGCGCGTAACTGCCGGCCACGAATTGGATGGTTACCG
>Ga0265316_10004215_pt1 | contig 14364 bp, 9 predicted proteins | sample 4522metaG_FD_202092 | JGI IMG/M metagenome (GOLD analysis project Ga0265316, IMG submission 202092) | Rhizosphere microbial communities from Carex aquatilis grown in University of Washington, Seatle, WA, United States - 4-5-22 metaG | ecosystem: Host-associated > Plants > Roots > Rhizosphere >... | reverse complement strand
GCTGCGAACGCCCCGGCCACGCCCTCCGAAGGAACCGCGCTCGGGGCGACGAACCCAGGCGGAGGACGCTTGAGCGCTCGCGCGACCAGCGCCGCAGCGAGCGCGCCCTCGGCTTCGATGACGACCGCATGACGCCCGTCCGCGGCGTCGGCGGGCGCGACCGCCACGGCGACGCCGCCCTCGATTCCGCGCACGGTCCCCTGGGCGAACCGGTGCGCCGTTCCCAGCAGGAACTCCAAACGAGCGCCAAGAAGCCCTGCCGAAGCGAGGGCGATCGACTCGATTCGCAGGTGCGCCGCCGCCCAGCGCTTCAGTTCGCGCAGGGCGCCGACCTCCGCGAACGTGATGGCCTCGAGCGATCGCCACGGAAACGGGCGAACCCTCTCGAGAGTCCGCGGCAGCGTCATGGGTACTTTCTGTCACTGGTTGCCGTCTCCCCGCAAGAGACCTGATACGCTCTTTTGACGAGGAGATTCGATGCGGACCCAAAGAACTCGAGCGATCCCGTGGCTCGGCGTTCTCGTGCTCGCGCTGCCGTCGGTTTACGCGTTCGCACAGGAAAACGGCGACGCGGCAAGCTCCCCCGAGGTCGCTCCCGCAGCGCCTTCCAGAACCTACGCCGGCGAGTGCAGCCAGGGAAACGCGAAGTACGCGCTCCGCGATTTCTCGGGCGCGATCGCGCACTACCACGCCGCGATCGATCTCGATTCGAAGAATCCGTTGGGCTACTACTTGCTGGGGCAAGCCCAGCTCGCCGCCGGCAGTATCGCCGACGCCGAGGCCTCGTGGAATCGAGCGTCGCTGGCGTCGGGTGACCACGATCCCGCACTTCGCTCTCGTGTTCTTTTCGCCGTGGCCGATCTCAAAGAACGACAGTGGAAGTGGGACGACGCGAAAGCCGCATGGCAAGCCTACCTCGATTGGTCGAGCCGGTTCCCGAGTCCCGCCGCCTATCCGGCGAGCGCGGCTTCGCGGCAGCAAGTAATCGACGCGATGCTCCGGCAAGACAAGTCGTACGACGTCGTGCGTCGCCGTATCGAAGACACGAGAGACGGCGGCGTGCTCAGCGATCTGTCGAAATCTCCCCCTGCGGGGTCAAATTAGGAAGAGAAGGCAAGTCGATTCCTTACTTGCCGACGATTACGTCCCGCGAGAGAAGTGTGTCCGCGTCCCGAACGAATGCCTGCCAGTGGGCATACTCGTCTCCCGGCTGAACGCGCGCCGAGGGCAGGTCGATGACCCGATTGAAATCGATTGCGTGGCCGTTGACCGCGTCCTTCGCGCTCACGAGTCCGTCGCCAAAGCGGAGCTCGCCCGAGGTCAGGCCGCTCGGCATGGTCGTGGCTTCGGGCAAAACGACGCGCAGTCGCACTTCGGTGTGCCAAGACGTGGGTCGCAGAAGCGGGGTATGTCGCTCGGGGAGCGCTGCCAGCTGCGAGAGTCCGGGCGCGAAGGGGGGGCGTATGACGAGATGGCCGTCGACCGACTTCGCCAACTGCGGCACTTCGGCCCGCACCCGCAAGACCAGCGGCAGGTCGACCGCGTCGGCGCCGTCCACCTTCAAGTCCCGCACGTGGCCGCCGTCGAACGAGGGTGCAATGAGCTCGCGCTCGACGAAGTCGAATAGCCTCGCTTGAGGGATGCGGGCGAGCGCATTGCGCCAGGCGATGGCTCTGTTCCCGCTGAACGTCACCGTTAGGTCGAGGCTCGCCGACCCGTCCCCCCCGACCGCCGCGCGCCCCTCGTACGACACTCCGTCGATGGTCCCTTGCGCGTTCACCGTGTCGCGCGGCATCTGCGGAGCAAGGACGATCGCCGGCTGACTTCGCAGCTCCGCCGGGATGTAGCCGTAGGGCGCGAACTTGTCGCGGACCGTCATCCACCGCACACCGCGATCCGTGTTGAAACGCATCACGAGCGCATCGTACTGCTCGACTTCGCTCAGTTTTCCGAGCGGCGGTGCAGCGAGACGGTTCTTGACGAGCGCGAGCTGGCTTTCGATCCCGATGAGGCGCGCCATGTATCGGAACGCCGCCTGTCGCGAGCCGGCGCCTCCGGTGACCACTCTGCGCCCGTCCGTCTCCTTTCCGTCTTGAACGTGCTCGACGACCCAACGATAGAGGCGGCGCGCGCGCTCGTCGGTCGCATGCTCCGGTACACCTCTCACGATCTCGAGCGCCTGCGCGCGTACGCGCGGGTCGAGGGGTGCGTCGTCTCCCGCGACGTCCACCAGCCGCGCGAGTGTCGCGTCGAGCGAGATGCCCCAGCCAACGCGAACGCTGGGCAAGAACTCCGTAATCGGCGGGCTGTCCGGCTCCACTTCGGCGGGCGGACTCAGGTCGACGCGCCATCGTCGCTCGACGAACGTGCCAATTTGCCTCGTTTGCGCCGGAGGAACCTTGTCACTTGCTTCGATCTCGAGCTTCTTGCTGGCGGGCGTGACGACGATGAACTCGCTGCGCCAGTATCCCTTGTCAGCCTCGCGAAAGAACCAGTGTGGGCTGCTGAACTGCCGACCCTTCGCGCCGTCGCCTGGCTGAGAGGTGATGTGTTCGAGCTCGACGTAATCCCCGACCTCCAAGTGCGGTAGCGTCAACGTCGCCTTACCCGCGACAGGCTCGGGTTCGAGCACGCGGCCATCGGGCTTGATGACGCGAAGGTGCAGCGCAAGGCCGCTCGGCGGCGCCGTCTCGGACTCCGAATTGATCGCCTCTTGCGACTGAATCTTCTGGATCTCGTGTTCGAGCATCTCGCTCGACCCGTCGTCGTGCACCCAAAGCGCGGCGTAGTCGAGCACCCGCGCGGCCGTTCCGTCCATATGGTGGCCAGATCTCTCCCAGGACTCGAAGTCGCGAATCACGGCGAGCCCGTCTTTCCGGTACGGCTGGAGGTCCGTTGCGCCTTCGAGCAAGTCGATGGCCGCTCGGAGCTCGGCACTGTCCGCCCCAGCTTGCAGGGCCGCCGCGAGCGCGCGCCTCAACGCCCCACTGTCGCCCTTTGCGTACGCGCGATCGGCCAGTCGAAATCGGGCCCGAGCGTCGAGCGGCTGCTTGGCGAGCGCCTTTTCTATCTCGCTGGCGGCGGCGCCCGGGTCGCCCGACCGCGCGAGAACCTCCGCGATGCGGACAGCGATCTCCTTGCGCTCGGGTCTTCGTTTCTCGAGGCGTCCCAGCTCGGCGATCGCTTCCTTGTAGGCGTGGCGCGCCAGAGCCCGATCGAGGTCGACCTCCGAATCCGGGTCGAGCTTCTTGATGCGGTCAGCTACTTCGTCGGCCTTCGCGGCCGGTCCGTCCTCCTCGAGCGCCTCGAGGTACGCATGAAGTGCGGACACGTCGTCCGGGAATCGATGGGCCAAGTCGGTCAGCGTTCGAAGCCGATCGCCCCGCCATCCCAATCGGCCGTACAGCTGAGCGAGCCGTTCGAGAATCTCCGGCTCGCCTTCGACTTCCCCGGCGAGCTTGCGCAGGGGCTCCACTGCATCCGGGAGGCCGTGCTGCTCTTCGTCGTCGAGAATCGCCATCAGGCGCGCACGCCAAAGCCTCGAATCTCGTGCGAGGGCTCTGTCGCGAAGGGCGCGAGCCCGAGGGGCTCGCGCGTCCTCGGGAAGGGCCGGATCGCTGGCGGTGAACGACGCGGCCAGTTGGAGCGCAAGGGGCCCGGCGTCCCGTGGCGTCACCAAGGGCTCCATGAGCATGGACGCGACGTCGTCCAACTGCTCGGCGTGCGCGGCATCTGCTGCCAACATCGCGTCCAGCGGGCCGAGCACCGCGGCTCCGTGCGCCACGGCCCGAACGATCGGGTCGAGAGGATTCGGATCGGAAAGGATCCGCGGCGGTTCCACGGAGTACGGCGCGCGCTCGTCGCCGTCGGATTGGAGACGGGCCGCGGTTCCGTCCGGATTGAGTAGCCGTACGCTCGCGGCGGGCGCGAGCACGCGCGCCAGGACGCGATGGCGGCCCTCGCCGACCGCGATATGGGTGCCGAAGCGCTGCCAAGCGCCCCACTCCGAGGTGTCGCGAGAAAGCACCCGTACGTCGTCGACCCAGACCGCGACCGCCCCTTGAACGGCGATTATGAGCTCCCGATCTCCTTGCGTCCTGAAAAACGATTGGGCGTAGAAGACGCCCTCCTGCACCTGCTCGTCGGCCACGGCGAGGCACCGCGTCTGCTTCACGGCCAGTGCATGGGGGACGCTCCGGCGCATCGGGTCGGGCTCCCACGCGACGGGCCAAGGAGCCGGCAGCTCGGCAGGAAAAGAGCGCAGTCGGTCGGGAGCGCCACCATGGCCAAACGGCCCGGCGATGCGTACGCCGCGGACGCAGCCCGCCCGAGCCTGGACCTCGGCGTCGAAGGCATCTCCGGTTTTCTCCGCCTTGTCGTAAACTTCGAGGGCGCGCCATTCCTCGAGCTCGGCCACCGCGCGCCACCCCGCGTGTCCCGGTCGCGCGAGCAGCGCGTCGATCGCCGCTCGGTTCTTGGCATAGAGGTCGGCGACGGAACCGCGCAGTCCGAGCAATCGACGGGATGCAAGCCAAGCGACGAGCGGAGCCTGGCCCTCGTCGCTGCGCGCCGACGCCTCCAGCGCCCCGACGTACGCGAGCGCGGCCGACTTCGGACTGCCGTACGACTCGTCGATCAGCGCTCGAGCCAGACTCCCCCACATCCCGCCGTGCCCGAGGGTTTCCAGCCGACCTCGCGCAATGGCCGCCTGTTCCGCGCTTCCGCCAGGCGCAATCGCTTCCGACAGCGCCCAGCGTCCAACGAGTTCTCCGTCGGTCGACGACCGCCCGCTCGCGCGGAGCGTGTCCAGGCGCTCCGGCGCGGAGGGACGCGGCATCGCCGCCGCGCAGGAAAGCACCGTCGTCGCAAGCGCAATCGTGCTGGCGCGGGTCGTCGTGTGCATGAGTCGTTTCATCGAATGGAGACCGTCGCGCGCTGTCCCAGCCCCCGATCGACCTCTTCGCACCAAGCACGGAACGCCGGATACTCACTCGCGGTGATCCGCGTCCGCGCAAGCGCGACCGTCGTCTTCACGTGCAGCGCGTTTCCGTTCGACTCGACGTCTACGGAGTAGGATCCGAATGGACTCGAGCCGCGTGCGGGTGCCGGAATGCTCTTGACCTTCGCCCCGGGTGGCAACCGAACGACCCAGTCGTCTTCTTCCGTCCGCTGCGCGGGGACCCGCACGTCGAGCTTGCGAGTCGCGAGCGGGGCGTAGTCGCGAATCATGTGTTCTTTTCGCCCGAGCGGGACTGTCAGCACGTCCCCCTCGGCACGCGCGAACCGCGACACCCTGCCGCGAACGTGCATCGTCACCTTCTGCTCGATGTCCTCGAGGTCACCCGTGTCGACGGCCGTCACTTCGCTGCCCGGCAAGATCGAAGCGATCACGTCCTCGACACGGCGCTTGCGGGTAGCCGCTGCGTGAAAATTCACCCGCCATTCCGACGCTTCGACGCCGCTCACCTCGACCCGCCAGTCGAGCTGCGCGGCGCCGTCCGAAGTGAGCGAAGCGTCCAACCGGCGGGCGCTGACGCTCGCGCTCGCGGGGGGATCGGGAAGATGCACCAGCTTCGCGTCCCCCTCGTTGACTTGCAGCGCCACGGCGCCGCGGTCCATCGCCGGAAGCTCCAGCGAGCCCGTGTACTCGGCCGTGCCGTCCAGATAAAGGTCGAGCGACGGCACATACGCGATCATGTGGTCGAACGGAGCGAGGCTCGCAGGGCTCGGTTCGATATCGCCCTTTTGGCCCGTCCTTACGATGACGGGCGTCGCTTTGATTGCGAGCGCGCGCAGCATCGTCACGATGAGGGTCGCCTTGTCTTTGCAGTCGCCGAAGCCTCGGGCGAAAATCTGCGAGCACCGATACGGCTTGTACCCATGAATGCCGAATTCGAGCGCGACATAGCGGGTCTTCTGCACCACGTAGTCGTAAATGGCGCGAACCTTTGCTGTCTCGTCTTTGAGGCCGGCCGTGAGGGCTTCGGCGCGACGGCGCACCTCGTCGTCGGGTACGAACTGATCCTTCACGAGTCCCCAATACCAGTGTCCCACCTCGTCCCAGGATTTGTAGGTCGACACGTGCACGTGTCCGAGCACCTCGTCCCAGGGTGGCTGAAGCGCCTCCTGGGCCACGGCGGGCAGATCCAGCGCTACGAACCGGAAGATACGCGCGTCCCCGCGCTCTTCGACGGTTCTTTGAAGTCCTGGAACGCGCGGCTCGTTGAAATAGAACGTCCGCGACTTCGGCGTGAGTAGAACGTATTCGCTCCGGGCGATGGGCTCGATGCCCTGCATCCGCACGACCTCGCCAAAGTAGTCGGCGAACGCGTTGCGCGGCGCGACGTCTTCCACGCGATACTGAAGCTCGACGATATCCCCAGGCTCGATGCGCGGAAAGCGCACGTAATACCGCCGGCCGGTCGTATAGATCGCCAAAGCGGGATCCTCGGCCATGGCCCCCGCGCCGCTCTCGACCGCCTCGTCGACGGTTCCGTCCTTGCGGAACACCCGGGCCGAACGGACTTGCACGGTTTGGCTGTCGGTCTCGTAGAAAATGTCGTTGTACTCCCGCGACTCCGCGGCGGTCGCGTCCGTGAGCGGCTGGTAAACGACCTGGTGGAAGCGGCTCGCCAGCCCGTTCGGGAAGACCGTCGTCACCTGCAGATTCACCAGAGTCCGCAGCGATTGACCCGCGGCGGGCGTCGTCCGCTGGGCCAGGAACTCGGACGCCGGCCGCGCGTACTGTTCGTCGGGTCGAGGTCTCGCCGGCTCGATGTGCGCAACCTCGTCCCGTACGTCCTTGGCCTGCGGCATCAGCTGGAGGACGCGCTTGAGCAGGCGGAGCTGTTCGTCGCGTTCTCCGGAAACGGCGTAGGCCGTGGCGAGCTCCCGAAGCAAATCCGTGTCCTCGGGGGCGAGATCGATCGCCGAGCGGTACACCGCGATAGCGCGCGGCCGGTCGCCCAAGCGCATCCAAGCCTGACCCGCTGCTCGAAGTGCGCCCGCGCTGTCGGGGTCGGTCGAGACCAGGCGGTCGATCCAGCGGGCGGCCGACGCCGTGTCGCGGCGCGCGACGGCCAGTTCGACGTGGGCTCGCGCGAACGCCGGGTCGTCGAAGCGCACTTGGGCGTAGCGCTCGGCGACTTCGTCGGCCTCGGCCTCTCGTCCCTCATCGCGCAGCGAAGCGGCGGCTGCTCGCAGAAGGGCGACGCTTCTTGGCCTGCGGGCGAGCGCACGCTCCAAGAAAGCGAGCGCCGTGTCCCGTAGTCCCGCCTCGTCGTAGGCTTCCACTTTCGCCAGCGTGGCGGGCACGTTGTCCGCGTCGAGCGCGAGCACGCGCTCGTAGTACGGAACCGCGTCTCGCCAGTTGATCCCGGCCCGCGCGGAGGCGGCGCGCGAGAGCAGGACCTCGATTTGCTCTTCCGTGGTCGTTCGGCGACTGGCAACGAGCGCCTCGGCGCGATCCACCCACGAATTGCGTTGGTTTCGGTTCTCGGCCAGCTCGGCGGCCAGGAGCATCCTCTCGATTGTTGGTTCCTTCTCCGCTGCCCGGCGCGCCAGCTCGCGTGCACTGTGCTCGGTCGGGTCGTCCGAGCCGGTCGTCCCGAGATACCGCGCATACGCTTCCAGAACCGCGGGACCGCCGTCGCGAGCGAGCCTCTCGAAGGCCTGGGCCGGGCCTTCGACGTGCCCGCCGGTCGGCGCCTCGCCGCCCTTCCCGGTCGAGATCGCGGCGCCTCCCGCTTCCGTCGAATGTCGGGGATCGGCGTCGATTTCCAGACTCACGTCGGGCGCTCCTTCGGCGCTCGCCACGCGGAGCGAGAGCATGGGCGCGCGCTCGTCCCCGCACACTTTTGCCGTGAGACGGTTGTACCCCGGGCGAAGCGTCACCGTCGCCGCGAACCGATCCGAGTCTAGGTCTCGGTACTTGTCGTCGCGCAGGACCGGCTGTCCGTCCCACAACAAGCGGAGGGCTCCAGTCGCTCCCGCCCACACCGATACGGCTCTCGTCGAGCGGCCTTTCAACCGCGAGTCGCGTACGAACGTCGTCGCGTAGACGCACGACTGTTCGACCGGCCGCAGGAACGCGCCGAAGTCGACCCAGCCGTACGGCGAAACGGCCGGGAGAAGCCGCCACCGGACGGGCTTGTGATCCTTGCCGTCGTAATCTCGGGTGAGTTGGATCGGAGCGTCTTGCTCCTTCTCGGGGTCGTATTGCGTCTCGAAGCCGACCTTGCCGTCATTCTCGAACGGTCCGACGACCATCCAATTGCTCACGTAGGCAAGGCGCTCGATCCGCGTCCGCGCTCCGTCGAGATCGCCCCGGCGCCTCCGCGCGTACGCCTCGAGCAAGCCGGCATAAGATCGAACGGGTGGGGGCTCGGCGGAGTCGGAGGCAACCTCGTGCAGTGCCTCCTCGACCTCTGTCGGGTCGCCTCGGTCCCATTCGCTCCACAGCTTGCGAAGTGCGAGGTACGCAAACGGTCCGCGTGCTGCGCCGATCTCGGCGCGCAGCCTCGCCAGGCGCGGCAGTCTATCCGAGACGTCGGCCGCCCCCCGCGTCGGAGCGGCCAGCGAGACGGCGAGCGTCACGGCGAGCGCGAGTGAACGGGGTAGGACCTGGGACGAGGGCACTCGCCCGACTTTCTGCGGCGGCGGGGCCTGCCGTCAAGCGCGGCGGCACACGTCGGCGCGGGGATCTGTTTTGGTGGCACCGCCTTTGGTTCGCGCTATTTGTGCGGAGGTCACCCTCGCGGGGCCGTCGCGCGAGGAAAGCACCGATGCAACCACCCCCGGTTTCCTCCGTTGGTTCAGCCCCGATCTCGGGGTCGATGGCGTTGCAGAGCGGAGTCTTGTCCGGGCTCGTCAAGACGCTCAGGCCTCATCAGTGGGTGAAGAACGTCTTCTTCGTGCTCGCGCCCATCGTCTTTTCCAAGGACGTCTTGCTCCACACCGCGCAGGGGCCGGCGCTGAACCTCCTCGTGACGGGCCGAGCGCTCGCGGCCACGGGGGTGTTCTGTTTGCTTTCCGGGGCGGTCTACACAATCAACGACCTCGCCGACATCGCAGCCGATCGCGCGCACCCCATCAAGCGCGACAGGCCGATCGCCAGCGGTCTTGTCCCTGAGCGCCTCGCACGTGGAATGGCTGCCGGCCTCGTCGCGGTTTCGCTTGCGGCCGCCTACTTCATCGCCCCCGCGCTGGCGATCGTCTCCCTGGTCTACCTCGTCCAGAACATCGCCTACAGCTTCTCGCTGAAGAAAGTCGCTTTCGTCGACGTGGGTCTCATCGCCTTCGGCTTCGTCCTGCGCGTCTTGGCCGGAGGCATTGCAGCTGATGTGCACGTGTCGGCGTACATGCTCGCGTGCACCGCCCTCCTCTCGCTCTTCCTCGGCTTCGGCAAACGCCGTCACGAACTCGCGCTCGAGAACGCGAGCCTGCACCGGGCGGCCCTCGACGTCTACACACCGGCCGCGTTGAACATCGCGCTTGCGGTCACGGGCACCGCCACGCTCCTCACCTACGTTGCCTACACTCTCGATCCGGCGACACGGGCCTTCTTCAATTCGAACTACCTCTGGCTGACCACCCCGTTCACGGCGCTTGGGATTGTCAGGTTCCTCATGCTGGTGAGCGGGCGAGCGGGACGCGGGGTGAGGGCCGAGTCACCGACTCAGGAGATGCTTCGCGACGTTTTCTTCATGTTGAACATCGTCGTGTGGGTCGCCGTCGTCGTGGCCATCGTCTACCGACTTCGTCCGAGTCCATGACGGCGCGCGTGGGCGTGCGGCCACCCAACCGCGCACGCCGGGCGATCACCACGAAGCCCGGAGCCTGGGGCGATCTCGTTCTCACGCTTCCCGTGTTCCTGGCTTACCAGCTCGGGGTGATCTTTCTGAACGTCCGCAATGGCAGCGACGTGGTCACTTCGCGGCTCCTTCGGCTGGCCGCAGGCGATCGCGTCGCGTACTTCGGGCTGACGGCCGGAGTCGGCGTCGCGATGGTGATCGTTTTCGCGGTGTTGGGTCGCGGCCAGGTGCTTCGACTCGGCAAGCTCGTTCAGGTCGCGGTCGAAGGCGCCGCGTACGCGCTCGCGATGGGTACGGCGACCTCTTGGGTCGTCGGCCGACTGTTCGCCGCGCCCCCCCCGTTACCAGCGGTTGACGGGCCCTGGGCCGGTTTGGTGATGTCGATGGGGGCCGGGTTTTACGAAGAACTCGCGTTCCGCGTGGCGCTGTTCGGCCTGGGCGCGAAGCTTCTTGCTTGGGTCCTTCGGGGCAAGCGGGCGGCGTTCATCGTGGGCGGGGCTGCCTGGTCGATCGTGTGCGCGATGATCTTCAGCGGAGTGCACTACGTCGGCTCGCTCGGCGACGCGTTCGAGATCCGGTCGTTCGTCGCGCGCACGGTGCTGGGGCTCGCGCTGACGCTCGTATACAGAACGCGCGGATTCGCCGCCGCGGTTTGGACGCACGCGCTCTACGATGTTTGGGTCCTCGTCCTGTAGTGGCGACGCGTTGCGCATCCCTCACGCGAACAGGAATTTTGCCAACGCGGTGTACTTGGCGCCCGCCGATCCGAGTTCACTTCGGTAAAGGGTGAGGCTGGCGGCGCGGCATTCGCCTACCTCTTCCGCGAGCTCTCCCCGGAGCCAGCGGCGAGCATCGTACGGCCTCTTGAGTCTCGCCAGCGTGATGTGCGGTCTGAAGGCTCGTTCCTCGGGCTGAACGCCCAGATCGAGAGCGAGCGAGGAGACCTCCGCGGACATCTTCGAAAGCTGGCCGCCCTTGTCCTCCAGCTCGGCGACCACCACGTGTGCCGTCTCCAGATCGGGGAACGCGGCAAGTCGGAAGCGGCAAGCCGCGGGTGCTGCCCTGCCTTCCACGAGCGAGCGGAGGTCATTCGCGAGCTCGTTTGCCGCAGCGCTCGGCAATTCGTCCATGAACTTCAGCGTCACGTGCATGTTCGCCGCGGCAACCCAAGTCGCGCTCGGAGCACCGCTCGCCATGCGCAGCCGGTCCGCCACCCGCGCGACACGGCGCAGGCTCGTCGATTCGAGGTCGAGCGCCACGAATGCTCGGATCGCGTCGGCCCTCGGTTTGTCCGGCATCCCAGGTCGCATTCACGAGTTCGGCGCGCCGTTCGGCGGCCTCTCGGACACGCGCGACGCGCACAGTTCGCGAACCATTTGCAGCCCGCTATAGGCGGCCAGGGTTTGGATCTGGAAGCGGTCTCCGCCGAACACCCGGTGTTTCACTTCCGTCGTTCCGTCCGGACGAGCCAACCCGACGTAGACGGTGCCGACCGGCTTTCCCTCGCTTCCGCCGCTGGGACCGGCGATTCCGGTCAGCGAAAGTGCCACGTGTGCGCCGGACACACGCTTTGCGCCGTCGGCCATCGCCGCCGCCACCTCCGGGCTCACCGCCCCGTGCCAGCGGATCGTTTCCTCGTTCACGCCGAGGACGCGCGACTTGGCGCTGTTGGCGTACGTCACGGCGTCGAGCAACAGAAAATCGCTCGCTCCAGGCTCGCGGGTCATCATGTGACCGACCAGCCCGCCCGTACACGACTCGGCGATCGCCAGAGTCCACCCGCGCGCGCGGAGCGCGCGGCCGACGATTCCGGCGAAGGTGTCGTCGGCGTCGCCGAAGACGTGGGTGCCCAGTCGCGCGCGCACCTCGGCGGTCGCCCGCTCGCAGACGTCTCGCGCGGCGGCTTGCGATCCCGCGCGGACCAACACCTTGACTTCGATCTCGGGAAAGTGAGCGCGATAACCGATCGTCGTGCCCGGGAACGACGGCTCGATGCCCGCGAGCCTCTCGCCCACGACGCTCTCCGGCAACCCGAACGTTCGAAGGTGCGATTGGTACTGATTGTTCGGAGCGAGCGCTCGAATGCGGAGCGCAACCTGCTCTTCGAACATCTTCTTCATTTCGCGCGGAACGCCGGGTAGAAAATACGCAACGCAATCGCCGAAACGGACGCCGAAGCCCGGCGCTGTTCCCGCGGGGTTGGGCAGAATATCGGCGCCTTCGGGGAAGTCGGCTTGCTTCGCGTTCGACGCGGTCATCGTGCGTCCGAGCTTTTCGAAGCGCCGGCGGATGTGCTCGAGCGACGCATCGTCACGTACGAGGCGTACTCCGAGCGCGCTTGCGACCGCCTCCGTCGTCAAATCGTCCGTCGTTGGTCCCAGGCCGCCGGTCGCCACGACGACGCGCGCCCTCTGGACGAGTCCGCCGAGAGTCGACCCGATGCGCGCACGATCATCGTCGACGACGACGTGCTCGACGACATCGAAGCCGATCGCGGTTAGCTCTGCAGCCAGCCATGCGGCGTTCGAGTTGACGAGCTCTCCGCGCGTCAGCTCCGTCCCAATGGACAGCACTGCGCATGTCATAGGAAATGTCAGCGTAGCGCAGCTTGGGCGGTCAGGGGGGATATGCGCAACGAAAGCCGACCCTCGGGTCGCGCGCGCCGGGGGACAGCTCCAGCCGGGACCAGATTCGCAGGTCGGCCGCCAAGTCGCTCCGCCAGGAGCCACCTTTGGCGACTCCCACGTCAGGACGGGAGGGCTCGGCCGCGACCCATTCGCCCACGTTCCCGGCCATATCGTGCAGCCCTCGCGGTGAATCACCGTCGCGGTGGGCGCCGACCGTGTCCGGGCCTCCGCCGGACCGCGCGCAGGGGCCGCTCGCGAGCCCCCAAGCGGCGCGGCGGCAAACCGCGCCCGTGTCTCCCCAGGGATAGCGCCGAGCGGGGTTGGTCGCCGAGGACGCGGCAACGATCCATTCTTCCTCCGTCGGCAGCCGGCCCCCCCTCGACGCGCAGAAGGCCGCCGCCTCGTCCCGCGTCATCCCGGACGCAGCGCGGGCAACGTCCTCGTCGCGAACGTCGCTCCAGCGGCCGCGCGTGACCTCGAACGCGTCGACGCGGAAGGGCTCGACATGTATCGACCGCGACCGCACGCGGCCTTCGGCTTCCCAATCGGACGGTCCCACGGTGACCGTCACTTCTTCAAAAGCCAACTGAACATCGGGCGCTTCGCAGCCGCGAGGGGTCCGAACGAGAGGGGGGGGGCACGTACCGATTTCCACGACGCACCGCGGTCCACGGACCACGAACCCCGCCCCGCAGCGCGCCCCCTCGTCTTCCCGGCCGCGCGCAACGGCCATGGCGACGGCGAAAGCCGCCGCCACGAGCACCACCGCCGCCGCGACTGTGCGCACCATCGGGGTCTCCCTGGTGAGAAATGCAGGCTAAGAGTAAGGCCGCATGACGCCCATCCGCCTCGCTTTCTCACCCGATAGCGATGACATCTTCATGTTTTGGCCTCTCCTCGCAGGCAAGGTGGACTCGGAGGGAGTCGCGTTCGAAGTCGAGCGGGCCGACACCGAGACTTTGAACACACGCGCCTCGGCCGGCGATCTCGACATCGTCGCGGTCTCGGTCGCTCGATGGCCGGCGATCGCCGGCGACTATCTTCTGCTCGCCCACGGACTGTCCGTGGGACGCGGCTACGGCCCCGTCGTCGTTGCGAATCGGCCGCGAGAACTCGCATCGTTGCGCGGCGCGCGGATCGGCGTTCCCGGCTTGCAAACAACGGCGTGCATGGTGCTCCGCCTTCTTCTTCCCGACTTCCTTCCGGTGGTCATTCCGATAACGCCGTTCGCTCGGGTGTTCGAATCGCTGCGTACCGGCGAAGTCGACGCAGCCCTCCTCATTCACGAGGGCCGGCTGACGTACGAGCGCGAGGGAGTCGCGCGCGTGTGCGATATCGGTGAGGCTTGGGCGGGTGCGACCGGCGGCTTGCCGCTTCCCCTCGGGGGCAATGCGGTGCGACGCTCCCTGGGATCGCCGCTCCTGACGCGGGTATCGCGGCTCTGTAGGGCCTCGATCGCGTGGGCTTTGGAGCACCGCGACGAAACGATCGGCGCCCTTCTGGAGCGCGAATCTCGTTCCGATCTCGCGCTCGACCGGGCCCTGCTCGATCGATATCTCTCGATGTACGCGAATGCCGACACGCTGGATGCGGCGCCGGACGTTCGGTTCGCTATTGACGAACTTTACAGCCGGGCGCACGCGGCGGGCTTATTGGATCGAGCCGCGCACGCCGAGTTTGCCGGCTAGCTTCGCAGGAGCGAGATGGCGTCGCGGAAAACCGTCCCCGCGACGGGGCCCGGTGGGCGTTCACATGATACGCTTCGGGACGAATGATGGGACGTCGGCCTTGAGAAAGCCGTTGGCGATGGGCCTCCTCGGGCTCGGTTGGGCGGCGGGCTGCGGGAGCTCCGATCCTTCGTCCAAGTCCGCGTTCGGGCCCTTGGGCAGCGAGTCGAGCGCGATTCAGGACGGGACCGCCGATAC
>Ga0265316_10004214_pt1 | contig 14366 bp, 11 predicted proteins | sample 4522metaG_FD_202092 | JGI IMG/M metagenome (GOLD analysis project Ga0265316, IMG submission 202092) | Rhizosphere microbial communities from Carex aquatilis grown in University of Washington, Seatle, WA, United States - 4-5-22 metaG | ecosystem: Host-associated > Plants > Roots > Rhizosphere >... | reverse complement strand
TCGACGTTCGCTCGGTCGTGACTGCCAGCCGTCCACTGAGCGAGCACCAGGATGCCTTTCGCAGCGCCGCCGCACGCGAGGGCCTGAAGGTCGTCGTCCGGGCTTAGATCCGGCCCGCGCGTCTCGGCAGGTTTTCGCCTACTCGCCGGAACGGTTTGCGGTGAACCCCGCGCATCATTAGAATTGGAAAAACCCCCGGAGGAGATGCGCGATGGCGAAGTATGTCTTTGTGACCGGAGGGGTCACCTCCTCACTGGGAAAGGGCATCACGGCCGCCAGCGTCGGTCGCCTTCTGAAGGCGCGCGGCCTTGCCGTCTCGGTACTCAAGCTCGATCCCTATATCAACGTCGACCCCGGCACGATGTCGCCGTATCAGCACGGCGAGGTGTTCGTCACCGATGACGGCGCCGAGACGGACCTGGATCTGGGCCATTACGAGCGGTTCATCGACGAGAACCTGTCCCAGCTGTCCAACGTCACGACCGGCCGCATCTACCAGGCGGTAATCGGCAAGGAGCGCCGGGGCGACTATCTGGGCGGCACGGTCCAGGTGATTCCCCACATCACCAACGAGATCAAGGAGCGGATCCAGCGCCTCGCGCGCGACGGCCGCGCCGACGTCGTCATCGTCGAGGTGGGCGGAACGGTCGGCGACATCGAATCCCTGCCGTTCCTGGAGGCCATCCGCCAGATGCGCAAGGACGTCGGGCGGCGGAACGTGATCTACATCCACGTGACGCTGCTGCCCGCGCTGGCCGCCACGGGCGAGCTCAAGACCAAGCCGACCCAGCATTCGGTCAAGGAGCTGCGCGGCATCGGAATCCAGCCGGACATCATCGTGCTCCGGTCGGACCATCCGGTCAGCCAGGAGATCCGCGACAAGATCGCCCTCTTCACCGACGTGGCCAGCGAAGCCGTGATTCCCGCCGAAACGGCCTCGACGATTTACGAGGTGCCCCTTCTGTTCGAGGAGTCCGGTCTCGGAACGCTGCTCGTCCGCGAACTGGGGCTGGAACAGTCGACCCAGGAGCCCGATCTGGAGTCCTGGCGGGCCCTGGTCGAGCGGATCAAGCGTCCCAAGCCCGTTCTCGAGATCGCCCTGGTGGGCAAGTACATCGAGCTTCCGGACGCCTACCTTTCCGTGACCGAGTCGCTCAAGCACGCTGCGTGGGCCCACGAGGTCGACGTCAAGGTCCGCTGGATCGACTCGGAGCTGCTGACCACCGAGACGGCCGACGAGATGCTCGCCGGCATCGCCGGCATCGTGGTGCCCGGCGGCTTCGGCCATCGCGGCATCGAGGGCAAGATCCTCGCCGCGAAGCACGCCCGGGTCAACCGCCTGCCGTTCCTGGGGCTGTGCCTGGGCCTGCAGTGTGCCGTCATCGAGTTCGCTCGCGACGTGCTCGGCACGCAGGACGCCAACTCGACCGAGTTCGACATGTTCACCGAGCACCCCGTCATCGACTTCATGCCCGACCAGCGGACTCTCGAGGAGAAGGGCGGGACGATGCGCCTGGGCCTTTATCCTGCCCGCCTCACGCCCGGGTCGAAGGCTCACGCCGTCTACGGCACGGAGCTCATCTACGAGCGCCACCGCCATCGTTTCGAAGTGAACAATCGGTACCGCCCGCTTCTCGAGGCCGCCGGCATGGTGCTGTCCGGCCAGTCGCCCGACGGTCGCCTGGTCGAAATCATCGAGCTGGCCGACCACCCCTGGTTCGTCGCCAGCCAGTTCCACCCCGAGTTCAGGAGCCGGCCGGATCGACCGCATCCGCTCTTCGATGGCTTCATCGGGGCTGCGGTCGCACTGTCCGAGGGCCGCGAGCCGGTGTTCCACGCCCCCACCCCAGAACTGACGCCCGGTCCTGACCTGCTCGGCAAGGTCCCCGCGGAGTCCTGATCGCCACGATGTCCGGTTGTTCGAACGTTTCGGGCTTCTCGTGCGTCCTTATGGATGAACGACGAAACGTGACGCGGAGCGTATGAGGTCGACCGGCGGGGTGCGGACGCCGGTTGAGGCGGCGACCTCAACGCCGCCCGCAGCGACGCAGGCCGCCGCGAGGCCTGTGTCGGCGCCGCCCGCCGGACATCCTGCCGGCCGCCTCGATTCCGTTCCGCCCGAGCTGCTGATCGTCGCCGGCTCGCTGTCGGTCCAGTGCGGCGGCGGGCTGGCCACGATCCTTATTCGAGACTACGGACCCCTGCCCGCCGTCTCGATGCGAATCGTGTTCGGCGCGATGCTTCTTCTGGCCCTTCGGCCGCCCCGGATTCGCGGTGCCTCGCGTCCGGCGCTGCTCAGTTGCTTGTGGCTCGGGCTCGTCCTGGCCGCCATGAACTCGCTCTTCTTCGTGGCCCTGTCCAGGATCCCCATCGGAGTGGCCGTCACCATCGAGTTCTGGGGTCCGCTGGCGGTGGCGGTCGTCGGCTCGCGGCGCGTCCTCGACCTGGTCTGGGTTGTCCTGGCCGCGGCCGGCATCTACATCCTCGCCGGCGGCCGGCTCGAGTCGCACGACGCGGTCGGCGTGATCGCTGCGGCCGCGTCCGGCCTGTGCTGGGCGATCTACATCGGCGTTGCCGGGCGCGTCGCCCGCCACTGGCCGGACGGCCGCGGGCTCACTCTGGCGATGCTGGTGGCGTCGGCGTTGATAGTTCCGGTGACGCTTTCGCTGTCCGATGTCCGGCCGCTACTGGTAGTTCCGGCGGCACTGGCCGGCGGAGCGGTGATCGGATTGTTCAACAGCGCCATTCCCTACACGATCGAACTCGCGGCGTTGCGGCGTATGAAGGCCTCGACGTTCGGCGTTCTGATGAGCATCGAGCCGGCCATCGCCGTGGCCGTGGGCTTCGTGCTTCTGGGCCAGCTTCTCGGCCCGCAGGACCTGGTCGCCATTGCCCTCGTCGCGCTGGCCAGCGCCGGCGCCAGCATCTCGGCCAGGCGCCTCGTCGCCGCCCCGGGCGAGCTCGAATCGGCTTAGGGCCGGCCGCGGCGCCGCCCGAGCTCCGCCCGCCATGGGGTCTACTTCCAGTAGCCGGTAACGTCGAGTTGCATGTCAGCCGTCGAGCCGATCGTGCCGACCCAGATGAGGGCGAGGTCGCTCGAACTCAGCGCCACGTCGAAGCCGTTGGCTACGGTCCCGAGGGCCGGGGCATTCAGCGTCGAACTCGTCGGCGAGGCGACGGTGATCGGACTGACGAAGCCATAACCTGCGCTGCTGGGATCGACCAGGGTCAGGTTGCCGCTGATGCCTGCAGCGTCGGCGGGCACGGCGCCGACTCCGCCGATCGTCAGGCTCCGCGATGTGCTGCTGGTGAAGGCGCCCGGGAGACCCTTGTTGGTCGACGTGTCGAGATAGCGAGCGGGCGCGATCGGGTGGTACAGCAAGCCGGTCAGGTCGGCCGTGAAGTAGCCGGTGACATCGAAGATCACGTCCGTCGATGAGCCGGTCGCGCCGTCCCAGACGGCCTGGAGATTGCCGGCGCTGAGAAGAACGGTCACGCCGTTTGCTCTGTTGTCACCTTTGGTCACATTGATGGTGGAAGTCTTTGGCGCGGCCACCATGAGCGGGCCGACAGACACGAAGCCGTTGCTGGTGGCGTTGGTCACGGTCAAGTTGCCGGTCACTGCGGTGGCGCCGGCGGGCACGAGGGCACTCCCCCAACCGAGGCCGACCACGCCGGCGACGGGGAAGGTCTTCACCGTCTTGTTGGTGAACTTGCCCGCAGGCCCGATGTGGGTATGGCCGCTTCCGGTCGGACGGCTATCGAGAACCCGCCCGGGAGCCAGGGTGTGGTACGTGGCACCGGTCGTGTCGGGTGTGAAGTAGCCGGTCACGTCGAAGATGAGATTGGTCGTTGCCCCAGCTGTGGATGACCTGAAGACGGCGGAAAGCGTTCCGTCGACGGCCACGCCAACAGTGACGTTGTTGGCTCGGTTGTCGCCCTTGACGAAGTTGAGCGTGGTGACGTCACCGGTCGGGGTCATGGTGGGACCCAGGGCGATCAGGCCCGCCGCGGTCTGGCCCGTGACCGTCAAATTGCCTGTCACTGCCGTCGCGTTGGCAGGCACCGCGACTACGCTGCCGCCGCCCACGTAGATGGCGTTGGCCACCGCGAATGCCCGGACCGTACCGGCCGTGAACACACCCGAAAGCCCCATGTTGGTCACGCCGCCACCGGTTGGTCGCGTGTCCAGGACTCGGGCCGGCGGGATTGCCGTGTACGTGGCGGCGGCCGTGTGCAGGCTGGCCGCCAGATCGAAGGCGTATAGCTTGTGATCCGAGGATCCGACGTAGACCACGCCGTCGGTCACCGCAGGCGAAGAGTCGGAGTAGCCTCCCATGGCAATGCTGAGAAGTGGCGAGCATGTCCCGCCGCCGCTGTTGCAGCCGACCGCGAAGGCCCAGAGCTTGCTGTCTTCCGAGGCGATGTAGACCACGCCGTTCGCCACCGCCGGCGACGAGGTGATGACGTATCCGGTTGCCCCGGTCCACAGCGCCGAACAACTCCCGCCGCCGCTGTTGCAGCCGACCGTGTAGGCATAGAGCTTGTGATCGGAAGACCCGACGTACACCACGCCGTTCGCGACCGCGGGCGAGGAGTAGACGGCGGCCCCCGTCGTCCCGGTCCAGACCGGCGAGCAGGTCCCGCCGCCGCTGGCGCAGCCGACCGCGTAGGCGTAGAGCTTGTGATCCCAGGACCCGACGTAGACCACGCCGCCGGAGACGGATGGCGAGGAGCTGACGATGCCGCCGGTCGTTGCCGTCCAGATCGGCGAGCACGTCCCGCCGCCGCTGTTGCAGCCGACGGCGAAGGCGTACACCTTGTCATCGCTGGATCCGACATAGACCACGTTGCTGGACACCGCGGGAGATGAGGAGACGCTGCCGGCCGTGGCTCCCGTCCAGATCGGCGAGCATGTCCCGCCGCCGCTGTTGCAGCCGACCGCGAAGGCGTACACCTTGGCGTCGTTCGACCCGACGTACACCACTCCGTTGGAGACTGTCGGCGACGAGCTGATTCCGCCGCCCGTGGACCCCGTCCAGATCGGCGTGCAGGTACCGCCGCCGCTGGCGCAGCCGACGGAGAAGGCATACAGCTTGGTATCGGCCGATCCGACGTAGACAACGCCATTGGCGACTGCCGGCACGGAGCCGATGGCGGCGCCCGTGGCGCCCGTCCAGATCGGCGCGCAGCTTCCCCCGCCGAAGGCGCAGCCGACTGCGTACGCATACAGCTTGCCGTCGTTCGACCCGACGTAGACGACTCCGTTGACGATCGTCGGCGAGGATTCGACCACCCCGGCCGTCGTCCCCGTCCAGGCCACGGCCAGGGAGGATGCGTTCGAAGCCGTCAGGGTGTTCTCGACCGAGTTGTAGCCCAGGTGCGCCGGACCGTCCATGAATTGCGTCCAGTCTCCGCTGGAGACGCCTTTCGCAGCCACCGGTGCCGTAGCGGGCACGACCGCGACGAGCAGGAGTCCGGACAGCAGCAACGCGATCGAGGCGAATCGGGACTTGAGAGCGAGCGACCGGCCCCGCCTCCCGGACCCGTGACTGTCTCCGCGACCCGCAACATGCGCGAGTTCGCGCGCAGCGCTCGACGAGGTTGATTTCACGGGACCCACCTCACTTTGGACACGAACGGTCGGAAGAATTGTAGCTGAACCATCCTTTAGTTACTCAACGTTTTATATGGTGTGCGTCGGCGGATCGCCCGGGGCGTCGTCGGCGGCGCGGCACGCCCTCGGCCTCCGTTCGCCGCTGAAAGAACACGCGATTGACGCCACCCGTAGGGCCGGGTATCCTGCGCCTCACCCCGACCGTGTACCCGCTGCGGAAACGATTCCGCGCGAATTCGTTGCACGGCGCCTTCCCCACATGAGTTCTGCCCTCGATGCCTGTCAACGGACCTGACCAGCGTTCCCGCAATCGTCGCCCTCGTCGCCGCCCGGTCGGCCGAACGCCGATGGGGGAATACGACGAGTTCCAGGAAGGCGACACTCGCGAGCTCGACATCACCGAGCTCAGCGAGATGAACGTCAACGAACTCCAGACCATCGGCAACGACCTCGAGATGGAGGCCGGCGCCGCCGGAAAGGAGGAGCTCGTCGACCGCATCCTGGTGCGTCAGAGCGAGCTCGCCGGCCACGCCTACGCCACCGGGATCCTGGACGTCGTCGACGAAGGCTTCGGCTTCATGCGCCGCCACGGGCTCATGCCGAGCCAGGACGACGTCTACGTCTCGTCCAGCCAGATCCGCCGCTTTGGGTTGCGGGTCGGCGATCGCATCAGCGGCTCCGTGCGCGCCCCGCGCGAGGGCGAGAAGTACTGGGGCATGATCCGTGTCGATCGCGTCAACGGCATCGACCCCGAGACGGCCAAGCGCCGGCCCCAGTTTGCGGACCTCACGCCGGTTCACCCCGACGTTCTCATCAACCTCGAAACCGACCCCAAGAACCTCAGCCAGCGCCTGATCAACCTTGTCAATCCCATCGGCAAGGGCCAGCGCGCCCTCATCGTCAGCCCGCCCAAGGCCGGCAAGACGATGCTCCTCAAGCAGATTGCCAACGGCATCAGCGCCAACTACCCCGACATCCTCCTCATGGTCGCGTTGATCGGCGAGCGGCCCGAGGAAGTCACGGACATGCGCCGCTCGGTCAAGGGCGAGGTAATCAGCTCCACGTTCGATGAGCCGACGGAGAACCACACCCACGTGGCCGAGATGGCCCTCGAGATCGCCAAGCGCCAGGTCGAGACCGGCCGCGACGTCGTCATCCTGCTCGACTCGATCACCCGCCTGGCGCGCGCCTACAACCTCGCTCTGCCGCCTTCGGGCCGAACCCTTTCGGGCGGCCTCGACCCGATCGCTCTCTACCCGCCCAAGCGCTTCTTCGGCGCCGCCCGAAACATCGAAGAGGGCGGTTCGCTGACGATCATAGGCACCTGCCTGGTGGATACCGGCTCCCGCATGGACGACGTGATCTACGAGGAGTTCAAGGGCACTGGCAACTCGGAGCTCATCCTGGATCGCAAGCTGGCCGAGAAGCGGATATTCCCCGCGATCGACGTCCAGCGCTCCGGAACTCGCCGCGAGGAGCTTCTCCTCGAGGAGCCGGTTCTCAAGATGGTCTGGACGATGCGGCGGATGCTTTCCGCGGTCGGAACCAACGAAGGCATCGAGCTGCTGCTGAACCGCCTGTCCAAGACGGACAGCAACGTCCAGTTCCTGGCGACTCTGACCAAGAGTCTCGACGCCTGACAAAGTGAACGCTTCGCGTTGCGGCCGGGGTTTCGGGCCGAGCGTTTGCGGCGTTCAACCTCGTCTGATACGGTTGCGCCCGGTCGATTTCGTTCCGGGCCGCAGGAGTTCCAGTATTGCCTTCACCCGCGAGCCCATCGCTTCGAGCCCTTCGCAGACTGGTCGCGCGCGATCCTGAAACGCCGATCCGCCTGGAGTTGAGCGTGACGCGGGCCTCGCTTGCCGCCTCGGTGCGCAAGGCCGTCCGCCCCGCAGGCGACTCTGTCGTCGAGCTTCTGGGCGTCGGGCGCCCGACCGCCGCCATCGCGCCGCCGACCGTGGTCCCGGTCGAAGCCGCCACGCGATTCGGACCGTTCCGCCGGCCGCTGGCCCAGGTCCAGCGCCACAGCCGTGTCCTTTCGATCGCCGCCTGCCTGCTGCTGGTGGGCGTGGCAGCCGTCGGTTCGATCGCCCCGGTCTCGGCCGTGGGCGCCACGTCAGCCACTCCGACCGGCACCTCGGCCGCCGCAGGTTCCGGCGTGACGGCCGGCCAGGGCACGGACCAGACGAGCGCGGACACGGGCGCCGGTTCGGATCAGGGTGACAGCAACATCTACAACGTCATCCAGACCGTCGCGATCGCACCCGGCTCCAGCGACTATCAGATCTATGTGGTCCGGGGCGGGGACACCCTGAGCAAGATCGCGTCGAGATACGGTCTCAGCCGCAACAGCGTCTACTGGGCCAACCCGAGCCGCCTCCCCAACCCGGCCTCGATCAGCGTCGGCCTGAAGCTGCTCATCCCGCCGGCCGACGGCATCACGGTCACCGTCCGGTCCAACAACACGGTCAGCGGTTTCGCCTCCAAGTACAAGGTTTCGTCCCAGAAGATCATCGCGGCCAACGGAATGTCCGGCCCCACTCTTACGGTCGGCCAGCTGCTGGTCATCCCGGTCAACCCGGTCCCCGCGATCCCGTCGCCGAAGCCGGCCACGGCCAGGTCGGTGAAGGCCTGGAACGGCGGAAAGCTCAGATGGCCGGTCCCGGGTTACACCAGGCTCAGCCAGGGATACTGGTCGGGCCACCGCGCCATCGACATCCCGGCACCCACCGGCACCCCGGTCGTGGCCGCCTACGGCGGCACGGTCATTTTCGCCGGCTGGAAGTACTCGGGCTCCGACGGCTACGGCGGCGGTCTCGTCGTCTGGATCTCCCACGGCGGCAAGCTCTGGACCACGTACAATCACCTCTCCGCCGAGTTCGTCCATTTGGGCCAGGTCGTGTCGGCCGGGCAGCGCATCGGCAGCATCGGCATGACCGGCAACGCGACCGGGCCGCATCTCCACTTCGAGGTCTGGTCCTGCTACCCGTGGACGGGCGGTACGACCGCCTGCGCTCGGAACCCGCTCAGCTACCTCTAGGTGGGCCCGTCGGGCCCACCTTTCCTCCAAGTCGGTCCGGCTTGGCCCCGATTTCGTGGCCCGTCGCGGCCGTCTCCCAGCCGCATGCGAGAATTGACCAGTGTTCTTCGATTCTGTCCGAGTCTGGATCCGTGGCGGTGACGGCGGCGATGGCGCCGCGACGTTCCGGCACGAAGCCCACGTGCCCCGCGGCGGACCCGACGGCGGCGACGGCGGCCGGGGAGGGTCGATATATCTGACCGTCGACGCGGGCGAGACGAGCCTGCGCGACTACCGCCACAGGCATCACTTCAAGGCCACTCCCGGCGGCCGTGGCAGCGGCCAGAAGAAGCACGGCAAAGCCGGCGACGACATGATCCTCAAGGTTCCGCCGGGCACGGGCGTCTTCGACGAAGCATCGGGCGACCTGCTGGGCGACCTGGTCGCCTCGGGCCAGACGCTGATGGTCGGACGCGGCGGGCGCGGCGGCCTCGGCAACGTCCACTTCGCGACCTCGACTCACCAGGCCCCCAAGCATGCCCAGAACGGCGAGCCGGGCGAGGAGCGCGAGATCCGCCTCGAGTTGCGGCTGCTGGCGGACGTCGGTCTGGTCGGTCTGCCGAACGCCGGCAAGTCAACTCTCCTTGCCGCGTTGACGGCCGCCCGGCCGAAGATCGCCGACTACCCGTTCACGACTCTCGAGCCGAACCTCGGCGTTCTCGACATGGGCGACGAGGACAGCCGCCGGCCGACCATCGCCGACGTGCCGGGCCTGATCGAAGGGGCCAGCTCCGGGGCCGGGCTGGGCCACGCGTTCCTGCGCCACGTCGAGCGGACGCGCGTCCTGGTGCACGTTGTGGACGGCGCCGACCGGGACCCGGAATGGAGCTACAACGTCATCCGAGACGAGCTCGGCGCGCACGATCCGGCGCTCCTGACCAAGCCGATGCTCGTGGCCTTCAACAAGATGGATCGCCCGCTCGCCGCCGAAGCCTGGCCGGCCTTCCGCGATGCCCGCGCGGCCCAGGGCGTCGTGGCCGTGGCCATCTCCGCCGAGACCGGGGCCAACCTGGTCGAACTGCGCGAGCGGCTGTCCAGGCTCCTGCCCACGGCCGAGGAGCTGGCCGAGCCGCCGGAGCCGGCCGGCATCGTCGTCCACCGGCTCGAGTCGGCCGGCAACGCCTTCAAGGTCGCTCGCGAGGACGGGATGCTGGTCGTCCACGGCCACAAGATCGAGCGCCTGGCGGCCCAGACCAACTTCGACGTCGAGGAGTCCGCGGAGCGTTTCCAGGGCGAACTGATCCGTCTCGGTATCGACCACGAGTTGCGGCGCCAGGGGGTAGCGCCCGGCGACATGGTCCGAATCGGCGGCAGCGAGCTCGAATGGGAGTCCGACGCATGGGACGACCGATGACCGGACTCGGCGCCGCTGGGGCGTCCGGCGCCGCCGGGGCGTCCGGCGCCGCGGCCGCACCCGCCCTCGCCCCGACGGACCGCCGAGTGGGGATTCTGGGCGGCACGTTCGACCCCATCCACTACGGCCATCTGGTCATCGCCGAGCAGGTCCGCGAGGCCCTCGCGCTCGACCGCGTCCTGTTCATCCCGGCCGCCGTCCCACCGCACCGGATCGGCCTGGCGATCACTCCGGCGGAGCACCGCGCCGCACTGGTGGAGCTGGCCATCGCGGGCAACCCGCGCTTCGCCATCAGCCGCGTCGAGCTCGAGCGCGACGGTCCCTCGTACACCGCCGACACTCTCGAGATCCTCGCCGACGAGGCGTCTCGGGCGGGAGTGGCCCGCGAGCTCTTCTTCATCCTCTCGTCCGAGGCGCTCGCCGCCCTCGAGAGCTGGCACGACCCGGGCCGCGTGCTGACGCTGTGCCGGCTGGCGGTCGTCCCGCGGCCGGGCACGCCGCTCCCAACGGAGGCCGAGCTCACGACCCGCTTCGGCGACCGGGCCGGCCGGATCCTCGAAGTGGCCACCGTGCCGCTGGCCCATTCCGCATCGGCCGTCCGCAGCCGCGCCGCCGCCGGCCTGTCAATTCGCTATCTCGTGCCGCCGGCCGTGGAGGAGTACATCCGCGGCCATCGGCTGTATCGTTCCGACAACCCTTCGGAGGACTCCCCCAAGTGACCGAACCGACGCCCTCGACGAACGCGATGCCCAGCCCGGACGGTCTACCGCGCCGGCGCAAGCCGCTTGCGCGTGCCGCCGCGCCCGCGTCCGAGGAAGCGCTGGCCGAGCTGGAGGCGGCCGCCTACGAAGCCGAGGAAGCCGCGGCCGAGGCCGCCGCAGCGGCCGAGCCCCCGATCGAGGAAACCCTGATCCAGCGGGGAATGCGCCTCAGCTCGCTGGAGATCGCCCGCATGGTCGTCGAGGCGGCCGAGGACAAGAAGGCGGCCGACATCGTCCTGCTCGACGTCTCGGACCTGACATCGATGGCGGATCACTTCGTCATCTGTTCGGGCGGATCGGAGCGCCAGCTGAGCGCCATCGCCGACGGCGTGATCGAGAAGATGCGCTCCGAGGGTATTCGCCCGATCGGTCGCGAAGGCGGGTCGAACTCGCACTGGACGCTGGTGGACTTCGGGGCCGTCATCGTCCACATCTTCGCTCCGCCCGAGCGCGACTACTACCAGCTCGAGCGCCATTGGGACAAGGCGAAGACGGTCCTGCGCGTCCAGTAAGGCGGCCGCGGACCACGCTGCGGACCCCGCCGCGCATCGGCCGCGCCGCCCGGAGGCGCCCGGGAGGGAGCGTGACGTGAACCGATCTGGTCAACGTTATGCGCTAGGTCGCTCGATTCCGTAAACTTCACCCACCGGCTACAACCTGCCGGCTATCGCACAGTCTGTGGAGATAGCCACGACCACGCCTTACGCCGCCGAAAGACGACCGCACCGGCCCCCCACGATCGTCGACTACGTCAACATCCGCTGGGTCGACGAGTGGTGCAAGCGCTGCAACATCTGCGTCGAGATCTGCCCCAAGGCCAGCCTCGTCCTGACCCACGACGCCATCATCGAAGCCACCGACTGCATTCGCTGCGGTTTGTGCGAGCGCTACTGCCCGGACCTCGCTATCGAGGTCCTGCCCAAGCGCGACGAGAACGGCAAGCTGCCGCCGGCCAGTCAGGCCGAAGAGGCTGCCTCGGCGCGCAACGCCGCCCCACCGCACATCCCCGACGTCGCCCGCGGACCGGCCGTCGCCGGAACAGATCCACATCGCGGCATCACCGACACGGAGAGCGCTCCGAAGGTCGACCGCGACAACCCGACCTGAGCCCACAGGACGTACAGATGACCAAGCGACTCGTCCAGGGAAACGAGGCTGTGCTGCTCGGCGCTATCAAGGCCGGAGCCAGCCACTTCGCCGGCTATCCGATCAGCCCGTCGTCCGAGATCCTGGCCCAGGCCTCGGTCTACGCCTCGAAGCATCCGGAGTTCCGCTTCCTCCAGGAGGAGGACGAGATCGCCAGTGCCAACGCGATTCTGGGCGCAAGCCTGGCCGGCGCGAAATCGTTCACCGCCACCTCCGGACCGGGCTTCAGCCTGATGCAGGAGGCGATCGGCTACGGCCACAAGGTCGGCATCCCGTGCGTGATCGTCAACGTCATGCGCGTCGGCCCGGCGACCGGCATGCCCACGATGCCCGGCCAGGGCGACCTGAACCAGACGCGCTACGGCTCGACCGGCGACTACACCAGCTTCGTCTTCTACCCGTCGACCGTCGCGGAGTGCTACGAGTACACGATCCACGCCTTCAACGCGGCGGAGGAGACGCGCAGCCCGGTCATCGTCCTCTCTGACGCGTTCCTCGGCCATCTCAACGAAGTGGCCGATCTGGACGCGATCGACGTGCCCGTCGTCCCGCGCACGATCGAGCCCCTCGCCTCGGGCGGCACCCGGCTCTTCTCGGGAGTCGCCACGTACGCCGACGGTGAGCCGGCCACGGCCGATGCCGACGAGTTCATCCGCCAGTACCGCGAGTCGCGCGATCACCGCCTCCAGGTGGCGGAGAAGTACGCGTTCTACGAATACGGCTGGAACAAGGACTCGAAGACGCTGGTGATCGCCTTCGGCATAACCCGCCGCATTGCTCAGCCCCTGGCTCCGCATTTCGCCCTGTTCCGGCCCATCCGTATCTGGCCGACGCTGGACAAGGAGCTGGTCGAGGTCGCCGGGCGCTACGAGAACATCATCGTCATCGAAGGCAGCGACGGGCAGTACGCCAACGTCGTGGAGCGGATGCTCCTGCGACGAGTGCAGCGCGTGCCGCTGCTGGGCGGCCGAATGAGCCTGGAGGCAATTCGAGAAGGCCTCGCCGAAATCGGCATGCTTCCGGCAGAGTCCGCGCCGTCCGGGTCGCCGGCCCGGGTCGGCTGACCCGCGTCCCCGCAGAGGTTCACCGCAATGGCAGTCAAGGACAAGCTCAAGACCGATCTCTTCCCCACCATCTGGTGCCCCGGCTGCGGCATCGGTTTGATCATGCAGCAGCTTGCGACCGTCATGGACGATCTCAGCCTGGACAAGCGGAACACCGTCCTCATCACAGGCATCGGCTGCACCGGCCGGATGGGCGCCTATATGAACTTCGAGTCGGTGTACACGCTCCACGGCCGGACCCTGCCGGTGGCCGAGGCGATCAAGCTGGTTCGTCCGGAGCTGAACGTCATCGTCGTTTCGGGCGACGGCGACATGGCCTCGATCGGCGGCAACCACCTGATCCACTCGATCAGGCGCAACGCCAACATCACGGTCCTGTGCAACAACAACGAGATCTACGGGCTGACCGGCGGCCAGACCGGGCCGACCACGCCCCAGGGCACGAACACGATCTCGTCGCCGGCAGGGGCGGCCTACACGCCGATCAACCTGCAGGGCGTCGTGAACACGAACCCCAACGCCTACTACGCCAAGACCACGGTCTACCACCAGGGTCCGATGCGCAGGGCCATCAAGGAAGCCATCGAGTGGCCGGGCTTCTCGTTCGTCGACATTGCCAGCCAGTGCATCGAGAACAACGGCCGGCGGATCGGGTTCGCCAGCGCCAACGACATGCTCCAGTACTACAAGACCGAGTACAAGGCGGCGCCTCCCGGCTCGACGCACCTGGAACCGCATCAGACCGGTATCGTCAAAGGCCAGCCGATGCCCGTGGCAAGTTCGGCCGGATCCGGCAACGGGTCGGCCGAGTAGCCCGCGCAGGGCGGAGGAGGATCGAATGGCGGCCAAGACCATAGTCATCGACGGGGTCGGCGGTCAGGGCGTTCGGGTCATCGGCAACACCATGGCCAGCCTGCTGGCTGTCATGGGCTACGAAGTGACGCTCCTGTTCGACTACGACTCGTCGGTTCGCGGCGGCATGAGCGAGGCGTTCCTCGCCTACGATCGCGAGCCGATCTCCAACTTCGTGGTCGAATGCGCCGACGTCGTGCTCCGCCTCGCGGATCGCGGGCCGACTCACTTGAGCACGGACCACCTCATCGCCGATATCGGCCTGACCAAGCCCGGTGAGACCGGCGAGGAGATCCCGTTCCTCCAGCTCGGAGTCGAGAAGTTCGGGCGCGACCTCTTCGGCAACATGATCGCGCTGGGCCGGCTGTTGTGCGTCTGCGACGTCGACTTCACCGATCAGCACCTGCGCGACGCCCTGCCCAAGAAGTACATCGACGACAACATCGCCGCCATCAAGTACGGCTACGGGCTGGACAAGGACTCGATCAAGGCG
>Ga0265316_10004213_pt1 | contig 14369 bp, 14 predicted proteins | sample 4522metaG_FD_202092 | JGI IMG/M metagenome (GOLD analysis project Ga0265316, IMG submission 202092) | Rhizosphere microbial communities from Carex aquatilis grown in University of Washington, Seatle, WA, United States - 4-5-22 metaG | ecosystem: Host-associated > Plants > Roots > Rhizosphere >... | reverse complement strand
GGGATGATCGACGAGCGCCAGGGCGAGGGCGTCACGCTGATCGAGTGGGCCGAACGACTCGAGGACGCGATGCCGGCCGGGCGCCTCGACGTCGTGATAGAGGGCACCGGCGACGACCCGCGCCGGATCGTGCTCCGCGCCGGAGACGCCGGCTACGCCCGCTACATCGACGCCGTGCCGGCCGAAGGCCTGCCGGCGGCCGAAAGTCCGAACCGATGAGCCCGCGCCCGATCCTCGCGATCGACACCTCCGGTACGCGCGCCCTCGTCGCGCTCGGCGCGTCCGACGGCGCCCTCATCGACGAGCGGCGCTGGGCGGCCGGATACCGCCACGGCGAGGAGCTCCTGACGCGCACCGACGAGCTGCTGACGAGCTGCGCGGTCGAGCTGGCGGACCTGGGCGGGATCGTGGTCGGGACCGGACCCGGGGCGTTCACGGGGATGCGCGTCGGCCTGGCCACGGCCAAGGCCCTCGCTCACGGGCTGGGCATCCCGATCGCCGGCGTTCCCACGTCCGAGGCGCTCCTGGCGGCCGCCGACGCCGGAGCTGGAAAGCAGGCCGTCCTGCTGTTGCCGGCCGGACCTTCGGATCGAGTCTTCGTCGTCGCCGGGCAGGCGACGCTGGTCAAGGGCGGCGAGGAGCCGGAGCTTCCGGCGAACGCCGTTCTCGTTGCGGTGGACCTGCCGGACCGCGCCCCCGCCGCGGCGATGGCGCTGGGCGCGCAGGCCGAGACGCAGCTCTCGGCGTCGCTGCTGGCGCTCGGCGCGGCGCGCCTGGCCGTGGGCGGCGACGACGTCGCCCTGCTCGTGCCCGAGTACGTGACTCTGCCGCGCGGGATCACCGCCGTGAAGGGAGAGGTGCGATGGTCGCACGACCGCCGGTGAGGGTCGTGGTCGATCGCATGTCGGTCGACGACCTGGCCGAGGTTCAGGAGATCGAGGCGGAGAGCTTCACCACGCCCTGGCCGCCGCACGCGTACCGCGCCGAGCTCGAGACCAACCGCATGGCCCACTACATCGTGGCCCGCCACGGCGACCGGGTCGTGGGCTTCGGCGGGATGTGGCTGATGGTGGACGAGGCCCACATCACGACCTTCGCGGTGCGCCGGACCTGGCGCCGCCAGGGGATAGGGGAGCGGCTGCTCATCGCCCTGCTGGATCTGGCGAAGGCCCGCGGCGCGCGCGAGGCGACGCTGGAGGTCCGGCCCTCGAACCGCCCCGCGCGGCGGCTGTACGAGAAGTACGGCTTCGCGCTGGTCGGCCTGCGGCCGCACTACTACACCGACGACAACGAAGATGCGCTGATCATGACGACCGACCGGCTGGACGGCCGGCAGATGCGCGAGCGGCTGATCGCACTGCGGGCCGAGGTGGCGAACCGGCCGGACATCGAGATCGGGGACGATGGTCTGCCGATCGGGCACCCGGAAGACGACGCCGCCGCCGGCGGGGGGAAGTCGTGACCCGCGGCGGGCTGATCCTGGCGGTCGAATCCAGCTGCGACGAGACCGGCATCGCGGTCGTGGAGGACGGGCGGCGGATCCACTCGAACGTCGTCGCGAGCCAGGTGGCGATGCACGCCGCCGCCGGCGGAATCGTGCCCGAAGTCGCGGCCCGGGCCCACCTGCGCTGGATAGTGCCGGTCCTGGACGAGGCCTGGGCCGGGGCCGGCGTCACCTGGGACGACATCGCGGCGGTGGCCGTCACCGAGGGGCCCGGTCTGGCCGGCTCGCTGCTGGTGGGCATCAACTTCGCCAAGACGCTGGCCTACGTCCACGGCAAGCCGCTCGTCCCGGTCAACCACCTCGAGGGCCACCTCTACGCGGCCTGGCTGGCGGACGAATCGCGCGAGGTTCCGGAGCCGATCTTCCCGCTGGTTGCGCTGATCGTGTCCGGCGGGCACACGTTCCTGGTCGAGATGCGCGACCACCTGCAATACCGGCTCCTGGGCGAGACGGTCGACGACGCGGCCGGCGAGGCGTTCGACAAGGTCGGCCGGCTGCTCGGGCTGCCCTATCCGGGTGGGCCCGAGATCATGCGCGCGGCGGCGGGCGCGACGCGCCACGACGTCACGTTCCCGCGGGCCTGGCTGGGCGACTCGTTCGACTTCAGCTTCAGTGGCCTCAAGACGGCGGCGCGGCGCACGATCGCGACCGAGACCGGCGGGTCCGGGACCTCGAGCGGTGAGGCGGCACTGACGGCAGACCGGGTCTCCGAACTGGCGGAAGGATTCCAGGATTCGGTGGTCGACGTGCTCGTGACCAAGACGATCCGCGCGGCTCGGGTCGCGGGGGCGCGGTCGGTGGTGCTGGGCGGGGGTGTCGCCGCCAACCGCGTGCTGCGCGACCGGCTCGCCGCCGCGGCGGAGGCGGCGGGCATGCCGCTCGTCGTGCCGCGGCCGGCGCTGTGCACGGACAACGGGGCGATGATCGGGGCGGCGGCGGCGCGTCGCTTCGAGGCCGGGGCGCGGGCCGGGCTCGACCTGGACGCGAGGCCGTCGCTGCCGCTGGCTCGTCGATGAGCGACTCGGCCGACGCGAGCGATGGCCGGAGCGCCGGATCGGGCCGGGCGGCCGGGGCCGCAAGTTCCGGCGAGGCGGCCGGGGCCGCCAGACCTGGCCGGGCGGCGCCGCGGCTCGACCCGCTGGCGGTTCGGCGGCAGCTGCGCGGCGAGGGCATCACGGCCCGCCATTCGATGTCGCAGAACTTCCTGGCCGACCCCGACGTGCTGCAGTCGATCCTGGACCTTGCCGCGCCCGAGCCGGGCCGGCGGATCCTCGAGGTCGGGCCCGGGCTCGGCATCCTCACCGGCGGGCTGCTGGCCGGCGGCGCGGCGGTCACCGCGGTCGAGCTCGACAAGCGCCTGGCCGGCCGTCTGAGCCGCGTCCAGGACGCGGCGATCGCCTCGGGCGCGCTGAAGCTGATCGAAGGCGACATCCTCGACCAGAAGATCTCCGAGCTGATGAAGCCGCCATTCGAGGTCGTGGCCAACGTTCCGTACCACATCACCAGCCCGATCCTGCACCGCTTTCTGGGCACGGGGCCGCGGCCGTCGCGCATGGTCCTGATGGTCCAGCGCGAGGTGGCGGAGCGGATCTCGGCCGCGCCCGGCGACATGAGCTACCTCTCGGTCTTCGTCCAGTTCCACGCCGCCGTCCGGATCGCCTTCGTGGTCCCCCGCGAGGCGTTCGAACCGGCGCCCGAGGTCGAATCGGCGGTGGTCGAGATCGTGCCGCTCGATCCCGCCGGCGAGCGGCCGCGCCTCACGGCCGCCGAGGAGGACGATCTCTGGCGGGTGGTGCAGGCCGGGTTCCGCGAGCGGCGCAAGATGCTGCGCAACGTGCTGGTCCGCCAGCTCGTGATCCCCGGCGTGCGCATCGACGCGGCGCTGGCGGCGTGCGGCATCGAGGGCGAGCGGCGGCCACAGACGCTCTCGGTCGAAGAGTGGCTGGCGCTGCGGGTCGCTCTCGGGCCTCTGCCCGAGGCGATGTCGCCCGCCGAGGCCGCGGCGAAGGCCCAGTCGGCCCGGAGCCGCGCGACCTCGGTCGGAGCGAAGAAGGCGCGGCAGTGAAGGAGGGGAGTGGCGGGTTCACGGCCCCGGGCACGGGGAGTGGCGGGTTCACGGCCCCGGGCACGGGGAGTGGCGGGCTCAAGGCCGCGGGCGCCAAACGCGCGTCCGGGGTGTCGGCCCGAGTGGCGGCCGGCGCCGGCCCCGTCCGCGCCCGGCGTTCCGCGCCGGCGAAGCTCAACCTGACACTCGCCGTCGTCGGCCGGCGCGAGGACGGCTACCACGCCCTGCATTCGGTGATGGTGCCGCTCGGGCTCAGTGACGTGGTTGCGTTGGCCTGGGCGCGGCAGGGAGCGTCCGGCGACACGCTGCGGATCGCCGGCCTGGCGCTGCCGGCCGCGCCGGACAACCTGGTGCTGCGGGCGATCGCGGCGACGCGCGCCGCGGTCCTGGCGGCCGGCGCCGCCGCGGGCCGCGATCTTGCGGTGGCCGCCGGCGCCGCCGCGGGCGGCGCCTCCCTCTCGCCGCTTGCCGCGCGGCTGACCAAGCGCATCCCCGTCGCGGCGGGACTCGGCGGCGGCAGCAGCGACGCGGCGGCGACGGTGGCCGCGGCCCTCGAGGCGTGGGGGGCGGCGCTCCCGTTCGAGGCCGTCCGCGAGATCGCCCTCTCGCTCGGTTCCGATGTGCCGTTCTTCCTGGCCGGTGGAGCGGCCCTCGTCACCGGCCGCGGCGAGGAGGTCGATCCGCTGCCGGATCTGGCGGGCGATCCGCCGGGCGTGCTGCTGGTCTCGCCGCCCGTGCCCGTATCCACTCCCGCGGTCTTCGCCGCGTATGCCGGCGGCGTAAGGCCGGCGAGCTCGGCCGCGCGGGCCGCGTCGGACCGTCTCGCCGCCGATCTTCGGGCCGGGCTGCCGGCGGCGGAGCTCGTGGTGCGGTCGGAGGAGCTGGCCACCGCCAACGATCTGATTCCGGCCGCGCTCGAGGTGGTTCCGGGGCTGGCGGGATTCCGCGCCGCCCTGGGGCGGCTGGTCGGCCGGCCGGTCGGCCAGTCGGGCTCCGGACCGACGGCCTGGGTGCTGTACCCGTCGCTTGCCGCGGCACGCGTGGCCGCGCGATTCGTCCGCCTCGGAATCGTAAACGGCGCCCTGCCGCGCCTGGGCGACGGCGACCCGTTCGTTGCGGCGAGCACGATCCTTCCCGGAGAGCCCCACGCCGCCCCTTCGGACCTTCAGAATGGTGGCCGCACCAGCTCGAAAGGTAGGTAGCCAACATGCCACGCCAGGCGGTCTCCGCACCCGGAGCGCCGGCCGCGATCGGCCCGTACAGCCAGGCCATCGCGATCGACGGCTTCATCTACTGTTCCGGCCAGCTCGGGATGGATCCGGCCACCGGCAAGCTTCTCGACGGCGTCGCGAATCAGGCCGAGCGCGCCATGACTAACCTGGAGCACGTCCTAGCCGCGGCCGGCGCGTCGCTGGCAGATGTCGTCAAGACCACGATCTTTCTGGCCGATCTGGCCGATTTCGCGACGGTCAACGACATCTACTCCAAGCACGTGATCGCTCCCGCACCGGCACGCAGCACCGTGCAGGTCGCCGCCCTGCCGCGCGGTGCGCTGGTCGAGATCGAGGCGATCGCACGCCGCGCCAGTTGATCCGCCGCCCGGCCCGGCCCTCCCGCCGCTCGATCCGCCGCCATCGCGCCGACCTCACCTCGCGCGCGGGCGCCGTTCCGTGCTACCTTCCGATGCGATGAGCCAGTCTTCGCATAGCGCGCTGCCGGTCGTGCTCGCCGGCGGTCTCGGGACGCGCATGAAATCGAGCAAGCCCAAGGTCCTGCACGAGCTGTGCGGCCGGCCGATGCTCGCCTACGTCCTGGATGCGGCCGAGGACGCCGACCGGCGTCGGCCCCTGGTCGTCTACTCGCCGCCGACCGCGGCGATCGTCGATGTCTTCGCCGACCGGGCCGACTTCGCGCTCCAGGAATCTCCCCGCGGCACCGCCGACGCGGTCAGGGCCGCGCTCGCGGTCGCGCCCGCGGACGTGGCCGAGGTGCTGGTCCTCTCGGGCGACGTGCCGCTCGTGGACCCGGAGCTGCTCGCGGAGCTGCTCGACCTGCGGCGAGCCCGAGAGGCGGTGATGGCCATCGTCAGCGTCCACGCCCTGAACCCCGAGGGGCTCGGCCGGGTGATCCGCAGCGACGACGGCGGCCAGGTGATCCGTATCGTCGAGCAGAAGGACGCGACGCCCGAGGACTTGCAGGTCGATGAGATCAACTCCGGTGTCTACGCCTTCGACGCCGCCTGGCTGCGCGGCCGGATCGGGGACGTGCAGGCGTCGCCGGTCTCGGGCGAGTTCTACCTGCCGGCGCTGGTCGAGCTGGCGCGGGCCGATCATCGGCCGGTCGTGTCGCTCGTGGTCGAGGACGACGGCACCCTCGCCGGCATCAACGACCGGGCCCAGCTGGCCGAGGCCGAATTCGACCTCCGCATGGCCATCAACGAGGCGCACATGCTCTCGGGCGTGACCATCGTCGACCCGAGCAGCGTCTACATCGACGCCTCGGTAGAGCTGGCCGAAGACGTCACGATCGAGCCGAATGTCATCCTGCGCGGCGCCACCCGCATCGGCCCCGGGACGCGCGTCGGCGCCGGCAGCCAGATCGTCGACACGATCGTGGGTCGCGACTGCGTGATCTGGGCCAGCATCCTGGAGAGTTCCGAAGTCGAGGACGAAGTCCAGATCGGGCCCTTCTCCCACCTGCGCCCGAAATCCTCGATCGGCCGAAAGGCGAAGCTCGGCAACTTTGCGGAGGTCAAGGCGAGCCGCCTGGAGGCGGGGGTCCAGCAGCACCACTTCAGCTACATCGGCGACGCGGTCCTGGGCGAGAAGACGAACGTCGGGGCAGGCACGATCACGTGCAACTTCGACGGCGCCCGAAAGCACAAGACGAAGGTCGGCAAGCGCGTCTTCCTGGGCTCGGACACGATGCTGGTGGCGCCCATCGAGCTTGGCGACGACTCGCGCACCGGCGCCGGATCTGTGGTGACCCGGGACGTGCCGGCCGGCATGCTGGCCGTGGGCGTTCCGGCGCGGATCCGCAAGCCTCGCCCCGAGAGCGGTGAACCGCCGCCGGACAAGGCCCCGTGAGCGACGTCGTCCTGCAGCTGCTGGTCGTCCTCGCCCTCGTCCTGATCGAGGCCATATTCGTCATGGCCGAGATCTCCCTGGTCACGCTCCGCCACAGCCGCATCGAGCAGATGATCGACGAGGGCCATCGAGGCGCGCGGCGGGTCAAGCGCCTGGTCGCCGATCCGGGCCGTTTCCTTGCCGTGGTTCAGATCGGGGTCACGTTCGTGGGCTTCCTGGCCTCGGCGTACGCGGCCGTCAGCCTGGCGGACCGGCTGGCGGTGTCGTTCGCCGGCGTGCCCATTCTCGGGGACCATGCCCTCGGCTTCGCGGTCGTCATCGTCACGATCCTGCTGGCGCTGTTCACGATCGTCGTCGGCGAACTGGTTCCCAAGACGCTGGCCCTGGCCCGTCCGGACCGCGTGGCTCTGGCGCTGGCCGGGCCGGTCGACATGCTCGGCCGGATCCTGGCGCCGCTGGTGAGCCTTCTCACCTGGCTGACCCGCAAGATCGCGGGCCTCTTCGGCACGGACGTCGCCCGGCAGGCGCAGATCAGCACCCAGGAGTTGAAGCTGATCGTGGAGCGCGGCGGGGAGACGGGCATTCTCGAGGCGGAAGAGGAGCAGATGATCAGCGCCGTCATCGAGTTCGGTGAGCGGCGGCTGCACGAGATCATGGTTCCGCGCACCGACATGACGGCGCTCCCGGTCACGGCGACCATGGACGAGGTCATCGACACGTTCGTGCGCGAAGGCCACAGCCGCATCCCGGTCTTCAAGGGCACGATCGACGAGGTCGTCGGCGTCCTGCTGGCCAAGGATCTGCTGCCGTTCCTCAAAGGGGTCGATCAGAAGCCGAACCTGCGCAAGCTGCTGCGCCCGCCGCTGTTCGTGCCCGAGTCGATGTCGATCGACGACCTCCTCCACAAGCTGCAGGGCCGGCGCATGCACCTGGCAATAGTGCTCGACGAGTACGGCGGCACCGCGGGCATGGTCACGATCGAGGACCTGCTCGAGGAGATCGTGGGCGAGATACAGGACGAGTTCGACGAGGAGGAGCCTATGACCGTGCGGCTCTCCGACGACAAGGCCAGGATCGACGGTCGTGCCGCGGTCGACGACCTGGGCGAGCTGTTCGACCTGGACCTGTCCACGCTGGAGGACGCCGAGGAGTACGACACTGTCGGCGGGCTGATATACCACCGCATCGGCGGCGTGCCGAGGCCCGGCGATCAGGTCCGACTGGACGAGCAGGGCCTGCTCCTCACGGTCGAGACGACCGACGGCCGGCGCGTCGGCAAGGTCCTGGCGGTTCGGGATAGCCCCGAAGACACGGACGGGGACGACCAGGAGCACTGAGCCGCATCCGGGGGTAGTGGCGTCGCGAGCGCCGCGTCGCGCCCCGCGCCCGCGGGCGAGCGCCCCGCGCCTCCGTCCCGGGCCCCGCGGCCCGATCAGGCCTTGATCACGCCCAGGATGATGCCGCGCAGCGATTCGAGCGCTTCGGCGTCGACGACTCCCGCGGCGTCGAGCTCCGAGAGGGCTCGATCGCGATGCAGACGGGCCTGGTCGCGGGTGTAGTCCCGGCCGCCGAGCCGCTCGATCAGGGCAACCGCTTCCGCGACCTGGCCGTCGTGCGGGGCGTCCGTCCGCCACACGGCCTCGAGCCGCGCGCGATCCTCGGGACCGGCGTGTTCGAAGGCGTAGATCACCGGCAGGGTCATCTTGTGGCGGGCCACGTCCGTCGGCTCCTTGCCCGTCTTGGCCTGGTCGCCCCAGATCCCGAGCAGGTCGTCGTTGAGCTGGAAGGCGATGCCCAGGGCCCAGCCGAAGGCGCGGTACCGGGCGATGATCTCCTCGTCGTCGGTGGCTAGCACCGCGCCGGCTTCGACCGAGGCGGCGATGAGCGCGGCGGTCTTGCGCCCGATCATGTCGAAGTACAGCTCGACCGACATCGGCTCGGCGCGTTCGCTGGCCCAGATGTCGAGGTACTGGCCCTCGCACAGGGCCAGGCAGGTCATGTCGTACAGGCGCATCAGGCGCAGCACCTTGGCGTCCGAGAAGCCCAGGTCGGACAGACGGTGCAGGGCCACGCGGCTGAGGGTGAAGAGCATGTCGCCGGCGTTGATCGCCTGGGGAATGCCGTGGACCGCCCACAGCGTCGCGCGGTGGCGGCGCTCGCGGTCCGAGTCCTCGATGTCGTCGTGGACCAGGCTGAAGTTGTGACCGAGTTCGACGGCGGCGGCGCCGGGCAGCGCGGCGTGGTAGTCACCCTTGATGGAGGAGTAGGCAAGCAGGCCCAGCAGCGGCCGCATCCTCTTTCCGGAGGAGCCGCTGGCGTCCAGACCCAGGTGGTAGCGCATCATCTCGTACAGGCCGGCGGTCGGCCCGTCGTACACCGAAAGCAGGCGCAGGATTTCCTGTTCGGTGTCGGAGATCAGATCGGCGGAAACGACGAGGCTTTGCACGGCCCGATCATATCAACCTGCTTTCAGCGGCCGGTGAGTTGCGGCGCGCGCGACGATGCCAAGCCCGTCAGGCGGGCCGCCGGCCGGGGCGGTTCAGCGCTAGAGAGGCCGAACGAAGGCCGAGCCGGGCGCCTGCGGGTCGTCGTCTGCGGGGCCCATCGGCCCGCCCGATCGCGTCTTGGCCTGGGCTTCGTCGATCTCGATGGCGACGAGCTCCATCCGAGTCAGGTCGTCGTCGGCTGCAGGCAGGTAGTCGGTCCCGGGGTGCCGGTCGGGGAAGTAGCGCTCCGTCGTGGCCTCGAGGACGCGGCGCTTGCGGGCCAGGTCGGAGATGCGGTGGCACCGGCCGAAGGCGACGACGGAGCGGTAGTTGCCCGAATGGTCGGGCGCCGTCTTGGACGCGACCAAACCGTCCAGCAGGGCGATCGACACCGCCACCGGACGGCCGTTCTCGAGGCTGCGCAGCGTGCCGTTGCCGGCGGATCCGTGGAGGTAGATGTGGCCGGCCTCGTAGTGGTAGAAGAACGGGACGGTGCGCGGCTCGCCGCCCTCGACGTATGCGACATGGGCTATCAACCCGGCCCGCAGGAACTCCTCTATCCGGTCCGGGACGGCGCGGTCGGCGTGGCGGCGGATGCGCGTCCGGTCGGTGTGCGGCTGCGGTACGGGATAGTCGTGGCGGGCGGTCTTCTCATCCATGGCGCAAGCTTAGACGGTCGAAAGGTCCCGCCGCGCGGCCGGCTCGGCCGGTGCCGCGGCGGCGCGCGCACGGGAGGAATCGCAACCAGGATGTTGAACGCGGCGCAGGTCCAGCAGGCCCGCGATCGTGCCGCCACGGCGCTCGCGGCAGCCGGGATCGCGATCACTGCCATCGAGAAGGCGACGATCGAGGTGGCCGATTTCGGTCTGGGCGACCTCGAGCATGTCGGGCTCGAGCTGATCGTCTACGTCAACACGGAACGCGTGTGCGCCAAGGAGCTGGTCCTGTTCCCGCACCAGACCTGCCCCGAGCATCGCCACCCGCCGTTCGATGGCACGCCGGGTAAGGAAGAGACGTTCCGCGTTCGAACCGGAGTGGTCTACCTCCACGTCGAGGGCGGCAAGCCGACGCGCCATCCGATGGCCCACCCGGCCCGGGCCGAGCTCGGCGTCTACACCGCCGGGCGCGAGATCGTGCTCTATCCGGGCGAGCAGTTCACGATCCCGCCCGATACCAAGCACTGGTTCCAGGCCGGGCCGGAGGGCGCCGTCGTCTCGGAGTTCTCGACCCGCAGCCGCGACGACCTGGACGTCTTCACCGACCCGGAGATTCGGCGCATCCCCGCCTACACGGACTGAGGGCGCGAGGCCGGCTCCGCGGCCCGGCCGTGGTAGCGTGGTCGCGTGCCCACTTCGCGCCTGTACGTGACCGACGCAATCGTCCTGTCCCGCTTCGACTACGGCGAGGCGGACCGGATCATGACGCTGCTCACCCCCGTTCACGGCAAGTTCAAGGCGATCGCCAAGGGCGTTCGGCGGCCGACCAGCCGGCTCGGCGGATCGCTCGAACCGCTGGCCGAGCTGCGGGTGGCGCTGGCCCACGGCCGGACCTTCGACGTCGTGACGCAGGTGCAGGTCACTCACGCCTGGCTGCGCCTGCGTGATTCGCTAGAGTCGGCGGCGACGGCCTGGTACCTGGCCGAGCTGGCCGACCGCTCCCTGGAGGAGCGCCACGAGGCCGAGGGGCTGTACGCGCTGGTGCGCCGCGCCTACGAGCTGCTCGACGCCGGCATGGAGTCGGGGCGGGTGGCGCGCTGGTACGAGATGCACCTCGCCGACGAGCTCGGTGTGCGGCCCGAGGTGGATCGCTGCGTCGAGTGCGACCGCATGCTGGAGGCGGACGAAAGCTTCCGCTGGGTCCCGCCTCTCGGCGGGGTGCTGTGCTCGCACTGTCCGGGACCGTCGGCCGAACGCACCCGGCTCTCCGTGGACGCTCTCAAGCTGCTCAAGGCGTACCAGCGGCTGGACGTCGAGGCGCTGGCGGCCCTCCGGCTGTCGCCGGCCGTCGAACGCGAGGTGGAAGCCGCGCTGCGCGACTTCCTGCGTGTCTCACTCGAACGCGACGCTCGCTCGCTGGAGTTCCTCGACGAGGTGCGGCGAACGGCGGGCACCAGGGACGAGCTCGGGCGGGCGTAGCGGCCCGCGGCGGGTCTGGCCGCCCGCGGCGGTCTAGCCGCCCGCGGCGGGTCTGCCCGGCGTCTTTCGCTTTCTCGCCGGGCGGCGGCCGCTCGACGCCCGCGATCGCGTCGGGATGCTCGCGGCTGCGGGCCCGCCGCGGCGGAACTCGGTCAGCTGCTTGCGCATGATGTCTTCCGCGTTCGAGATCGACATCGCCATGCCGCTGCCGAGCACGAGATCGCCGCGATTGGCCCTGAGGATCAACCGGTCGACAGGGCCCAGAGATTCGCGGTCGGCGAATCCGGCCGGATCATCGAGCTGGACCCGAAGCGTGCGCGGACTCGTGGGGAACCTGCTGTCGCCGACGGTCGCGACGTCATCCCAGGAGACGGCTCGACGGCTCGGCAGCACCTCCAGCCAGGCGGTCCTGCGTGTGCCCGGGAAGAGTTCGAAGCCATCCCTGGCCACCACCAGGCGCACGGGATTGGCCAGGTGCTGGGCGTCGAGGACGACGGCACGTATCGCCCAGACGATCACGAGGACGCCGGCGGCGATCTGAGCCAGCCCGAACATCTGGCTTCCCGATTCGAAATCGCCGGTCCCGAGAAGGATGCCCAGGATGCCGACCGGGATCATCGCGACCTCGAAGACCAGTCGGAGTCTGGTCCGGTGGGAGTCGTCGCGAATGGCGACGCCCGGCCCCAGGACCGGGTGATTGGTGCTCGACTGGGACTTCGGGACGGAGGCCACCGGCATTCCTCGCTCACGGATCGCGGCCGACTGGCGCGCGTGGCAATGATGACGGCTCCAGCCGGCGAGTGTGCCCGTGGCTCGCGCTCGGGGGATCGTTCGGGCGCGGTCGGCGTCGGGCAGGTGCCACGAAACCGCGCCCCAGTGCCTGGGACGCGATCTCGCCGATTCGGAATGCGTTGGCCCGCTGTCGGGCCCGACCCTTACCGACGGTAGAGAGTGAACCCGCCGCCGAAGAGGAGGATGAGAATGACGATGATCAGCAAGAGTTCCATGTAGGACCTTCCTTCGTCCGAAGACTGCGCTCCTGACGCCGACGGCGCGAGGATGGAAACCCGCTATGCCGATCGCTCGGAGATGTGCCCTCGCCGGCCGGCGGCGGGCGCGGGCTACGGCCGGGCGGGAAGCGACGGCGGCGCGCGCGGGCGGCTCGGTGCGGTCGATCGCGCCGCGGCCGCCCCGCTCGTGCGAGAATTGGCGCCCCAGGCAATCGGCAGCATGCCAGCGGTCGACCGCCTGCGCCCGAGGAGATAACGTGACCGCCGCGAAGCCGACAACCACGGCCGACGATCCAGGACCGTCCGTCGCGAATCTCGAAACGATCGTGTCGCTGTCCAAGCGGCGTGGCTTCATCTTCCCGAGCTCGGAGATCTACGGCGGCATCAACGCCGTCTGGGATTACGGGCCACTCGGCGTCGAGCTCAAGAACAACGTCAAGCGGGCGTGGTGGCGGGCGATGGTCCAGGAGCGAGACGACATCGTCGGCCTGGACGCCGGGATCATCATGGCGCCGCAGGTGTGGGTCACCTCCGGCCACGTCGCCAACTTCAGCGACCCGCTCGTCGAGTGCCAGACATGCCGGCGTCGCTTCCGCCTGGACGAGCTGCCCGGCTGCGAGAACCTGACCGCCACGGAACTCCGCGACCCCGGGATCGTGGAGCGCCTCGGCCTCAAGTGCCCGGTCGACGCCGGTCCGCTGTCGGCCCCGAGGCAGTTCAACCTCATGTTCAAGACGCACATGGGCCCGGTCGAAGAAGAGGGCAACGAGGTGTACCTGCGCCCGGAGACGGCTCAGGGCATCTATGTCAACTTCCGCAACGTCCGCGAGACGAGCCGCAAGAAGCTGCCGTTCGGCATCGCCCAGATCGGCAAGGCGTTCCGCAACGAGATCAGCCCGGGCAACTTCGTCTTCCGGATGCGCGAGTTCGAGCAGATGGAGATGCAGTACTTCGTCAAGCCGGACACGGCGGCGGCGGTCTTCGAGGAGTGGCTGCCGAGGCGGCGGGCCTGGTACGAGCGCTACGGCGTCGCGCCCGAAAGGCTGCGCTTCCGCGAGCACCGGCCGGACGAGCTGGCCCACTACGCCAAGAAGGCGAAGGACATCGAGTACCGCTTCCCGTTCGGCTGGAAGGAGCTCGAGGGCATCCACAACCGCGGCGATTGGGACCTCGGCCGGCACCAGGCGGCCACGGGCGAGAGCCTGGAGTACTTCGACCCGGCGACCGAGGAGAAGTACGTCCCCTGGATCGTCGAGACATCCGCGGGCGGCGACCGCGCCGCATTCACGTTCCTGATCGACGCCTATCGCGAGGAAGAGGTCCGCGGCGAGAAGCGCGTGGTTCTGGCGTTCAACGCCGATCTGGCGCCGTACAAGGTGGCGGTCCTGCCGCTGCTCAAGAAGCGCGACGAGATCGTGGAGAAGTGCCACGCCCTCCGCGACGACCTGGCCAGGGACATGATGGCCGTGTACGACGACACGGCGGCGATCGGCAAGCTGTACCGACGCCAGGACGAGATCGGCACGCCGTGGTGCGTCTGCATCGACGTCGATTCTCTCGAGGACGGCAAGGCCACGATCCGGGACCGCGACTCGATGGAGCAGATCCGGGTCGACATCAGCCAGGTCAAGCCGATCGTGATGGAACGGCTGGCGAAAGCGCGAAGCTAGCTCGAGGAGCGCATGGCGGCGGGGCGGACATCCGAAACGACGGGGCTGCCGGTCGGCGGCCCCGATGCCGCGGCGGCCGAGAGGTTGGCTCCCGCGGCCGAGAGTTCGGGTCCGACTCTTCGGCCGCCGGCCGGCCTCGACTCCGCGCTTCGACTCGGGGCCGGGCGGGTTCGGCTGTGGGCGCTCGGGCTCTTTGCCATGGGCACCGTGGCGATCATCGGCGCGCCCCTGAACCACTGGCACGATTGGGGCGCCCTGTGGGCCGCCGGCGCGACCGCAGGTGGGCCGGACCTGGTCGACGCCGCCCGGCACGTGGCCTGGCAGACGGCCCACGGGGTTTCGGCCGCGTTCTTCGCCTATCCGCCGGCGGCCGCGTGGCTGTTCTGGCCGTTCGCCCAGCTTCCGGTCGGCGT
>Ga0265316_10004212_pt1 | contig 14369 bp, 13 predicted proteins | sample 4522metaG_FD_202092 | JGI IMG/M metagenome (GOLD analysis project Ga0265316, IMG submission 202092) | Rhizosphere microbial communities from Carex aquatilis grown in University of Washington, Seatle, WA, United States - 4-5-22 metaG | ecosystem: Host-associated > Plants > Roots > Rhizosphere >... | reverse complement strand
TGCGCGCCATGGAGGGGCAGCCGCATTATTCCACCGGGCCAGGCGGATATCCGGGACTGGATCTGTTCTTCTCCGGCAAGAATCCGCAGATTGCCGGCATCGGATACGCCCTTCAGACCACAGCGGAGACCAAGCCGATCATGGTCTACATCGCCAGCGACTCGACGGCCTGTGACCAGACCGGTGGTGCTCTCGGCGGTTGGGGTCAAATGCTGCCCGAGTTCTTCGCGCCTCCGGTCGGAATCGCCAACTATGCCAATAGCGGCGCAAGCTCCGCTGCCTTCTACGGATCATCCGATCTCTGGGGCGCCATCAAGGGGAAATGGACGCCGGGCGACTGGGTGCTCATCGACTTTGGTTACAACGACAAGGGCGTAGAGGACTCTACGGTCCAGTTGAACCTCGCGATGTACCTGAACGACGCAAAGACTGCGGGCGTGAACGCGATTCTGATTTCCCCCCCTGCGCGCACCAAGACTATTCCGATACTGGCAACCGATCTGACTGGCACGAGCGGTATTCATGCGGCTGCGGCTGCGGCTGCGGCTGCCACAGCGAATCCGGCTGTGCCCTTCATCGATCTCACCGCCCTCTCGACCACTTGGTACGATTCTCTTGGCTCCCTGGCTGCCGCACAGCAGTACCGCGTGACTGAGGCGAACACCACCCTCGCGGGTGCCGAGAAGCTCGCTGGCTTCATCGCGCAAGCGTTGAAGGACCAGAATATATCTCTGGCCCAGTACCTTCGGTAGCCGGTGCTGAAGGCGACGTCGCCGTCGGGTGACCGCGGGTCGCCCCGGCAGGGCATGTCGTGGGCTGGACCTACTGGCCTTCGTGCGGGCGGTAGTCCTCCTCGACCAGCGCCTCCATCGCGGACCAGATGTGCGAGACATCGTTGGAGTAGATGAGCAGGTCGCGCTTGGTACCGCGAATGTCGGCCACCTGGCGGGCGAGCTCGGCCTCTTGGCGGAAGCCCAGACGCTCGAAAGTCTTGCGGGCGGCGGCCTGGCTCTCCACCAACTGCGCCACCATTTTTTCCAGGCCCATGTCGATGGCCAGCTTCACCACCCCGCCGGCCAACGCGTAGCCAAGGCCCTTTCCCCGGCGGTCGGCGGCCACGCTGAGCCTGATCTCGCCCACGTGCCGGCTCCAGCCGTGCAGGTTGCGATGCAACGTGGCTTCGCCGCAAATACGGCCGTCGGCGCGCGCCACCAGGCTCGTGGCCGCGCCAGACTCGAGCTTGGCGAGAAACCGCGCCAGCCATCCGGGCGTGGTCACGTTGTCCTTGAGCACCAGTCGGTCTTCGTCGGAAAGCGAGCGATAGAAGTCGAGCAAAGACGGCCCATCGGCTGCGCTGGCCAGCGAAATCTCGACGCTCGATCCGTCCTTCAGCTTGGCAACGCGCGGAAACCCGTCCCTCTCCATGATGTCCTCCTCAGGTTGGCGTGACCAGAGCGCGACCGTATTCGTAGCCTTTCATTAGCGCTTTCAAGTTCAGGCTCTCGGTGCCCTTGGGCACGGAATCGACAACCGCCTTTTCCACCGCGTCGATGGACAGCAGATTCGTCGCCCCGGTGAAGAAACCCGCCATCACGATGTTGAGCACCAGGCGCCGGCCCAGCTCCTCGGCAAAGCGTGTGGCGGGAATGCCCAGCGAGCGCGCCGTGGTGGGCAGTTTGCCTTCTGGCTGCACCAGCTCGTTCTCATACAACACCAGACCGTCGGGCTTGAGCTGCGGCGCGAATTGCACGAACGCATCCTGCGACAGCAGCACCAGAATGTCCGGGTGCCGCACATAGGGATAGCCGATGGCCTCATCAGCCACGATGACCTGCGCGCTGCACGCGCTGCCGCGCGCTTCGGGTCCGAACGCCTGGATCATGGCCGCGTGCCGGCCGCTGTAAATGGCAGCCGCCTTTCCGATGATCGAGCCGCACAGGATGATGCCCTGGCCGCCCAGGCCGCCGACCCGGATCTCGGTTCTCGTGTTCTGGCTAGCCACCTTGACCTCCGTAAGGCGTGTACTCGCTGCCCAGGACCTTGCCAAAGTGTTCGTTCATGGCGTCCAGCCAGGTCGGGCGCTCGCGGTCCACGAACTTGCCCACCACGATGGGGCCGTTGAAGGTCAGCCCCACCTCTTTGGTGTCGGCGCCGTGCTTGATCACGCTGTTTTCCTTGTAGAACTTCAACTCGTCTGCGCCGTCGCCACGTTTGTTGCGACGCTGGTACAGCGTCGGGCAGGGCGACAGGGCCTCGATGAATACAAAGCCCTTTTTCTTCAAGCCCTCCAGCATGGCCTTGGCCAGCTGGCGAACATGGAAGACCGTCCAGCGCGCGACATAGGTGGCGCCGCAAGCGTCGGCCAAGAAGGGCAGGCTGAACGGGGCTTCGAAGTTGCCGAACGGCATGGTGGTCTGCTTGGCGCCGAGCGGGGTGGTGGGCGCCACCTGTCCGCCGGTCATGCCGTAGGTGAAGTTATTCACACAGATCACCATGAGGTCCATGTTGCGGCGGGCGGCGTGCATCAGATGGTTGCCGCCGATGGCGGTCAGATCGCCGTCGCCTGAGTAGACGACGACTTTGAGTTTGGGGTTGGCCAGCTTGAGCCCGGTGGCAAAGGGAATGGCGCGTCCGTGGGTGGTGTGGAACGAGTCCAGGTTCATGTAGCCCGCCACGCGGCCGGTGCAGCCGATGCCCGACACGATGGCGATCTCGTCCAGGTTCATGCCTGATTCGGTGAGCGCGCGGGTGAAGCAGTTGACCGTGGTGCCAATCCCGCAACTTGGGCACCAGATGTGCGGGATGCGCTCCTGGCGCAGGTAGGGCATCACCGGGTTGATACTGTCGATGTCGCGCAAGAGGGTGTCGTTGCTCATCGGCCCGCCTCCAGAATCGCGGCCAGAATAGTCTCGGGCTCGTGCACCGAACCGCCCGCATGCGGCAGGCTGACCACGCGGGCTGCGCCGGCCACCGCGCGCTCGATTTCCAGAACCATTTGTCCCATGTTCAATTCAGGCATGATGAAAGTCTTGACCGTCTTGGCCAGCTCGCGCATGCGGTTGGCCGGGAATGGCCAGGCCACCACCAGACGCAGGTGCCCGACCTTCGCGCCTCGCTTGCGCGCTTCCTCGACGGCCGACATCGCGATTCGCGATGTGATGCCGTAGGAAACCACAACCACGTCGGCTCCCTGCACGCCGTCCTCGCGCACATCCATAATCTTGTCGGCGTTGTCGCGAATCTTGCCCAGCAACCGCCGCACCAGCTTGTCCTGCGCGACCGCGTTCATGGCCGGGTAGCCGCGCTCGTCGTGGGTCAGCCCGGTCACGTGAATGCGATATCCCGCGCCGGCCTTGGTCATCTCGGGCACGGGATCGTCCGCGGTCGTGCCAAACGCTCGATACTCGTCCTTGGGCTTGTGGGTCCACTTGCGCGGAACCACCTTGATCTCCGAGGCAGGCGGAATGGCCACGCGCTCGACCATGTGCCCGACCACCTCGTCCATCATGAACATGACCGGGCAGCGGTAGATCTCGGACAGGTTGAACGCCTTGATCATCAGGTCGAAGCATTCCTGGGGCGAGTTGGGCACGATGGCGATGATTTCGTAATCGCCATGGCTGCCCCACTTGGCCTGCATCATGTCGGCTTGCCCGGGCAAGGTGGGCAATCCTGTGGAGGGACCACCGCGCTGAACGTCGACCCACACACCCGGGCATTCGGTGATGGCGGCCAGGCCGATGTGTTCCATCATCAGCGAAAATCCGGGGCCCGAGGTCACGCTGAGCGACTTCTGTCCGCCCCACACCGCGCCCTGCACGGCAATGCTGGAGGCCAACTCGTCTTCCATCTGGATGAAGATTCCGCCCACCATGGGAATGCGCGAAGCAAAGCGTTCCACCACCTCGGTCGACGGCGTGATGGGATAGCCGGCGACAAAACGACACCCGGCTGCCAGCGCGCCCTCGCACGCGGCGTGGTCGCCATCCATGAAATGAATGCCAGTCAGCACGCCCTTGGGGTCAGCCGGCTCGGGGTCTTGCACCCGTGGTCCGGCGGCCGGCTTGGGCGCGGCGACTGGAACTGGCGCCGCCGCTTTCGCCTGGCGTGCGTCGATGTCCTTCCAACGCTCGCCATAGATTGCGAAGTCGGGGCAGTACAGTCCGCACAGGTCGCAGCCGCTGCAGTCAGCGGGCCGGGCCAGGATTGGGAAGTGGTATCCCTTGCCGTTGAAATCCTTGGTGAACTCCAGGCAATCGGTGGGACAGAAGTCGATGCAGAACGAGCAACCCTTGCAGATCTCGGGACGGACAAACACCGTCCCCTTACCCTGGCGCTCTGGGCTAGTCGGATTCATGCGCTCTCCTGGAGGTCAGAACTAGGGAGTAGCACGGGATCTCGCCAGGAACGAGCAAATAGGGACTCCATGAGTCTTGTTTATACCATACCGTTGCGCGCAGAGATGTGATAGGAAACATCGGATGTTTGGTCTTATCCCATTTTTCCGATCGACGATCGGAAAGAAGGTACTGATGGCGGTATCGGGGGTGTTTCTCTTTGCTTTTTGCGTCGAGCATGTTACGGGGGCTCTGCTCTTCTTCAAAGGGCCACACACCATCAACGGGTACGGCCGCCTGCTGCACTACTCGGCTGCCCTGGTCTGGTCCTTTCGTGTCGGCCTGCTCCTCGCGGCCGGCATCCACGTCACCTTCGCGACCCTGCTCTACTTTCAGGAACGAGCAGCCCGCCCGGTGGGCTACCGCAACCGTCGCTACCTGCGGGCCAGCTATGCGGCCCGCACCATGAAGTACTCGGGCCCGTTCTTGCTCGCCTTTGTGATCTTTCACCTGGCCCATCTGACCTGGGGTTACCACGTGGTGCCCGGTCAATTCATCGAGGGAGACATCCACGCCAACATGCTCAACGGCTTTCGCACCGGCTGGGTGGCGCTGGTCTACGTGGGCGCGGTGAGTTTGTTGGGGCTGCACCTGTTGCACGGGGCGCACAGCATGTTCGAATCTCTCGGCCTGCGCCACCGTCGGGTCGAATCATTGCTTCTTGGCTTCGCCCGCGTCGCCGCGATCGCGATCTCGGTGGGCCTGGCTTTGGCACCAGCGGCCGTTTTCTTCCGCATGATCGGGGGATAAGGACCAATGGAACTGAAAGCCAACCTTCCCTCTGGGCCGCTTGCCACCGCGTGGGAGCGCCACCGTTTCGATCTCAAGCTGGTCAACCCGGCCAACAAGCGGCGCTACCAGATCATCGTGGTGGGGTCGGGCTTGGCCGGGGCGTCCGCGGCCGCGTCGCTGGGCGAGCTGGGCTACAACGTGCGCTGCTTCTGCTACCAGGACAGCCCGCGCCGCGCGCACAGCATCGCCGCGCAAGGGGGCATCAACGCCGCCAAGAACTACCAGAACGACGGCGACAGCGTGCAGCGGCTGTTCTACGACACCATCAAGGGGGGAGATTTCCGCGCGCGCGAGCACAACGTCTATCGCCTGGCCGAGATCTCGAACCACATCATCGACCAGTGCGTGGCCCAGGGTGTTCCCTTTGCGCGCGAGTACGGCGGACAACTCGCCAACCGTTCCTTTGGCGGCGCACAGGTGTCTCGCACCTTCTATGCCCGTGGCCAGACCGGGCAGCAGTTGCTCCTGGGCGCGTACCAGGCGCTGTCGCGCCAGATCGCCGCCGGCCAGGTCCAGATGTTCCCGCGCACCGAGATGCTCGACCTGGTGGTCGTCGACGGTCGCGCCTGCGGCATCGTGACCCGCGATCTGGTGTCCGGCGCGATCGAGACGCACGCCGCTGACGCCGTCATCCTGGCCACTGGCGGCTACGGCAACGTCTTCTACCTGTCGACCAATGCCAAGGGCTGCAATGTGACAGCCACCTGGCGCGCGCACAAACGCGGGGCCGGATTCGCCAACCCGTGCTTTACCCAAATTCATCCCACCTGCATTCCGGTGACCGGCGATCACCAGTCGAAGCTCACCTTGATGAGCGAGTCGCTGCGTAACGATGGCCGTGTGTGGGTTCCGCTGCGCGCCGGCGACCAGCGGCCGCCCGCCAAGATCCCGGAGGCCGAGCGCGACTACTATCTGGAACGCCGCTATCCCAGCTTTGGCAACCTGGTCCCGCGCGACGTGGCCAGTCGCGCGGCCAAGGCGGTGTGCGACGAGAACCGCGGCGTCGGGCCCGGCGGCCGCGGCGTGTTCCTGGATTTCTCCGACGCCATTTCACGCCAGGGCGAGGCCGTGGTGCGCGAGCGCTACGGCAACCTGTTCGACATGTACGAACGGATCACCGCGGAGAACCCCTACAAGGTTCCCATGCGCATCTACCCGGCGGTGCACTACACCATGGGCGGGCTGTGGGTCGACTATGATCTGATGTCCACCATCCCAGGTTTGTTCGTGTTGGGCGAGGCGAACTTCTCCGACCATGGAGCAAACCGCTTGGGCGCCTCGGCGTTGATGCAGGGTCTGGCCGACGGCTACTTCATCATTCCATACGCCATCGGCGGCTATCTGGCCGGCAGCAAGTCGGGGTCGGCGTCGACTGAAAAACCAGAATTCGGCGCAGCCAAGGCGCAGGTCCAGGAGCAAAGCAATCGCCTGCTCGCGCGCAAAGGCAAGCGAACCGCGACTTCATTTCATCGCGAGCTGGGCAAACTGCTGTGGGAGAACTGTGGCATGGCGCGCACGGCGGTCGGCCTGAAGGAAGCCTTGGTGCGCATTCCTGAGCTGCGTGAACAGTTTTGGCGCGAGGTGATGGTGCCGGGCGGTCGCGAGGAACTGAACCAGTCGCTGGAAACTGCAGGTCGCGTGGGCGACTTTCTCGAATTCGCCGAGCTGTTGTGTCGGGACGCGCTGCTGCGCGAGGAATCCTGCGGCGGGCACTTTCGGCAGGAGCATCAAACCCCGGACGGTGAAGCCAAGCGCGACGACGCGCATTTCGCCCATGTGGCGGTGTGGGAGTGGAGGGGCGAAGGCCAAGAGCCCCTCCGCCATACCGAGCCGCTCAGCTTCGAAAACGTCCACCTCGCGCAGCGGAGCTACAAGTGACCATGAATCTCGTGCTGATGATCTGGCGGCAAGAGAACGCGCGTGCGCACGGCCACATGCAGAGGATCGAGGCCAACGACATCAGCCCGGACATGTCCTTCCTGGAAATGTTGGACGTGGTCAACGAACGCCTGACCGTGGCCGGCCAGATACCCATCACCTTTGACCACGACTGCCGCGAAGGGATCTGCGGTTCTTGTGGCGTCGTGATTAACGGCGTGCCCCACGGTCCGCAACCCGGCACGACGACCTGCCAGCTTCACATGCGCCACTTCCGCGACGGCCAGGTCATCGTCATCGAGCCCTTCCGTGCGCGCGCCTTCCCGGTGATTCGCGATCTCATGGTCGACCGCAGCGCCTTTGATCGCGTGATCGCGGCCGGCGGCTTCATCACCTCGCCTACTGGAAGTGCTCCCGACGGCAATGCCATTCTGGTTTCCAAGGGCGCGGCAGACGCCGCCATGGACGCCGCCGCCTGCATCGGGTGCGGGGCGTGCGTCGCCGCGTGCCCCAACGCCTCGGCCATGCTGTTCGTGGGCGCCAAGGTTTCGCACCTGGGCCTGCTGCCCCAGGGCCAGCCCGAGCGCTGGTCGCGCGTGCACGCCATGGTGGCGGCCATGGACGCCGAGGGCTTCGGCGGTTGCACCAACTTCCTGGAATGCACGGCAGTGTGTCCCAAGAACGTGTCGCCCGATTTCATCGGCCGCCTTAACCGTGATCTCATTGGCGCCGTCTTTCTGGCCCGGCCGCGCGTCGCCAGCAGCGAAGCTGGCTAGTGAAACGCAAGAAATGCGGAATTGCCTGAGACTGCGTGGCTCCAAGAACATCAAATCAGCAGGCAGCAAGCACCGACGCATCCAAAGGCATAGGGAGGCTTCATGACCACGTGCAAGCAATGCAAGAACGAGTTGGCGGCTGATTTTCGTTTCTGTCCGCGTTGCGGCATGCCGACGGCCAAGGACATCCCCGACCAGTACCTGCTGGCGAGACGGGCCATGGAAGGGCGCATGGAGGGCGGCCCAGTGGGGCCTGCCATCACGACCCTGTTGAAGGCCTACGACCTGGGGCTGCGCGATGCCCACGTTCTCTGCGGCCTGGGCATTCTCTACTATCGCCTCGGCGATATCGGGAAAGCGACCAAGTACCTTGAGGAAGCCATCGCGCTCAAGCCCAACTTCCCCGAAGCACACTACGACCTAGCGCTCACCTACTATCGCGGCGGCCAGATCCACAAGACCATTGCAACGATGGAGCGGTGCTTGGAGCTGAGCCCGGACTATGCAGCGGCTCACTACTGGATTGGCATCGCCAACTACCATTTGGGGCGCCAGCAGAAGGCCATCGAATCCTTTTTGCGCGTGGTCGAGCTCAACCCGGCGGCCAGGGTGGCCAACTATCACTTGGGCGTGAATTTCGCGTCGCTAGGCCAGTACGACAAGGCCATCACCCATTTCAAGCTGGTGGTGGAGAACTGCCCAGCGGACGAGGCGGCCTTCTATCATCTGGGCATGGCCTACTATGAATCCGACAAGATTCCGGATGCCACCGAGGTCTTCAAGCACTGTGTTGCGCTTGACCCCGGCGACCGGCGCGCGGCGCAGATGTTGGAGATGCTGACCAACGTTCCTGGCGTTTAACTACGATTGTAGAGGCGGCTGCAACTGCGCGGCTGTGGCACGGGCAAAAGCGCGCACGGTTTCTTGATCGGTCAGGGTGCAGATTTCGTCGATTGACTGCTTGGCCGGCAAGGTTGGGATTTGCCCGGTGAGAGCCCCGTGTCCCAGCAGTCCGACGAACGAGAACAGGAAGCGTTCGCGTTCGTTGTTTGGCAGAAAATCGAGGCAACGCAGAATCGCGGCTGGCCGGACCTTTTCCCAGCAACCAGGATAGCCTTGATCGGCGAGCCATTGCCCCACGCTGAGCGCGGCGTCGACCAAGTCCTGACGTTGTGTCGCGTCGGCGGATACCGCCCCGGCCAGCTCATCGGCCAGGGTCATGGCGACGATTCGTCGCGGGGCCCTCTCGACGGTGATGACGGCAGACAGCCTGCGCTTGCGGAAGGGAATGAAGTGGGAACGAAGTCGGCGGCGTCTCTTGCTCATGTCCTGGTTGTCGGACGCCAGCTGAGAAAGTTGCGTGAAGGTGAGCCTGGCTTCAGGCAGGTTCGAGGCATTGAGATCCATCCGGGGCGCAGGAAACGTCCTTGTCGAAAGGACCGGTCGCCATGGTTGATGTCAGCAAAGGCAATCGAGGTCATGCGCGCAATAGCACCGTGGGCCGCACCGACGGCAATCGCCGCCGATAACGCGCAGAGCGAGTCAACTGCTTGACGAGTCGTCAATCTATTGACGACTGTTAATAAGCTGTTCACAAAATATTTGCAGCGACGTCTAAGTGTCTGAAAATACTGGGTGATATGGTGACTTTGCGCAGCAAGCGTCACGAACGTGACGATTCGTCAAAGAAATGGCTTGCGGAATGCGTCTTTTTCGGCGACTATGAAACCGACCGGCGTATTTCAGCCGGCAGAGGAGTTCCACCATGAAGAAGACATCCGGCATCAAGGTGAAGTCCCGTATTCGCAGCGGCGGATCTAGGTTCCCTCACTAAGCCCTGCGCAGAAACCACCTCGAACGCCGCCTCCAGGCGGCGTTTCGCGTTTGGTGGGTCAAGTCTTGGAAGAAGCCAGCTCGCGTGCGAGTTCCAGGATGCGGCGGTGCTCGTGTTGGTCCGAGCACCTTGGCTCGTGCTAGATCTTTTTCCGCGACTCTGGTAGTCGTCCGCGCATGAAGATCGTTCTCGCATACTCGGGAGGACTCGACACCTCCGTGGCCATCGGCTGGCTGCAGGAGAAGTACAAAGCCGAAATCGTCGCGTTCTGCTCGGACGTCGGGCAACAGGAAGACCTGCAGGCCGCACGACAGAAGGCGTTGCGCTGTGGCGTGGTGGCCTGCCACGTATTCGACCAGCGCGAGGAGTTCGTGCGCGACTTCGTGTTTCCCGCGGTACGCGCGGCGGCGCTGTACCAGGGCGAATACTACCTGGGCACTTCACTGGCCCGCCCCTGCATCACCCGCGGCCTGATGGAAGTCGCGGCCAAGGAAAGTACCAACACCATCGCCCACGGGGCCACCGGCAAGGGCAACGATCAGGTGCGCTTCGAACTGGGTGCCTACTGGTTCAACCCGTCGGTGAAAATCATCGCGCCCTGGCGCGAGTGGGACTTCAAGTCGCGCTCGGAGATGATCGCGTTCGCCCAGTCCCACAACATTCCCGTCGAGGCCAGCACCGCCAAGCCCTATTCCATCGACCGCAACCTGCTGCACACCAGCTACGAAGGCGGCATCCTGGAAGACCCGGACGCCGAGCCGCCGGCCGAGATATTCCAGCGCACCGTGGATCCGCGGCGTGCCCCGGATCAGCCGCGCGAGGTGGCGATCTCCTTTGAACGAGGAACGCCAGTGGCCGTCGACGGCAAAACGCTGTCGCCTGCGGCACTGCTGACCGAATTGAACAAGATCGCGGGCGAGCACGGCGTCGGTCGCGCGGATGTGGTGGAGGACCGTTTCGTGGGCATGAAGAGCCGCGGCGTGTACGAGACGCCGGGAGGAACCCTGCTTTACAAAGCCCACCGTGGGGTCGCCTCGTTGACCATGGATCGCGAGGCCATGCGGCTGCGCGACACGCTAGCCGTCGAGTACGCGACCTTGGTGTACCGAGGCTTCTGGTTCTCACCTGAGCGCGAGGCATTGCAGAAGCTGGTCGACGACGTCAACGAACCAGTCACGGGCACGGCCCGGCTGCGACTCTACAAGGGCAGCCTGACCCTCATCGGTCGCAAGGCGCCCAAGTCGCTGTACCGCACCGACGTCGTGACCTTCGAGGATGATCACGGCGCCTACGACCAGCGCGACGCGGGCGGGTTCATCCGCCTGAACGCTCTCCGCCTGCGCACCACCGCCAGCGCACGGATGAAGTAGCCCAGCTGAGCCGAAATCGAGGGCTCGACTACCTCGCGTCCGCCGGCGCCGCATGCGCCAGGGTCACCTTCAAACCCGTTGCGGCCAATTGGGCCTGGCGGGACATGTCGATGGACTCGCCCAGAATGCGCGCCAATTCCTGCGGGGCGTGGAAGCCCATGGAATTCTCGGCAGCCACGAAATCGAGGCGCCATTGGGCCTGGCGCTGGAGTTCCAGGACGGGCGCCAGTTGCGCCTCGCTGGCGTCGGCGGCCCTGGCTGCCTTGATCGCGTCGAGCATGTCGACGAGTGCCTTGCCGGTGCGGGTGAGCAAGGCGTAGTGGCGATCCTGGATGGTCTCCACGCGCTTGAGGATTTCCTGCTCGGGATAGTGGTGGCACTGCTGGCAGGCGCGGTTGACGTTGGTGAGCGGCGAGCGCACCCAGTGATCGGAAACCTTGAGCGCGCCCTCGCGCATGTAGGGCATGTGGCAGTCGGCGCAGGCCACGCCCACTTTGCCGTGCGTGCCTTGGCTCCAGACTTCAAACTCGGGATGCTGGGCCTTGAGCACCTCGGCCCCGGTTTCCGCGTGTTTCCAGTCGTAAAAGCGGTGGCCGTCGTCGAACTTGTACTTGTCGTAGTAGGATTCGATCTCCTCGACCTTGAGGCCTTCGCTCCACGGATAGAACAGCGTGGTCTTGGGGCCACAGTAGTATTCGACGTGGCATTGGCCGCAAACAAAGGATCGCATCTCTTGCCGGGTGGCATCGCGATTGGGGTCGTAGTCAGCGATGCCCTCGTGGGCCTTGAGCGCCTTGATGCCGTTAATGAACCCGGGCCTCGTCACGCGCAACTGCATGCTCTTCGGATCGTGGCAATCGACGCAGGAAACCGGATGCTTGTGGCCGGACTTTTCCAGCTTGGCGTTGGCCTCCCAGTAGTCGAGCTTGCCGATAGCCTCGAAACCCTTTTGCAATTGCTCCGCTGGCGAAGCGGTGGGCACAAGTTCGGCGCCGGTTTGGCGATACAATGGAATCACGGAAGCGTGGCAGTGCAAACACGAACCAGGTTGCTTTCTCTCCTTGGTGCGCTTGGTGCTTTCCTGATCCGTGAGCATATTGGCGTGGCCGCGTCGGTCGCGGTAGTCGATGGCAAAGGCGTAGCCCGCGAACATGCGCGTGAGCCACGGGTTCTTCTCTGCCTTTTCGGGCGGCAGCATTCCTTCCGAGGGCGCGCCGCCGCCGTACTTCGTGCGCGTGGGCAAGACCGTGCGCAGGTAGCCGTCGTACTCGCGTGGCCAGTTCTTGCCCCACTCCGCCGGATCGGTGGTGTCATTGCTGACGTCCACGAAACGCAAATAGGGATTCTTGGCCTCTTGCTTGCGTTGGAAAATGTTCACGAGCAGGCCGGCAATAACTGCCGTCGAGCCGGCCACCACAATCGCCAACGCGAAGAGAAGCAGGATCTTGGGCTGGCGTGACTTGGGCGCGTCGGGGCTGGAATTTTCGGCTGTCATTGTTTCACCTAATAGAATGGGTCCGTGGCATTTCCGCGCTCAACGCGAAGGTCCGTGGCCAACCGAGCTGTGGCAGTGTACGCAATCAACCGCGTTGGCGTCCGTGGTGCTGCCCGCGACGATGTCGTGGACCAGTCCGCCGTGGCAGCCCAGGCAAGCCTGCTGCAGAATGCGCGCATTTCGCGGCTTGATCATGATGGGCTCGTGAAAGTCCTGAAACGTGAAACCCTTCGAATGGTGGTAGCCATTGAGCGCCTTGGCGGCGAGTTTGGGGATCAGGCTGTGGGGCAGATGACAGTCCACGCAAGTCGCGGCGATGTGATGGCTCGACTTCACCCACGAATCGTATTCCGAATTCATGATGTGGCAGTTGGCGCAAGCCTTGGGATCGGTGGTGAAGTAGGAAAAGCCCTCGGCATAGATGAAGGTGAAAAGGCCGAGGCCAAGCAGCACGCCCAATCCGACGGTGCCGAAGACAAGCACCTTGCTGGAGAAATGCAGCACCGCGATCTCTCCTGCAACGGAAACTGCGTCCTGTCAATCTGACCGACAATTCAAGCGCGCAAATTCTGCGCGAATCCAGCGCGCGCTACTCGACCGCGAGAAGCCGGTGCACCAATGCCTCGACCTGGCGCTGCGTGGTGGCTTCGTCGCCTGAATTGTCGATGACTTCGGTGGCCACTCGGCGTTTCTCTTCCATGGGAAGCTGGGCGTGCATCCGCGCCAGTGCCTGACTGCGACTGCATCTCTCGCGCGCCATCACGCGACCGACCTGTTGTTCGTCGCTGGCCGCCACCACGACCAGGCCGTCGAGGCGGCGGTGCAGGCCGGTTTCGACAAGCAGCGCGGCCTCGAGAAATGCGACCTGCAATCCCTGGCGTCGATACTCATCGGCCTGTTGCAGGGCCTGCTCCATGATGCGCGAGTGGGTGATGGCTTCCAGGCGCGCGCGGCTGGCAGGATCCGCGAAGATGCGCTCCGCCAGCTTCTTGCGATCGATTGCGCCGGCCGGATTGATGACATCGGGCCAGGCGGCCGCGATCTCGGCGTGGGCCGGCTGTCCCGGTTCCACAACATTGCGGGCGAGAAGGTCGGCGTCGATGACCGGCACTCCCAGATTGCGGATCATGCGCGCGACGGTGGATTTTCCGGTGCCGATTCCGCCGGTAAGACCGACCAACCTGAACATGGGGAGATTCTAGCTTTTTCACCACAGAGAGCACAGAGAACACAGAGACGGACCGGAAGGAAAGAAGGGCTAGGATCCGGATCCGAAACCCTTTCTTTCCGGCCTCTGCGGCCTCTGTGCCCTCTGTGGTGAGAAAAGCATATCAACCTCGGCGCCGAGAGTTCGCTACACTGTCACTCCCATGCCCAAGCCCGCCTTGCCGACCGTCATCGACGCCGCGTACCTGGCCGAGGCACGCGAGGCCGGTCATTGGCCGCCCGAGGGGCCGGTCGAGGTGGCCATCGCGGGCCGTTCCAACGTCGGCAAATCAACGCTGCTCAACCGCCTGGCTGGCCGGCGCGCGCTGGCACGCGTGTCCAAGACGCCGGGGCGGACGCGCGGGATCATCTTCTATGACCTCAGCTTGCGCCTCCCCGGAACCAGCGAGCGGCTCGCCTTGCGCCTGGTGGACCTGCCAGGCTACGGCTATGCGCAGGTTTCTCGCGACGAGCGCAAGGCCTGGCAGCTCTTAGTGGAAGGCTATGTGAAGGCGCGGTCATCGCTGCGCCTGTTTCTCATCTTGCTCGACGCGCGCCGGGCGCCCGAAGAAGAGGAAATCCAACTGGTGGAATGGCTGCGCAGCGAACGCGTGCCGCACC